>Ga0299915_10003574_pt1 | contig 11231 bp, 9 predicted proteins | sample RVTome_13_FD_200263 | JGI IMG/M metagenome (GOLD analysis project Ga0299915, IMG submission 200263) | Soil microbial communities from uranium-contaminated site in the Upper Colorado River Basin, Wyoming, United States - RVT92D227 (version 2) ... | reverse complement strand
CTGAATGACCGCGGGCTGGGGGGACCAGTCATAGGCGATCCCGAATCGGTAGGGGTCGATCCCCGTCCCCCATTCAGATGAGGAGAAGGCGACGTCTCCACCGCGGGTGGCGAAAACCCATTGCCGCGGCTCGTCCCAGGCTTCCTTACCCTTCAGCCCGAGCTCTTTCCATCCCGGGCCAACGGCCTTTCCGTCCCGGTGCGTTTTTCCTTTCCACTTGATCCTGTTGAGTTCATCCCTGATCTCCACCTCCGCATCCGGCACGGCAAGCCCGGTCCGGAGCTCGGTTACCCAGACGACGTTGTTGTCCGGAGAGAACTTGGTGCTGATCCCCAGCTCGGTCATTTGGAGGAAGACTTTCAGATACCGTTCCCAGGTCTCTTCCGGTCGGTTGGTGTCGAGTTGGAGGAAGATAAACCCGTGGTTTTCGGCAAGGAGTGCGCTCAGATCGAGGGGGACGATCTGGCGCTTGTTTCTCGGCGCCTTCAAGGCCAGGCTCTTCTCGATCTGAAAAAATCCCGGACGGGCTGAGAATTTCTGGTCTGACCAGAAGATCTTGGGCTGTACGAGGAGGGGGATGATGTCGTCCTTGCTCAGACGAGCGGCTTGGTAGGAGATGGTCTCGGCATTAAGCACAGAGACGGGGTATTTCGGGTCTCCGTATGCCTCCAGGATTCCGTACCCCGTCGTCATGGAAACGGACGCTGGATAGGAGGCGGTCGAGAATTTGACCTCGGCTTCCCGTCCGATCCGGTTGCCGAACTCATCGCTGAGCTGCGGATCGATCCGGGCCGTGTACTGGATCTCGGGCTCAAGGGGAAGGGAGAGGTATAGGACGTCGTTGCTGTAATCCCATTCACTGTAATACTCTGGAATCTGGACGGCCGGTTCGAAGCGGAGATGCTGGACAAAGCTCTTGTACTCAACCTGATTACTGAACCTGAATTGGAGCTGGGCGGAGGGACTAAGGCCGTCCGTTTCCTCCAGGCCGATGAACCGGAACGGCTGGAAGGTCTCGAAGTTAAAACTGATGCTCTTCTCCATCCGCAGCGGGCCCTCCTTGGAGGGCAGCCCCTGCTTCACCTCGACTAAATAAATAAACCCGGGAGAAAGTCTCTCCCGCGGCTCAACCAGAAGGGCTTGGTCAGGCCGAATATCAAGGTCTTCTTTCTTAAGTGTCTCCGCTGAGGGAGTGGAAAGACGGAAGTCAAGTTGTTTCTCTTTGCCCTGTTCGTCGGCGGAGACAAAAGATACATAGCCCTTGGACGCATCCCTGTCGACGGCTTGGTTAAAGATCAGAAGGACTTGGGTGCCCAGCGCCAACCATTTCTGCTTATCTTGCGGGAAATGCCGGACCAGCATGGGCGCTACCGTCTGAAACGACCAAGTGTAATCTTCCTTGAGAGACGATCCGTCCAGCGCCCGAGTCCCGGCCGGCACCGTAACTTTGATCTCGGAGGCAAAAGGAAAACGCCGTACGGGAGTGAAGGCCAGGGTACGCGAGCCCAGCCAGCGGGTCTTTCCTGCGGCCGGCGGCTCGAACTTCAAGACGGGCCTGCCTTTGCCCTCGGGGAGAGCCTCCAGCGCAACCATAGGCCGGTCGAACATGGCTACAACGGAATCGGCTTCCGTCGGGCCCGCCGTCTTGCCCAGGGGCGTCGCACTCAGGACGCGCAAGTCGCCGCTGTCCGCGGCTGCTGGCTGATGTTCTGCTAATCCACCTTCTTCCCGGCTTTTCCTGCAACCGGGAAGAATCAGGCTGATCGTGATCAGGCCGATCAAGAAAAATAATGCTGGTCTTTGCCCCATGGTCGGCTCCTTTCTCCTCTCCAATCCTATGAAAAAACCCCGGCCTATATCACGACCAAGGCCCGGGGCTAGGAACAGGATGATCCTCCGGGCGGAAAGACGTCGAGAAACCCGGTCGGGCGACTCAGCCGAGCTCCCGGAGTGCGGTCGTCAAGAAAGTCCAAAAACGTTCTACTGAACCTGCCTGAACCCTTTCCTCCGGAGAATGGGGGTGTTCAATAGTCGGTCCGAAGGAGATCATGTCCATGCCGGGATACTTCTCGCCGATGATGCCGCATTCCAGGCCGGCATGGACGGCCTTGACCTCCGGCTCTTTCCCGAAAACCTGGCCATAAACCCCGGTAAGTTTCTTGAGGAGTGCCGACTGAAGGTTCGGCTCCCAGCCGGGATAGCCTCCCGCTTGGACGATCCGGGCGCCGGCCAGCTCAGCTAACGCTTTGATCGTTTGGCGCACCGCTGCCAGCGCTGAGGCCACCGAGCTCCGGCTGCTGCAGATAATCTGCACCTCGGCTTTCTCGGACCGGACAACGGCGAGGTTAGTCGAGGTCTCGACCAGGCCGGCGATCTCCGGATGCATGCTGACGACCCCGTGCGGCAGGGTGAGAAGAAGCCGGATCAAGGCCGCCTGAGAGTCAGCGGTCAGGGGTGCTTCCTTTGGGTCGGTGATTTTTTCGAAGGCGTACTGGGCCTCTTTTTCAACCGCTTTGTATTCGTTCCGGACCTTGGCGAAAGCATCCTTTAAAAAGAGCTGCATCTTCTTGGCCGCAGCGCTGTCTAGGCCAATCGCCGCCCAGGACTCCCGGGGGATGGCGTTCCTCTTATTGCCGCCTTCAACCCGCACGAGGTCGAACTTGAATCTCTCTTGGGCCTGGTAGAGGAGCCGGACGAGGAGTCGGATGGCATTCCCCCGTCCCTGGTTGATATCCAGCCCGGAGTGCCCGCCGCGGAAGCCGTACAGACGGAGCCGGTAGATGTCTTTGAAGCGACGCCGTTTTCTCTGCACGGGGAGCGCGATCTCCGAATCCCCCCCTCCAGAGCAGCCGATGGTGAACGTCCCTTCGTCTTCGCTGTCCAGGTTGAGGAGCTTGGTCCCCTTCAAAAAATCCTTGGCCAGATGATTGGCCCCGGTCAGCCCGGTCTCCTCGTCCACTGTGAACAAGAATTCGAGAGGTCCATGGGCCAGCGTCTTATCTTCCATAACGGCCAGGGCAGCAGCCACTCCGATACCGTTGTCGGAACCGAGGGTTGTTCCTTTTGCCTGCACCCAATCCCCCTTCAATTCGGCGATGATGGAGTCCTTCAGAAAATCATGGGCGACGTCGGAATTTTTTTCATTGACCATGTCCATGTGTCCCTGGAGGATGACACCAGTTGCCTGCTCATGGCCCAGTGTCGCCGGCTTTGACACGAGCACATTTCCGACCTTGTCCCTCTTCCAGGACAGGTCGAGGTCTTTGGCCACGGAGACGATATAGTCACCCAAGGCTCGTTCGTTCCCCGAGCCGTGGGGGATCCTCAGAAGCTGCGAAAAATGTTTCCATAGAAGCGCGGGCTTGAGACCTGCCAGAACGTCCGACATGTTCACCTCCAAAGAAATTCTTCCATTGTCGTCTTTCGAGGAATGATGCCACAAAAAAAAATCCAATTCAATACTCTCCCCTTTGGCGGAGAAAGGCAGCCCGCAACTCCGACGGGAGAGCGGGTTTGACTTTTGGACGACGATTCCCTAGAATGCAGCTACTTTTCCATGGACGGAAAAAAAGAAGACCTCTTCCTGCGGATCTTCCACTCCCCGGCTGAGCTCTTGTCCTCGGCTCCGGGCCGGATCAACCTCATCGGCGAGCATACGGATTATAACAACGGGTATGTCCTGCCGGCGGCCATTCACCTCAGGACCTGCTTCCTGGCCGCTGCCCGGTCTGATAACAAAGTCCGCATCTGGGCGGACAATTTCCGCGAGGAAGAGACTTTCGACCTCAAGACGATCGTCCCCTCCGAAGAACGGCGCTGGGCGAACTATGTCAAGGGCATATTCTGGGTTTTAATGCAGGAGGGGCACAGGCTCGGGGGGATCAACGCCATGATCTGGGGGGAGGTCCCTCTGGAGTCAGGGCTCAGCTCTTCGGCCGCTCTGGAGGTCAGCGTCATCAAAGGGCTGTGTGCGCTGTGGGACATCGACCTGCCGCCTCTGAGGATGGCCAAGCTCGCTCAGCGAGCGGAGAACGATTTCGTCGGCGTCAAGTGCGGGCTAATGGACCAGTTCATCTCCGTGTTCGGACGGAAGGACAGCGCCCTATTTCTCGATTGCGAGACTCTTGACTATGCTTATTATCCGCTTAACCTGGAGAAGGCCGGACTGGGTATCCTGGTTCATGACACTAAAGTCCGTCGCAAGCTGGCCACTTCGGAATACAATAGACGGCGCCAGGAGGCGTCTCAGGCCCTCGAGGTCCTCAAGATCAAAGGCGTTCGTTCATACAAGGAGGCGACGACATCGCTGCTGGAAAGCTCCAGGGGAGAGATGGACGCCGTCCCCTACAAGAGAGCCAGGCACGTCATCACCGAAAACGAGCGCGTCCGCAGGGCTGTGGAAGCCCTCCAGAAGGATGATTTCTCCGGCCTCGGGGCCTTGTTGTTTCAATCCCACGAGAGCTTGCGGGACGATTACGAGGTTTCCTGTCCAGAGCTGGATCTCTTCTTTGATGTAAGCAGAGAATTCCCCGGTTGCCTGGGGGCCCGTCTGGTCGGGGCCGGCTTCGGGGGGTCGGGAATCGCGCTCCTCGAGAAGCGGGTCGGAGAAGAATTCCGAAAAAGACTCCTGGCCGAAGCGGAGAAAAAGGGGTTCCCGAGGCCGGAGTTCCATGAGATCGCGATCGGCCAAGGCGCCGAAGTATCCAAAATCAATAAGTCAGGCGGCTCCTAGTCCGATTCTGGGAATAGAGATACCCTTGGGTTAACGCATGAAAAAATACCTGCCCCTGCTGCTGGGCATACTTCTTCCCGTCGGACTCCCGATCCCTGCATCCCTGCGTCCGGCCCCGCTGAAGATCGTAACCACCATTTTTCCTCTGAGGGAATTCGCCAAGGAGATAGCGGCCGACAGGGGAGAGGTGAGCCTGCTGCTCCCGCCGGGAGCCGGCGTCCATACCTGGCAGCCCCGGGCCAGCGATATCCTGCTCCTGTCCTCGGCAGACCTTTTTATCCAGGTCGGAGCGGGACTTGAACCCTGGATCCACGGCCTACTCAAGAGCATCTCATCCCCAAAGCTCAGGGTCCTGGCCGTGGCCGATTCATTACCTCTCGAGGGACACCAGGATGAGGACGATAGGAAGACGGAGCTGGACCCCCATGTCTGGCTGGATTTCGGGCTGGACATGGTGATCGCCGACCTCATCGCCGCTGAACTCACTGAGATCGACCCCACCGGCGCGAGCTTTTTTCAGGCGGGGGCCGCTCGACTGAAGGACAAGCTCCAGAAGCTGGATGCCGCCTATTTTCTAGGACTCGGCCGCTGCGCGAGCAAAGCCCTTGTTATCGGAGGGCACGCCGCCTTCGGCTACATGGCGAAAAGGTATGGACTGGAGCAGCTCTCTCTCTCCGGCCTGAGCCCTGACGCCGAGCCGCTTCCCAGCCGTCTGATGTCCGCCATAGTCTGGGGCAAGGAGCACAAAGTCCGGGCCGTATTCACAGAGGCCAACGCCAATCCCCAGATGGCTGAGGTGCTGGCCAAGGAGCTTCGGGCCGAAGTACTAGTCCTTCACCCCGGTGGCAACTTGAATAGAAAAGAATGGGAGTCCGGCCGGTCATTTTTTGATATCATGGAAGAGAACTTGGTGAATCTCAAAAGAGGGCTCTCCTGTGAATGAAGAGAGAGAGCTGATCCGTGTCGAAGGGGTGTCCTTTCAGTACGACTCTGTCCCCGTCCTGGAGGAGGTGAGCTTTTCCATCGCCCAGGGCGACTTCATGGCCCTTCTCGGCCCCAATGGTTCGGGGAAGACCACTCTGGTCAAGCTCATCCTCGGTTTGTTCCGGCCGACCAAAGGACGGGTGCTCCTTTTGGGTAAGTCGGTCGAAGAATTCAGCGCCTGGTTCAAGATCGGCTACGTTCCGCAGAAGGCCACCCATATCGACCCTTTTTTCCCTGCGTCGGCCAGAGAAGTCGTCGCCATGGCCCTCCTCTCGGGCCGTCCCGTGGCCGGGCGGGGGAAAAAGGAAGAGGACGAAGCCGTCACGCTTGCCCTCGAACAGGTTGGGATGGCCGCTTTCCGGAACCGGCCGATCGGCAGCTTGTCCGGAGGACAACAACAGCGAGTCATCATCGCTAGGGCAATCGTGAACGCGCCCGAGCTGCTCTTTTTGGATGAGCCCACGGCCGGTGTCGATGCCGCCACCCAGGGGCTTTTCTACGAGATGCTCCACCGGTTGAACGAAGACCAGAGGATCACGATCATCCTAGTGACACACGACATCGGGATCGTCAACAAGCACGTCACCAAAGTGGCCTGTCTCAACCAGAGATTGGTTTTTCACGGGTCCCACACCGACTTCTGTCAGTCCGAGGCCTTCAAGACGATGCTGGCTAGCGGCCACCTCGTCTCTCACACTCATTGACAGGGGAAGACCGATGGAAGCCTTCTTCGGTTACGGTTTTTTTCAAAGAGCCATCCTGGCCGGCCTCTTCGTGGCCATCGCCTGTGCGATCCTCGGACTGTTCTTGATTCTCCGCAGGGACGCCATGATCGGCCATGGCCTGGCTCACGTCACCTTCGGCGGAGTGGCCCTCGGGCTCTTCCTGAATGTCCTGCCCCTGGGGGCCGCCCTGGTTGTCGCCATCCTCGCCTCCTTAGCCATAATGAAGCTCAAAGAAAGGGCCGGGCTGCACGGGGATACGGCGATCGGGATCTTCAGCAGCGTGGGCATGGCTTTGGGCATCGCTCTGGCAACGCTGGCCGGCCGCTTCAACGCCGACCTCATGAGCTATCTATTCGGTGACATCCTGACCATCGACGCGCTCGAGGTCGGGCTATCCACGGTGCTGGCCGCTGTCGTAGTCATCGCCATCCTCGCGAACTACCGCCGGCTGATGTACCTGACGTTCGACCGGGAAGCCGCCAAGGCATCAGGGGTGAAGACGGCCCGTCTCGACGTCCTCTTGGCAATCCTCACCTCGGTGACCGTCGTCTTGGGAATGAAGGTCGTGGGAATCCTTCTGGTTACCGCTCTGCTCGTCATCCCGGCGGCGGCGGGGCTCCTGCTGGCGGCCAGTTTCAGGCAGGCGCTGCTCTTCTCCTCTCTAGTCGCCTCTCTCTCTGTGGTCTTGGGTCTGCTCGCCGCCTTCTATCTTGACCTCCCGGCCTCGGCGACCGTGGTCCTGCTTTCCTTTCTTCTATTCGGAGTTTTTTTTCTACTGCGACGGAAAAGGCTCTCTTGACTGAACTCAGGTCCTGAGCAAGTCCAGCGTCTTCCGGAAAACGTCAAAGGCCTCTGCACCATAGAGGCAGAAAACGATTTCTCGGGGATAGCCGTTCTTTTTCAAGAAGTCCAGGCTGACCCGGAGCATGATCTGGCTGCATTTCTGGAGGGGGAACCCGTAGATCCCCGTGCTGATAGCGGGGAAGGCGAGGGTCAGGATCTTCCGGTCGCTGGCGATCCGGAGGCTGCTCATCGTCGCCCTGGCCAGCTTGGCCTCTTCATCGCCTTCGCTGTTGACCGGGCCGACGGCATGAATGACGTATTTCGCCTTAAGCTTCCCGCCGCCCGTGATCACGGCCTGGCCCACCTCGATCGGCGCCAACCGGTCGCATTCTTCCTGGATCGCCGGGCCGCCGCGGGAGCGGATGGCCCCGGCGACACCCCCCCCAAGCCGGAGGTGCTTGTTGGCGGCGTTGACCACCGCTTCGACATCGAGGAGGGTAATATCGCCCTCGACGATCCGGACCCTCTCTTCAACGGCCGATCGTTTGCCCATTTCTATCCCCCTAGGCTCAGACGACTTCGGCCCCATAGATTTTTTCCATCCGCCGCAGGGAGAAACGATGCGCCTCCGGGTCGAAATCGGCCACTCCGTCCTGATAAACGATCACCGGGTAATCACGGTCCCGGAGGTCTCCCACGGTATCCATAACACAGATGGATGTGCAGACGCCGACGATATGGGCTTGGTCAACTCGGTGCTTCCGGAGTGTTTTTTCAAGATCGGTATTGTAGAACGCGCTGTAGCGGGTCTTTTCGATGATGATGTCCTTTTGACCAATGGGGAGAGCGGCGATGATCCGAGCCCCTTCGGTTCCTTTGATGCTGTGCCGCGGGAACAATTGGAATTCCGGGTCGTCCGGCCGATGCGAATCACAGACAAAAACGACGAGCTGTTTCTCCCGGCGGAATTGTTCGATTTTGCGGTGGACGAAGGGGACAATCTCCCGGGCTCTGTCGCCGCAGTCCAGGGCGCCGCCTTTCTCGACAAAGTCATTGAGCATATCGATAACAAGAAGCGCCTTCATCGCTCTACTCTAGCTTTCATTGTACCGAAAAAGGCGGCTGTTGAGAAGGCGCGGATACTGACTCGAAGAACAAGATGATTCCTCCCGGGTGTCCTCTTTCTTAGTCGGCGTGGAAGGCTGGGCGAGAGAACCGGTCGAACACTGAGCGCCGAGCTTAGTTCGTCATCGCGTAGACGGCCACTTTGTTCTTGCCGTCTTTCTTGGCTTGGTAGAGAGCCATATCGGCAAGCACGACCAGCTCCTCGGCACTCTCTCCGTGTTCGGGATATGTGGTTAGGCCGATGCTGATGGTGAACGGGACCTCCTCTTTCCGAGAATCAACCCGAAAGGGATAAAGGGAGATCCTCTTGAGGAGCCTCTCGGCCACGGCCTGGGCTTCCTCTTTGTAGGTCTCAGGAAGGATAATAAGGAACTCTTCTCCGCCATACCGGGCGGCGATGTCAGAGGGGCGGATCGTATCGGCGATTACTTGGCTGAAATACCGCAGCAAATGATCACCCACGGTGTGTCCGAAATGGTCGTTCAGGGCTTTGAAGTTGTCCAGGTCGATCATCATCAGACTCAATGGGTGGTTATAGCGCTTGGACCGATAGAACTCTTCTTCGAGCCGCTGGCGAATATAGGTTTTATTAAACAATCCCGTCAGGCCCTCCCGGATGATCAGACTGTTCATCTTCTCACTAACGGCCAGCCCGCTCAGGCATATCAGCAGGATGACGAGCATACCGATCTTCAGAATAGAGCGGCTCAGAGGCTGGAAGCCGATTTGCTCCCAATACTGGGGGATGAAGTCCGCCAGGGAACTGTAGACAAGGTAGGACACGGAAATAATAATTATGGCCCAGAGCCTGTTCCTCAAACCTTTCGTGACAACGGGAAATCTTCCATTCATGCCACAGCCTTTCCTTACTCGCTTTCTATCCTGCAGGAAAGACTAAACAAGGGCAATAACCGGCAGGGATGATCCTCAGGGTGATTTTTATTTCTTGCCGTCTCACCGCAAGGGGTGAGGCCGGGCTCAGGTTTTGCTTAGCGCGAGCTCCACAACGGCCTTGATTTCCGCCGCGAGCCGGGCCACCTTGCTCATCAGCTCGTCCCCCTTCTCCAAGGCTTCTTCCTTGAAAATATCGTCCCGGATCCCGGGGAGGTTGATCTTGACATTATAGAAGGCGCCGGCCGCGGCCGCTTCGGCGATGAGGCCGGCCACTCCGGCATCGCTCAGGGAGTTCTTGTTGCCTTTTTGAGCGACGAGCCTGGCCAGCTCCAGCAGCGGCCCGCACTTCTCTAAGACGCCGAGCGGGACGAGCGCGGCCTGCTTGGACGCTTTCTCGAGCGCCGCCTCTTTTTGCTTGACTTGTTCTTCGCTTCCCTTGGGCAGGCCAAAAGCCTCCATGACCTTGTTGAAGGCCCGGGTGTCTTCGTCCACCGCTTGCAGCAGGTCTTCCTTGAGCTTCTGAGCCTTCAAGGCGGCCTCCTTCATCTCTCCCGACACCTCCTCATACCCCTTTTTGCCGACCGTCAAGTTAGCCACCATCGCGGACAGAGCAGCCGAGAGAGCGGCGCAGAGGGCCGCCGTGCTTCCCCCGCCGGGTGTGGGAGAATCCAGGGAAAGCGCGTTGGCGAACTCGCGCAGGTTGAGCTTGAGCAGAGAAGGCCCGGCATCCTTGAACTGGTTCTCAATGACCTTCTTATCCGGGTCAAAGGGGGCGACATCGCCGAGCCCGAGCGACAGCACCGCCGTGCGCACCAGTTCCTCTTCGGGAACGCCGGGGCTCTTGCCCTGCTTTTCCAGGTAGTACCGGCCGGACATGAGAAGGGCTTCTTTGGGGATCAGGCCGACGAGCTCGCTCCCGGTCACCCGCAGGCCGAGCTTTTCCGCTTCCTTGAGCGCTTCATCAAAGACGAGATGAACGGGGCTGAGCTTATAGTTGGTGAAGTTGATCGAGATCTGAGCCACTCCATAGTCCTCGATATACCAGCCGACCGCCTTGACGTGCTGGAAGCGTCCGGGGAGGTTGACGGCCTTGCCCTGAGCATCCCGGACGATATTGCCCTCGGCATCCCGCTGCGGCCGCCCGCTCTCCCGAAGGCTGAGCGCTATCTCGTGGGCGAGCCGGCGGTCGCGGGTGTTCAGGTTGATGTTGTAGGCGATCAGGAATTCGCGGGCTCCGATGACCGTCGCTCCGGACAAAGGGTTAAAGACGGGATCCCCGAAATCGGGGGCCCACTGGGGATCCTTGAGTTTCTCGGAAAGCCCCTCGTATTCTCCTACCCGGATGTTGGCCAGGTTCCGGCGCTCCGGCTTTTGCGCCGCCTCCTCGTACAGATAGACAGGAATGCCGAGCTCTCTGGCGACACGTTCGCCCAGGTCACGGGCCAACTGGATGCAATCGTCCATGGTGACTCCAGAGACCGGGACAAAAGGACAGACATCGGTGGCGCCGATCCGGCTGTGAGCTCCCTTTTGCTGGCGCATATCGATCAACTCGGCCGCCTTACGGATGGCCCGGAAAGCCGCTTCCTTGACACCATCCGGCGAGCCGATGAAGGTCACGACCGTCCGGTTGGTCGATTCCCCCGGATCGACATCGAGGAGCTTGACCTCCGGCGTCCGCTCGATCTCCTGGGTGATCGCCTTGATCTTCTCCCGGTCCCGGCCTTCACTGAAATTGGGCACGCACTCCACGAGCTTCATCCTTCGACTCCTTTAACTAGAGTATAGAGAAGAACCCCTTTGAGGTCGTAGACCTCGAGCCTTTCGAGGTCGCGGAGGTGGTCGAGGAGGCGGTCCTTATTCCCGACGATGACCACCACCGGCTTCGGCAGGAGATATCTCTGGGCCACCTCGAATATCCTATCGGCGTCGACCAAAGTGATATTGTCATTGAACCCGCCCCACTGAGCATCGCCCAGCGAAAACGC
>Ga0299915_10003573_pt1 | contig 11233 bp, 9 predicted proteins | sample RVTome_13_FD_200263 | JGI IMG/M metagenome (GOLD analysis project Ga0299915, IMG submission 200263) | Soil microbial communities from uranium-contaminated site in the Upper Colorado River Basin, Wyoming, United States - RVT92D227 (version 2) ... | reverse complement strand
GTATCTCGATTGCCCTGGGCGGGCGTTGTCCGCGGAGACTCCCTGGCGGGATGAGGGGCACGCGGGCTGCACCTCACATGCCGGCCAGCCAGGTTTCTGCCCTCCGCCGGCCACGCCGCACTCCTTGTCCCCCGGGAGACCCTGCGCCCGCCTCCGGCTTTCCACATCCGATCGCCGTGCCGGATGTGGCGACTGGCACCATCAGAACGCCGCTTGGGGGTCAGCCTGCCGGATCACCGTCCGAGTGTGCACGAGCTCGGGAGCCCGGCTTGGGGTCTTTGCCTGTCCAGAGACAGGGGGCATAGAAGCCCTGCTCTCCCGGAGGTGTCCGTTGACGACAGCAGTCTGCGGGTTGGCGCGTGGCAACGGCGGTTGGGCATTCTCGTTCGCTCTCCGGCCGGCCGCGTCGGGAACCGGCCGGAAGCCGGGACGAGGACCCAGCGGGCACTGATGTCCCGCAACAGGGAAGGATAGGATCCGCACGAATCTTTCCTTCCGGAGGCCACCATGCTGCGTCTTGCCGTTGTTCAGTTTGAGCCGCAACTCCTCCGGCCGGAGGACAACTTGCAGGCGATTCTTGCATGGATGGAACAGGCCGCCCGCCAGGGGGCGGAGTTGGTGGTCTTCCCGGAGTGCTCCCTGACCGGCTACGCCCTCTCCGCAGAGGAAGCCGAAGCAATCGCCGAGGCCATCCCCGGTCCTCGGACCGCGCGCCTGGTGGAGGCCTGCCGTCAAACCAAGCTGCACATCGTGATCGGGACGATCGAACGAGATGCCGACGGGCTGTGCTACAACACCGCCGTTCTACTCTCCGGCGCGGGCGTCGGCGGCGCGTATCGCAAGACACATCTGCCGCTCCTGGGGGTCGACCGCTTTCTGGCGGCCGGCGATGATCTGCCGGGACCCTTCTTGACGGCCTTCGGCCCGATCGGCATGCTCATCTGCTACGACCTGCGCTTCCCGGAACCGATCCGTGTCCTGGCGCTGGCCGGCGCGCAACTTGTCGTCCTCCCCACCGCCTGGCCGGCCTCCGCCACTCTCTATCCGGAGCATATGGCACGCAGCCGCGCGGCGGAAAACGGCATCTTCGTGGCTGCCGCCAACCGCATCGGTGAGGAGCGCGGCACACGTTACCTGGGGCACAGCTTGATCCTGGGTCCCGACGGGCAGATGCTGGCCGAAGCCGGTGCATCCGAAGCCGGCCTTCTGGTTGCCGAGATCGATCTGGATCGGGCGGCCGAGAAACGCCGCATCTTTCGTCCGGGGGAGTACGAGCTCGATCTCTTCGGTGATCGTCGGCCCGAGCTCTACGGCCGGATCGCGGCGAGTGACCAAGCCAGAACCTAGCCGCGCGGCTGAGGCGCCCCGCGGGCCGCCTAGCGCGCCAGCAGGCAGGCCATCGCAGCCAAACTCAGTCCCAGGAGCACGAGAGACAATCGCTGCTCGCCGCCGGCCAGCAACACAGCCCCGGCCAGCAGAAGTGCGCCCCCGACGACCGCCCAGGTCAGTCGATCCACCCCGCGGTTCAATCGATCCAGGCGTTTCTGCAGATCGGGGTGCGGGCGCGCCACGACCACCTGTTCACCACGCTCGAGGTTCCCCAGCACGGTCTCGAGACGCGCCGGCAGGCCCGCGAGGAGCTGTGCCAGATCCGCCAATCCGTGCAGCCCGGCCCGCACCCAATCGGCAGCGCTGCGTTCCAGCCAACGCCGGGCGTATGGCTCGAGCGACGCAAAGACGTTGAACTCCGGGTCCAGCCCGCTGCACATCCCGGAAAGTAGCGCCACGCAGCGCCCCAGGAAGATCAGATCCGCCGGGGCCTGGAAGGGCATTTCGTAGAGCAGGTCGCGGAACTCACGCGCGAAGGCATGCATCTCGCTGGCAGGCAATCCGCGCAGTTCGCGCATGTTCTTGCCCCAGAAGCGATCGAAGACCGCCCTCTCCGCCTGTCGTATTCGCTCGAGGTCGGCCTGCGGCAGGAGGATCCCCAGGCGGGTGTACGCCTGTAGGAGCCGTTCCACATCCCGCGCTCCGACACCGATCGCCAGATCGCGCAAGCCGCTCATCGCTTCCGGCGTGAGCACGCCCACCATCCCGAAGTCGACAAACGTCAGGCGCCACGATCCCGGGGCCGAGTCGGCGGAGGGTTCGACGAACAGATTGCCCGGATGAGGGTCGGCGTGGAAGAACCCCGCCTCGAAGATCTGCCGCAGATAGACGGCGAACAAGCGCTGCGCCACCTCCGCGCGCGCAATCCCTGCCGCCTCAATCTCGGCGTAGTCAGTGATCTTGATGGCGTAGACATCTTCCAGGGTCAGGACTTCCCGGCGCGTTTGGTCGGCATAGACCTTCGGCACCCGCACGCCGGAGTCATCAGCAAACAGTGCGGCAAAGCGCCGAGCATGATCGGCCTCGGCCAGGTAGTCCACTTCCTCCCACAGCGTCCGGCTGAATTCGGCGACGATGCGGTCCAGATCGGCGTGGCGCGCCAGCGGGCGGTAGCGCTTCAACCAGCGCACGACAGTGCCCAGCGCCCGCAGGTCCGTCTCGATCAGGCGCCGGATGTGCGGGCGCTGGATCTTGACCACCACCCGGCTGCCATCCGTCAGGCGCGCCCGGTGGACCTGCCCCAGCGAGGCGGCGGCCAGGGGTTGTGCCTCCAGCGCTGCAAAGACGGCCTCCAACGGCTGGTCGAAGGCCCGCACGATGACGCGTTGGATCTCCGGGAAGGCCTCCGCCGGGACCTCATCCTGCAGTTCCGCCAATTCGCTCGTCACACTGGCGGGCAAGACATCCACGCGGGCGGAGAGGAACTGGCCCACCTTGATCCAAACGCCCCCCTGGCGGGTTGCCAGGCGCCGGAAGCGGCGGGCCCAGCCTGCGTAGCGCTCCGAGGCGGTACGTCGCGACCAGGCGCGGAAACCGATGCCGCGCAGGAAGACGTCCCAGAAGAAGATGCTGCCGACCAATGGAGCGAAGAAGAGCAGCACGCGCCAGTAGCGCCGCCGCAATCGCCAGGCGGCCAGCTCGCTCGTTTCCGTCGGCCGTTCACCAGACTGAATCAACGTGACCCCCCGCCGGGGGCAGGTGCCGCTATGCGGCGACCAGCTCGCGGCGCTCCCGCCAGCCGAGAAACCACTTGGTGACTTCCGCAGCCACAGACGGCAGGATCAGCAGAGGCAGAATCAACTCCCACTGCGCCAGACCAAGAGGAACGGTCTGGAAGATGGGACGCAGGAAAGGCACGTAGATGACGGCTATCAACAACAGCATGGAGGACAGCACGGCATACACCATCCAGCGGTTGCTGAACAGACCGATGCGCAGCAGCGGATAGCGCTCCGAACGCGCGGTGAAGGCGCGCAGCAGCTCGGAGAAAGACAATGTGGCGAAGGCCATTGTCTCGGCGAACTCCGGCGCGTCGGGATGGGCACGCAACCCGACCAGGTAGGCGCCCAGGGTGACGGAGGTGATGGCGATCGTCTGGACCACGATCCCCAGGCGCATCTCGCGATTGATCACCGGCTCCCGCACCGGCCGCGGCGGCCGATCCATCGTGTCCGGGTCGCCCTTCTCGACGCCCAGCGCCAGGGCCGGCGCGCCGTCGGTGATCAGGTTGAGCCACAGGAGTTGGATGGCCGTCAGCGGTGAGGGAAGCCCGGCCAGGATGGCCAGGAAGATGATGGCAATCTCCGCCAGGTTGCAGGACAGCAGGTAGTAGACGAACTTGCGGATGTTGGCGTAGATCACCCGGCCCTGTTCGACCGCCGCCACGATGCTGGCGTAGTTGTCGTCGGTCAACACCATGTCGGCCGTCTCTTTGGCCACATCCGTCCCGGTGATCCCCATGGCGATGCCGATATCGGAGCTTTTCAGCGCCGGTGCGTCGTTCACACCGTCGCCCGTCATGGCCACGATCTGGCCGTTGGCCCGCAGGGCGTCCACAATGCGGACCTTGTGTTCCGGGGAAACCCGCGCAAAGACGTCCGTCCGCATCACCTCACGCGTCAGTTGGGCTTCATCCATCGCCTGCAGTTCGGCGCCTGTCAGCACCTGATGGCCAGGCCGGAGCAAGCCGATGCTCTCGGCGATCGCCCGGGCCGTCAGCGGGAAGTCCCCGGTGATCATCACGGAACGAATACCGGCGCGTTGGGCTTTGGCCAATGCCGGCAGCACCTCGGCGCGCGGCGGGTCGATCATGCCCAGCAGGCCGACGAAGATCAGGTCGCGCTCCAGTACTTCGTGGCCGCCTTCCACCGGGAGGTCGCGCTCGACGCGATAGGCAACGGCCAGCACGCGCAGCGCCTTCTCGGTCATGGCATCGTTGGCGGCCAGGATGGATTGGCGGACGGCCTCGGTCATCGGCGCCACCTGGTCGTCCATGCGTTGGTAGCGGGTGCACAGGTCGAGGATCACATCCGGGGCACCCTTGCTGGCCGCCACTTCCCATTCATGCAACTGCCTGTCATAGAACGGGCTGGCGTCGTCCGGCTGCGGGTCACGGATGGCGTGGATGGTCGTCATGCGCTTGCGGCTGGAGTCAAAGGGGATCTCGTTGATGCGTGGGTAGGCCAGGTCGAGGGCGGGGCGATGCGTGCCGGCCTTGGCGGCCGCCACGACCAGCGCCGCTTCCGTCGGATCCCCGACGGCCCGAAAGCCGGAGGGTGCTTCGCCCTCGGCGCGCTCGAGCTCGGCGTCGTTCGCCAGAGCCGCCACCCACAGCGCCGTCACGATGGCCGGGAAGTTGCGCGGGTCGATCACCTGACCGTCGCGCCGGAAGTCGCCGGCCGGGTCGTAGCCCTGGCCGGTCACCTCGAGCGCCGTGCCATCGGCCCACAGGCGCGTGACAGTCATCTGATTCTGCGTCAGCGTTCCGGTCTTGTCGGAACAGATGACCGTCGTCGAGCCGAGCGTCTCGACGGACGCCAGCCGCCGGATCAAGGCGTGGCGGTGGATCATCTCCCGCATACCGAGCGCCAGCGTGATGGTCACGATGGCCGCCAGTCCCTCGGGTACGGCCGCCACCGCCAGGCTGACGGCGATGATGAACATCTCCAGGGGATCGTAGCCGCGCAGCCAGCCGATGAGGAAGACCAGCCCGCAGACGGCCAGGGCCGCCCAACCCAGGAACTTGCCGAGTTGATCCAGCCGGCGCTGCAGCGGCGTCTCTTCCTGATGGACCGACTGCAGCATCTTGGCGATCAGGCCGAGCTGCGTGTGCATCCCCGTGCTGACGACTACTCCCCGGCCGCGGCCATAGGACACCAGTGTTCCCATGAAGGCCGTGTTACGCCGATCCCCGAGCATCACGTCCTGACGCAAGACGATACGCGAGTCCTTCTCGACCGGGACGGACTCGCCGGTCAGCGCCGCTTCCTCGACGCGTAGGTTGACGGTCTCCACCAAGCGCAGATCGGCCAGGACATAGTTGCCCGCTTCGAGCAGGACGACGTCGCCGGGCACCAGATCGCGCGCCGGGGCCGCTTGTCGATGGCCGTCGCGCACGACCTGCGCCTCCGGGGCGCTGAGCTTCCGCAGCGCCGCCAGGGCGGCCTCGGCCCGCTGATCCTGGATGACTCCCAGAATGGCATTCAAGATGACGATCGCCAGAATGGCAGCCGCCTCGATGAAGTCGCCCAGCAGGGCCGAGACGACGGCCGCCACGATCAGCACAATGACAATGAAGTTGTTGAACTGGTTGAGGAGCAATCGCAGGAATCCCGGGCGCGCCGCCTCGACCAGTTCGTTGTGGCCATAGCGTTCCAGCCGCCGGGCCGCCTCTTGCGCCGTCAGGCCGGAGACAGCCGAGGTCTCGAGTTCCCGCAGCACGTCCTCCGCTTCACGGGCGTGCCAGATGCTCTCCCCGGCAGCGACCTCTTGCGGGGAGGACGGTTCTTTCCCTTGCATGTCAGTCATCCAGTTGGGCTCCGGGGATCGAGGAAGTGCGCTGCGCAGACTGCGGCGGGATTATAGCATGCGGGTTCGCGAGGTGAATCGCGCGGTTGGCCTACTTCTACCCCAGCAGATCCGTCGCCGCCTTGCTCACCTTCGGGTTGAGCTCGCGCATCTCCCCGCTGGTCATGAACAGGATACGTTCGACGATGTTGGTTACCCGGTCGCCAATCCGCTCCAGATTGTGGGCGGCAAAGATCAGATACAGGCCGCGGCTGGTGGTGTGCGGGTCCTCGACCATGAACGACAGAATCTCGCGGAAGATCTGCGTGTACAAGCCGTCGACGGTGTCGTCCATGGCGACGATCGAGCGGGCCTTCTCAGTGTCGCGCTCCACGTACGCCTGCAAGGCCAGCCGCAGCATTTCACGGCACGTCTCGGCCATACGCGGCAGGTCGATCAACGGTTTGAGGAGCGGCTGGTCCCCCATGTGCACGACCGTGCGGGCGATCCCGGCCGCATGATCGCCCATGCGCTCCAGGTCGGTGACGATGCTGAAGGCCGCCAGCACGGCGCGCAGGTCGCTGGCCGCCGGCTGCTGCCGGGCAATGAGCGCCAGGCATTCCTCCTCGACCTGGAAACGCAGCGCGTTCACTTTCGCATCATCGGCGTCTACCTGGCGGGCCAACGCCGCGTCCCGGTCAGCCAGGGACTGGATCGAGCGCTCGATGGCCGCATCGACCAGGCTCCCGATGCGCATCAACCCATCATTGATCTCGATCAGTTCCCGGTCCAGTGTCGCTCGGGGGTGTGTCATGCCTGTGCCTCCTCCTGATCGGCGCCGTGTGCCACTGCCTGCGTCTCGCGCCTCAGGACCTTGATGGTGCAGAACGAATCAGCGTCGAAACTCACGCGCTTCTCCCTCTCCAGCTTCTCCCCGACCGACTGCACGGCAGGGTACCGGATCGGATCCCAACCAGCTTGCTTCCCGACCTCTAGCCGAAGCGACCGGTCACGTAGTCTTCGGTGCGCTTGTCGCGCGGCCGGGTGAAGATCACCTTGGTCGGGCCCATCTCGATCACGCTCCCGGCGCGCTGGTCGTCCATCATCATCATGGCAGAGTAGTCGGACACGCGTGCCGCCTGCTGCATGTTGTGGGTCACAATGACAATGGTGTAGTTCACGGCCAGCTGGCGCATCAGGTCCTCGATCTTGAGCGTGGCGATTGGGTCGAGGGCGGAGCAGGGCTCGTCCATCAAGATGATCTCCGGCTCGACCGCCAACGCCCGGGCGATGCACAAGCGTTGCTGCTGGCCTCCCGCAAGGGACAGTGCGCTGTCGCTGAGGTGGTCCTTGACGTCCTCCCACAGGGCGGCCTTGCGCAGGGACATTTCAATGAGTTCGTCGAGCTTGCCAGAGAAGCCGTGGACGCGGGCACCCCAGGCAACGTTCTCATAGATGGACTTGGGGAATGGGTTGGGCTTCTGGAAGACCATACCGATCCGCCGTCGCAAGTCGACGGGATCCACGCTCGGCTCCAGGATGTCCCGCCCGGCGAAGAGGATTCGGCCTTCGGCGCGCGCGCCGGGGATGAAGTCATTCATGCGGTTGAAAGAGCGCAGCATCGTGCTCTTGCCGCAGCCGGATGGTCCGATGATGGCCGTGATGCGCTGACGCCGGATGGCAAGGTTGACATCCCGGACCGCGCGGAACTTGCCGTAGTACAGGCTCAGGCCCTGGGCCGTCAGCGCCGCATCGTCCTCATCCACATTGACGATTGTACCCAATTCCTGATGGCCCAAGCTCCCGGCCCGGAGGGTTTCCCCTTTATAATCCAGGCGATGCGAACTGCGCTGCCTGTGATCCTGGTCTTGGTCCTCCTGGCTGGTTGCCGGTCGGGAACAGCACCGGTCACGCCGGACGCTCCGTCCGAGTATATCGAGAACCGCGGCTCGGACACGATCGTCAATCTGGCCTTGGCCTGGGCGGAGACCTACCCGCAGGAACACCCCGGGGTTCGGATCTCCGTCAGCGGCGGGGGGAGCGGCGTCGGGATCACGGCGCTGATCAACGGGACGGTTGACATCGCCAACGCCTCGCGCAGGGTCAAGCCCGAGGAGGCGGAGCAGGCACAGGCCCGCGGCATCACCCCGACCGAATTCGTCATCGCCCGTGACGCCATCGCCGTCATCGTCCACCCCGACAACCCGGTGGACCGGCTGACGCTCCAGCAGCTCTCCGATATCTACAGCGGCAAAATCAACAATTGGAGCGGCGTCGGCGGCGAGGACCGGCCGATCGTGCGCCTGTCGCGCGAAACGAACTCCGGAACGCACGTGTACTTCCTGGAGACCGTCGTGCGCCTGGGCCAGAGCGACAATCCCACCCTGTTCTCTACCGACACACTCCTCCTGCCGTCTTCCGAGGGCATCGTCAACGAGGTGCGCCAAAACCCGAACGCCATCGGCTATGACGGGTTGGGTTACGTGCCCGCGGACTTGAAGGTTGTCGCACTGGCTCGCCAGCCGGATCAGGCCTTTGTCCTGCCTTCGGTGGCAACGGTGAATGACCACTCGTATCCGGTGGCTCGGGATTTGTACATGTACACCGCCGGAACGCCTACCGGCGCAGTCGCAGACTACGTCCAGTGGATTCTGGGGCCCCAGGCACAGCGCATCGTCAGCAATCTTGGTTTCGTTCCCATCATTGCGGAGGACCAGCCGTGACGGGGACCATCCGGCAGGATGTAGACCGAGCGGGGAAGGGCCCTCGGAGGACTCCCCGACGCGACTGGGGACAGTTTCTCGTCACCCGACTGATTCAGATGTCGGGCTATTCGGCGATCGTCTTCGTCGGCCTGATCTTCTTCTTCCTGGTCCGCGAGGGTCTGCCGGCCGTGTTTCAGGTGCCCCTCGGGCATCTGTTTTCCGTACGATGGTATCCGATCGAAGGATACTTCGGCGTCTTGCCATTGATCACCGGCTCCCTCATCGTCACCGCCGGGGCGATGGCGGTGGCGATTCCTTTCGGCATCGGGACGGCCGTGTTCATCTCCGAGATCGCCCCACGCTGGGCGCGGGAGATCCTTAAACCGCTGGTTGAGCTCCTGGGCGGGCTGCCCTCCGTCGTGCTCGGCTTCCTGGGCATTCTTCTCCTATCACCCTTCCTGCGTCGATTCCTGAACCTGCCCACCGGCCTGACCGCGTTGGCCGGTTCGCTCCTCCTTGGAGGCATCGCCGTGCCGACGATTGTCTCCATCGCCGAGGATGCGTTAGACGCGGTCCCAAAGGCATACCGGGAGGCGGCGCTGGCATTGGGCGCAACACGCTGGCAAACCATGTGGGGCGTCACGTTCCCGGCAGCGCGCTCAGGAGTCATGACGGCGATCATGCTCGGCATCGGCCGTGCCATCGGGGAAACCATGGCCGTCATGATGGTGACGGGCAACGCTCCGGTGCTGGCCCTGCGGTTGGCCTCGATTGTCTCGCCGGTTCGGACGATGACGGCCACCATCGCCGCCGAGATGGGGGAGGTCGCCACCGGCAGCCAGCACTATCACGTCCTTTTCTTCATCGGGATGGTGCTCTTCCTGATCTCGTTGATCGTCAATGTCATTGCCTCGGCGGTCGTCTTTCGCCAACGTTCGCGTGCTGAGAGGGTTCTCTCGTGAGCCAGGCCGTGAACGGTCCGCCCGCGCGTGAGGCCCCCGGCGGCGGGCAGTTCCGTGCCGGTTCAATCCGGCGACGGGTCGTTCAGCACGCCGGTTTCGCCCTGCTGTCGCTGAGCGCCGTGCTCACCGTCATCCCCATCGTCATGCTAATCGCCTACGTCGTCCAACGCGCCGCACCGGCCATTTCCTGGGACTTCCTGGCGGGCTTCCCGCGCGAGGGTATGCGCCAGGGCGGCATCCTCCCGGCCATTCTCGGGACGTTCTACCTGACCCTGGGCACTGCTGTCTTCTCTGTCCCGTTGGGCGTGGCGGCGGCAATCTACCTGGCGGAGTACGCCAAAGACAACGCCCTGACGCGACTCATCCGCGTCGCCATCATCAACCTGGCCGGCATCCCGTCCGTGGTGTACGGGCTCTTCGGCCTGGGCCTGTTCGTCCTGTTTCTACGCTTCGGCACCAGCATCCTGTCGGCATCGTTGACCTTGTCGATCATGACGCTGCCGGTGATCATCAGTGCCTCCGAAGAGGCTCTGCGCGCCGTGCCGCAAGCCTTCCGCACGGTGAGTGTCTCGTTGGGCGGCACGCGCTGGCAGACCATCTGGCGCATCATCCTGCCGCAAGCCGTGCCGGGTATCCTGACAGGGGTGATCCTGGGTCTGGAGCGCGCCGCAGGAGAGACGGCCCCGATCCTCTTCACCGGCGCGGCGTTCTTCCTGCCCCAGCTGCCCAACTCGCCGCTGGATGCAACCATGGCCCTTCCGTATCACTTGTTCGTGATCTCAACCCAGGTGCCGGAAATGCCGCTGCAGATCCAGTACGGCACGGCGCTCGTGCTGATCAGTTTCGTGCTGGGGATGAACCTGATTGCGACGGTCATCCGGTCACGGGCGCGTGCCCGCCGTCAGTGGTAGAGCCATGGACAAGGTTGTCGTCGAGAATTTGACTCTCCAGTACACCGATGGCACCGAGTCGCTGCGCGGCGTGTCGATGGTTATCCCGGCCCATGCCATTACGGTGCTCTTCGGTCCGGCAGGCGGAGGCAAGTCGTCCCTGCTGCGCTGCTTCAATCGTCTCAACGACCTGGCCGACGTCGAGAAAGTCTCAGGGCGTGTCCTGCTCGACGGCGTGAACGTGCTCGATCCGGCGACGGATGTGATTTCGCTGCGACGCAAGGTTGGCATGGTCTTCGCCCGGCCGGTTGTGCTGCCGTTCAGTATCCGTGGGAATGTGACTTATGGCCTGGAGCTGATGGGTGCCCGCGACCCACGACAGCTTGAAGAGGCCGTTGAGCACAGCCTGCGCCTGGCGGCATTGTGGGATGAGGTCCGCGATCGCCTCGACGACCCCGCCATTGCGCTGTCGGGCGGCCAGCAGCAGAGGTTATGCCTGGCGCGCTCGCTGGCGCTGCAGCCTGAGGTGATCCTGCTGGACGAGCCGACCTCGGGTCTGGACCCCATCTCGACCGGGAAAGTCGAGGCTGCACTGCAGGACTTGAAGCGTGATTACACCATCGTCCTGGTCCCACATTCGGTGCAACAGGCCGGCCGGACGGCGGACTTTGCTGCCTTTCTTCTGCAGGGCCAATTGGTGGAGTATGGGCCCGGCAAGGAGCTTTTCATCCACCCGGTGGACAAACGCACTGAAGACTACATCACCGGCCGCTTCGGATAG
>Ga0299915_10003571_pt1 | contig 11238 bp, 10 predicted proteins | sample RVTome_13_FD_200263 | JGI IMG/M metagenome (GOLD analysis project Ga0299915, IMG submission 200263) | Soil microbial communities from uranium-contaminated site in the Upper Colorado River Basin, Wyoming, United States - RVT92D227 (version 2) ... | reverse complement strand
AAACTGGCTGGCTTTCTCATCCCGGTAACTCCTCACGGTAAGTCAGTATCACTACTAACCATACCATGAGTGTTACCCATGTATCTCAGCCTCCGCACGGTTTTTGTGCAGCGTCCAAGGCGTTCTATAGAGTCAGGGAGTCACAAAACGTCAGAATGTGCAGTCCAGAAGAGTCGAAACAGTTGGGGCAGCTAACGATCTTTGACGGTTCGGGAGGTCTTCTGACCATATCTATCGCATGAGTTGCCTAGTTGTCATGATAGACTATCTGCGTTACTTCTTCCAGCAATTCCTCGATATCAACTATGCCATAGAATCTCAGAAAACCCTTGCTTTCAGCCCATTTTGCATAGGGACTTATTTTCGTTCTGTTCTCATCAAAGAAATCATTTCTTCTCAATCCACCCTTTTGGATAGCACCAGAGATACCAATGTAATAGTATAGTGACCTTCTGTATTTCGGTATTTCTCTCAGTAGTTGAGCCGCCGTTATTGCCGATAGTACGTCATTAGCATTATCCCCATAACCCTTGACTTCATAGAAAACGTGTGTGCTTCCAGACTCTAAAGCCCCATCACATTTGACTTCAAATCTGACGTTTTCACCATTTATGGGCAGTCTGACTCTGAGATCCTGAACCGGTATCTGCTTTAGTTCTGGGATTCTAGACAAGAAGAGCTCTTTTATGGACGTATCCAGTGCGACTCTACCGCCTTGCCCGTGTCTTCTTTCTGAACACTGAACAAAGAACTTGTCACCCAGATATCTCAAAGCCTCGCTCCGTGGGTTATTCATGAGTATGTTGTCAAAATGCTGGAAACCACAACCACTGCATCCAATTAGTGCGTATGAGGCGCACTTTTCATAGCGAGAACACTTTCCTTCCATTTCTTGCCTCCATTGACCCTTTTTTGCATTTAATATAGCATAGCAGGTTATACAGTCCCGATTTCACACCGGATGTTTACTCTAAGAACCCGGCACTGTTATAGGTAGTGGTCAAGCATGATGTCATAGAACTGACATTCAAATCACAAATAGCCATTTTGTGTCTTCAAAACTTGCTTCCCGGTTTCGCTTTTTCCCGCATTATCGATATTTAGTCGTAGTTCTAAAGAACTACCCTGAAACGTTTCGGGGTAGTTTCGGGGGCAGTTTCAGGGTCGTTTCCGGGTAAGTTCCAAGGTTGGTTTCGGGGTTGATCCAGGGTTATCTCAGTTCTATTTCCACTCCCATACACAGTTCTACTGCCAACTCTGCTACTGCTTTTACTCAGTTCTACCCCTTTCTGCCTCACGCAGTTCTACGGTGATTCTAAGCTTCGAGTTCTAGCTTTCTTTTAGGTACAGTTTCTGAGGTCGAACCATAGAGCCGTAGAAGTTGGAACCTGGAACTGGAACAAGGTAGCAGGTCCTAAAAGCATCGCATACCTGATTATTAGGTCACAAAACGATGAATTGTCACCTTAGCTATCGCGGAAGTATTGCACGAATCGCGATTCTGCTTGATATGCCTGATTGCCGTTGCCTCAAGCTGACTTTGGTGCGCCGACCAAGATCTAGGCAGTCTTTCGCGATGGCTAAGGTGTTCCACCTGCTTGTGTTAAAACGGGGAGTATATCTCGTTCTACAGAGATTACTGCGGACTCTCACGAGCTGCTATAAGCCAGCTCGTATAAGTAAAGTTAGCTATCTTCGTCGTAGGGTCTTTCTCTTTCCACCACCCTGACCTTTACCTTTGGGAGCAGGAGCAATCTGGTCTCCGTTCAGCCATCTCGCTATACTGTTGATTTGCTCTGACTCTGTTTTCTTCACTTCCTTTATGTCCAGTCCAGGATTGCTATACTTCAGTATCTCGTATTTCACCGTCCCGAGCAGACTGAAAAGGGTATTCTCGTCCTCAGTTGATAGTGGCTGGAAGATTTTGTGGACAAACTCCAAGACTGCCACATGTGCCTGTTTAACAGCAGCATTCCCTTTGCTGGTGGGAGTCACTTTCACTACCCTGCGGTCAACCCTGTCTCTCGTCCTTTTGACCAGACCAACTTTTACCATGCGGTCGACTATCATAGTGATGCTGTTCGTGCTACGTATCAACCACCGAGCGATGTCAGTTATCCTTGCAGAACCACCTGCGTAATTTAGAACTATAAGGACTGAGTACTGCTCCACACTAAGCCCGTATTCCCCACATATTTGGTCCTGACACTGCCTGAGCAGGTTATCGGTTTGGTATATCTGGCGCCACGATTTCAAAACTGCCACTGAAGGTCGAACGTTTGCCATCATATCTAACCTCCCCCGATTATTTCATGGGAACTCTGCTGGTTTGTCTCGCTTGTATTATTATATTACACAAAACTGCTGTTTATCTACAACTTGCCCCCTTCTGTCTTATTTCCCCAAAAGTGAGGAGGCATTCAGGCTAGGCTTATCTGATATTGAATTGTTTAGGTGCAGTTATCTAGTGTCCGTCATCACACAAAGCCAAAACGTTTAGCCGGCTGGCAGCCAGTTCTATGATAAATAACATGAGGGCTACGTGGTGGTGCCCTTATTGCAGGATTGCCAGATCTATTTACCTATGCGAAATACCTTGGTCCCGCACCTCGGGCATACGCCTTGAGTCGCAGGGCGTTTGTTTTTCATTTTGATAGCCTTTGGATTCTTGATCTCAACCTTTTTTCTGCATTTCATGCAATATGCCTGCATTTGGACCTCCTTGCGCTTAAGATTTGTTTCTGAGAATAACATCAAGATAATGACTAGTCAATAGCTTCTCTACACAAAACATCGTTATGTGACCTAACGATCGGGCACGCGATGCTTTCAAGATTTGCTCCCTTGTTCCAGTTCCAGGTTCTAAGTTCTGCGGTTCTATGCTTCTGCCTCAGAAATTGTAGCTAAACGAAAGCTAGCACTTGAAACTTAGAATCACCGTAGAACTACGTGAAGTGGAAGAAGGTAGAACTAGCAATAGAACTAGAAACAGAACTAGGAATAGAACTAGAATTCAGAGCCAGCTCGAGTAGACACTAAACTGGGTACAGGCAGAAACTGCAACGGAACTATGAAATGAATCCTGAAGACACAATTTGGCTTATTGTGACGTAGCAGATTCATTTACAACCTAGGCCTCGAGCAATGATTACCCACAGTTCAAAGTCGCGCAAAAGGTTATGTAGAGAAACGACCTAAACTGGCGGCAAGTTGGTTTCGACTTAACACAATTACATCGCTCATGTTAAAAGTTCTCTTTTCTGCTTCCTGCAAGAAGTCAAAATATTCTCGTATACGGATAGCTGCTCGCAATACCTCTTCTCGCCATGCCACCAAAATACCTACTCGACCCAGAGCTCCTGCGTTAATGATAGAGCCCAGCAAATGCTTTCTGCTATTTTTATTTTCCACTTCAATTGCAATAAAGCACCTGGCGTTTCTATTCGCGCTGTGCTCAATGAAGTCGCTATACGCGGATGGTGAATAAGGGGATACTCTCCAATACCTGCCCCCTATGACACTCTGCCAGTTCTGCCGAAACATATCAATCCAACTATCTATTAACGAATGATAGCTATTGACCATCTGGTCATACTCGTCTTCATAGCGTTTCTCTATCGCAAAAGGGCCGATGGCAATGTCCACCTTTGGAGAGTAGATTCTCCGTCCTTGTCTGCTAAATGCCGGCCAAGGAACTCTCACCTCAGATTCATAGCCTTGCTGAACCAATAAGACAGTTAGCTCATCGGCAATTTCTCGTTGAAAGAGTTCAATCTCCGTCATCTTAGCGTGGCCACCAAGCACCACGACCATATCCTCACCAATCCCGAAAAATCAGCAACACTACTCTTTTTAGTCCAATTAACAATAAAAAGACCGCCAGAGTAAACCAATTCGACAAGCCTCACTGCGTGCTACTTACCCGGTATGCGAATGCGAAACACATTATCTCTGGGAATCATGGGTGCTTACTGTTCTCTATACGCCGCCTCCTCCTATATTAGGAACAGAGTTTATTCGGCGGCTAGAGAAAATCTCTTCTTTAATTCATCCTTGTAAAAACGCTTCAAGTATAATAGGAATTCCGTTGGGTCCCGTTGGAATTTGACACTCTGCTGCTCTGGTAGAGATTCCATTAACCTGTGAAAGATTGACTCCCTTTCGGTTTCCTCATATGGGTCTTTAACCTTGGAGATGCTTTCAAGCCTTCTTAATTGTTCTCTGGGAGAAAAATTTTTCATCTCATTGATGAAGGACTCAAGGTCTGCTCCAGATATAGTCTTATCAACTGGGCCGGCTGACGGAATGAAATAATTCACAACATCGGGATACCCTGCGACAAACCAATCATTCTTTCCACCCCAGAAAATAGATGGTAAAGCGGCAGTAGCATCGCCAATTCTTACAACTAACGGGTCAACTCCTTCTGTAGTAAGGCAACTCTTTGTTTTCAGGTATTCCATATTCTTTGTCCATCGGGCTATATCGATATTGTCTTCCAATAATGCTTGTTCCCTGAGGTCAGCCCCGAATGGGACTTTCCTTCGCAGATATTTTCCTATGACTTTCTTTTTTTCTTCAGTATTTATGGCTTACCTCCCCAAACTACGTTCCGGGACCAGATACCCTTGTCAGCACAGATTATACCATGCCGCTCTAGGCCGCCAAATATTGGTGGATAGGCGGTCACCGCGCGAGTGCTTACCTACCTAGTACGTAGAGGCGATGCGTCAACAAGCTGATTGCACATTCTGACGGATAGTGTGACCGCCCTTCGATATGGTTGTGTCCAGCTTGAGTGAAAGGGATAGACAAAATGGTGAGCGTTATGGCTCGTGAACGTAGACTATTAAGATGTCACGAACAAAATATCGGCGAAGTCACCTTAGGTGTTAGATCAATTAACCCCTATCATTTTCAGTCGAAGTAAAGAGCCGAGAGTGGAGTTTCTGCAAGATCCGGTTCGAAAACGCTATCGCTATCTCGATCTCCTCTACTGATACTGGCACATCGCGCCCTTCAAGCTCACCCGACCTAACCTTTTCTAGGTACTTTCTGTCAACAATGCCGACATTGTGAGTTATTGGGTGACGTTTTTCGAAAGTCAATCTGAATGCTTCGATTTCTCCCTTGTCAAAACCTTCAAATAACTCGACGCCAAATTCGCGCTTAACCACCTCGGCCGCAAGCTGGACATTCTGATATTTATTTGCAATGCGCTTCCTCAACGCATCTTCTAGGTCTGCATCCGAAATCCCAGAGTTTTTCATGTAATGTCTAGTCATTGCGCGCAATGCAGCTTCAAAAATGGATACCGTATCTTCAAGTGCGTTCTCTACATCCCGAGCTGCCACTCGTGCTCCTAGTTGCTCACGTCTCCTCTTCACATCCCCTAACATGTGCCCAACAACCTCGAATTCCTTGTCTACGTGGACAAGAAAAATATCGCTCCCACAATCGGGACACCAGTTAGCCAAACCAAAAACAGCATGCTCCAGCCCACACTTTGGACAGGTGACATCGCGTCGGAGTTCTTCGTCAATGGGTGGTCTGACAGGAACCAAATGCCCAGGCTTATAGCTTATCTCCATTGAGATAAAGTCTCCGCCAAAGCGTTTTTCCCTTGACGGACCGAGCTTTAGGGTATTTTCAATCACGTTACTGATGCCTTGTTCTGCTTCTCTAAGCACAACATTCTTAGCATATTCGACCTGCATTTTGGTCATGAAACCACCAGGCTCATTAGCATGTCGACAATACGGACAATAAGCTTTTGCTTGGTCTTCAGTAATGCCAGTTCCCGGTTTTACTTTGAAGTACCCAGGGGAACACAAAGAATCTGGGCATTCCCGCCCTATCAAACCATCGCCATCAGCCGGTATTCGGACGCTCATTGTATATTCGTCCTGTCCGCTTCGTTTGATCTTATAAGGCCCGCCCTCTTTGAATACACCATTTCTCATTTAGGCACCATACACCGTGAAAAACTGTGGCCCGTTGAAGTGAATCAAGTGGTCGGGGTTATTTTCAATCCATACCTCGGTGTCCCACGCAATGTTACCGATATGTCTCTTAAACTCACGGAAATCTGGAAATGCACTAACATATATCCTCTTGGCACTAGAATGCTTCAGAGTTTCCTCTAGCTCTATCTGGCGCTTGGGGGACAAGGGACCATGTGCCGTGACAGCTTCTATTAAGAACAACTGATTCTTCGTGGGGTCATAGAGCACGACATCAGGCAATTTATCATGCGCTGTTATCGGGATCTTCAGTTGCTCCAATAAAGCACTATCTACGTGTAATAGCTTCCTTGCGGTATCGCCTACATATACTACCTCGGTCTCAGGACAAAATCTTTTTCGGAACTCTTCGATTACCTTCACTTGAAGTTCATTATGTTTCCCCGGTGAAAAGTTGACGAGTGTACCGTTGGGTAGATTAACCGGTATAAGGTGAGTTTCTCTCCGTTTCTCATATCTTTCGATCAGCCTACCCTTTTTCTTTACAAATCCGGCAACAGCTGATTCCCAGTTAGAAGTACCATAATTCTTAATAACCTTCAGAGCATCGTCTGCAATGGCATAGACAGTCTTGGGGCTATTTGTTGGTCTTAGTGGGTTGTCAGGGTTCCTAACAGTGATTCCAGCTTGTTCAAACTGGTGAAGCGTTTGGCGCCTAATCGTTTCGCGAGTATTCTCGGCGTATTGCTTGCCATAGTGCTCCTGAATGAAAATCAGGATGTCATGAATCCTTATGGCCCTTTTCCTTGACTTCGACCAATGCTTATCTTCTTTCAAATCTATCAAGGCCAGCAAAGTTAGTGCCGACCGTTCATTTTGTTGAGCTTTGGGCAATCCCAAACTTTCCAAGATAGTAATGGCTTCGTCAATCTTGCTCATCTTTGATTCCACTTTTACGGGTGTTCTTGGCTATTCCAAAGTTTTAACACCTAAAACCTTGCTTACGGCTTGTTCTAAATGAAATCCGCTCCGACAGGATCGTGACTCATATACAACCTTACCAATTCTTCTGACGTCTTCAATGCTTGGCAACGGCAAGCTTCTGATGTCTGTCGCATTCACCTGGGTATTCCCATTAAGTGATCTGAAGAAGTTGTCTAGCAACCTCGTGCTCAGTATTCCCGCAATACCGTAAGCCTCATAAACTGATAAGTTACCCCTCGGTCGATGTATGTAATTTACATGATTCTCGATACCTACGCTTCCATAAGGAAATTCTGATTCTAGCAAGACGCTGGCATACAACCTACGCTTCTGTTCCTTCGAACTAAAACGCTTAACGAGCACATAGTTCCTCACAGGTAATAGAAGAGAGGCTGTTTCATCACATACGCGGATTGCAGACGCCTTACCCTTTTTTTTCACTGGCCAGACAATATCCATATCTCGCATGTTGTGCATCCACAAAAGTGGTACAGACTCTGGGCTATCTGGCAATTCAGATATTAAGTAGTCCTTAGCACGAAAGGGGACTACCGGGCCTGTCGAAATTTCCAAACCTAGGTCCTTTAATGTCCCATGCCACCCATCGACGATATGCAAAATATCGACGTCGACGGAAGAGGTAGGGATCCGTATGAAGGTCTCACCATTCCTGTGCCGGACCACATCAGTTGATGAGACTGTGATACTCCTCAGTTTGTCAAATTCTTTATTTCTGCTTGTGGTAATAACCACTTCATTGTGTTTATTAGTTTCCCTTCGTTTTTTCGCTTTTATGATTACATTCTCTTGTAGAACCTCGTCCTTATCGAAAATCTCTTTTCTCGATTCGAAAATGTGTATGCTGCTGATCTGGACGTTATTGAGGAACCATTCTCTGAACCTTTTGTAATACAGTCCGGAGCAGAAGCTTCTCGGAGTAATGAATACCATCTCTCCTTCAGGCTTTACCATGCTTGTGCATAATGCCATGAAGAGGGCATATATATTAGGTTGCCCTGAGACTCGTTCCATCAACACACTAGATTGGCGAGAATCCTTGTTCAGTTTGTAGTAGGGAGGATTTGAGATTACAAAGTCATAAAAAGTGACTTCCATGTTTGTCGGGAACAGATCCGGTTTTGTAAAATACCGATCGTTACTGAGAATAAAATCTTGGTCGTAGATATGGTAATCAACAGCATGACCCTTGGCTTCCAGTTCCAATTTGCATATTTCAAAAGTCTTCCTTAATAGTGGCAAAAGGGCAGGATCGTTCTCATAGGCGTCCATAGTTAGTTCTACAGTTCTTTCATTGTTTAACAGGCGCTCACAGAACGCGGCGGTAAGAATGCCAGTGCCTGCTCCGGGATCCAGCAAACGAATCACGTCGTGATTTACCTCAAACAGACCTGCCATGTATGTGCTCACTTGTTTGGGAGTAAAGAACTGACCTTTGAGCTTCCTAACATTAGCATCATGATGCCGGGCGTAGAGGTTCGAAAGACTTTCAGCATATTGTACAAGGTCTTGATGGTTGAGCTTATCTGGAATCTCATGGATAAGTGTTATCACATCCATTAGCCTAATTAGCCCTTTGCTCTAATCTAATAAGATAGAACTGCCGTTGCAGCTAATGCTTATTTGCTAAGCCCAGCAATCCTCTCAACTCCATGCAGTTGCTAGCATGATAGCATCTATTTTGAAGAGTCTCAAGCTGATAGGACGGTTGTCTCCAGACCGGGGAAATGAGCGCCCGGGTAATCGATGAGGTGCGAAGTAACTCTTAACGCTGGCCGCATCTTAACCAGATTACTCCTTATCACGTATCACCGCTGCACTTTACTGACTTTTGTGCACCCTTACCCCATCCCATGTGACTACCAGCCAGTGGCCTCGCAATAGGCAGACCTTGCGAGGCATGTGGCTCCTCTTGAATGGCAATGATATATTTGTATAGAATGAACTGCAATCTGTTCCTCAATTATACCTAGTCCCTTTTCACAAACTGGAACTGGTTGAGCTAACAATGGAAAAAGGGAGAATTGCCCGACGTGGGCTAGAGGTTCTATGTGTTACGGCTATAGGCGTCATCGCGTCGGAACACTGGAACAATCTCTGGCTGGGCCTTCCAATCGCGTTCTACGCAGTATTGATGTTCTACGAATACAAATCGTATGTTACCGACCGGCAATCGAAAGTCAAAGAGCAGTTGAAGCTACTGATCAAATTAGTCTCCTTTGATACCGCTTCAGATGTACGATGCACCTATCACGTCCCTTGTAGAAGAAAACGGATACGTCAAGTTTTCGATTACATACCTAGCGGAGGAGGCGGGAGCAGGAGGTTTCCTCAAAACAAGGGGATTGGGGGAAAGGCGTTCTCTGAAAAGAAATGGTTAGTAGAGAATTTCCGAGACGACGAGGACTATAGGGTGCAGATGGTCAGGAAATATGGCTACACCAGTGATGAACTGCAGAAACGACGGGCAGACAGAAGGTCGTATTTCTGCTATTCCCTTGTGGACGAGAAACATGAAATAATTGGCTTGATTTACTTCGATGCGTCAACAGTAAACACATTTACTCCTGACGAGACTGACTCTAAAATGAAAATGCTTATAGATGGCTGTGATCTAATCAAAAACAATCTTCTATGACCAGGTCATCTGACGACGACCATTGATTGCCACGACTACCATCCTCTTCACAGGTTCCACGAAGCTGCCCGGCAATTGGCAAATGCAACCAGACTTTCTATACTTGTTCTCAATCTAGGCAATTACTCATTCCGTTCTCTTAACCCTTACGGGGTATTGAACGAAATAGCGATTCGTTCATTCACTCTCTCAATTTTGTTATTGAAGTGGCAACTTGAGATGTAGAATATTATGATGTAGAGTGCCGACAGCAGGAAGCATGGCTAGGACAGACGCAGCGAACTGGGACACCATCATTCTAGATATTGAATCAAGAAACCATCTGCAAAAGGATTGCGGCGGAGACGTTACGAAGCTGAGGATGGGGTTGGCTGGTGTCAAAACTCTTGGCAAGGATGAGTTCTTGTTCTTTGACGAGAGTAACATCAGTCAATTGGAGCGTGTTTTGTTAGAAGTTGATCAGATAGTGGGGTTTAATTTAGTAGGACATAATGGTTTGGATTACAAGATGCTCGAGAACTGTGGGATTGCTGTAGACAAGATGATCCCAAAGACCTACGACCTTATGACGTCGTTGATAAGATCTTTCGGCTCCTACGAAGGGCTAAGCTTAGATAATATTGCGGAACACACATTCGGTATAAGGGCGAAAATCATCAAGAAGGCCAACTACAGGCTTATTCAAGACAACCGGCTTGAAGAAGTCAAGGCTAATCTTAAGAATGAATTGAACATAATTGAAAAACTATATTTCCGAATGGTGCAAGGGAAAATCGTGAGGTTCAAAACATCATGGGGTCTCGTTGATCAGCATGAACTACCTCCGTTCGCAGGATTTCACCCAGAAGCCGGCGAAGATATCATCAGCCCTTATGATTTTCCTTTTGCAGGCATGCGGCTCCAGATAAAAGATAGGAGTGATGAAATTGTGCTTTGCAGACAATGCGCCAAGAGATGGAGGATAATTAGCGTCTGCTATTATGGAGATACTGGGCCTGAGAATGTTTATTGCCCGAACTGCAATAATTTCTTAGTTGAAGTGCGAAGTAGTCTATTGGGAGAACCAGTTAAGATAAGCGAGGCATAAGGACTCAAGTTCTAATTGTTTTTTAGTAGGTCACAATTGCCTATCTTGTTACCCAACAATACTCGGTTTTGTGCACTTCGTGGCATCACACTTTGTAGCATATGAAAGGTGATGGAAACAATCTAATTTCGGTTACACCAACATGAGTGGCTCTCAACCGCTAGGCTGTAGGTTCGAATCCTACTCGGGGAGCCAGCTTGCTCAAGCCCAATTGCCTTAGCTGCCTGTGGCTTCGTCTGTAGCGTGCCGGATGGTTGCCTTTGCCCTTCACGCTTTTTTCCCTCCCTTCCGCCTTTCCTCGGTCTTCCTGTCGGGCTTGTAGGCCTTCGGCAGCGCCAGCATGTCCAGCCCGTAGTGGGCGCAGCCCACGTCGATGACCAGGTCGTCACTTCCGACGCCGAGCTTGGCCTTCAGCTCCTTCATCTGCCTCAGCCCTCAGTCGTCCTCGCCGAGAAAACATGCTGCTTCCCTCTTTCCTTCACCACTGCCCTTTACCTGCTTTGTCTGGCGTTCATCAATAATAATGGCGCGTTTCAGCGAGTTTGTAA
>Ga0299915_10003568_pt1 | contig 11243 bp, 9 predicted proteins | sample RVTome_13_FD_200263 | JGI IMG/M metagenome (GOLD analysis project Ga0299915, IMG submission 200263) | Soil microbial communities from uranium-contaminated site in the Upper Colorado River Basin, Wyoming, United States - RVT92D227 (version 2) ... | reverse complement strand
ATCCGTAACCGAACCGGAACCGGAAGCGCCTGAAGCCACGGAAGCACCCGAACCGACACCGGTTCCACCCACGGATGTACCCGAGCCCACCGAAATCCCGGTAACGGATATCGAGTTATGGGCGGGTGGTCGTGTCTCCGAGGCTGGTCCGCCCCCAGATGACTGGGTTGCTTACCAGATCATCCAGGACAGCGCCAAGGTCAACTTAAAACTCGTCCTGCTGCCCTCCACCCAGGCAGACCAGGATACCAAGATCAACGCTGCCGCAGCCAGCAACTCACTTCCCGATATCTTCATGGCCAGCCGCGATGTCTGGTACAAGCTTGTACAGGCAGGTCTCGTTGCCAAAGTAGATGACCTGCTACCCCTGATGCCCGTCCGTACGCAAGGCCACTACGCCGACGCTGATCGTAATAAGCTTGTGACCCTTGACGGGGCTATGTATGGCTTACCCGATCCTGGCGCCCTGCCTCAGACTGACTCGCTTGTCATCCGACAGGACTGGCTCGATAAACTCAGCATCACGGCTCCAAAGACCATCGATGAGTTCCTCACAGTCGCCAAAGCATTCACCTTCGATGACCCGGATGGGAACGGCCAGGATGACACCTATGGATTCTGCGCCTTCATTGACGGCTCCGGGCTGGCTCAGGCTGGTCTCGGTCCACGCTTCGATTTCATCTACGGCGCCTATGGCGTTGCTGGTGTCTGGAACCTGTCCAGCGCAGATGCAGTAGCCTTGAACGCTCGCGACCCGAACTATATGGCAGCCACCAATTTCATCAGGACTCTTAATGATGAAAAGGTTATCGATCCTGACTGGCCTACCCTCAAGAAAGATGAGTTCCGTGCCCGCTGGAAACAGGGCAAATGCGGCATGATGATCGAGAACTTTGCCGCCCTCGCTAACCAGTCAAACTATAAAGACTTCGACGAAAACTTCCCTGATGGCCTCTGGGTTGCCATGGACGCCATCACCGGCCCGGATGGCAAGAGCTCGATGGGTGTTGTTTCCAAGACCGCTCGCATCTATGCCATCTCACAGAAAGCCATCGATGAAGGCAAGGGCCCTGCAATTGCTCGCTTCCTCGAATGGACGGCAAGTGACGAAGGTTATTACCTGCTCGGCTTCGGTGTGAAAGACGTGAACTACAAGCTCGACGCTAACGGCTATATAATAACCGAAGGCATCGCTCCTGAATTGGCATGGACATCAAAGGAAGCACAACCACTTACCCAGCTTGCTAACATGGTCTACATCTTCACGGATGTCGAAATGCAGGCTCGCTATGTGGCTTATAAGACTAAGAACGGTCGCGACATGGACCCGAAAGCTTACTATGCAGAATTCCTGACCAAGCCGTTCACTCCTGCCACTGGCGCAAGCATTATCAATCCTCCTGCCAATGCCGCTGACTTCGTACGCTTCTACAGCGAAAACATTGTCCAGTTTGTTCTTGGACAGAAAGAGCTGACGGAAGAAGCCTGGGCTGAGTACATTGCCGGCTTAGACAGCCTCGGCGCGAAAGAATTGGAAGCTGCTGCAAAAGAAGCTCTCCTCGCCGCCGGATTTGTCAAGTAACCAATTCCATAACCATTGTAATGAGGCGGGCGGTTCATCGCTGCCCGCCTCAACCTGAGAAACGATATGGTCCCAACTGCTCTCAAGATCGCTTATATCGGCGGTGGTAGCCGCGAGTGGGCACGCAAGCTGATGTTCGATCTGGCACTCTGCCCCGACTTGACTGGTGATGTCGCTTTATACGACATTGACCTGGAGTCGGCGCGCCTGAATGAACGGTTGGGAAATTGGCTGCAATCCCAGCCCGGAGTTGTCTCACGTTGGCATTACGCCGCCGTGGAGACGCTTCCCGAGGCATTGCAGCAGGCTGATTTTGTCGTCATTTCTATCCAGCCCGCTCCTTTGGAAGTAATGGCGGAAGAAATTGCCATTGCCGAGCGCTATAGTTTATTCTTCCCGGTTGGAGACTCCACAGGCGCACCCGGGCTGGTTCGAGGGCTGCGCTCTGCCGTTATTTACCAGGGATTTGCGGAAGCAATTGCAGCAATTTGCCCCAAGGCCTGGGTGATCAACTACACCAACCCCATGGCGATCTGCACCCGTACGCTGACCCGCGTCGCGCCTGACCTCAAGGTATTCGGCTGCTGTCATGAAGTGTTTGCCGTTCAGCAAATGCTTGCTGACCTCGTCAGCCAATATTGGGAAGTTGCCCACATACCCTCTAGAGATGATATCAAGGTCAACGTTATTGGGATCAATCACTTTACCTGGTTCGACCAGGCTGCTTGGGATGCACGCAACTTATTGGAACTGGTGCGTCACCATATCGATCAACCCGGTACGATCCGCTCATACACACAAACGGAAGTAGAAAGCTGGAACGACTGGTTCAAAAGTGTTCATCAGGTGAAGTTCGAACTTTTCCAGCGTTTTGGCATCCTCGCTGCTGCCGGTGACCGTCACCTTGTTGAATTCATACCAGGTTTCATACATTCACCGGAATATTTATTTGAAAAAGGCATTATTCGCACCCCCGTCAGTTGGCGTGTCGCCCGCTGGCAAACCGCTCCACAGAAGACCCGTGACCTCATTTCCGGCAAAACACCGCTCGACCTCAAATCAAGTGGCGAGGAAGGTGTCAGGCAGATCAAAGCCCTGCTAGGCCTTGGCGACTTGACCACCAATGTGAATCTTGAAAATCACGGGCAGGTGACGAATCTGCCAATCAATGCCGTTGTCGAGACCAACGCTCACTTCAGCTATAACAAGATAGAGCCGCTTCCCGCTGGTTCACTCCCTGCCGATCTAGCTCATCTCATTCAACAACACAGTGCCAACCAGGAACTTATCATTACAGCCGCGCTCACACATGACAAAGATCTGGCATTTCAAGCAGTTTATTCTGACCCAACCAACTCCCTTGACCTGGACACCACCTGGGAGATGTTCAACCAAATGCTTTACGCAAGCCGTGGCTTTGTTCCTTTTGAATGATCCATAATTACACCGTCACAGGTAACCCTATGCCCAGTAAACCATTGCCTAAATCTACCAATACCCACAACTCATGGTCTGTACGAATGGTTAACTCCATTCTCCACCAATATTCGATTGAGCAAGCTGAGTGGCATTACGAACATGGCTTGATGGTCAAAGCCATCGCTGAAGTTGGTAAAGCCTTTGGCGAGAATCGTTTCATTGAGTTTTCTCAAGATTGGATTGACCATTTCGTTCGCCCGGATGGTACGATTCGCTCATTCTATTTCGATGAGTTTACTTTAGATCAGGTTAATCCAGGTAAATTACTCTTTCAGCTCTACCAATCAACCGGAGCTGATCGCTATCGCAAGGCTCTTGCCTTGATCCGAAGCCAACTCCATCATCAGCCGCGCAATGCGAGTGGCGGTTTTTGGCATAAGAAAATCTATCCGCACCAGATGTGGTTGGATGGGATCTATATGGCGGCGCCCTTTTACGCCGAGTATGCTAATACCTTTGATGAACCAGTCGCTTTTGATGATGTCACCCATCAGATAATTTTGTGCGAACATCACACCCGCGATCCACAAACGGGCCTACTCTTTCACGCTTGGGATGAGTCCAAAGCCCAAAAATGGGCTGACCCAATCACAGGCTGTTCGCCCAACTTCTGGGGCAGGGCTATCGGTTGGTATGTGATGGGACTCGTCGATGTATTGGACTTCCTGCCTCCCAGCCATAAAGACCATACCGCAGTGTTGGAAATTCTTCAACGCTTAGCCTCAGCCCTGATCCGTTACCAAGACTCACGTACTGGACTTTGGTATCAGATAGTTGATGCTGCCGGGAAGCCCGGAAACTACGCCGAGTCATCGGTCTCTGCCATGCTCGCGTACGGTTTTGCCAAAGGTGTTCGCAAGGGCTGGCTGGGCAGTGAGACATTGCTTTCAGCGCAGCGCGCTTATCGTGGCTTGCTCGAAAATCAGATAAAAGTAGATGCACAGGGTCTCCTTACGCTTGAAAATACCTGTGGTGTGGGTGGTTTGGGGGGCGTACCTTACCGTGATGGCTCTTACGAATACTACATCAGTGAAAAAATTATCACCAATGACTTCAAAGGTGTTGGTCCCTTTGTACTCGCTGCACTCGAATTGGAAACGGCAGATATCTTGATCCCGAGTTCAGATTGATTTTATCTTTCTCTCATGACTCTCCTTGTCCCCTTTTTCACCAACCCTCGTGATTTCGGCGCAGCTGGCGACGGTCTGACCACCGATACAACCGCTCTGCAAGCCGCCATCGATACCTGCGCTGAAAAAGGCGGTACTGTTTGGATCCCTGCGGGAAAGTACCGCACAGGCTCATTATTTTTCAGAAGTAACGTTACCGTACACCTCGATTCTGGTGCGACTCTACTTGGCAGTGAGAATCCTGCCGATTACCCTATCGTCCAGAGCCGCTGGGAGGGTAAGCACCAGCCCACCTATGCCCCGCTGATCACCGGTCAGAATCTCACAAATATCACCATCACCGGACACGGCACCATCGACGGCTGCGGCGCCCCCTGGTGGGAAGCCTTTGACGCCAAAACGCTTGCTTATCCACGACCCCGCCTGGTCTCTTTTTCTGACTGCCGAAACGTATTGATTGAGGGGATTACCGCGGTCAACTCGCCATCCTGGACGATCAACCCAGTGCGCTGCGAAAACGTCAGCATTCGTGGTCTCAACATTATCAATCCACCCGACTCACCCAACACCGACGGGATCAATCCCGACTCCTGCCGGTTGGTGCGCATATCAGATTGTCACATCAGTGTTGGCGACGATTGCATCACCATCAAAGCAGGAACTCAGGATGAACATCCCAATCTGCAGTCTGCTTGTCGTGACATCACCATCACGAATTGCACCCTCGAGCGGGGTCACGGCGGTATCGTCATTGGCAGCGAGATGAGCGGCAATGTACAAAACGTGGTCATCTCGGACTGCATCTTCATCGGCACCGACCGCGGCATCCGCCTGAAGTCAAGACGAGGGCGCGGTGGTACGGTGAAGAATATCCGCGTTAGCAACCTCATTATGGATGAGGTTTTGTGCCCATTCACCATGAACCTCTACTACCACTGCAATGGCGCAAAAGGTGATAAAACCGTCTCAGACAAAAATCCCCGCCCGATAGACAGCGGCACGCCTGCCTTTCGAGATATCCATATCAGTCATGTTTCGGCTGTGGGTGTAAAAATCGCCGCTGGATTCCTCTATGGCTTGGCAGAGATGCCCCTAGAGGATATTTCCTTCAGTGACGTATCAATCTCTTTGTCTGACGGAGCTCAACCCGCCTACCCGGAAATGGCTGATGATATCCCCATGTTGCGCCAGGCTGGCTTTTTCGTCCGCAACGCCCGTCGCCTGCTCCTGGACCATGTCCAAATCTCAGGACAAATAGGTGAAGCATTTGATATCGATCAGACGGTCGAGGCCAATATTCGCCCCTAATCTTATGTTGCAAAATCATCTAGACAGCATTTACATCAATCTACCGCGAAGATTTACCCTTACTGCTCGCACCCTATCAGAATTTACCGCTTGGCAGTTAGACTTTCGCTCTGAATTGCAATCCTTGCTTGGCTTGAACAACCACTCCCCTGCCTCCCTCGCTGTCCAGGAAATCAACACCTTTGATCGAGGTTCCTGTATTGAACATAAATATTATCTCGATACAGGCGAAGGCGTCCAGACGCCGCTTTACCTGCTCATCCCTAAGAAAAAACCGCCCTTCAAGCCAATCCTTGTTTTCCATGGGCACGACCCCAGTGCCCAATATTGCCTGGGCAATTATCCAGATGCACAGATTGCTCGCGACAACCTGGCATTAGACAATGACTATGCGCATGCCTTGGCTGAGGCTGGCTATCTCGTCGGTGTGGTCGAGCAGCGCGGCTTTGGTGAACGATTAACGAATCTGGTCTCTGCCCCTCCAGAGCGTTCCTGTCGGCATTTGGCGTTTTCATATCTGATGCATGGACGCACCTTGCTCGGTGAGCGCGTCTGGGATGGTCTCTGTGCCGCTTCCTATCTGCTCTCACGCCCGGATGTCACCGGAGGTCTGGGTTGTACCGGACACTCTGGAGGTGGGACGACTGCTTTGTGGCTCTCTGCTCTCGACGAGCGAATTCGTGTTGTTGTTGTCTCTGGCTATTTCAGCTCATTCCGCGCTTCGATCCTGGCAATGGAGCACTGTGAATGCAATTATGTCCCAGGCATTCTCACCCTGGCTGAAATGGGTGAGATTGCTGCCTTGATCGCACCTCGCCCGTTTTGCGCTATCAATGGTAAAAACGATGATATCTTCCCGGTGGAATCAGCACTGGTTGAATTTGAAACCGTCTTCCGGGCATATTCGTTGCACAATGCTGCATCCGCCTGCCAATTGGGTATCCATCCCAGCGGGCATGCATACAATAATTCGCTTGCCCGAACTTGGTTCGATCGTTGCCTTTGAACGATTTGACGAAAATGTCTGTTTTCTTTGATCTTATATAGGATGGAGTCATTCATGAAAAAGATCGTTACCTTTGGCGAAATTATGCTCCGCCTCGCTCCACCCGGTTTTCAGCGCTTCACCCAGGCATCGACGTTCGAGGCTACCTATGGCGGCGGCGAAGCTAACGTAGCCGTATCGCTCGCCAATTATGGAGAAGCTGTCGATTATGTCACCCGCCTGCCAAAGAATGAGATCGGAGACGCCTGTCTGGCGTTTCTGCGCTCCCGTGGAGTTGGAACCAGCGGTATCACCCGGGGTGGTGACCGCCTCGGCATCTACTTTATCGAAACTGGTACTGCACAACGTCCCAGCAAGGTGATCTATGACCGGGCTGGCTCAAGTTTTTCCACCATCCAACCGGGCATGATTGATTGGAAGGCTGTATTTACAGACGCTGGCTGGTTCCATTGGACCGGTATCACCCCAGCAGTTTCCCAGGGTGCCGCCGAGGCCTGCCGCGAAGCCATCTTCGCCGCCCGCGAGATGGGTCTTACCGTCTCTACCGACTTGAATTACCGTGCCAAGCTTTGGAGGTGGGGTAAAACCGCTGGTGAGGTGATGCAAGAACTTGTCAGTTTGTGTGATGTCGCTCTTGGTAACGAGGAAGATGCTGAAAAAGTCTTTGGCATCCATGCTCCTGAAAGTGACGTCACCTCGGGTAAAGTCGCTGCCAGTCTCTATCGAACTGTCTGCGAAGCACTTTCTGCGCGCTTTCCTCAGCTCAAAAGCATCTCCATCACCTTGCGCGGCTCCTTCTCCGCCAGTCACAACACCTGGTCGGGCGTTCTCTGGCATGACAGCGAGTTTTACACAGCTCCCACTTACGACATCCTGCCGATAGTCGATCGTGTTGGCGGAGGTGACGCGTTCATGGGCGGTCTGATCTTCGGGCTGCGCAACTTTGATAATCCGCAAAAAGCCCTCAATTTTGCTGCTGCGGCTGCCTGCCTGAAGCACACCATCCCTGGGGATTTCAATGCCGTCAGTGTTGCTGAAGTAGAAACCCTCATGGCTGGCGACGCCTCTGGAAGGGTCTCGCGCTGATATGCGACTGGTCACTTTTCTGCGCCACGACCAGGAATACATCGGCGTTCAGCTCGATTCCCACATACTGGACTTGAGTCGGCTTTCCGCCGCTATTCCAATGGACATGAAAGCCTTCCTCTCGCTCGGAGAAACAGCGCTCACTGAGGTTCGTCACACACTCGCTTCCATCCAAAGATCCTGGCTCATTCCTGAAAATGACCTCACCTTACTCGCCCCGATCCCACGACCCGACAAGATTCTATGCATCGGGCATAACTATTCAGGTCACATCGGCATCGGCAATACAGAACTGCCCGAATATCCAAATTGGTTTTGCAAGACTTTGAATACCATCATTGGACATAGTCAGCCGATTGTGATTCCGCCTGCCACCGTACAGGTCGATTTCGAAGCCGAGTTAATGGCGGTGATCGGAAAACATACCCGCAATGTGTCTGAGTCACAAGCGCAAGCCTGCATCGCCGGTTATACGATCTTCAACGATGTCAGCGCCCGTGATTACCAAAAACGGACAAATCAGTGGATGCTGGGTAAATCCTTCGATACCTTCGGCCCGATGGGACCCGCGCTTGTAACGCCAGACGAAGTCCCCGACCCCTACAATCTCGACTTGGAATTGACTGTTAACGGGATCCCACAACAACATATCAATACACGCCACCTGATTTTCTCTGTTCCGCGCCTGATCTCCTATATCAGCCAAGTGATGACCCTCGAAGTTGGGGATGTCATTGCCACAGGCACGCCAGCCAAGCTGCCAGAAGCCGCCGGGCAGCTGCGCTTTTTACAGCCCGGCGACCTGGTCGAGATCACCATAGAAAAATTAGGCACCTTGAGAAATCCTGTGGTGGCAGAGACAATGAGGCCTTAGAAAGGAAAATACATGGCTCGTTTTATGCGTTTAGATGTGATCAATACTTTGTTAGGAACCGGTCTAGTTCCCTTGTTTTACAGTGGAGATATAGAAACTGCCATTGAGCTTGCGTCTGCCTGTGCGCGCGGTGGGGCAAAACTGATCGAATTTACCAACCGTGGAGAGATGGCCTATCCCGTCTTCACCGAGCTGGTCAAACACTTCAACAAAGCCGATCCATCTCTTATTCTCGGAGTCGGCTCGATCATAGATGCTCCCACAGCTGCTATTTACCTGGCTGCTGGTGCAAATTTCATTGTTGGTCCAAGCCTGAATCCTGAAATCTCACGGCTGTGCAATCGACGCAAGGTCCTTTATATGCCAGGCTGTGCCACAGAAACAGAAATATCTACCGCTGAAGAATATGGTGCAGAAATTTGTAAAATCTTCCCTGGAGAGACGGTTGGAGGTCCCGCTTTTGTCAAAGCCGTCATGGCTCCCTGTCCCTGGCATCGCCTCATGCCCACCGGTGGCGTAGACGCCACCGAAGCCAGCATCAGTGAGTGGATCAAGGCAGGCGCCGCCGCCGTAGGCTTGGGTAGCAAGCTCGTCTCTGCACAGGCTGTCAAAGAAAAAGACTACGCTGGCATCACCGTCAAAACCGCCCAGTGCATCGCCTGGATTAAATCTGCTCGCTCTGCTTCTTGAAAACCATGCTCTTATGAAAGGAGAATAACTATGAAATACCATGCTGTTCTGACCGCTAACCAGGGCCTTAATGCCCTGCCCACCAACCCTTGCCAGTTGCTCGACTTCGCCTTCCTGAAACTCAATGCTGGCGAGACCTTTTCGGGTGAGACACCCGGGCGCGAGATACTCGCCGTGATTTTGGGTGGTAAAGCGACCTTTGAGATCGCAGAGACTCGTTTCGAGAAAGTTGGCGGGCGCCCGAATGTTTTTTCCGGCAAGCCACACTCTCTCTACATTCCCGCCGGTGCAAAATACAGCATTCATGCCGAAAGTGCGCTTGAGGTCGCCCTGCCCAGTGCCCCCAGCGATTTAAAAGTCGATCCTTACCTCATCGCACCCCCACAAATTGCCTCCGGAGTCTGGGGTGCTGCCAACTTCAAACGTAATTTCCACCAGATCCTGACCCTCGCCTCACAGCCCGAGCTGCCTGCCCGGCGCTTGATCGTGGGCGAGACATACACCCCCAGCGGCAACTGGAGTACATACCCGCCTCACAAACACCAGGTTGATGACCTGCCTCGCCAGGCTTACCACGAAGAGATGTACTATTTCAAAGTAAGCCCTGCAGACGGATTTGGCATTTGTCATTACTATAATGAAGAAGGTGAAGAAGAGAATTTCACCGTGCGTGATAATAGCATTCATATGATGCCGCGTGGTTACCATACCGTGGCTTCTGCACCCGGCTACACAACTTACTATCTTTGGTTCCTTGCCGGTAACCAGCGCGTCCAGGCGACGGTCGATGACCCCCAGCTCGGTTGGGTCAGCCGTACCGTGGCTATGTTGAAGGAATTAGGACATTAGTAATCCTATGATTCTCGACTCATTCAAACTCAATGGAAAAGTCGCTCTGATCACCGGCGCGGGTCAGGGATTAGGTCAGGGCATGTCGCTCGCCCTCACTGAAGCCGGAGCCAATATCATCGGCCTCGACCGGATCGCCAGTGAAGCGACTGGCGAGGCCGTCCGCGCCCTGGGACGTTCATATCGCCAGGTGGTCTGCGACCTGTGTTCTGCTTCCATGGACGAGTTGAACCGTATTGTCGTCGAGGGAGTCACCGAAATGGGACGCCTCGATATTCTGGTCAACAATGCTGGCATCATCCGGCGCGCCCCTGCCCTCGAATTCACCGAAGCTGATTGGGATGATGTCCTGCAAATCAATCTTAAGGCAGCCTTTTTCCTCGCTCAAGCTGCTGCGCGGGTCATGGTTCCGCAGGGGAATGGAAAGATCATCAATATTGCCTCGATGCTTTCCTTTCAGGGTGGAATCATTGTTCCGTCTTACACTGCTGCAAAGAGTGGCATTGTAGGTGTAACTCGTGCCCTTGCAAATGAGTGGGCGAAGTATAATATAAATATCAACGCCATTGCTCCCGGCTATATGGCGACCGATAATACTGCTGCCTTACGAGCTGATGCTACCCGATCCGCGTCGATCCTCGACCGTATCCCTGCGGGTCGTTGGGGCACCCCCGATGATCTGAAAGGAGTTGTGGTGTTTTTAGCTTCCGCAGCTTCCAATTACATGAATGGGGCGGTTATTCCGGTGGACGGTGGTTGGCTCTCTCGTTGAGCTGGATTGCAAGTGTGCTGTGCATGGCGAAAATTTTGTAGAATAGGCAGTCCTGGAGGGTAAATCATGAACGAAATCCTGTTTTCTATCTACGGCGATATACTTACTCCGCTGGCTAATCCAGACTTTCTATTGAAGAAGTTCGAAGATCAGAACCGTGCCAGGGTGCGGGTCGAACCCATGCGCTGGGAAGAAGCCTGGTCTAAACTGCTCGATTTTGCCCTGCATGGCGGTGGTCCACATATTTCAATAATCGGTGCCATTTGGACCAGTTCATTGCAGTCCATGAACACGCTTCGCCCATTCTCCTCTCTGGAAATTGCTGGGCTTGGAGGTGTTAATGCTTTCTTCCCATCTACCTGGGAAAATGCACTACTCTCTCCGGCGAAACAATCCTGGGCTATACCCTTCAATGCTTACACTTACCTTTTGTTATACAGGCGCGATTTACTCGAAAAAGCAGGTGT
>Ga0299915_10003567_pt1 | contig 11245 bp, 21 predicted proteins | sample RVTome_13_FD_200263 | JGI IMG/M metagenome (GOLD analysis project Ga0299915, IMG submission 200263) | Soil microbial communities from uranium-contaminated site in the Upper Colorado River Basin, Wyoming, United States - RVT92D227 (version 2) ... | reverse complement strand
TTTATAATATTTCTAGTATGACGCATAATGGAACAATTGGTTTAGAATTATTACATCATACTCCTGGTTCTCCGATTAGATTTCCATGTATAGGTGGAAATTATAGTTTTTATACTGATAATGGAATAATTGCACAATATGATAATAAAACGTATACTGGTAATAATTTGGGAATTACTCCGATGTCATGTACTTATGAAGATGTTGGTGAATGTATTTATAGTGAATATCATGGATTAGATATTCAATCGTGCCATTTTACATCTGAAAAAAAATTTGATGCATATATTTTAAATTTGACTGAAAAAAATATAAAATTATTTCCTGATTCTAATATAAGTTTATCTTATTTTTTTAACTTTGGTGGTGTAGAGGATTATGATAATTATAATAAATATCAAAATATAACACTAGATTTTAACTTTATTAGAAATGATATTACATTAAAAAAACAAATATTACTCAATCCTTATAACGGATGGCATAATTTAAGTGATTGTTTTGTCGGAAAGTTAGATAATTCATATAATGATTATCAAGTATGGCATTATTTAAATTGGAATATGTTTGAATCACCTTGTTTTGTAGATTTGTTTTTTCCTGCTTATTTAGAAGTAGAATTGCGAAATATTACTATTCATGTTCATCAGGATGCAACAAAAGAAATAAGATTACAATTTCAAAATTTAACTATATCTGATATTAATATTACTACTATTTTTAATCAGTTACCTTCTATAAATGTTACATTAAATAATACTGGTTTATGTATTAATGATTCATCGAGTGGTTTAAATATAGGATTGAATATTACTTCATTGGATTTTGAAAACAATACAATTTTGTATGCAACAAATTTTTTAAATAGTAGAAATTTAAATAAAACTAAAATATTTAATAAAAGGGAATGTTTATTTGGTATTGATTTTTTATGTTCTGATTCTGTAGTTTATAGATTTTGGGAAGGATATTCATATTTTAATGTAGATTCTTGTTTTATAACAGAAATTGGAAATTATAATGTTAGTTTTTTGGGATATTTTGGAGTAACAAAATATACTTATCCTGAAATATCAACAACTATTGGAGGTAATTTAGAGGGTGATTCTAAATATATGCTTTCTATGGATTATGATACTTGTATAGATGAAAATGATAAATCAGCATATTATAATTTTGGTTATCCAATTTATAATTTATTTTATGTTACTGATATATGGGATTTTGAAACTCCAGGAGAGGAATTTAATATTTCATTTATTAAACAAAATATTAAAGAAGCTGGAAGGTTAATTTTTAAAGTTGGTGATACAAATATAAGTGTTTTTGAATTCCAATTAAATGATAGTGTTAGTAGATTATTATATAGTTTTACTAATTCTGTAAATAATAGAAATCCAATGGAAATTTATATTAATGGAAATTCCAGTTTTACTGGTTCAGGAGTTACTAATACTATAAATTCATATAGACTTTTAATAACTAATATTGTTCCAGGAGAATTACAAAATTTTCATTTATATAATGTTAGTGATGGTATTAGTTATATAGGTTTTACTATGGCTAACCAAACAAGAATTTATCAAGAATATTTTAGATATAGTGCATTAACAAATGAATTAAATTTTTCTCAAAATATACCATTGACAAGTATTTTTTTAACAGGACAACCATATAATTATATATTTTATGTTACAGATTCTAAACATTTTAGCAGTGAATATAATTATTTTGTTTTAAATGGACAATTGCCTTTATGTTCTAATTCTGCTGGTTCTGTAGTTGTTCTTGGTACAGAAAATATTAATTTTGGTATAATTTCAAGTACATTTAAATCTATAAATAATTTAGGATGTAATATAGTAAGTTTAATTGCATTAGGTATGGGATTTGATATTAATTTATGTTCTTATATGTTTTTAATATTTATGTTAATAAGTTTAGTAATTGCTGGATTTGCTGTATCATTTGCTATATTAACTAGAGTAATGTATTTTATTCTACCCGAAATATTTTTACTAGTATTTTCTATTTCATCATTTGTATTTTATTTTTTTTGTGATTATCCAAATTGGTATACTGCCATTGTTTCTATTTTGTTTGTTTTAGGATTTATATGGTTAATAATAAATTTATTTTTTATAAGAAATAATAATAATACTGAGGTTGAATAATGAGTAATAAACTTATTATTGGAATTGTATTATTAGGATTTTGGTTATTAATACCTTTACCTTTTATGTTAATGGGCATTGGAGAATATAAAATATTTACACCTAATAATTATCCTTTTTTACAAGATATAAAAAATACGTCTAACGATTTAAGTAATATTCCTTTAATTGGTGAAATATTAGGATTATTATTGAATATTATTTTGGGTATATTAAAATTTTTTATAGTAATATTTAATATGATTTCAATTTATGCTGATATTTTATTTATAAATTTTCCATTGGCTCAAGATAATCCAATAATTCAATATATAGTATGGTTTTTACAATTTATTACTACATTAGTTATTTTTTTATTGTTTAGGGGGAATTAATGAAACAAAATAAAAAAAATAATATTGGAAAAATATTTTGTAAAGGATTATTATGTCATAGAACCCAAAGAAAAAATTATTGTTCATGTTGTAAATTATGGTTATGCAGTGGTTGTTTATTTATATACAAAAAAAAAAATTTTTGTATTAATCATTATTTAGAATATGCATTTAATGATATAGAAAAAGACTTTAATAAAATGTTTAAGGAGTTATCTAATGAGGTGAATAAATATGAAACAAAAGAAAAAAAAATCAAGATTAACAAAACAAGAGATATACATAAAATCGGCATTACTGAAAGCACAGAGAAAACATCCGGCTGATATAAAAAAACAAGCTGAATTATTAGATATTGCTTTCAAAAAAGCTAATAAAATGGGAAAAACTGAGGAAGAAAGAATACATTATTTTGCCGAAGAGGTTAAGGATTTATGAACATAAAAAAAATTTATGCTATTAGTTTATTATTTTTATTTTTTCTAATAGCTATAATGTTGATTAAAGAAATTAAGGGTTCTGATTATTTAAATCAAGGTTTACTATATTGTTGGGATTTTACTACAGATGGAAATCCAAATTTCGGAAATTATGGATTAAGTAGTAATTGCACAAAAATATTAGGAGGATATGGATGCATTAATACAGAAAGAGTATATAATTTAACTATTCCTCTTCCAGTAGGTAATGCTACATTTGGAGCAATTTTTTCATTGGGAAGTGTAGGTTCATCTACATATAGTATATTTTCAAGAGCTGTAGCAAGTTCTCAATTAAAACCTTATGAATGCCATTGGTTAAATGAAGCAACAGATACTTTTTATTGTAGATTCGGTGACGGTACTAGTTCCAGTTATGTTTCTTATGCTGATACATTGGATACAAGTGAACATATTATAACTTTTAGAAAATACGGTCAAGATTATTATTTAGATTTTGATGGAATAAATAGAGATGCCGATTCTACAGCTCAAAATGTAGCTGATGATACAACTAGATTATTTACATCTGGAGTAAGACAATATGGTGATTCATCTGCAATAAATATTTATCAACTTGCAATATGGAATAAAACATTAAATAGTACTGAATTTGTTACTTATTATAACTCTGGAAATGGTGTTTTATGTTCTGATTTTTTATGGGGAAATGAAACAATACCAACTTCTAATGTTACATTACCCTTAAATGATACTTTATTGTTAAATGAAACTTTAAAATATTTAAAAAAAGTAAATGAGGGGTTAGATATGATATGGCTAATAATACCTATAGTTTCTTTTATTATTGCAGGTTTTGTTACAAAATATAAATGGTTAATTTCGATAGGTGGATTTTTTTTAATAATATTATTTATTTATCAAGGTTATAATTTTATAGCTGGAAGTGATAAACCTTATTATACTCAAGCTACTTATTATTTTGGATTATTTGCCGGAATTGTTTTTATTATGATTGGCGTAATAATGCAAATATTAGATATCACTGGTACTGGAGAATCAATAACAGAAAAAAAAGAAAAACAAAAAAGAAAGAAACAAACTAAAGACAATTTTTATAATATATATGATTAATTAATTCAATAAATTAATTAGTAGGTGAAAAAATGAAAAATAAAAATATTGATTATAATTATAAAATACCTTCAAAATTTAATAAATCATATAAAATTCCGATTATTATAATTGTATTATATACAATTGGTTTTCTTATTCAAGTTGCTCTAATATTTTTTAAAAAATGGAGTGTTGGTATTACGTTTATTTATTTTATTATAGGATTTGGTATTATTGGATTATCTAGTTTAGTATTATTTATAAAAGCATATTTAGATAGAAGAACAATAAAAAATAATTTAGTAAAATTTGCAAATAAAAATAATTGTATAATTGCTAATTTTTTTACGCAACATAAGGTAACAGAAAAAAAAATTATAGCTATTGAAACAGATGGAATAAGTTTTAAAACTGGAAAAGAAACATATATAATAGATTTAGATTGTGTATGGAAAGATACCGATGGATTTTCTAATTTATATTATATTAAAGGTTTACCAAATCCTTTAAAATTTGGATTTTCAAAAGATATAAAAACATTTTTAGAAAATTTAATTAAAGATGAAAAATTACAAAATAAAAATCCTTTGGATTGTGATGTTTCTTATAGTTCAGAAAATTTGCAAAAATTTAAAAGTGATAAATTTTTAGAAGAATTACATAGACCTATCGGAAGTAATGAAACAAGAAATATTATAATAGTTGTTATAATATTCGCTGTATTGTTTGCTATATTTTTTATATTTGGAAGAAAAGAAAATGTAATTGTTTTAGCTCAAAATTTAACAGGTGTTTAAATGAGAAAAAAGAAAGAAAAAATAGAATTAAAACCAGAAATTAAAGAAATTAAAATTAATAATGATAAAAATTTACTTCAAAATGATTTAAATGATTTATTTATTACCAAAGATTTCGAAAAATCAAATGATGCGGATAGTTTTTTTAAATCTGTAGTAAATAAATTATCTCCTGAATCAGAAGGAATAAGCACAAAAACAGAATATTTAAACGTGGTTGAAAATTTTTCTGGCAGTAAATTAGAATTTTTGGCAGATTTTGGTAAAATGCCTTATGCTAAAAAATTTATTCATGTATGGGAAACAAAAAGAATATCATTAGAAAGGAAAGGCAGAATAGAATTAGTAAGAATTATGGAAAAAAGAGAAGAGGAATTAAGATTCCAACAGCAACAAACAGCAAATAAAATATTAATGGGTGGTCAATAATGAAAAAAGAAGAATATTTAAAAAAAATGGATACATTAAATATTAAATATAAAGAAAAAAAAATTTCACAAAAAGAATATTGTGAAACAATTATAAATATAGTAACAAAAATATTTGGAGATAAAGAAATTAATTTATTATTTAGTGAAAGAGTTACATTAAATAGTATATTGGCATTTACCAAACAAGCATTATTTGTACAAAATATCGCATTAAAAGTACAGAAAATAATAAAATAAAATGCTTCATTCAATTGTAGGTTTAATGAATAGCGGAAAAACTTTATACATGACTTATTTATTATATAAAGATTTTTTAGCAGGAAAATCTATATTTACAAATTATGATGTAAATTTTACACATAATAAAATTAATAGAGATTTTTTATTTTATTTAGGACAAAAAAATTATACATTTGATAATATTTCTATGGGATTAGATGAATTATGGATTTTATTGGATTCTAGAAAATCAATGGAAAATACTACTTCTACATATTTTTTTAATCAATCAAGTAAAGACGATTCAAGAATTTATTTTACTTCTCAACATAACAAACAAAATGATAGTAGATTAAGAGATAATTTACATAAAATAAGCGTATGTAATAGATGTATTTTAATTAATGGAAAATTTAAATTAATAGATTCAGAAGAGAGATTTTTAGATAAAAAATATATAGATATTTTATATATACAAATTACAGAATATAAACGTATAAATTATTATGGTACATCTGATTTAATTGCTAGTAAAAGACATTATTTGAAAGCAAAACCTTTATTTAATTTATTCAATACACGTCAAAAAATAAGAAGGTGAAAAAATGATACCTTTTAACATAACTATAAATAATACACCAAACAATTTTATTAATAATGTATGTTTAACAGCAAAAGATTGTGTTATATATAATCAAAATTTATATGACCAAACTATGTTATTAAATGGATTATTTTTATTAGGATTTTTGGGAACTTTATTTATAAGTATAAAAGTATTAGATAATAAACACAAAAATTTAAAATATTTGGAAAAAACAATAAATTCTCTTATAGTATTTTTTATTTTTGTAGAATTAGGTATAATAACTGAAAATTATTTTACGTTAATACCAATTTTAATTCTAATTATTATATATATTATAGAATTTGTAAAATTTTTAGAACATATTAAAATTACTAAAATTAAAGAAAAATAAAAAAATTATATTTTTTCACTATTGAATTCATCTTTGAAATTCCAAAGGAAAATGATTATTCAAAAATGCAATAGTTTCGTTCCAAAGACTCTCTCCTTGTAATATTTTTGCTACTTTCTTTGCTCTAAGAACAAGCAAACCTTTTCTGATTAACTTAAATGCTTTATTGAATTTAGCATTGTATTGTGAATCAGTCAATTCGGATGAATTAACTTCATTCAGATTAACTGATGCCAAATTTTTTGTTCTCTGTATTCTAGCGGCACGTTGCGCCAATATAGTTTCCTGCTTTGCTTTTGGAAATTTCTTAAATTCTTCCTCACTAAAACCTTTTCTCCCTATTTTTTTTTCTCCCATTTTTTTGCCTGGTTTGTTCTCTCTTAGGATATGCAAACCCTTTATAAAAGAATATTTTGGTTATTTATAAACTTTTCTATACTTTACCATTGACTATAAATTTCCAATTCATTACAATTACAATATTTACAAATTTTATTATTGCGTTTATTTATAAAAACATGAATATTAAAAATATAACATAAAATAAAATTTCCAATTTTTTTAATCGATTTCATATTACCCTATTAATATATTTGAAATTATCAATCTTTTTTTATTTAATTTTTCTTCTAAAATATCAATCTTTATCTTGAGTAATTCATTCTCATTACTCAATTCTTTAATTGTTTCTATTAATTTTTGTTTTGATAAAATTATTTTTTTCATTTTTAACTATGTTTCTTTTTTACCTTAATTTTAATTGTTTAAGTTTATCTTTTTTAGGCTTTATTTTTTGGAAAACGAGATACTGATAATAATCAATTAAATCTATTTCATTAATATGTATTTTATCCATTATTTCATTAAAATATATTTTATTCATTATAATTTTAATTCACTTAGCCGGTCTTTCTTGCCATTGAATTCACAATCCAAAAAAAAAAAAAAAAAAAATTAAAGTTCCAATTCCTTATTTTTTTTGTTAAAATCTAATATTTGACAATTCATCAATGAATTATCATTTGGATAAAAAGGTTTCCAGTACATTTGTTTAAATTGTTTGTCGCCCAATCTATAATATGTTTTATCCATAAACTCAGATACATTTACAGTAATAAATACTGGTTGAGGTGATTTCTTTACTTCTTGTGCCAACTTAAACAAAATTGGATTCAATTCCAAAAATTCCGATGCTGTATAATATTCACTACTGCCTGTTTCTGTTTCAATACCCGAAAAAGAAGAATTGTTTACAACCTTTTTTTTAGGATATGTAAAAATAGATATGTCATTGTCCATAACTAATTTTACAGCTTTCAAAAAAGTACTTTCGGCTTTCACAAAAACCAATTTTACACCTACAACATTATGCCATGCTGGAGATAACCAAACAGGTTTATTATATACATCTTTATCATCTTTTTTTTCTTCTTTATCAACTAATTCAATTCTTTTTTCTTGTTCCGTTGGCTTTCTTTTTTCCATTTTCTTTACTTCCCTCTTAATTCTCTAAGGAATTAATGAGTATATATAAAATTTTTTACATGATTTACACATTAATTTTCCAGTATGATTTTGGTCATTGTCTTTTAAAGGAACTAATTTAGTAGCTATCCTTTTACACTTTTTACATCTTGCTTCTTCTTCAGTACAAAACATTTTCTTGTCCTCCATTCGTTCAGATTGCTTACAATGTCTGAAATAAAATTTCTTCAGACAATTTTATTGATAATTGTACCCTCGTTAACTTTTTCGTATGTCTGTTGAAATATGTCAGGCTTGCAGAGATAAAACTCTCCCTTTATTCCTTTGATTATCCAATCACCTTTTGATACTCTAAAATCTCCTTCTAAGGTATGAATGATTAATTCTTCATACATTTGTGGAAAACCATTTCCTTTTTCGTCTCCTCCTATATGACGATTTAAAGAAGAATTATCTCTTGTAAAATTCTGCATTTCTTTATAATTGTCTCCTGTCCATTTAACAGCTTCAATTATAACTGGTTTTTTTCCGAATTTCAATTTATTAACCTCCTTTTATCAAGATGCTTTTCACACTTGAAATCATAATAATAAGTGTCTATAATTCTTGTTACTGTTGCTCCAACCATTTCACTATTGCAATCTTCAACTGAGCAAACTTTCTTTAGTGTCATTTTTTAGTAATAGGCGATGGGCACAATGTGGAATTAAAGGCGACCTTTGCCTTTGCATTTATAACATTCTTCTGAATATGTATATCCTAAATTATTGATTTCTTTTGTACTACCTTTACCATCACAATCAGGGCAAAATTGTTTATTAATCATTTTTATCATCTTCTATTTACCTCACAAAACATTTATTTTTACAATTGCATGATATTAATTGTCCTTTACATTTTGGACATCTTTCCATATCACAACCTATATGATGAAAATTACCAAAAAAATTTTCAATATTACAATCATGACACCTTATATCTTGACCTAACCTATCACAATTTCTATGATATTCTTTTCCATCAATCATTATATATTGTCTTACACAAGAATATACATTTTTATTTTTCATAATTTTTTGACAATCGATACATTTATTATTTATCATTTTGTTTACACCTTTTGTCTATTTTTTATTTTTTGAGCAAATGATTTTGTAAATCCAATAAACTGTCCTTGTTTATCTCTTAAATGAATTTGTCCTATCTTTAAATCTACGGTAATCTTTGCTTTGATATATCTATTATTTTTAATTCCATATACTATCTTTTCAGTTCTGACCTTTCTAATCGGTTTAATTTCTTTCCTTACCTCAGAAATAGTTTTTGATTCCCCTAATTTTATCTTTTCTTTTCTTATTGCAGAAGAAGAATTACTAATTATTTTAGCTGTAAAATATGGAATTTTTTCTCTATATTTTTCTATCAAATTTCTAATAGTTAAATCTTCAATAGCATATATATTTCTTTCAAAAATATCTATAGCATTCTCTAACCCACCATAAATATAAGCATTTAGTACTATATTAACTAATGAAGACTCATGCTTTAATATCCAATCCGCAACCTTTAATTTATTTTCTATCATTTTTCAAAACAACAAATCTTTTATAAATTTATAATAATTTTCATCTACTCCAGAATAATTTGAAAAATAAAAACCCCTATTTTTTAGCATAATATTATTTAATACTTCTTGAGTATCCATTCTGCAAATTTCTTTTTCAAATAATATTTTATCTATACTCTGAGGCAAAACCACAATATCATTGACCAAAGAATAAGGGCATTTAAATATTTTATTATATACTCCAATTCCAGTACTACATAAAGTTTTTATACTAAATCTATTTATTAAAGAATTAACAAATAAAATATTTTCTGTACTATTAAAATTTTCTTTTGGTATAACTATATGAATATTTTTATATCCTGAATTCTGAATAAAACATTTAATATTATATTTTTTAAATAAATATAATAAACCTAAAACTTCATTAATCATTATATCATAATTTTTCTTTTCTGAGTCAAAATCTAATAAAAAATCATAAGATATTATATGATGTATAGCAATATCATGAAACCATTTTAAAGTTTCTTCTGACCTTTTACTAAGATTAAATGTAAAATTTGGTATATGAACATATTTTGCACATGATATATAAATATTATAATTTTTTTCATAAAATCCCATTTCTTCGAAAATATATTTAATTCCTTGAATACTTTTAAAAGATAATCCTCTAATCCAATGAGAATTTTTTGTATCTCCAAATACAACTTCTCTTTTTTGACATACTTCTAACAAAGCATATAATACTGGTGTATAAGTATACCAAATTTTCCTTTTATTAATCAATTCTTCATTTACCATTTTTATCGATTTATATACTCTTCACTTGTAAAATTTTCTTCACAACCATCATAAGATAAATAATAATCATTATATGAATTATCTCAATTCTAGCTTGACAAACTGCACACATACTCATTTTCTAATCTCAATTTTTTTTATTGCGTATTCCTTACTTTTAGAATACTCTAATTTTAATTTTTCCCAAGCAATTTTATTAGAACTGGGAGGAGGAATATTATCCAATAATAACTTTTCTATTTCTTTTATAGGTTCTTTACTTTTATAAGTTTTTGCTATTTCCATATAAGTATTAATCATATCTAAAATATCTTTATTACTTCTTTTATAAAATAAATATTTTGTAATATCTTTTTTTACTCTTTCAATAAATAAATCTTGACTTATCCTTTCTGTTTTAAATAATGAATGATATTTTCTTATTAAACGATTATGCTGAACTTCACAAACCTCTTTAAAATTTAATCCATCATAAATAAAATTATCGTTAATCTTTTCTCTTAATGATAATAACGCAAGAAATATTAATTCTGTTTTACTTGAAATTCCAGTATACGCCCTTAACCCATTTAATACCATATTAAAATCCTCAGTTGGTTTTATATTAAATTGTTGACGTGTATCTTTCATATAATCACAACTAAAATTTTAATGTAGAGATAGGCTTAAAGAGCCTACTTTTTTTTCTTTCCTTTAGGCTCTTTCGAGCCTATCGGTAATTCTATCCTTAATTTTTGGGCGTGTTTCTTTTTCTTATGTCTATTTAGACTATATTCTGCTTCATTCTAGTAGTAAATTTGCAGTAAAACTCTGTCCTTGCCCATTTAAGCAATAAAAAGTCTGATGCTTATTTCT
>Ga0299915_10003566_pt1 | contig 11245 bp, 11 predicted proteins | sample RVTome_13_FD_200263 | JGI IMG/M metagenome (GOLD analysis project Ga0299915, IMG submission 200263) | Soil microbial communities from uranium-contaminated site in the Upper Colorado River Basin, Wyoming, United States - RVT92D227 (version 2) ... | reverse complement strand
TATGTACATCTTTTATAGTTATATTTTTTTCAAGAACTACATTGGTTAAAATAACTACTTTTCCCATTGCATCAAAACCTTCTACATCAGCTGTTGGATCGGCTTCAGCATAGCCCAGTTCTTGGGCTTTTTTTAATGCATCCTGGTAAGACATTCCTTCACCCATGCGAGTTAAAATATAGTTTGTTGTTCCATTTAGTATTCCTTTGAATCCTTTAATGCAATTTCCAGTAAGAGTGAATTTTGCAAGATTCAAAGCAGGAGTTCCTGCTAGAACCACTCCTTCAAAACCATAATGAACCTTTTTCTTTTTTGCTAAATCCAATAAAGATTTAACCTCTCTAACAACTGGACCCTTGTTTGTGGAAACAACATTTTTACTTGCATTTAATGCTGTTTTAATATGTGTTGTTGCAGGTTCTCCTGTTTTTATGTCAGTGTAAGTAATTTCAATAATTGTATCAGCATTAGTTTCTTTTATTGTAGTTAAACTATCCATACCTTTTTTGCCTGAAGGATATTCATCAATTTTTTTACCTTTTTTAACAAGTTCTAGAATTTTTTTAAGATCTAGTCCATTTTCATCATAAACAGAACCTTTTAAAAAATCAGAGATAGCAACAATAGAATAATGAAAATCATATTTTTTTGCAAGCATCTCTTTTTTTTCAATAAGTATCTCTGATAAACCTTGTCCAACTGTTCCAAAACCAATAAATGCTAATTTAAAATGCATAAATTCTACCTCCTATGATGCAGCTTTGGTGCTGCAATAAATGTTAAACCTTTTTCGGTTAAAGCCTTAGCTGTATTATTAATTGCTTCATGTTTGTCCAAATAATTCTGAGTAATATCATCCATCAGTCCGTCTTTTTCCAAGTCAGATCTTGCTTTGAAATAATCAAGTATATCACTGGGATGAGCTCTTTTTGAATCAACATGAATTTCTCCACCCTCATGTTTCGCACTTATGTTTTTTACTTTTGATGCAAGCTCTACCAGTTCTTCTCTTCTATCATATGGTTGGATCACAATACTTTTCCAGGTTTCAAGAATGTGGTGTTCGAATCTAACATAATTTTCAAGACCAAGAGATTTTCTAATATCACTACTTAGTTCGATTGTAGCATTATTCACAGAGTTTGAAAAGTTAAAACCAATAAGTGATGTTGAACCATCTTCCCTTGAAAAAAGTCTTGCGGCCATGAGCGTCCAAAATATTGCATAAGGATTATCATTTCCCATAAATACAGATATTTTAAATTCTATATCTATTCCAAGTTTATGCAATAAATATCCCAATAATATTGTTCCTGGATTAATATTAAGAACTTGTTTTACACCATAGTTTGTATAATAATAAAGAAATTCGTCAACCCATTTAAGGGGATATTCATTTGGTTGACCCACACCACCAAAATATCCGGTTATTGTCTCAGGTCCACCCAGATGAACATTGGAGCCATCTGTACCTTTTGTATCAAGTGTTTCACACCAACTTGCACCCACAATTTGCATAGCTGCTGCCATTGCTAAAAGATCATCGTCTTCTTCTTGTTCTTTCATGCAGCGAACTCTTATGAAACGCCCAGGCATAAGTTCTTGATATTTTACTGCGTGCCTTGTTTCAGCCATAAAAGAAGAGAAATACTGGCAGGCACTTATTTCTAGAGTTACGGCGTAATCTTCATTGAAAACCATTTTTTCTGCTTTTTTACCCAAAATATTTTTTCTATATTGATCAATAGTTATAAAAGAGCCTTTATCCCTTTGCTCAATCAACCATTCTAAATCTTTTACAAAAGGAGAGTTTTTCTTTTTTAATCTTACCATTAGATTTTCGAGTTTACCTGATTCTCTTGATTTTCTGTTTATCCCATCCGGTCCACCATATTTTTCAATAACAGATAAAAGATTATTTACAAGTTTATTGTTAGGATCTTTTATAAAGGCATTTATTTCATCCAGTCTTATATTTTTTATAGTTAGTTTGTTTCTAATATTGTCGGGCATAAAATTGTCCTCCTTTTATAAACCTATGAATTAGTGGAAGAGAAAATAAAATATGTTTTAATAATGTTTGGTTTTATAATACACCAAAAAGCTATTATTTGAATAAATACTTGATGGAATGGTGTTAAAATGATTATATCTCAATTAAGTATTGCACCAATTGGTGAAGGAACAAGTCTAAGTGAATATGTGAAAATAGCAATTGACTCAATCAAGAAAAACAAGGTAAATTTTAAAACAAATGATATGGCAACTGTAATTGAAACTGAGGATCTAAAGACTTTATTTAAAATAGTAGAAGATGCCCATAATGCTGTTTTAAAATCTGGTGTAAAAAGAGTAATAACTGAATTGAAAATTGATGATAGAAGAGATAAAAATGTAAGAATTGACTCAAAAATAAAAGCAGTTCAATAAATTATTTTTTATTATTCAAAACAGTTATATGCACCGTTTTCATTCCGAGTGTCGGGGAGTGTAATCTCTTGATAAAAAAGAGCTTAATTGAGATAGTTTTTCATGGACGTGGTGGACAAGGAGCTGTTACTGCAGCAAATCTACTAGTTGCAGCTGCGTTAAAAGATGGAAATAAAGGTGTTCAAGCATTTCCTTTTTTTGGAGCAGAGCGACGTGGTGCACCGGTAAGAGCTTTTGCTCGAATATCAGATGAAGAAGTCCATTTACGCAGTGAGATATATACTCCTGATATTGTTATAGTGCTTGATGAAAGTATTATGGATATTGTTGATGTTTTAAAAGGTTTAAAAGAAGATGGAAAGATTTTAATCAATACCCAAAAAAAACCAAATGATTTTGATTTTTCTAAAAAATTTAATGTTGCAACAGTTGATGCAACAAGTATTGCATTGAAAAACGATATTACTGTTGGTGGAATTCCTGTTGTTAATACTCCTATTCTTGGTGCGATTCCAAAGATTTTGGATAGAGTTACCTTAAAATCAATAAAAGAGATTGTAAAAGAAAAATGGAAAGGAGAATTCTCTGATAAAAACGTTAAAGCCACACAAGATGCATTTGATCAAGTGGAGGTGAAACTTTGAAGAAATACGATATTGTAACAACAATTTCCTATCCAGTTAAAGGAGCAACTGGTAAAACCGGTAACTGGAGGATTTTTAAACCAGTTTTTAATAAATCAAAATGTGTTAAATGCTTGCGATGCTGGATTTATTGTCCTGAAGCAACCATTATTAGAAACAAAGATGACTCAGTTGACATAGATTATATTTATTGTAAAGGTTGTGGTATTTGTGCAAATGTTTGCAATGTTAAAGCAATTACAATGGAACGGGAGGGCAAGAAAAAATGAGTGTAATGATTGATACTGGTAATTATATAGCTGCAAAAGCAGCTATTATGGCTCATCCTGATGTTGTCGCTGCTTATCCTATTACTCCCCAAACTACTTTAGTTGAAGGTATAGCTAAATATCTTGAAACAGGTGAATACAAAGGTGAATATATTTGTGTAGAAAGTGAACACTCAGCAATGGCTGCCTTAATTGGTGCTAGTGCTGTTGGAGTTAGAACTTTTACCGGTACTTCATCCCATGGTCTACTTCTAATGCATGAGATGCTTCATTGGGCAGCACTTGCTCGTCTACCTATTATTATGTGTAATATTAATCGTGTTATTGGTCCTGGTTGGAATATCTGGGCAGATGAAAATGACTCCATTTCCCAAAGAGACACAGGATGGATCCAATTTTACTGTAGTAGTAACCAAGAGATTTTTGATACAATTATTCAATCATTTAAACTAGGTGAAGATGAAAAAATATCTTTACCTGTTATGATTAATTTTAATGCATTTATTTTGTCTCATACATCAATGCCTGTTGATGTACCCGCGCAAAAAGAAATTGATGATTTTTTACCAAAACGTAAACCAAAATGGGTTCTTGATGTAGATAATCCTATTACTTTTGGTAACATCATCCTACCTGGTGAATATGAAAAAGTAAGAAAAGATATGCAGGTTGCTCATGATAATGCGTTAAAATTGATTCCAGAGATTGCAAAAGATTGGAAAAAAAGATTCGGTAGATTCCATGGAGATTTACTAGAAATGTACAAGTGCGAAAACGCAGATTTTATTCTTTTGTCAATGGGTGCAATAGGTGCTGAGAGCAAAGTAGCAATTGATAACCTACAAAAAAGTGGACTAAATGTAGGTCTGGCTAGAGTAAGAACTTTCAGACCATTTCCAAAAGAAGAAATAGTGAAACTTGGTAAAAAAGCTGATTTAATTGTTATTGATCGTAATATTTCACCAGGAATGGAAGGTGCATTATTTACTGAAGTGAAATCTTCACTGTACGGAAAATCAGATGCAAAAGCATATGGTTTTATTGCTGGTTTAGGTGGAAAAGATGTGACTTTTCATGATATTGAGGTTATTTGTAAGAAGGTAATAAACGGTAAAGCAAAGGATTTTGAGTGGTATGGTCTTGAGGGGGTGTAGATTTTGGCAATAAAAGATTTACCAATAGAAGAGTATTATATTCCAGGTAGTGCCGCTTGCCCGGGATGTCCTGCAACCATGGCTATGCGTACTGTTTTTAAAGCACTAGGCAAAAATATGGTAATGGTTGTTCCTGCTTGTTGTACTGCTGTAATAGAAAGTTTGCATCCAAATACTTCTTTTAATATTCCAACTATGAATATTGCTTTTGAAGCAGCTGCAGCTGGTGCAAGCGGCGTAGAAGCTGCATTAAGAAAGCAAGGTAAAAAAGACACAACAGTTGTTGCATGGGCTGGTGATGGTGGTACTTACGATATAGGCTTGCAGGCTCTTTCTGGTGCACTTGAGCGACAGACTAACTTCATCTATATTTGTTATAATAACCAGATATACTCAAACACAGGTATACAGCGTAGTGGTGCAACACCATATGCTGCTTGGACAACAACAACAGTCGGAGGTAAAAGAGAATTTAGAAAAGAAATGGGAGAAATAATACTGGCGCATCATATTCCATATGCAGCACAAACCTGTGTCAGTTATCCTGAGGATCTTTTTAACAAAGTAAGAAAAGCTAAAGCAATTAAAGGTCCAAAATACATAGAGATTCTAGCACCATGCCCTCCAGGTTGGCGTTTTGGTATGGAAAAAACTGTTGAGATGGGTACCCTTGCTGTTGAAACAGGTGCTTGGGCATTATATGAATATGAAAATGAAAAAATGACATTTAACGGTAGAAGCAAGCTAATTTTAGAGAAAAAAATACAAAGAAAACCTGTTGAAGAGTGGATAAAGTACCAAGGGCGTTTTAGACATCTATTTGCACCTGAAAAAGATGAAAAAACAATTAAAGAAATTGAAGACCATATAGATCAGATTTGGGAAAGATACAGATCTTGTTATTTATAAAAATATAATGTTAAATGATAACTTCTTAGAGATAAGGAGTAAAAATGAATAAAATTCTATATGGTGTTTGTGGTGAAGGACTAGGACACGCAATAAGAAGTAAAATACTAATAAACTATCTTTTAGAAAAAAACTATGAAATCATAATTGTTGTTGGTGGAAAAGCCTATAATTTACTATCAAAAGAATATCCAAATGTAGAAGAAGTTGAATCTGCAAAATTTGTTTTTAAGGATAATAAATCCAGACTTTTTTATACTGTTTTAAGAACGCTTTACAAAACATTTACCACCGGTTTATCTTCCTTTTTTAAAGTTAGAAGAATAATTAAGGATTTTAAACCAGATATTATTATTACCGATGCTGAACCCATTAGTCACTTTGCTGCAAGAATTAGTAAAATAAAACGAATAAGTATCGATAATCCTCATGCACTGTTATATCGTAAATACAAGGTTAAAGCGGGCGAATATCTGTCTTGGTTCCTTTTGATTTTTGCAATTAAAATTTCTTTATTTGGTGCTGATAAATATATTATTTATGATTATTTTGATGAGCAAATAGATAATCCTAATGTTTTATTTATAAAACCATTAATTCAGATTGGAGTATTGGAACAAAAACCAAAATATGGTGAATATATTTTTGTATATCAGTCATTAACTGATAATGGTTTTGTTTGTAAAACTCTTAAAAAAATTAATGAAAAATTCGTTGTATATGGTTTTAATAAGACCATGGTTGATAAAAACCTTACATTCAAAGAATTTAACCAAGATGAAATTTTTAAAGACCTTTCAAGTGCCAAAGCAGTTATAACTAACGGCGGGTTCAATGTAATAAGCGAAGCTTTATATCTGAAAAAACCTATATATTCCTTGCCTATAAAATATCAGTTCGAACAGGTATTAAACGGTAAGTTTGTAGAAAAACTAGGTGCAGGTGTCTGCCACGCGGATCTAAATAAAGAAAACTTGAAAAAGTTTTTATATAATCTTGATTACTACAGAAAGAATTTAGAATCTTATAATCCTGGAAATCAAGAGGATAAATTAAAAAAAAAATAGAAGAAGAAATAAAATTGCTTATATCTAAAAAATAGCTTTAGCGGAAATTGGATAATCATGGAAAAAATATTTGCATTGGCAAACGGAAGATCAGGAACAAAATATCTATCAGAATTATTCAAATATAATGTTAAAAACTGTGTTAGCAAACATGAACCATTTCCAGATATGTTTGGCAAGCCGATTTATTGGTATCAACAAGGAAATAATAAGGAAATTCAAAGAGTATTTGAATGGAAAAAAAACAGGATTAATAGATATAAGGCATCTGTATATATTGAAACAAATCATGCTTTTCTGAAATCCTTTAGCGATATAGCGATTGATTATTTCCCAGATATGAAGCTTATTCATTTAATAAGAGAACCTATCAAAACCGCAAAAAGTGAATTAAATAGACATGTTACTATTAGTCAACTGCACATTCCTTTTAGTTATGCAAAAGGTCATGACGGTATAAAATATTCAAGATATGCACTCACCGGAAATGAAGATATTTACAAGAGTGTTGGTACTGATAATATCACTCTTTTTCAAAAATATATTTTACAATGGATAGAGGTGGAAAATAGGGCTATTAAATTTTTAGATAAATATAAGAAACATGATGATTGCTATACAATGAATTCCCCAAAAGATCTTAATGACATTAAAATCCTAGAGCAGATATTTAAGTTTTTTAATTTAGAGCTAAAATATGAGAAAATATTGATAAAAGGAAAGAAGAATAAAAATGTGAAACCAACAATAATTAGTGACGAAGATAAAAAACAATTCCAAGAGATAATCAATAGATTACCCAATGATTATTTGAAAATATTCCAAAAAGAGCCATACCACAGATTTGAATGGGCTTCAACATTAAAAGCTAGATAATTTAATTTTTAACAAAAATCGTAATTTATAAGAATCATTTAAATATTAATTTTATGTTTATCTTTAGCCTACCTTATTTATTAGATATAAATCAGATTTATTTTCATAGAAATTAATATTAATCAGCAAATTCATATATTATTGTCACAAAAAGGAGTTATTTGCAAGAAATGAGAAAAAAAATTGTCATATTATTAGTAATTGTTGCTATATTTTACATTGTTGTTGGAGCGTTACTACTTATAAATATTCAACTGATGGAATCACCAGATATTTTAGTTGAAATTGAGGTTACAGAAATTAATTCAGAAGAAGCAGTGCTACATACAATTATTAATGTTGGAAATCCTAATAGTTTTGATATTATCGCTAGAAACCTAGAAATAGCAATTATGACACCAGATGGGTATGAAGCGGCAAATGTTTTGATTGAGGGCGGTAAAATTGGTTCTAATAAAAATCAAACCTTTATTGAGGATGTTGAAATTGTATTTAATGGTCATAGTCCTGAACGTCTAATTAGTAAAATTTCTGGAGAAGTGGGTGCAAACATCTTGTTTATTGAAAAAACAATTTCTCTTAAGGTAGGTGTAGTAATAAATATTGAAAATTTACTAAATGACCTTGCAGCACCGATAATTAGTGCAACAATTAATATAGAGGATATAACAACAGACAAAGTTGATATATCAGCAGAAATCACTGTGTATAACCCCAATGCATTTGATATGTTCCTGACTAATATTTCAGCTGAAATTGAAACTGATACCGGAGAAAATGTTGGTAGTTTAGAAGTAGCTAATGGAGTTATAACTGGCTCGCAATATACAGATCTTGCTGCAAGCGGCTCTTTACTTCTAAAAGCATTTAATGCAAAAAAGTTGTTTATTAATATTGAGGGAATGGCTGGAGCAAATTTTGCAGGTTTTGAGAAAAACTTACCTTTGGATATTACTGCAATTGTTAATATCCCAGATTTAGAAGAAATTCTGTTACCTAAAGAAAATCCTACTGTTTTATCTATAAAAGTAGATGGAAAACTAACTATTAAAGGATTTTTAACCAATGCCGGTCTTATTGTGAACAACACCTTTAAAGTTGATCTTGCTCTAAGAAATACAACAGTTAAATTGTTTGCTGTACACGGAGATGACGAACAACTATTAGGAGAAGCAAATATTGAAGAAGAAATTGTTATTGAAGCAGAAAGCGTAAAAAATGTTTCCTGTGAAATAATTGTACCATTTACTAAAATTTTATCTTCTAAAATATTATCTGCTGATTACCAAATGATATCCGTATCTGCTTATCTAACAGTTAGAGGAATTGATCCTGCAGTTTATCTTGAAATAAGAGGTTATCAAGATATGCATTTGATAAGATAAATATTTTTTATAAAAATTTTTAATAGATGATAACAACAAAACTAATTAGCTTTTGTGGAGATTTATTTTTATAAAATTCTTGCACCAAATTCATCGACAGAACAAACATATATTTTACCAAAGGATGAAAGCACATTGCATAGTTCATTTGTTTTACCCATTGCAAATATAGAGTTGCCAAGCATACATATACTTGCCTTTCCAAATTTGTTTGCAGCATCTATTGCTTTTAAAACCTGTTCATCCGCAAGGCTAGTATTTTTAGTAAATACTTGAGACTGAAAAAAAAGGTTTTCAATAGAAGGGTTTTCTAGTAATTTTTTTGTGCAATATTTACCATACTCTATTATTTTATTTATCTTAGATTCATCTTCTAAAACTTTTTTTGTTGCAATTTTTTTCCCTACAACACACAAAACCAAATTAAAATTACCAGGTATATGCTCTATTAAACCCCATGGAGGTAGCCCTGGGCTTTTTCTTATTTCTATTCCTCCAAAACAATTAGATATAACATCACCAAGACCGGTTTTTAGTTGAACCTCAGCAAAATGAGAGGCTTTTATAGCTTCATTAGTTGAAACACCTATTAATTTAGAAAGAGCAAAAGTTGCACTAACAGCACCGGCTGCGCTCATACCAAAACCTTGGCTTACTGGAAGATCCAAATTTGTTTTAATAACTATATGTATTGGGTTTTTTCCAATTAGATACTTTAATGCAAGTTTAGTTACTTGGGCACTTGATTTTTTATTATTAATATAAACCTCAATATTTTGTTTATCAGAGTTTTCAGCAAAAACTTCTGATGTTGCACCAAGTGTAATATTAATTCCAGCGCCTCTAGAGCCCGTGCGATTAACATCATGTGAATAAACCGGTTCAAAAAAACACGATATATGACCTGGTGCAAAAGCAATGGCTTTCATTTGTTTCACACTTATTTTATTATATCTAGAATATAATCTGTTAGTTCATCTTTTTTTGCTTTTTTATGTATCATTTTTCCTTTTTTATCAAAAATCCATATCTCGTTTTGATCTACATTAAAACCATAAATCAGATTAGCTACAACAAAAGTTAAATCATTTTTCTTTAACAAATTCATTGCTTTTTCTTTTAGATTAACTTTTTTTTCTTCAACCTTAAAACCTATTATTTTTGACTCCGGTGCCTTTTTTCTTAATTTTGAAATAATCTTTGGAGCAGAAAACAGCTCTAAAATAAATTTTTCCTTTCCAGACTTTATTTTGCCTTTCTGTTTTTTTGGTATATAATCTGATAACGCGGCACATAAAATGATAGTATCAAACTCTTTAAGAATTTTTTTTTCCAATATCTTTTCAAGATCACCTATTGATAAGAAATCGATTTTTTTAATATAATTTGGCGTAATTTCTCTACCTTGGCCGTACCAAAGTTCAACATCAGCACCTCTAAAAAAAGCATTTTTAGCTAAACTTATTGCAGTTTTTCCTGAGCTAAGATTAGTAATTATTCTTACATCATCAATTTTTTCAGATGTTGGCCCGCCGATAATTAATATTTTCTTTTTTGTCAAATCTTTTTTACCAATTTCACGAATAACATAAGAAACAATTTCTTCAACTTCGATCATCTTAGCTACATTTTTTTCAATTAAAGGTTCAATAAATTTTATTTTCATCTCCTTACATTTTTGTATATTTTTTTGAACGACCTTGTGATCGTACATGGATATATGCATCGCAGGTACTATCAATATTGGTACAGCTGAACCAATAGCTGTTGTTGCAAAAGTTGTAACAGATGTATCATCAATACCACGGGCAATTTTTGAAATAGTGTTTGCAGTACAAGGACAAATAAGTAAAAGATTTACAGGCTTTTCCACTTTACCACAAAAAGACACATGTTCTGTTGCGCCAGTCAACTCAATAATTGGTTTTTTTCCTGTTGCAAACCAAAGAGAGTCAGGGTGAATTATCTTTGTTGCAGAGGGTGACATAACAGGATAAACATCGGCACCATGTCTAATTAATTCCCTGGCAAGTTTAATAGTTTCAACTGCAGCGATACTACCTGTAACTGCAAGAATTATTCTTTTTTTAAAAAGTTTGTTAGTTTTAATCCCCCTTATTTCATCTGCAGGATGCATTCGAATCACAAAAAGAATTATTTTATCTTACAACTAAAACTGACATACTAGCATGTCTTACAACTTTATCTGTTACGCTACCTAGTAAAAATCTTCCTTCTTTCCCATAACCTTTGTAACCTATTATAATAATATCTGCATCTATTTTCTTTGCAGTAATAAGAATCTCATCTGCAGGATCACCAGACTCAACCATAGTGTTTACTATAGATACATCAGTTTCAATTTGTTTTGATACTTTATTTAACGATTCCATTGCTTTTTCCTTAAAACTTCCAGATTTTATAATGGAGCTTAAATCAATTGTTGGTAACAGCATTTTTGTAAAAGATGATTCAGCAAGCTCTGCAGGTACAACAGTTAAAAGGGTAATT
>Ga0299915_10003565_pt1 | contig 11249 bp, 6 predicted proteins | sample RVTome_13_FD_200263 | JGI IMG/M metagenome (GOLD analysis project Ga0299915, IMG submission 200263) | Soil microbial communities from uranium-contaminated site in the Upper Colorado River Basin, Wyoming, United States - RVT92D227 (version 2) ... | reverse complement strand
CTTAGTTCCCTGCGAAAATAAGGCGACGAGGTCGGACTCAGAGAGCCTGCCGTGGGCAATACCGAGACGGTAGAGCGCGGCCTTGACGGCGGAGATAATTCGCTTGAATATGGAATGCTTTCTGTTTTCAGGGTCTTGTAACCAATAGGCGATCGCCTCTTCACCTCGGAAGCCTTTCGCGGTGTCTGCCGGCACCTTGGCAAACGCTGCCTTGACGGCAGGGTTGTTCTTCGCGAGATATGCGAAGTCCTTCAGGATCGCCGTCCGCTTGGCGCGGAAGACTTTGTCCTCCTGAAGTAGGGCGTGTCCGGCTTCGTGAGTAAAAATGTCTGTAATATCGCCTGGTTGGATGTTATCCGAGAACAGGACGACCTTCCTTTGGTTAGGGAAATACGATCCTGCGATCTTACCTTTCGAGGTCCGAAGGACTTCTCCCTCGGTCCCGAGTGCGTTCGCATTCCGCACTACTTCAAGTTTCCCTCGTTTCACGAGGTTGTCGTACCCTTTGCCGAGGAACTTCTTGAGGTCTTTCTGAACTTTGGCAGTGAAGCTACCCTGGCTTGATCGCGAAGCGATGCCTCCCTTGGTGGACTGTGCCTGCAACGGTGCTCCGCTTACGTCCGTACTCGCCAACTGCGCAGCAATAGATAATGCTTCGCTAAATGCTGAGGCGTGTTTCGCCTCGATACCAAGGACCTGCATAACCTTCTCGACGAGGGCGTCCCACGCACTCCGGTACTTTCCCCCGGTCTTGATTTGTGTTGCTTTCAGCACCCCCTGGAATTGTGGGGAAGAGAACGCCTGGGCCAGGAACTCCTGCTCGTTGAGGAGGCCGTAGCCGATCTGCTCCATACCGGACAGCTCTCCCGCGAGGAACTTGTTCTTGAACGCCTTGCTGCCGCCGGCTATCTCGATGTTCGAGATCGTGTCTTTCGCGATCAGCCCGGACTTTACAACCTGGACCTTGACCGACGCCATGACCTCTCTCAGCCTCTTCTGCATGTCGGGCCGGACCTTCAGTTCGCGGACCGTGACAGAGTGAACAAGCTCGTGGAGAGAGGTCGGAGCATTTTTCAGGTCCTTGACCGTCAACTCGTTTTTGCCGGGGATGTAGCCGGCAGTCTTGGCAGCCGGGTCGACCTTGACTGCGGTCTCCAGCTTGGAGCCAGGAGTGAACGACTTGAGGAAGCCTCCGAGCTTCTTCACATGCTCATCTGGAGATTGTTCGAGCGTAGCGAATAGGTCGCCTGTAGTGATCGTCTGTTTGGCGGCTGTTGCCGCCAAGGTGTCGAGAGCTTCGAAAGAAGCTCCGGGAGGAGCTACTGCTCCCTTGCCGTCAGGTAATTGAACACCCTCTTGCACAGGAGCAACCATACCCCCTGTGGGGACCTGAGATACTGGTGCAGGGGCTTCAGCCCCAGTGAGGGCTCCATCAGGAGGTAGTACTTCGTCCGGGACTGAGAACTCATCATTTACTCCTTGCGTAGCCTGCATTGCAGGCGCAATAATTTCTCCAGTTCTTCCCTGTTCTTCAGCAAGGTTCGCTCCTTCCTGGAGAGGAACTGCACCGGCCATCTGAGCCGGACTCGTCCGAGTAGTATCATCTTGTACCTCCGCTTCCGTTGTTGCGTCCAACAACTTGTATCTGTAGTTCGTCGCTTTGTTTTCCTCGAACCAACTCAGTTTCTCTGCAGGAGACATCTCTGCGGTCTCAGCCTGAACGTCGGCAACCGTCTTCCCTACCGGAGGGAGAAAGCCTCGGGCCTCACCGCCCTGGCGGAGGAAGGTCGTGGTCGAAAGACTGGCTTCCTGGGGAAGTTCCTCAACTACCGGCTTCGCCTCTTTCTCAGCGAGGACTTCTTCGAGGTTGCCCTTGGCAACGGCTTCCGCCGCCTCCTTAATAGGGAGATCGACTGTGCGATCTCCAACCGTGATGGTAGCCGTCCCGTCTTCGACGGTTACATCGACGCCGTCAGGCGTAGCCTGATTGAGCGTTTCCGTTTGCACGGTGTTCGTAGCCTTTGCGGCAGGCTCGGCTTCCTCTCGAATTACATTCGCAACTCTCCGTATTGGGAGACCTGCAGCAATATCTTCCTTCGCTCCAGTCAGCCACTGGTCCGCATCCGGCACCTTGTTGGCTACGGCCTGCTTATGTAACTCGTCCACGACGGCTTGTCGTTGCTCCGGCGTAGCCGAAGTCGGATCTTCGATAATGGTATTTATCGCTTTCGCGCTTCTCGCATTACTGTAATTCGCGTGAAGGCCGAACGGGGCGAGGAACGCAGTCATGCCAAGAGTTGGGCCGACTACGGATTTCATCTGCTCAAGTGGGTCAACGTCAACCCCTGCTTCTCGCTCTACGCTGGCCTGCAGCCCGGCTTGGCCGATCTCGGTCCCTACCTCCCCGATGGCGGTATTCACGAGCCCCTTGGCGAAGGGCTTCCAGACTGCGGCATCTGTCGCTGCTTTGATCGTACCGGCGACGGTCGGCGCTACGGCTTTGCCTAAAGTCTTGCCCGCCAGTCCTGCGAATTTCCCGCCTATGGCGGTGCCTGCGGCTTCGCCGGCCCCCTCGATAAAAAGGTTCTTCCAGCCTGCGGCTCGGGCTACTTCCTCTGAAGCACCTGCGGCCTTAACCGATTCGAGAGTCTGCTGACCTTGCTGCATGGCGGCGGGAGCCGAGCCAAGTACGGAGGATATTGCGAGTCCTACCCCTGCACCTACGGAGAGTTCAGGGGCTGCGGCCCCAAGAGCGGCAAGCCCGCCTCCAACAATGAGAGGAGCGGCGATTGATGGGGCGAGCATCTGACCGCCTTCAGCAAGGGCATTAACTACTGCCCCATGTTCTCCGGGCTGAAGTTTGTTCTCAGGCAACTCCTGTCGAGCCTTAGTGGCGTCGGCGATAGACTTACCTGTTTCGTAAACTCCCTGCCTGAACCCTCCGCCTGTTGGCTCTCCGAGCCATTGGAGAGATTGTCCCGCCATGAGTGGGAGCCCTTCAGTTACACCGGTACGAAGGCCGGTGCCGATCTCACCGAGAGCGGAGCGGGGCTTCTGGCGGATGCCTGCTGCCGGGGCGAGCAGGGTATCAAATGTGCTGCCTCCAGAAGAGGCGAGAAGATCGTCGAAATCGGCCATTACTTCAGTTCTCCGTTTTTGACCTTAGTGAATATGCTCGTTTGTTCTTCTTGGGTTTGGCCTTTCTTCATATGCTTGGCCGCTATGCTCTTCTGCTCTGGGGTCAGGGACTCAGCCGCTGCGGCGAAAGAATCCTTCGGAGTCTTCACCTGGTAGTTACCTTCTCGGTCGAGCACGCCGACATACGGCGTTTTTGTTATCCCGCCAGGGCCTACAGTCTCGATCTCGCCGAAATGGGGCTTGGGCGGTTCAGGGTCGCCGGCTACTGCGGCTTTCGCAGAAAGAAGACTGGCGTTGGCCAGCGCCTCTTTACTCTGCGCCGACCTGAATCCTTGTTGGGATTTATTCTCTCCAGGCATCTCTGCCGCAGACGTACCTGCAAGCAGAGCTTGGGCCTGCTGAAGAGGAACGCCGCCAGTAACGGTCGAATACAGAGTGTTCTCCGCACCGAACTTGTCTACTGCTGCCTTGTTGTACTCAGCTATGCCGGCGTTGGCCGCTGCCATCTCCGCTGCTCCGGATGAGTATATCGGGTTGTCGCCCCGGTACCCAGTGATGGTAGCAAAAGCTTTCGGGCTGGTGAACGGAGTTTTCAACTGAGGAGCGTAGCCGGGTTGGACTGTCGTCTTCGGCGGTATGCCCCCGCCATAAGAGGTTGCGACGTTGCCGTTTATCATTTCACGACGAATGCCTGCATCCGGTGCAGGAGCGGCGGCCTGCGGAGCAGGTCCTCCCGGAGCGTAGCCAGGCTTGTTGACTGCAAGCCACGCCTGAGTATTTCTGATGGATCGTTCTGCGTTGCCAGGGATTGGCGCGGGTGCTATCGGACTTGACGGGTTAGGTACGTACTCTCTTGGAGCTTCCTGTGTGGCAACTGCAGGCGCTACTGAAGCGGGGGCAGGAGAGCCGGCAGCCCCCTTGAAAAACCCAGAAACCCCCTCTGCCAGGTTATAGATATCTCTTACCGGCGAAGTATTTCGAACTGTTTCGTTCGCCCCTGTAATAATGTTTCCCATCCCTTGCCGGATGCCAGCGCCTATGGTCTGCGCTGCCGGGAGCGGAACACTTATCCCTTTTACTTTTGCCCGTTCCTCTTCGATCGTTGCCATATCTAAACCTCCTACCCTTGGATAATTGTCTGCTCGATGGTGCTGTCGCTGGTCGCGTTGCTGGTGCTGTCCGAATGGCTGTCGACGTACGAATAACCGTTGCTCTCGCTGGCGGTGTAAGCATTCGACAAACTCTCATTGAACCCAACCTGCGCGTTCGCTGAGACGCTGGTAAGCGCCGATGCGACCTTCTGCGTATAAAGTCCTGCTACAGCTTTGAGCGCTTCCATCTGGATCTCTTTCGCTGCCGTCGCTGCTCGCAGGTTGGCGTCCATCTCTTTGACGATCAGCTCGGCCCTGCCTACTACCTCGCTGACCTGCGCCTTGAAGTTGTCGACCTTCGCTCTCAGGTACTCGCCCTCACGACGAACCTCGGCGTCGTAGCCTGCCATTTGGGCGGTATAGACTTTAGCCCCGGTTTCGTCCTTACCCAATTCATATTGGGTGTCCGCCTTGTATTTATCTATTGCTGAGGTCAGCACTGCGACCTTGTCCTTGTTCCCTTCGACCAAGGCTTGCATCTGCGCGAGGTTGATGTCTGCGACGACTTTCGTCGCTTGGACCTGCGTAGCGTAAGCAGTTACCTGCTTGCCGTACAGGTCGACCTTAGCGGTTTCCCCCGCTATGCGAGCCTGATAGAGATTGAACTTGGCAGTGACTCCAGAGATCTGGGCGATGACTGCGTCGATCTTCGCCTTGAAAGCGTCGATCCTTGCTCGGTCGATATCCGTCTGAAGACGAGCGCCATCCATCTGGGCCTTATAGAGGTCGATCAGGACCTTGAGTGCGTCAACTCTTGCGGTGTAAATCTGCACTTTTTGAACTTGCAGTTCGCCGTGGATCTTGGCCCCCTCCATCTGTGCTTTGTAAAGCTCAACCTTGGCAAGCTCGGCCCGGATGCGGGACTCGAAGACTTGAGCAAGGGCCTTATACCCCTCCATCCTGGCGTTGAAGGAGCTTACCTTGAGCCCAAAGGCGTCAATAACTGCCTGCACGCGGTAGCGGGCAACCTCGAAGGCTCGCTGTGCGACTTGGTTGGTGAAGTCCATGACTTGCTTTTCGAAGGTCATCCCGGAGGTAATAGCGAATTGAGTCTGTTGCTGCGTCAGCTCGGCCCGCTTAAAAGTAATATCTCGGTCAAGGTTTAGCCTCGCCCTGGTATCCTCGGCGAGAGCCTCCTGCAGAGCGGAGGACAGGACACCGTCAGGCATCTCGTAGTTCCACTGCTCCCAGTTATTAAGGACTTGGTTATACGCTTTTACAAGCTCAACGTCGAGGTTGGAGAGTGCTCTTTCCCAGGTCGCAGTCCAGACATCCTCCGTATAAACGGCGGTGCCTAGCGTAACATCGTTATACAACTTCGTCTTGATGGCGTCGGCCAGATCGGACTGGTAGGTCGCTTCGTCGTAGACGAACATCGGCTCAGGCGGTGTAAGGTCTGCCGTCGGCATCTCGCCTTCGAACTGGGCGAATGCAATCTCCGGAGGAGCTGGGAGGACTACGTCGTCGAGCGTGGGGACCGCTGGAAGGTCCAGTGTCGGAGACACTGGAATACTTGGGTCTGAAACGGCAGGCACATCCGTAGGAACTACGGGCAGAGCGTCGTCGGGAGCGTCTGGCAACGAGATCGCCGGGGAGATTACTTCCAGACTTGGAAGACTGACTTGGTCAACGGAGATATCCACGAGCCCCAGAAGGGCACGAAGGGCCGCGAGGTCGTCCATCTCTACCGCCTCAGCCTGCGAGACGTAGGGGGAGACAGCGTCTGGGGTCGGAGCTTCGCCGATATTTGGAGGAGTCAGTGCCTCCAACGAGAGGTCAAGGTTCTCCAACGGGACTGAGAAGTCGCCTACTGCGAGGGCCGCTAGGGCGCCCTCGGACTCAGAGTTATATTGGCTCACGAGATCTTCCGACATCCCGAACCTTGCAGTTACGAGGTCTCCAGCTACCCCTCCGACCGGTGTAGAAAATACAATAGCGCCGCCCATTCCAATCTCCTTATATGTGTAACAGAAGTATACTATATGCCTTTACTTAATACAACTGGACTTTTGCCTCTGTTTCTGCGTTCAGAAGGACGCCTAGAAAGATCTGCCCGCGTACCCTCCCCTCAATATCGGGCGGAACGCCTGCAACATCAGGGATGAGCACGTATCTGTCTGCCGACTCAGGGTTTACAATACTGAGAGATATGGACCCGTTAAGTGTCTCCGCTGCCGGCCCGACATAGATAAACGCCATGTCTGTATAGTCCCCGTCGGCGGATCCGGACTGCACTGCGGCTAAAGCCTTGGGGGTAGTTGTGTTGTGGTATACCAGCCCGTTACCATCCATGCCTCGGTACTTCCGGTCCAGCCCCCATGAAAAATGTGATGTAATACTTCGGCTGATCCCGTCAACCACGATGAACAATTCGTCAGTGAACGAGGTAACTACCTCAGAACATCCAGAGCAGGGGAGCGACCCCCATGTATTGTAGTATGGGCTGGGAATCGGTCGATAGTTCCATGTATGACTACTTGTGTAGCTGGTCCACTTATCAAGTAAGTATGCTGATTTGGTCAGTACGTTATTAAGCCGTATACTTCCGTTCGGCCACTCGTCCAGAAACACTGAGGACTCGTGATTCGTGATCTGCGTATCGTCAAAGCTATTGGTGTTGGTAAACGAGTGCTGACACCCTGCGATGGGGGAAAACGATGTTTTCCATGCCCCTCTGTTTTCTAAGCACTCAACCGGAAAATCCTCTCCTCCAGTACACGCGAACCCTCCGTGGCGCATGAAGTACCAGCCGCTGAACTCAACTATGTCTTTGTAGTTGGTGGCTACGAACACTCCGTCGAACAGGAGGTCGTACCAGTAGGTTCCCCCGCCGCCGATCGGGTTAGTGGACATCGCGTTGCTCCACACCCAGTCGCCGTCCTGCCCGTCGTAAAACTCTACATCTCCGCACTCCTCTGTTTGTTCCCATCCGCCGAAGTCTGCGCTCTGGGTTACTCTGGCGTCTGCCGGGGCGGTTCCCGAAGGGAGGAAGTACAAGATAGTCTTTTCCGCGCAAACTGCCAGGAACTTGCTTGCCGGAAATGCGGTAGCGGCGACGTAGTCTTCGAACCCGGAGTGATAAAACCCCTCCAATACAGCTTTATCGTCGCCGCTAGGCTTGACAAAGAACTGGTAGGGCCCGAGGAACGACCCGCTTAGACAAGCGATGTATCCAACAATTTCCTCGCTGTAAGGCTCATCCCCAGTGACGATGAAGCATGGCACTATGTTAGCCAGATTCTCGACAACGGCAAGCTCCTTAGTTACTCTCGTCTCCTCCATCTTCTTGCCTGCGTCGCACATAACCACGATGTTCTCTGCCCCGTTCACGGACTGCATGTAGACCGTGCCGACGTATGCGCCGGTCTTGTCAAAGAATTTCTTCGTCTCAGAGTAGATATCGAGGTTTTGGAAGGATTGGTTCTTCCTGAAGTCGAACATCAGGCGAGGCACATGAGCCTCGGCAAGAGACCGAGCCTGGACTTTGTCCCCCTTAAGATCGACCTGAGTCGTCTTGGCAGCCATTAGCGTGCCTTGCGTTTTAGGAATACTGGGGCGAGGGCGAGGAAGTCGAGAGAGAAGTTGCCGGTGCCTGCGACCCGGACTTTCCAATACCGAGCCTTGCCATACAGATACTTCTTCAAGGTCTTGAACATGTCCTGCTGGACCTGGCCGGCAGCGACTGGAGCGAGGGTGTAACTCCGAGCATGGGCGGTATTCTCATCGCCAGTAAGGGTGACAGTCACGTTGCCTACGGACTCGTAACCTATGTCGTATGCCTCGATACTCTTCTGTTCCCTACTCTCGAAGTCGTGGGTCGGAGTGTCCAGCCACCAAGAGATTGCGGTCCCTGCGTCGGTAGTCCCTCCTTCTTCGAAAATCCCGGTGTCGCCAAACATGACGAGTTTACCATTGAACTCTACGACGGAGTCGAAGGGCATATTGGTGTACTGGCTCGGGGCCTTGTTCAGGGTGTTCATCGCTATGGTGAGTCTGTCAGACATGCTGTCTTGCTCCTATGAAGGTCGTGTATACGACAGGATGTAATTATCAAACCGGGCCATGGCCGCGCCCTCAAGGTAGAACCTTGGGACTGGGAGGGTTACTACCAGTGACCCAGAGATGTCTTCATAAGAGGACATCAGTATCTCCGGTACTGGGAGATCGAAGACGATCGACCCAACAGTCCCAACAGACCCTGAGAGGAGGACTTGGAGAGGGGGGATCTCCAGGAGGAGGACTCCCAGGATCTGTTGGCTTGCTGTGAAACTTACGCCGATCGGCGGGAGAGAAATCTGTAATTGGGCGAGCTGGCCTACCGTTCCTTCGAGAAGGACTTCGAGCACCGGGAAGTTCAGGTGCAGATCGGCGGCAAGGCCGGTCGTGCCGGTAAGCGCCGCTTCAATTACTGCAAGGTCGAAGGCTAAAGCTGCGCCCGTTTGGGCGTCGAAGGAAATTGCAGGAAGTGCATATTCCAAAGAGCAGGTCGCCCCGGAGACCGCCGTCATGGCGAGTTCTTGGAAAGGAACTTCGATGTTCAGGCCGGAACCAGAACCGAGGAGCACTTCCAGTGCAGGTAGGTCGAAGGCGAGCCATGCCGGAGCCGAAGTCTCTCCGAAGAACTCAATTACTGGCAGGTCAAGGACCAGCGCCCCGTTCACACCTCTGGCTTCGATCGCAACAGCGAAGGGAGGCAAGCTCAGTACAAGGGCCGCAGCGTTGGCTACGGTGTACGCCATGCTCGCCGTATCGCTGCCTGCCTCTACTGCCGCCACTGCCCCTGAAACTACCACATCTACGGCTACGCTCGCAGAGTCGCTGCCAGTTTCCGTTGCAGCTAATGTCCCTGTCGCATATAGCCCTGATGTGGCATAGATCGCGGCAGTGTCGCTGCCTGTCTCGGTAGCATCGATGTCGCCAGTTGTGTGAACCGTAAGACCAGAAATGGCGGCGGTGTCGGCCCCAGTCTCAGTGGCGTCGAGATCCCCTGTCGTAGGCATCGCCGGTTTACGCAGTGCCATTGTAACCGCACACCACGAGCTAGACGTGGCATCAGTTCCCCAGTCTGTCCAAACTCCAGGATCTTCGGCCCCTCCTGCGGCGGTCTTGGACGCCATTACAACCGAAGCATCTAGACTGTCTGCAATTACTGCTTGTACCCCATTTGTAAACCCACTAGGTGGTGTAACAGCATTGTCAAGTGTGACTCCTGTTGAGCCTCCTACAATGACGAGAAAAGCCCCTGAGGATAACGGTGTTATACTAGGAGGATCAGGTATCGCGGTGTCGGTTCCTGTAGCAGTCGTAACAGCTACGTCAAGTGCTGTGGTTGTATCGACTCCTCTGAGAATATAGGCAACTGCTGCAGTACCTTCTCCTATCCCATGATTGCCATCAATAGAAACGGCTGCGTCGGGACTTGCGCCCATTCGCTTGTAACTGACTGAAAGGTTGCAATCGTAATTATCGTTCGCATAGAGTTCTGCAACTTCAGTATATCCTGCGGTATTGACTCCAGGAGTAACGTCAGCAGTGTCCGACCAAACTACCCCGACGACGACTATGTCGTTCTCGGCAATCTCTGGGAATGTAAGAGTGAAGTCGGCGTTGGCCGCGGTTCCTGTCACGCTGCCAACGTATGTAATATCTGAAGCAACAGCGGCAACACTTGCCGTCAGGTCATCCCAATACACCGACAACTGTGGCCCAGTGGCTCTCGTCCCGTAAAGCTCTATGCTTACTTTTCGCGTGCCAGTTGGGAGAATCAGACTTAGTCCTTTCTGTGTCCATGCCGTGGTAATGTGACTCTCCGCCAGGACCACACTATCAAGAACCGCATCAGCGCCATCCAGAGCAACCAACCCAAGACCACCGGTATCGGAGTCCGCAGATATTCCGTTCTGGTATGCGCCAAAGGTAACTAAGTACCCCCCAGTATCGACATCAGTCAGTATTTCCGTAGGAAGCGTTATTGTCTGGTGGCACTTACTCGTTGCCCCGTCCGCTGTCGCGCAGAAATAATACGTTCCAGTTCGCGGAGTAACCCCGGTATCCGTCGTTCGGACGACAAGCGTAGAGGTGTCGTCCGTCCAGCCGGTGGTATCTCCAGTCTCAGCACCTGGATTGGTAATCGTCAGTGCATATGGATAAGAGGGCATATGACCTTACGCGTGCGTGACGGTGGCAGAGGTAATCGTAACGGTCTGCCCTGCAGTGATGCTCGTGTTGTCGACAATAATATCTGTCGCTGATGTTCCTACAGTCAACCCGGTAATGATGTCGGTCGCGTTGCTGTCACGTATTCTCGCTGCCGCTGCCGTCCCGGTATTATCGGCGCTTGTGTCCGAGTGCGGCATGGTGAGGGTGAGAACCGCTCCGGTTGCAGTACCGCAAGGATCGGTAAGGCTGATCGTTGCGAGAATCGACGCCATCGCCGCTGTGCCTATTTCAATATATCCCGCACCTGACCCCGCATCGATCGCAGTTGCGACCGCTGTCATCCGTGCTTGTTTAACTGCTGTTGTATATGTGACCGCCATATCCTATCTCCTTACGCTGAGGCAGGTTGCGTAGCTGTTGCCGTATCCAAGGTCGTAGTTGCACCGACCGCGACGGTAAGGCTCGACATGCGAAGTTCACCAGTGCCTACACCGCAGACGCCGTCAAACCGCTCTGCGGTTGCAGACGCCCCAGTCACATAAGCATTGCTGTAGCACCTGAACCATCCTGCGGTTCCTGCGGCAAGTCCGACACCGCTCCAAACCTCAGAAGTCTCTTTGGCGGAAATACCGGAGGCTGCATCAGCAAGATTCAGCCCATTAATGGCCGTTCCAGGAGTAAATGCGCCAGAAGCAACAGTGATTCTCAGGAGCTTGGTCCCGGACTCGGTAAGGTCGGCAGTAGCCGGCTGGGTGCCGGTGTAGACCTCGATTACGCAGTTACGGAAAATCTCGTCAAGCG
>Ga0299915_10003563_pt1 | contig 11250 bp, 8 predicted proteins | sample RVTome_13_FD_200263 | JGI IMG/M metagenome (GOLD analysis project Ga0299915, IMG submission 200263) | Soil microbial communities from uranium-contaminated site in the Upper Colorado River Basin, Wyoming, United States - RVT92D227 (version 2) ... | reverse complement strand
GAAAAGCTTATGAAAGAATTCGGGTATAGAAACATTAAGGTTCTCGAAGGGGGATGGTTGCGGTGGGTTGAGTTGGGTTATCCCATCGGAAAAAAGTAGGTGGGAAAAGGAGTCAAAAGGAATGCGAGAAAAGAAAGGGATAGGATTTATCTTTTTAATACTTTTGCTGACATTTTTTTCAATAGAAGGTATCTCTATCAATGCAAGGGCGGCGGAGGATAAGAAAGTTCCGAAAATTGGGTCCGTGAAGTTGAATCCCCATCCGGTCAGTTTAGAGGGGAAGACTATTTTGTTACGCTGGAATGGGAAATACAATGGGGATAAGTACCTTAACCGGGTAGGAGAGCTGATAACCCAACAGCTGAAGAGTGTAAAGATCATTAAGATGTGGGAGATGGACAAAGGGACGGCCAGCATTTCCAAGAATGCGGAAGTAAGTGAGCAGGTGGCTACGAGCATTGCAAAACTGAAGCCGGATCTGGTCATTGCCGCCCAAGCGGACTGAGGGACCTGCACATCATGGCTGGTAGTTGACCAGCTAAATTTGGAAAAGAGGGGGATTCCTACAGTAACCGTGGTGACCACGGCTTTTGAGGAAATGATCAGGTCTTTGATGAAAGATCAAGGAGTATCAGAGATGGCCTTGGTGGTTGAGGAGCATCCTATTGCGGGTCATAACCTGGAGGGAATCCGAAAGAAGGTGGATGCGACCTTCCCTCTCATTCTTAAGGCTGCGACCCAATTAAAATCTTGACAAGTGGAAATGGGTGTGGTAAAAAAGAATAAAATGGCTTAAAAAAATTCTATGATCAAACAAGCAAAACCAAAACAGAGACCCTCGGTCCTGTTCAAACGGGATCGGGGGTCTTTTTTTATGTGGGGATGGGTGAATTTGCGAGGGAAGATTAAATGAACCCTATCCAGAAAGCCATATTAGCCTTGGAGGATGGTACGATATTTGAGGGAAGGTCTTTTGGCTTCCCTGGCGAAAAATCAGGTGAAGTCGTTTTCAATACCAGCATGGCCGGCTATCAAGAAATCCTTACCGACCCTTCCTATAAAGGTCAGATCGTCATCATGACCTATCCCCTCATTGGCAATTATGGAGTCAATGAGGAGGATATTGAGTCCCAGGGGCCGAAGGTGGAAGGCTTCATCATCAAAGAGAATAGCGCCCTCTTCAGCAACTGGCGCGGTGATAAGCCTTTGTCCGACTATTTGATCAAACACCGCATCATGGGGGTGGAGGGAATGGATACCCGGGCGCTCACAAAGCATATCCGTCTGGGGGGTGCGATGAAAGCCATCCTTTCCACTGAAGACCTCGATCGAGGCCATCTGATTGAAAAGGCAAAAACCTCCCCAGGTCTCATCGGCCGAGACCTGGTCAAAGAGGTTACTTGTGAGAAACCCTATGAATGGACAAACAGTAATAGTCCAAACTTTTCTAATTTCGACTTTCGACCTTCCAATCTCCACTTTCGGCCAAAAGTGGTTGTTCTCGATTTCGGCGTCAAATACAATATCCTCCGCTCCCTTCGGGATTGGAACTGCGAAGTGATCGTCTTACCCGCCTCCTCATCTGCGGAATCCATCCTCTCTTATCATCCGGACGGAATTCTCTTATCCAATGGGCCAGGCGACCCTGAAGGGGTGCCCTATGTCATTGAGACTGTCCGACAGCTTATTGGGAAGAAGCCAATCTTCGGAATCTGCTTGGGGCACCAGCTCTTAGGGTTGGCCATGGGAGGAAAGACTTTCAAATTGAAATTTGGTCATCGGGGAGCCAATCAACCGGTCAAAGATGTTAGAACGGGTAAAGTAGCGATTACTTCCCAGAATCACGGATTCTGTGTTGACCCTCATTCCCTTGATCCAGATCAGGTCGAATTAACCCAGATCAACCTTAACGACCAAACTCTCGAAGGGATGAGGCATAAAAAACTTCCGATCTTCTCAGTGCAGTACCATCCTGAGGCATCTCCAGGACCTCACGATTCTCAACACCTCTTTGGTGAGTTTATTAGGATGATGGAATTGAATTCCAATGCCTAAAAGAACTGATATTAAAAGAATTTTAATCATTGGCTCAGGACCTATAGTCATCAGCCAAGCCTGCGAATTTGACTACTCAGGTGCTCAAGCCTGCAAGGCTTTGAAGGAGGAAGGGTTTGAGGTCGTGTTGGTCAACTCCAACCCCGCCACGATCATGACCGATCCTGAGATGGCTGATCGCACTTACATCGAGCCAATCACTCCGGAGATATTAGAAAAGATCATTGAACGAGAGAGACCCCATGCCCTTCTCCCTACATTGGGCGGACAGACGGGTCTTAACGTCTCTGTCGCCCTCTATGAATCTGGGGTCCTTGAGAAATATGGCGTTCAGATGATCGGGGCTAAATATGAAGCCATTAAGAAAGGCGAGGATCGAAATCTCTTTAAGGAATCGATGAAGAAGGCCGGCCTCGACCTCCCCAGAAGCGGACTGGCCTATTCCCTTGCTGAGGCATTGGAGGTGGCAAAAGGAATTGGTTTTCCTTTAATCATCCGGCCGAGCTTCACATTGGGTGGAACCGGCGGCGGTGTGGCCTATAATATCGAAGAGTTTGAAGAGGTGGTGGCCCGCGGACTCGAGTCGAGCATGATCGGTGAGATCCTGATTGAAGAGTCTGTCATTGGCTGGAAGGAATTCGAGCTGGAAGTGATGCGAGACTTGAATGACAATGTCGTCATCATCTGTTCCATTGAAAATTTTGATCCCATGGGCATTCATACCGGCGACAGCATCACCGTGGCCCCTGCCCAAACCTTAACAGACAAGGAATACCAGAAGATGAGAGATGGAGCAATCCGTGCCATTCGAGAGATCGGCGTGGAGACCGGAGGGTCAAACATCCAATTCGCCATTTGTCCTGAAGATGGGCGAATGGTCATCATTGAGATGAACCCGAGAGTCTCTCGATCGTCGGCCCTTGCCTCGAAGGCCACAGGATTCCCCATCGCAAAGATGGCTGCAAAATTGGCTGTTGGATATACACTTGATGAGATCCCTAATGACATCACCAAGAAAACGCCTGCCTCTTTTGAACCCACCATCGATTATTGCGTGGTAAAGATTCCGAGATTTACGTTCGAAAAATTTCCTGGAGCAGATCCCACCCTGACTATTTCCATGAAGTCAGTGGGTGAGACCATGGCTATCGGCCGCACCTTCAAAGAAGCCCTTCAAAAAGGACTCCGGTCTTTGGAGATCGGACGATTCGGCCTTGGCGCAGACGGAAAGGATAAATTCCCCTTCCCTGCTGAGGTGTCCAACGATTCGATTTCTCCTGCTGTCCTTGAAGAGATCAAAAGAAAACTCTCCATCCCGAATGCGGAGAGGATCTTCTATATTCGATATGCTCTCCTCTCAGGGATGAAGGTTGAAGAGATCCACGAATTAACCAAGATCGATCCCTGGTTTCTCTTCAATATTCAGGAGATCGTCAACCTTGAGAAAGAGATCAGATCTTATGGAGTCAAGGTGAGGGACCTCGAACTCTGGAAAAAGACATTAACGCCCGATCAGTTCCGTCTTCCAGATCCTCTCCTAAGAAAAGCAAAGGAGTTCGGTTACTCCGATTTCCAATTGGGATACCTTCTGGGATTTGATGAAACCACCCTGCGAAATATGAGAATGGAGAAAGGAATTCTGCCTACCTATAAATTAGTCGACACCTGTGGCGCGGAATTCGAGGCATACACCCCTTACTACTACTCCACTTACGAGACAGAAGACGAGTCTAAGCCTTCCTCAAGAAAGAAGGTCATGATCTTGGGTGGCGGACCGAATCGAATTGGGCAAGGGATCGAATTTGATTACTGCTGCGTCCATGCCTCTTTCGCCCTAAAAGAGTTAGGGTATGAAACGATCATGGTAAACTCCAATCCGGAAACGGTTTCAACCGACTACGATACATCGGACAAGCTCTATTTCGAGCCCCTCACGCTTGAAGATGTTCTCCACATCATCCGCGTCGAAAACCCTGATGGTGTGATTGTCCAGTTCGGTGGCCAGACCCCTCTCAATCTGGCGGTCCCCTTGGAGAAGACTGGCGCGAAGATCATCGGAACGACCCCTGAGAATATCGATCGGGCTGAAGATCGCGAACGGTTTAAAGCCCTTCTAAAAAAGTTGGGTCTCATTCAGCCACTTAATGGCACAGCCAGATCTGTCGAAGAAGCCAGGAGGATTGCAGATGACATCGGTTATCCTGTGGTGGTGAGGCCCTCTTATGTTTTAGGCGGAAGGGCAATGGAGATCGTCTATGACGAGGAATCTCTACGGAGTTTTGCTGGTCGTGCTATGGAGGCCTCCTCCGAACATCCCATTCTCATTGATAAATTTTTGGAAGATGCGATTGAAATCGATGTCGATGCCGTCGCCGATGGAGAAACTTGTATGATTGCTGGCATTATGGAGCATATTGAAGCGGCAGGGATTCATTCCGGAGATAGCGCCTGTGTCACCCCGCCTTATTCCCTGAGTGATGAATTGATTGAAGGTCTGAAACACAATACCTATGCCTTAGCCAAAGAACTCCAGGTCGTGGGTTTGATGAATATTCAATACGCGATCAAGAACGACATCATCTATGTCCTCGAAGTGAATCCAAGGGCATCCAGAACTGTTCCTTTTATCAGTAAGGCCACAGGAGTTCCCTGGGCCAAGATAGCAGCCAAGGTCATGGTAGGAAAATGTCTCAAGGAGCTCGGAATGGAGCAAGAGGTTGAAATCGACCACTTCGCAGTAAAAGAGTCGGTCTTCCCATTTAACCGCTTTTATGGTGTGGATACGGTGTTAGGTCCAGAGATGAAATCGACCGGTGAGGTGATGGGGATCGACGCAGATTTTGGGTTAGCCTTTGCCAAGTCTCAAATCGGTGCGGGGGCACGAATTCCCTTGAAAGGAAAGGTCTTCATCAGCGTCATGAATAAGGACAAAAGGTCTATCGTCTTCGTTGCAAAGAAGTTGATCGATATCGGATTCGAGCTTATAGCTACTAAGGGAACGGCCAAAGTCCTGGCCAACAATGGGATCCCAGTTCAAACCGCATTCAAAGTTGGAGAAGGTAGACCGGATATCGTAGACCGAATGAAGAATGGAGAGATTCAGCTCGTCATCAATACACCGAGCGGGAAGAAGCCCAAAATGGATGAGGTGGCTATTCGCAGCCAATCGGTAGCCCATAATATTCCCTGTATCACAACCCTCTCGGGTGCAGAAGCGGTTGTCAATGGAATTGAGTCTCTCTTGAAGAAAGGGATGTCCGTTAAATCAATCCAGGAATATCACCGGGATATAAAATCAAAGTCCGGAGTAAAGAGTTCTGTTTTAGATACTTTTTCGTCGATGGCGAAGTTCGTATAGAATCACGGAACTTAAAATGGAGCCCCACGGGCAAAGCCCGTGGCACCTCATTGAAATACCCGCCTACGCCAAGGCTTCAGCGGGTTATCCGCCAGTTTGGGTAGGCGACATCCGCCGTAGCATTCCTAATTGCATTCATCCACGGGTAAAACCCATGGTCTTCTGCGAAGGCGGATAAGAAATTCGAATATCAAGAATCTATAGACCGGAATCGATACAAGCTTTGAAAACGAAATACGTTGACTCCTTAAACGATGTCCTATGCTAATCTCTAAAAGAACCCTGTTATACTTTGGAATATTATTGGCTGTCACTTTCCCATCTCCTCTCATTGGCCAAGAAAAGGAAATCTTAGTGCACGAGGCCTGGCTCGTTCATATGGAATCAGCAGGGGGTTGGGTCGCAGCGGACAAGGGGTTTTATGGGAAGGTGAATGTAAAAGAGGTTCAGGGAGGACCAGGCATCTCTCCGATTCAAAAAGTCGTTACTGCTGCGCGAGAGGGATACATTGCCTTTGGAAATGATCAACCGGAGAATATTATCAAAGCCATAGAGAAAGAAGGGATCGATCTGGTTGCTGTATGTGTTGATTTTCAAACCAGTGCCATGAGAATTATCAGCCATAAACCGATTAAATCATCGAAAGAAATTAAGGGAGATTTCGGCATCTGGCCCGGATATGATACAAAAGCAAAATGTGCCACTGGCAGGGGTTGGGAAAAACAGATGACCATCCAAAACCAAGGGGAGGATATCAAGCCTTGGTTGGCCAGGAGCTGGTTAATGGCCTCTGCGATGACATATAATGAACTGATTATTGCCCAGCGAGAGATGAAAAAAATGGGAAAGACCTTTTATACCATCGACTATAAATATTTGGCCATCGACTGGATGGACAACATTTTATTCACCACAGAGGAGATCGTCAAGAAATATCCGGATGTCGTTCAAACAGTGGTGACAGGGAGATATAAAGGATTTCGATGGGCCTACGGAAACCCTAAAGAAACCTTTGAAATTCTAAAAAAGATCAATGAGGGTCTCGACTTTGTCCACGAAATGGATGCGGTTGCTCCGATCAAGGCACTGATGATCACATCTGACACAAGAAAATACGGTTTGGGTTACATCCTTCCAAAGAAGTGGGAGAATGTAGCCAGAGACATGTTCACGGCAGGCCTTTTGGAGAAGATGCCAGATGTGAAGAAAGTGTACACTGAGAAATTCCCAAGTGGTGTGATGCCAAAATAGCAAGCAAACATTAGAATTTCTTTCGCCGGGGCCGACGGGTCCACCAAAAACCGATAAGACCTATGATGGCAACTCCGAGTATGCCCGCACCGATCACTGGCCAAGAGGGTAGAATACTTTTCTCCACGTTGGACGAAGAGATGAGGGAGACTTCTTTAACCACTTTCCCTTCGTTCTGGACGAGGATTTTTGCCAACACTTGACCTTTCTGGATCGGAGCGACAATATTGGGCGGTAATTGCGGGATGACCGAAACTGCCTTCTCCTTGCCTTTCGCCACAGTCACCCTCGCATCCCCTTCGGCAATCAGCGTGACTTCTTTTACTTTGCCTCTTCTCACCTTCACAGGACCAAAAGGAGCGCCTTTCTTAACAGCCTCTACCGTTGAAAAGTTTTTAAAACCATATTCTAATAGTTTCTGGGCTTCTTGCGCCCTCTTCCTCATTTTGTCACACCCCATCACCACGGCAATCATTCTCTGGCTGTCTCTTTTTGCAGTAGCCGTCAGGTGATAGCCCGACTCTTCAACGTGGCCTGTCTTCAACCCATCCACTCCGATATTCTTTTGAAGAAGGGTATTTCTGTTTCCCTGCCGAATCCCATTATATTCAAATTCAGTGGTGGAGTGAAAGGAGAGCGCTTCAGGATGGTCTTCGATATAGCGCAACGACAGGATGGCCATATCCATTGCCGTGGTATATTGACCGTCAGCAGGCATCCCGTCGGCGTTTCTAAATTGAGAATCTTTTAGTCCTAAAAGTTTGGCCTTTTCATTCATCTTCGTGACAAAGACTTCCTCCGATCCCGATAAATGTTCTGCCAAAGCGATGCATGCATCATTTCCAGAGGCAATGGCTACCCCTTTCAAAAGATCCTCAACCCTTACCCGGTCTCCAACCTTGATGAACATTTTCGAGCCCTGGATCCTCCACGCCCTTTCGCTCACCGTTGCCAGATCATCCATCTTCATCTGTCCGGCACGAAGGGCATCAAAGACTAAATAGAGGGTAAGGATTTTAACGAAGCTAGCTGGCGCTATCCTTAATTGAGGGTTCTGTTCATAAAGAACCTGTCCCGTAAGGCCATCCATCAAAACTGCAGATTTTGCATCACATTGGAGGCCACCCTGGGTCGTCTGCGCGGTCTGGGTTGTCTTCGGAGATTGAGTCTTCTGATGTGTCCGGGCCTCCTTCGACTTTGTGCTCTTTGATGTCCTAACCGTTCTGGAAAAGCCTTGATTCGGAAGGGTAATAAATAAGACGGCCAGAAGTAATCCTGATATCCAAATGTTTCTTAATGAACGAATCTCCATTCTCTCCTCCAAAATTTTGAGAAATTGTTTGCGCTTTATAACAGATTCCACTCTGTTTTTCAATCCGAATTCGCATCTATAGTGAACGCCTTAATAAAGTAGTCATTGCGAGGAGCGAAGCGACGTGGCAATCCCATGAGATTGCTTCACTTCGTTCGCAATGACACGACGCGCATGTCAACTTATTTATGGCGTTCACTATAGTCTTTTTAAATCCAACGTTGAAATTACCATTTGTCTGGGTTAGATCAAATTAGAATCAACCTCATGGAAAACCATCTCGAAATCTATGGGTAACGAAGCTTCTCTTATAAAAGTGCGTAAGGAGATCGAGACGATATCCTCTTGGGGATATCCAGAAATAGTTTCTCATCTTCCCAAAGGTCGCAAGGTAATTGGTTTTTTCTGTCCCTATGTCCCGGAGGAACTTCTTCATGCTGCCGGGGGCCTTCCATTCCGTCTTATGGGCACGCCCACCAAGATATCTCTTGTCTCAGCTCATCTCCCTTCTTACTGCTGCCATCTGGTCAAATCCTCTCTTGAAAACTTGCTCCAGGGGGAACTCAATTTCCTGCACGGAGTCATCTTCAGCCATACCTGCGACTCTATGCAGGGACTTTCAGATATCTGGGCTCACCAGGGACGCCTTCCAATTCACTTTAATCTGATGATCCCCACCAATCTAAATTCAGAACACTCCCGTTCTTACTTAAAGGCAGAGATGGAACGATTGAAGGACTTTCTCGAATCTCATTTAGGAAAGATCACATCTCAAAACCTGAAGGCCTCCATCCAACTTTTTAATCGCATACGGGAGAAGTTGGGGGAGATTTACATTCGCAGACGTGAAGGGTTTACCCAGTTGCCTGACAGTTACTTTGCCCAGATCATTCGAGTGGGATACTTGATGGACCGGGTCCGGTATCTCGAACTCCTTGAAGAGTTATTGGATGCCTTGCCGGAGAAAACAGAGGATAGCAAGGATTTAGTTCCCATTTACCTCTCTGGCAATATGGTCCATTCTCCGTCCTATTTTTCCCTCATTGAGGAGGCTGGTGCCAAGGTTGTCCAGGATGATCTCTGTAGCGGAACGCGATTTCTCCGTCTCAGTGTGCCGGAAAATACCGATCCAATGGATGGTCTCACCGATCGTTATCTCAAATATTTTTTGTGCCCCAGCAAACATAAAGGACCCCATGCCCACATAGAAACTCTTTTGAAAGGGGTTCAAGAATCCGGGGCTAAGGGAGTTATCTTTCTCCTTTACAAATATTGTGAAACCCATTTTTTCGACTATCCGGATTTGAAACAGTCTCTTGAATCAAAAGGGATTCCAACACTGCTTCTCGAAGTGGAAGACCCATCCTATTCTATTGAACAACTCAAGGTACGAATCCAGGCCTTTGTGGAAATGCTCAGTCCAATATAAGATTTCGGAATGCGGAATGAAATATCTGAGGTTAAGAATTCGGAATTAAAGGTTTCGGAATTAAGAATGTGGATTTCAATTTATAATGAATTCGTATAAAGTTAAAAACCGGGAAAAATGTCATGCTGAACTTGATTCAGCATCTAACAAAATCAAGAACTTACGAGACCCTGAAACGAGTTCAGGGTGACAGACTGGGCCTTTTACGAGACCATCAATTTATAACATAAAACTAAATTTCTCGTTTTTTTTCTATTCCGCAATCGTTTCGGAAGAAGATCATGGCTAACGATAAGATCCAAGATAACTCCTACCGAAAAATAGGCTGCACGGCTGCCTATCGTCGCTTGATGAAAGCCTACTACTTTATGGTGAAGAACTCAGGCTGGTTTGGTAAAAAAGTGGCCTGGATCACCAGCGGTGGACCAGTAGAGCCCCTTTATGCGATGGGAGTCCTCCCTTTTTACCCAGAAAATTATGGAGCCATGTGTGGGGCCTCCCGGATGTCAGTCCCTCTCTGTGAGGCGGCTGAACACAAGGGATATTCCCGCGATCTCTGCTCTTATGCCCTTACCGATATCGGATCATCACTGACCGGCAAAGGCCCTCTTGGCGTTTTGCCCAAACCGGACTTTTTGGTGTGTGGTAACAATATCTGCGGAACGGTCATCAAGTGGTATGAACTCCAAGCGCGAGCTTTTCAGGTGCCTCTCTTTTTCTTAGACACCCCTTTTGTTCATGATCAAATACCTGAACATACCCTACACTATGTTGAGAAACAAATGGAAGGTTACATTGCGTTTCTCGAACGACAGGTCAAGCGTCCTTTTTCAGAGAAGCGCTTCCAACAGGTCTGTTCCTTTGCCTTCAAGGCAATTACCTTATGGAAAGAGATCCTCGAACTTTCTCAAAACCATCCATCTCCTTTTGCCGCGTTTGATGCTTTTATCCATATGGCCCCCATTGTCACCTTGCGGGGAACCCGCTGGGCAGTCAGGTATTACCAAAAGCTAAAGAAAGAAATTGAGGCAAGAGTAAAGAAAGGAGAAGGTGCCTTCGATAGAGAGGAGATCAGACTAATCTGGGATAACATCCCAATTTGGTTCGATATCCGGAACCTTTCCAGGATGCTCTCCTCCCACGGAGCCGTCCTGGTGGCTGATACCTACACCTCAGCCTGGGCCCTCGATCAACTTGACCTGACACAGCCTCTTAGGAGTCTTTCAAAGGCCTATGCCACCATCCACCTTAATTTGGGTTTAGAGCGTAAGATATCGAAGGTGGTCCGCATGATGGAGCAATATGGAGCGGATGGGTTTATTATGCACTCGAACAGGAGCTGTAAATCATATTCTTTGGGCCAATATGATCTCAGACGGGAAGTATCTAAGGCTACTGGAAAACCCGGACTGATTATTGAGGCTGACCATACTGATTTAAGAAGCTATGCCCCCAATCAGGTGGAAAAGCAGATTCAGATCTTTTTAGAAATCATAAAAGATGTAGCAACCTAATCCATTCAAAGGATAATATGAAAACTTGAAGATAAATATAAGAACTGTAAAGGAGGTATCTCATGGCGAAGAAACTTGTGGATTACAAGGAATGTGTGGAAGAGACCATAAAAGCCTTTGGTGAAAGCCGTGTGCTTTTGGTGAGCCAGGGGAAACAAGGTCCTCCGAATGCCATGGCGATCGGATGGGGAACAGTTGGAATCGTCTGGAGGAAGCCTATTTTTATCGTGCTGGTTCGACCTTCCCGCTATACTTACAAGCTCATCGAGGAGTCCGGAGATTTTACCGTGAATATTGTGCCGGCCCAGATGAAAGAGATAGTCCAGTTTTG
>Ga0299915_10003562_pt1 | contig 11251 bp, 9 predicted proteins | sample RVTome_13_FD_200263 | JGI IMG/M metagenome (GOLD analysis project Ga0299915, IMG submission 200263) | Soil microbial communities from uranium-contaminated site in the Upper Colorado River Basin, Wyoming, United States - RVT92D227 (version 2) ... | reverse complement strand
TACTCCTTTCTGTGATAGTTAACTGAAATCTTTGCCTGATCTTACGTCAGACCAGGCGGGAGTAGCCATTGCTTTCCTTCAACCTTCAACTATGGATGGGGCAAAGTCCCGATGGGGTATAAAGTCGGTGTTGTTGACATTGACCGAGATGGCAAACTCGATATCATCGGGCTGGCAACGGAGCCTTCCTGCCTTGTGTGGTACAAAAACCCCGGTTGGGAAAAGTACGTTCTGAATTTGAAAGCCAAAGAATATGTCGACTTAGCTCCGTACGATATCGATAGAGATGGACGAACTGACATCGCCATCGCACACGAGTTTGGCATGAGCAGAACTGTCTCGGGCGGCCTTCTGCATTGGCTGAGGTGCCCAGACGATTCCACGCAAGAATGGCCCATGTATGTTATAGGTGCTGAGCCGACCTCACATCGGATTAGATGGGCAGATATTGATGGCGACGGGCGCAAGGAGCTATTGAATGCACCGATTATGGGCCGCAGCGCAAGGGCGCCACTCTGGGATGTTGGCGTGAACCTCATCTGGTATGAAATACCTGAGCCACCCACCACAGGACCCTGGAACCCCAGCGTCATTGATAATCGACTGACGGTCGTTCATGGGATTTCCGTTGTCAATTGGGACAACGACAACTGTGACGATGTTCTTGTAGCTAGCTTCGAAGGCATTCATCTCTATCAACCTCAAAAGGAAAGAGATGGAATTTCGTGGAGAAGAACAAAACTGGCGTCAGGCGAGCAGCCCCCGCTTTCGCGGGGGAAACGCGGCTCCAGTGAGATTGATCTTGGAACGATTGGCTCCAAAAACACCCGCTTTCTGGCCGCCATTGAGCCTTGGCATGGCAACAACGTGGTGGTTTATACACCGGATTCGGGACCAGAATCTTCGTGGCAGCGGTATGTGATAGACACGACCTTTAATGAGGGGCATGCCTTGATTTGTGCTGACCTTGACGCAGACGGGGATGACGAGATCATTGCCGGCTATCGTGGCAAAGGATACGGCCTCTATATCTATGACTGTCTGGATTCAAGGGGCAAAAGATGGGAACGTATTGCCCTGGACGAAGGGGATATGGCGGCATCCGGCGTTGCGATTGCTGACATTAATGGTGACGGTCGGCTCGACATAATTTGTGTCGGGACGGCCACGTCGAATATCAAGTGGTATGAGAATTTAGGGCCAGCTCGGCGAGAGAATCGACCCCCGCTCCTGTCTTCTGACAGGCCGACGCGGCGGTAAGACTTAAGGACATCGACTTTAGTATCCGTCATCCTTTTTGTCTTGATCGCCGGTTTCTTCCGGCCTTCGCAGCCGAAGCGGTTGCTTCGGCGGAGTAGGCTGCTCCGGCCCAAGATCGGGTCTATAAGGCTTCCCGGGTGAGACAAGACGCATATCAAAAAGGATGGTCTTGGGAATCTGGTCAGAAGAGTTGAAGAATCTTTCGTGGATCTGTTGGCCAGCCAGAATTGGTAAGGCTCTGATCACCACTTCTGCTGTAAAATACCCAGTCTGACTCTGCCATTCAAGCTCTAACGGTGCTTCACCTCTATACTCATCATTAACCTCAATCCTGGCCCCAGGTGGTTCTGAAACAACCTTAGTAATGTAGGCCTTTCGTGGAGGTTCGTTCTTGGAGCTGCCAAAGTCGAAAAGGATGGTCTTGGGTATGGGGTCAGCCCAGTTGCGCACATGCGGACTATCTTCGCCTCTAAACCACTTTGTCTGTAACTGTCTATTGTTACTCGTAGCTGTGATTGTATGATTTCTGGTAAAGAATCTCTCCGGCCTCCAGCCCTCCCACTCAATCTGCAGGGGCGCATCGCCGACGTAGTCGCTATCAACTTCAATGCGAGCTCCAGGCGGGATCGAAATGACGCTGGTGCTATATATTTGTCTTTCTGCGCACCCAGAGGCTATGGCTCCAGCAAGGATCACAGGGAACAGCCAGAAAACATTTGTTCGCGGGTTTTTATCTCTGCTTTGTTGCTCTGTGACACGCCGGCTTATATGAAGAATCGATTTAGCCATTCAGCATACCTTCTTCAAGACATTACGATTGCTTTACGGAGCACCCATCTCCAAAGGTCAATCCGCCGTACGTCTGGCGGATCAACTTTTGATTTGATTCCTGGGCAAATATAATCATTCACAGCGTGCAGATCAAGGGAAAAACCAACAATACGCTTACCGAGGGCGGGTTCTATAGAGAAGCCCGAAGATCAAAATGTGTTTTAGCTTTTTTATCTTGGCGAAGAACAAAATAAAGCGATGCTAAGTTATGGTGAACATAACTATCAAACTGGTGGTCACGCCTGTGCCCATAACGCAGTATGTTCTCATAAATTCTTATAGCATCCTCAAACCTGCCTTGGTATATGGCTTCTTCGGCCCGACGTATCGCTGTTGTCGGATGTCTTTTCTTCTTTCCGTAAGGCCACTGGCCCTTTTGAACAAATAGCTTCGGATCAAAAGCTGTTGTGGCTTCGCCCTGCCATATAGGATTATCCTCTGAAAAGCCGGGCATAAATGGCCGGGCAACATCCTTCCAATTAATGCCTTTCCCGAAACGTCCGCCGGCGAACACAGTAAAGATGAGTTTTCCAACGAGTCTTTCTATTAAATCTGCTTTTTCCTCACATTCCGTTAACAACTTTTCCTGAAGAGACCGCAATTCTTCTCTCTCATCCTGGCTGACCTCATTCTGGTGAAAATAATACATAAAATAATTTACCGTGTGAAAATCTGGAATTCCCATTCCAGATTCTGCTGCAAGCCGAGAGAGCCGATTGTAATGCTGTCGATAGACCCCCTCTTCGCTACAGCAATGTTCGATAAGTCTTACCAGGTCGGCTACAACGCCATCAAAAAATTGGCATCTTGATAGATAGGAGCAGTGTGCGGCTTCTTCCCAATCCGCAATTGTCAGCGAATTGCCGAAGAAGAGGACATTGTTAAAATGGACTTCATAATGGACTAATCCTATATCGTGATTTCTGCGCATTTCGGCAATTATCTGGGCGTGACGTCGGTGCATCCAGGAGAGCGTCTTTTGTAACGCCTTGCACATTTCTTCTATTGAAGTAGCAATCCCAATTTCATCGAGCATCCGATAGAATCTGGCGTCTAATTCATCTGCAAATCTTGAATCATCGGGATGCTCTTCGCCCCAGATAGAAAAAGCTATCGGCTCGCCTTTGTATAAAAGCTCCTGGTCCTGGTATATCCCCATACCAATAGGTACCATTACTGCCCGGCCCTGTGATAATGCATATTGCGACAGGACGACTTCGTTTATTACGCTGCGGAATCTTTTCGCCCTATAAGGCTCACCCACATCATATCTGAAGAATTCGGTTGTCCCATCAGGATTCGCGTTTGGAATCAAATAGGCAATATTACCTCCGCCAAGCACACGGATATGGCGGATTTGGCCTTTCTTAATCCTCAAAATCCTATCTGTTATGCCCTTAATCTTGATGGCCCGCACCCAGCGGTTATTTATCTTAAAGTAATCCTTGGGATCCAATTTGATTATGACGCTGGTTGGTTTGGAAATATCACCAAAATTCTCTAGGTGTATAACTCTACGAATCTTTCCCGGATATTTGCTGGGAAGTTTATCTTCTATCTGAACAAAAAGCCCCCAGAATGGAGAAACAATTCCTGCTCTTTCATCTTGCACCTTAAAACCTCTTAGGCTTCTGATGCACGATCTGATTTCCTTGAGGGTCATTTTAGAGGAGACATTTTTTAACACCTTTAGATTGCCCAAGGGCGGACTTGTCATCCTCTGTGATTCTCCGCTCTTACCGCAAGTTGCTTGTGGCATAAAGTATCGGCTCAAACTTTGCCAGTTCTTTCATTGGAACCGCCCCCCAGGTTGTATTTAGATGTCCGAGCATCTTGCGGTTGTTTAAGTTTCGAGAATATGCAACCAGCACCTTGGTGGCTTCTAATTTGCGCCAGCCGGCCGGCCACACCCGAAAGCCCTTCTCCAGAAACATAGGTATCGACGCATACGTGTCCCGAGGCTCGTAGTGCCAATCGCAGAGTATTATATCCTTAGGGATTAGGTCGATCGCGCCGGCAGTACCGTTGGCGCTGGCTTCCCACTTACCATAGTCAATCTTGCCGGCGTCAATCAAGCGATCTGCCCACATCAGCATCTCAAGGTTCTTTTTCTTAACCAAGTGCTTGTAGTAGTCGTTGACAGCTCTGGCAAAAAGCTCGGCTTTGTCCTTGCCTTTGCAGCGGGGGCAGGCGTCTTGCCCTATAAGAAAAACCTCATCCATTCCGACATGAAGGGCGTCGGCTTGGAAGGCTGCTATCAGTTCATCCATAAGGCTAAATACCACAGGATTGACATCAGGATGCAGCGGACACCAACTTCGGCAATAAATCCCTTCGTTGTTGGGGTATTGTCCCAGGGTCTCGTCAAATTGAGGATACTTGGCTAATAAAGGAAAAGTGTGTTTACTCCACGACTGATGGCCTAAACATTGAAATTGTGGGATAAGGCGGATATGGTGTTTCCTGCATTCAGCGACCAGTTTCTGGATGTCCTCTTTCTTGCTTGAATTGGCTGTTCGCAGCTCCGGGTGGGATTGATATTCATAGCCATAGTTGATCTCTGTTACGATTACATTTACACCAAGATGGGCGAGCTGCCCTACAACTTCCGTTAGTTGCTCGGTTTTGTCCGCAGTAGTGATGAGCACGTGTATGCCTCGCCAGTGCTGAGACGGGTCTGAAGGATGCGAGGATGATGCAAGCAAGATTGGTGGGAGGCACAGGGCAAGCATACAAGATAAGGCTGTCTTCATTGCAAGGTCTCCTGAATAACAACATATATGGACGGCAACTATTATAGCGAGATCGAGGGGTCAATTACAGCCAGAAACGCCCCTTTTCAGTACTGGTAACAGGGGATCGAAGCCTTTCTCAAGACCACCCATCCACTCTTCAGAGTGCGCCGATTTACCGCGGCTTTTTGTCCGGCGTGATGCCGGCGTCCTTCATATATTGCTTGAACAGTTCATTTATATCTGCTGCTTTCGCATCGCCGGCGTGAATGACTACCCGATAGCACAAAGTGAGCGTTTCGCCCTTCGGCAGCTCCAGTTGTCCTTCATCGAGCCAGAACATCGGTGTCGGCGAGAAGAATCCGTAGTCACGGGTGAACCACTTGCACGGAAACCAGCGATTGGCCGGATGCTGCAAAATGGCGACTCCTTCGGTGATGCCGTTCCGCGTCCCCGAGTAGTCACACCACGGCGAGGCGACGCCAAATGTGCCTTTTTCGCCGGTCTTCCCTTCTGCATTGACCAACGTGCCGCCGGAGCTGACACTCAACTCAGGCACCACGCGTGCGGCGAACAATGAATGATTCGTCTTTAAGATGTGGACGTCTGTCAGTGGATCAAGTATGACTTCAAAGTCAATAAAGCGAAGGTTTTCGCTCGCAGCGCTAATGACGATGCGGCGCACATCCAGGATAATCGGCTTTTTTTCAGGCTGCTGCCAGAGGCATTTATCGGTAAATATGACTTGCCGGCCTGAGTCCTGGATTATCTTCGGCACTATTGAGACGATCTGTCCGCGTTCGTTGCCTTCCTGCCAGTAATTGCCGCCGTTGACCCGGTCGCAGCCGAAGAATAAAGAGTGATGGTGTGGGTAAGGCTCCGATGTTTCGGTCGTGATGGATTTGCCGGATGCCGGGCCATTTATCGGCCAAAAATATGGATACTTTTGGGTTTTGGCGAACTTATAGCACGTAAAAAGTCTTCCGGCGACAAAGACTTGCACCTGGTCCTTGTCCAATTGCGCGGCTACCGGCGGCGGAGCTGACTGCGCTGAAACGCTCAATGTGTATACAAGAATGAAAGCAACTACTGGCATTTTTTGGATTTTCTTATAGGAGCCATGGGCTTCGCATCGGCCTGCAGAGCATTCGATTTGCCTGCTCATCGTTGGTGAACCGTTCTTGCTGCGGGTCCCATTTCAACTTTCGGCCAAGCCGCATCGCAATGTCACCTAATAAACAAACGGTGCAGGAACGATGGGCGATTTCAACCGGCGCTATGGTTTCAGCCCGCGACTTGATGCACTCAAAGAAATTGCCTTTATGATTGTTGCTCTGATATAGATGTATCTCGTCCGGGCCTATGGTCGAAGTCACCAGCGACTTTGGCTGGGCGTCAATTTTCCCGCGATCAACGTACACCCAACCTTCTGTGCCCTCAAACAGTACGCCTGGCTTATTCTTTTTGTCGTCGGCACAGACGAGCTTGACGCTATCGGCGTATGTGTACTCGATGCGGAATTGGCCGTGCACGTCCCACAGTCCATCTTTAGGGAATTCCGCCTGGCCTTGGATTTCAACCGGGCCGGTGTATTCTGTGCCCATCCCCCACTGAGCGATGTCGTTGTGGTGGGCGCCCCAGCCGGTTATCATGCCCGCACCGTAATCCTGGATGCGCAGCCAGCCCGGTCGGTCGTAGCCCTTTTGTGGATGAACCCGTTTTTCGGTATACTCCGCCCACGGCGCGGGTCCCAGCCAGGTATCGTAGTCCAGGTTTTCAGGAACCGGCATAGGCGTTTCTATCGCGCCAGCGGGGTCTGTCGGCAGGCCAACCAATACCTGCTGCAGCTTGCCAATCCGCCCGTTTCGAACCAATTCGCAGGCGAACCGAAAATTCGATTCGGAGCGCTGCTGGCTTCCGACCTGAAAAACTCTGCCATAGCGGCGAACGCTATCACTGAGCACTCGCCCTTCTTGTATCGTTAAAGTCAAGGGCTTCTGCACGAAGATGTCTTTGCCGGCCTTTGCTGCCGCAATTGCCGGCAAGGCGTGCCAATGATCGGGCGTGCAAATCATCACCCCATCAATGTCCTTTCGCTCGATGAGGTCTCTGAAGTCTTTGTAGGCAGCACAGCCTTTGTAAGTCCCGGCGGAGCTTTGTCTGTTGTAGTGTGTCTCGGCTAATTGCCTGGCATAATCTGCCCTTTTGGAATCCACGTCGCAGACGGCGACCACCTGGACCTGCTTAAATCCCAGCACTTCCTTCATATCCCCCAAGCCCATCCTTCCGACACCGATGCAGCCCACCAGGATTCGCTCGCTGGGTGCGTTGGCGCCGAAGACCGACTTGGGAACGACCATTGGTACAGCAAAAACAGTGCTTGCTACTGCGATTGCAGAACTCTTCAGGAACTGCCGGCGATCTTGACAATTTACCTTCTTGCCTTTTGTGATTTTAGGCATTTTTTTGCTACCTTTTCTGTCTGGCTTTTGCTCTGGGGTTCTCTACGTACAACCTGTAATGATAGCAAGTCCGCTGCTTACCTGCAACTCGAATTTGCTTGCGTTTTCACGCCATTACATTTACTGTTAATGCCGAACGGAGACTCGCAAGTATGGGCAGAAGCCCAATTGACAATTGAGAATTGAAATGGGAGATGGCACAGATGGATAAGAAACACAACAGGCGGCAATTTCTGCAAATATTGGGCGCGGGGACCGCCGCTTCAATAGCGGCAGCTACCGGCGGTTCGGCTCAGAACCGCGGCGGAGGCGTACCGGCGGCCAAAGACATGCGATTGAAGCTCGGCTTAGCCTCCTACACCCTGCGGAATTTCAAGCTGGACCAGACCCTGGCGATGACGCAGCGGCTCGGATTAAAATATATTGCGCTAAAGAGCGTTCATCTACCGCTGGAAAGCAGCCCGGCGCAAATAGCCGAGGCGGCAGAAAAAGTCAAAAAAGCCGGGCTGGAACTTTATGGTGGGGGAGTAATATACATGAAAGATGAGGCGGAGGTGAATCGCGCTTTTGATTATGCCAGAGCAGCCGGGATGAAAGTCATTATCGGGGCGCCCGTGCCTGAGCTTTTAGCTTTGGTTAACCAGAAGGTTCAGCAGTACGACATTAAGGTGGCTATTCACAATCACGGCCCGGGCGATAAGAATTACCCGACACCGTCCGGTGTTTACGAAAGAATCAAAGACCTGGATAACCGAATCGGGCTTTGTAACGACATCGGGCACACAATACGAGCGGGCGAGGATCCGTCTGTCTCGGCTGAAAAATTCGCGGCCCGGCTGCTGGATGTGCACATTAAAGACGAGTCGGCGGCGACGGCCAAAGGCCAGGCGGTAGAAGTTGGCCGAGGTATGATTGATATTCCGAAGTTTCTGCGAACGCTGTCTAAAATTAACTACAACGGTGTCGTGGCTTTCGAATACGAGAAAGACGCCGACGACCCGCTGCCGGGACTGGCCGAGTCGGTCGGCTACGTCCGAGGCGTTCTGGCCAGCATTTGAGACGAAAATTCAAAATGCAAAATGTAAAATTAAGGAATTCGTTGCCGTAAATGGCAACTCTACAATTTTGATTTTTGCACTTTGATTTTTGGATTTGTTTTGCGATGCCGTATAACATCCGAATTGTAAGCACCTATCCCCCGCGAAAGTGCGGAGTAGGCACGTTTTCACGAGACCTCGCAACGGCGCTGGCACATTTCACCGGCGAAGTCGGGCATATAAGAGTCGCTGCAATCGACAATGGCGCTGGCCCTTACGATATTCCTGTGGACCTGACTATTGACCAATACAATCCGCAGTCGTGGCGCAATGTTATCACGCACATCTCCACCCGTGCGGCAGAGGCTGTCAATCCGACCATTGTCGTACTCCAGCACGAATACGGACTGGACCCCGACAAAGACGGAAATGACGGGCAGGGCACGAATTTCGTTGAGCTGGCAAAGGCGTTTACCGAGCGAGGCCTGACCACACTGGTGTATCTGCACACCGTTCTGGATGAGCCCGACCCGCATCAAAGAAAAGTGCTGCACGACCTTGCTCAGTTCAGCGATGGGCTTATCGTGACGACCGAAAGCGCAATTGCGATGCTCGAATCGAGCTCTTATCGCATCGATCCGGCCAAGCTCAAGCACATCGACCACGGCATCAGGATGCAGCACCCTTCGCAGTATGACCGACTGGCGATAAAACGCCGGGACGGGCTGGAAAACCATTTCCTGGTAGCAACGCTCGGGCTTCTTTCTCCTGATAAGGGAATCCAATATGGTATCCGGGCCTACGGCAGGTTCCTGGATGAATCCTGCACAGAGACCCAGAGAAAGCAAATAGTCTATCTAATTGCGGGTCAGTACCACCCTGAGTTCATAAAGGCCGACGGCGGACGCTCGTACCGAGAATTCCAGGACGTATTGCACAAAACTCTGGAAGATTCCAGGCTTAGATGGTGCAAAGTCAAGGAGTTTGGCACTACGGATTTCGAGCAATATGATGTGGTTTTTCTTGATGCTTTTCTGGAAGAGACCGCCTTGTTGAATCTTTACGGTGCAACTAATGTAATGGTGCTGCCATATCTGAATATGCAGCAAATATCAAGCGGGATTCTTGCGGACACACTTGGATCAGGCCGAGCGGCAATAGCGACGAAGTTTAGATACGCGGTGGAGTTGATACATTCAAACAGGCCCTGTCCCAGTGGTGTTGTCATTGGCCGACACGCCCGCGGTATTCTGGTGGATCCCGGCGAGGCATCAGTCGAACAAATTGCCGGGGCGTTGGACTATCTTGTCTTCAACCCGGATAAACGTCTGCGGATGGAAAAGCAGGCCCATCAGAGAGGCTACCAGATGAGATGGGATAATAGCGCCTGGGCCTTATTGCAGTACATAGACTTTGTTAGAGAGCAGAAAGAGATAATTACAGGCCGGGGCCCGAGGTTTGTGCGAGAGAAACCGTCGGTTCTTCAGTTAAATAAACACCATCCCACAGTCAGCCCGCCAAAGGCGGCAGCAACCATCGATTCAAGTTGTATCGCACAAGAAACTGCGATGGCCGGTGGGAACGTGAACTGAAAGCAGACGATAAATATGTAGCCCCGCAATTGGGTTCCCGCGAAGCGGGGTCCCGTTGCAGGGTCCATCGCCGCCCCGGCGACGGTCAACCTTCAGTGCTGGTGGCTCCACACATCAGATTAGGTCGATAAGCTTTTGCTCTTTTGCGGCTTTGTATATCGCCAGTATAAGCTCGACCGCCTTGCGGGCTTCGGTTCCGCTCAGGCAGAAATCGCCGCCGCTTTCTATCGCATCTATAAAGGCTTTGAAGTTACGGGTATGATTTTCGTGCAAAATAGCTGCCGGGTCGGCTACGCCACCTAAGCCTTTTACTTTGCCGAACTTTCTGCGAATTTCTTCGTCCTGCGGTTTTTCGTCGGCGAACTGCCAGACCGTCAAGCTATCTTCAAGATAGACGACAGTACCCTTTGTGCCGGTAATTTCAAATCGCTTGAACTGGCCGGGATAGGAGGAAGTCGTGCCATAGATAATACCCAGTGCACCGCTAGCAAAATGCAGGACCGCTACCGCGGCATCTTCGGCTTCGATTTGGGGATGCCCAAGTTTAGCAACATAAGCCTGTACCGATTCGACCGGCGGCATCAGGTCGCACAGCATATCTACCATGTGGATGGATTGGTTCATCAATGCCCCGCCGCCGTCTAATTTCCATGTGCCGTGCCAGGAGTCTTTGTAGTACTCGTCGCTGCGCCACCAGGGAACATACGCCCCGGCGTAAGTTATCACACCGAATCGTCCCGACTTTATGGCTTCTCTAAGAGCCGTCTGCGGATCGGCAAACCGGTTCTGGAACACTCCGCCCAAAAGCGTTCCAGCCTTTTTGTGGGCATCAATCATGGCGTCAATTCGCTGGAGCGTGATCTCCAGCGGTTTTTCACATATTACGTGTTTGCCCGCCTTTGCAGCGGCGATAGCAGGCTCCATGTGTGCTCCGCTTGGTGTAGCGATGGTGACGATGTCGATTTCCTTATTCTTTAGCATCTCCTGGCAGCTTGCGAAGGGCTTACAGCGGTATTTATCCGCCAATTTTTGGGCGCGAGCTGCAATTGTGTCGCAACATGCAGTCAATTTGGCGTTGGGAATATCGGCAATCGCTCTGGCGTGAAAGTCTGCTATCAGCCCGGCGCCAACTATTCCGAAATTCCAGGTTTTCATATCTGGTTTATCTTCCAACCCGGTCAATCACATTCCAATCCGACTTCGGCTGCAAGCTCTCTGACGGCATCAATTGCCCGGCTGAAAAGTTCCGGACCTGTCGAGCCGCCAAATTGGCCGCCCGCCTCCAGATGCGGCTCCATAGTAAGGCAACCATCGTAATTGATCGCAGCCAGCTCGGC
>Ga0299915_10003561_pt1 | contig 11251 bp, 8 predicted proteins | sample RVTome_13_FD_200263 | JGI IMG/M metagenome (GOLD analysis project Ga0299915, IMG submission 200263) | Soil microbial communities from uranium-contaminated site in the Upper Colorado River Basin, Wyoming, United States - RVT92D227 (version 2) ... | reverse complement strand
ACGAGTTCCTGGGGCTAGAAGAGGAGGATGGGGAGTACCACGTGTACGTAAGGAAGCTCAAAGGCTAGCGAGCTGCTGGCTGACGCCCTCGATGGAGTGGGCAGGCCTCCGCGGGCATCACGACGTCCCCTCAGTCCAGGTCCTGTGAGAGCTGTTCAGCGTATCGCAGCAGGACCTGAGCTCGCTGGCGCGGCACCTGCTTGACCTTGAGATAGGTCTCCAGGATCTCGCGAGTAGTCATCTCCTCGTAGTTGCGCTCACCTATCCGCAACCGCACAGGCCGCTCCACGTCCTTGATCAGGGCGGCCACGTGGAAGGCGCTGGAAAGGGCGCCGAATATCTCGGCCTCGTTCAGCAAAGGCTCCTTATCGGCTGAGGTGCGCACGATGAGGCGCAGTACTTTCTCCTCCAGGTCGTGGTTGGCTATCGCTTCGAGGACCTGGGCTGTAGGGTCCGGTCCGTCTGCCTTCACCTCTATGGTGAGGAAGTCGCGCACGGGGAGGGGCACGAACCGAAATCCGGAGTGCCCTTTCTCCAGTTCCACCATGACGAAGCCCTTTTCTTCCTTCTCTTCCCCGAAGTCGATGCGTTCGATGCTCCCGGAGTACACGACCGGGGGATCTGCTTGCCTCACCGCCTGATGTTTGTGGATGTGGCCAAGGGCGACGTAGTCGAAGGCCCGGTCGGCAAGCAGGCTGTTGGGGAAAACCACGTCGTGCCCGAGAAACACGCTGGCCTGCCCGCCGTAGCTCGTCTCGGCTCCGAAGACGGTGACATGAGCGGCCAGGACGGTTGGCAGGTCGGGATCAAGACCCTCGATCTCTCTTCTGACGAGACCGGTCACGGCTTCGGCCAGTTCCTCGTTGACCTCGTCAGTGCTCTTGCCCCTGAACTGGGCCTTGGCCTGGAGATGGCTCCTCACCGGCCACGGAACAGTTACGACCTGGACCGCACCGCTCTTGGTCTCGATAAGATGGGACTCCACGGTGCTGGCCACCACGACGTTGGGGACATCGAGGGTGCTGAAAATCTCCGTGCTGGCCGCTTTCCCGGCAGCCAGTGGCAGATCGTGGTTCCCGATCAGCAGCAGGACCGGGATATTGGCCTCCGAGAGCCGCCTGATGCGCCTGGCGAACTCCCGCTGGTTGGTGGGGCTGGGATGAACGCTGTGATACGCGTCGCCGCAGAAGACCACAAGGTCGACGTCCTGGGAGAGGGCATGGTCAACGACGAGGTCCAAGGAACGCAAGAAGTCCCCGACGCGGGTGCTGAGCCCGGTCCGAGGGTCGAGGCGACCGTAGTTCTCCACCCCAAGGTGCAAATCGGCGAAATGGAGGAGTTTGATCATGGCACGGATGCCAGATTATAGCCGTCGCTGCGATGGTGGTCAATGCGAGGTTCTCATCTACCAGGGCGTTGAGCAGCGGAGGGCGGCTCGCCAAACCGTGAGGGCGGCGTAGAAACGGGTTGCCAGCCCCAGTGCGACCCAGCTCATCTTGGCTGGACTAAGCGAGGACCGAGAGTGATGCAACTCCAATACGGACTGTGGAACAGACTCAAGTGCGCCCTATGAGCGCCAACGGTGATATGAGCTCGATGTGAGACCAAGGGCCTGGACAGAGCGCCGATTCCAACCTCCGTGAGCGCTCAGCAACACGGTGGATGGGGTGTTCTCGATCCCTCCGGCGGGAGCGTTGAAAGAGCGGTTGCCGCTATGGTACAATGGCCGATGATGGACAACGGGACAAGCTTTGTCAACAAGAACCCGAGCAGGGCCTCCTGGTTCGAGAGAAAGGGTGTATTGTCGCAGGTTCGCCGCTTGCTCGCCGAGCGCTGTAGTGAGGGCTACCTGGTGGGAGGCTACGTCCGCGACCAACTCCTTGACCGTGACACTCGGGACCTGGACCTGGTAGTGCGGGCGAACGCCTTAGCGCTGGCTCGGGAGACGGCCAACCGTCTGGACGGGGCCTTCGTGGTACTGGATGAGGAACGGCAGACTGGTCGGGTGGTGTTGCGCGACGAGGGTGCGCGATACTACGTGGACTTCGCCACCATGCGTGGTGACGGAATGCTGGCCGACCTGGGCGGCCGGGACTTCACCGTCAACGCCATGGCCATCGACGTGTTGGACGCTGCCCCGGAGCCTGAGATCCTAGATCCCTTCGAGGGCCAGCGAGACCTGAAGAGGGGCACGTTGAGGGCGGTGTCGGACTCGGTTTTCCGGGACGATCCCATCCGCCTGCTGAGGGCTGTCCGTCTGGCGGCGGAGCTGGGCCTGAAGATGGAGGCAGAGACAGAGCAGGCGGTGGTCAGGGATGCCCCCTTGATCGCCCAGGTCTCCGTCGAGCGGGTGAGGGACGAGCTGTGCCAGATCCTGGCCGTTGGGGGAGTGGAGAACCACCTCCGCTATCTTGATCGTCTGGGCCTCCTGGGCCACCTGGTGCCTGAGCTGGGCCACTTGCGTGGATTGGAGCAGCCTCCGCCGCACCAAGAGGATGCCTTCCAGCATTCTGTATCCAGCGCGGGAGCGATGGACTGGGTAGTCCGGGCGGTGGACAGCGCCGCCCGTGGGCAGGAGATGCCGGACGTGGAGAGGTGGGGGGCTGGAGAGGAAGTGCAGGAATACTTCCGTGCCGCCGTGGGTCCGTTTTCACAACAGCTGGCAAGCTATCTGGGGGAAGAGCTTGTGGACGAGCGAAGCCGGTCCGTCCTCCTGCAACTGGCTGCATTGCTGCACGATGCAGGCAAGGCCAGCACAGGCAGGATTGACGACGACGGTCGCATCCGCTTCTTCGGGCACGCCCGAGAGGGGGCCGGGGTCGCTGCCCGCGTCCTGCGTAGGCTCCATTTCGGGACCCGCGAGGTGAGGCTGGTGCAGATGGCGGTCAGGCACCACATGCGCCCGCTCCACCTGGCCAGATTGGAGAGAGTCAGCGACCGAGCCGTCTATCGTTTCTTCCGCGACACGCGTGGCGCCGGCCTGGATGTGCTAATGCTATCCCTGGCCGACAACCTGGCTCTGATCCGCGGGGGCCAGAACCTAGATCAGTGGGCACGGATGTGCCAGGCCGTGGGCCCGCTTCTGCGTGACTACTACGAGCGGTACGATGAGGTCATCGCACCGGAACCTCTGCTCAGCGGCAGGGACCTGTTGGAGCGCTTGGGCATGGAGCCTGGGCCGGCCGTAGGGAGAATCTTGCGCACTCTCCAGGAGGCCCAGGCCATGGGTGAGGTGACTAGCGCGGAGGAGGCCCTTCAACTGGCGCAGAGCCTGCTGGACGAGCAGAGGAGCTAGTCCTTCCAGGCCATGGGTGGCACCTGGGCTGGCTCCGCGTACGGGCCAGTCTTGAAATCATCCCAGTAGTCGTTGCCCTCGACGAGGGAGTAGGCGAAGATGGCCTGGCCCTGGGCACCGGCCTCCCGGGCGATCTCGATGCGCCGCTCGATCTCCGAGAAATCACTGTATCCGGCGTGGATCCCCACGTAGATGTGGCGCCCGTAGGACTCGTCGACGAAGTCCTGGACCAGGATCTGGTATCGATCCAGGTAGTTCTGAACGGAGGTCCCGTAGAGCATGGGCGCCAGGAAGTCCGCCTTCCCCTCCCGCAGCCAAGCCCGGGAATCCTGATAGTATCCGTCATACCCATCGTACTTGACGGCGCCGTAGGTGACCCAACCCCACTCGTCCTTGTAGATGGGCCAGGCGGCCACCGATAGGGCGGCATGGGGCCTCAGCCGCCCCACTTCCCCGTACAGGCGGCCCACCAGTTGCGTGATCTGTGAGCGCTGCCAGTCGGCCCAGGCTATGGGTTGGGCCTGGGCAAAACGCTGTTCGCTGACGGGATCGTGAGAGTATGAGGGCCCGCTGTAGCGCACGTAGTCGAGGTGGAGGCCGTCCACGTCGTACTTCTGGAGGAGGTCGCGACACACAGCGACGATGTGATCTGCCACGGCAGCGTGCCCTGGGCTGGCGGTGAGGTAAGAGGAATTGAGCCCCATAGGAGTCCCGTTCTCGTGCCACTGCACCCACTGGTTCCCGTACAGATTGTTGAAGCGGTGATATATGTGCTGGGGCGTGGTGTTCGAGGGGGGAGCATCAGAGCCTAACCACACCGGGTAGACGTTGACATAAGCATGCAACTCCAATCCTGCCTCGTGGGCCGCGTCTATGGCCGTGGCCAGAGGGTCCCAGCCTGGATCTTGACCCAGAGTCCCCGTCAGCCGGTCCGCCCAGGGTTCGTGTTGCGACCGGTAGTAGGCATCGGCCTGGCCCCGCACCTGGAAGAGCAGGATGTTGAAGTTGGCCCCTGCTGCTTTGCTGACGATGCTCCTCACATCCGCAGCGGTGGTGTAGGACCAGCGCGGGACCCAGAGCGCCCGGGCCTCGAGGTTGGCAGGGGGAGGAGAAGGGCTGTGCTCGAGAGGGATAACGGGTAGAAACGTCTTGTGCCAGGAATCGGGGTCGTAAACGATCACCGTCGTCATGGCTTTGGGACTCCCCTGAACGGAGAACCAGCCCACACCCCGGTGCATCAGGTCCCACTCCAGAGTGTACCGGCCCGGCTGGTCGGGGGCGACGATGGTGACATTGTTCACCTGGATCTTTTCCCCGTAAAACACGTCGTGGGGGAGCAGGGTCCGGGCATGGCCTGGGATCACAGTGCCTTGAGCATCGCGCCAGCGGTAGCGCACGTCCACACCGTTAGACCCTTGGGCGAGCCAGGTCAGGGTGCCCCCGTTCTGCAGGGAGAGCGACGTCGTGGCCGTCTGGCCGGTTCTCATCACAGTCGGCGCGGTGTAGTCCAGGAAGATGGCCCAGTGCTCAGGCGTGTGCTCCAGGATCTCGTTCCAGACCTCGCTGCGGATGGAGGGCAACTGCGCATACAGGTACTCCCCGGGGCAGGCTGTGGCGTTGTAGTCCCTGTGCCCGGCGACGTTCTGAGTGACCTTGTTCACAAAAAACGAACTCTCGCGAGGATCGAGCAGCGCGCGGCTGCACTGCCAGGCCGAGACGTCAATCAGCCCGCCCAGCAGCTCCGCGCTGGGAGCGACACTGTTGGCGGTGTTGCCGTAGGTCCCCATGCCGCACAGGCCCACGCTGCCGTAGTTGTAGCTGTAGGCGTGACCTCCCACCACGTCCAGCCCGCCATACCGGCCCTCGTAGATGTTCCCATGCCAGTCCACCAGGGAGTTGTAGCCCACGTCGCCCCAGCCCAGAGTGATGGCATGGTAGTAGTAGATGGCGCGCACCGTTCGCGGCGGGTTAGTGTCGTTGTTCAAGGTCACGCTGTGGTGGATGATGATCTTCTGCGGGGTCTGGTACTCAGTGGGCCAGACCTCGTTGCCGTTGCTATCGAAACGGTAGCTTTCGTTGGCCCCCCAGTTGGCCCGGGAGATAATGGGGGGACGGGGCACTCCACTCCCTTCCGGTTGCGCAGCCAGATGCAGGCCTTGGACTGCCTGGAGGTCGGGGCCCCCACGGGAGTCGATGAAGGTGAGGGTGATGTCGTCCAGGCGCGGCGTGAGCGTCGGTTGGTCGGTGGAGAACTCGAGGCGGTACTGGAGGTACCTCCCGGCCTCCACCATCACAGGCATGGGGGCGTAGAAGTGGGAGCCGTCTCGTTCGGGTTCCACCACCTCTTCCCACGGAGACCAACCTGTGCCGTCGGCACTTGCCCGGGTGGCCACGCGCAAGTCCGTGCCCTCGGGAACCTCGGCGTGCCATTGTACTCCCACAGCGTTGAACAGGATGTCGGTGGGCCTGACAATGGAAGTGTAGAGACCGCTGAAGGCGTATCCCTGGGCCTCGGAAGCGAGAGCCAGCGCGCCGCCGCCCTCCTCCAGGACGCTTAGGCTGCTCAGCGTCCCTGGCGCGAAGTCGGAGGCCTCGGTCTGGAGCCACTCCTCGGCCCTGGTCTCAGCCCCGTCGGCAGCATCTCCTGGGAGAGGGGGCGGAAGGCACACCAGACAGCCAAGAGCGAGGAACAGCCCCACGAGGGTGCGAAGATATCGCCTCACTTGGGCCTTATCTCCCCAGCGGCGGTGCGGCGTGCCAGTGACTCCATGGTTCGTTTCGAACCTGCGGCGAATGCGGAGACAAGCAAGCCCACGCCGTCAGGGGAGGCCCAGCTCGTGTCGCCCGCCTGGCTTCTCCACACGCTGTGCATCATCTGTTGAGGGTCAGCCGGTGACCTTCTTCCAGTCCTCCAGGAAGCGGTCGACGCCCACGTCGGTCAGGGGATGTCTGACCATCTTCTGGAGGACTGCATAGGGCACGGTGGCGATATCGGCGCCGGCCAGCGCGGCTTCCGGAACGTGGAGTGGATGACGGATGCTGGCCGCGATGATCTGGGTCTCCAGGCCGTGGATGGCAAAGACCTCTGCGGCCTCGGCCACGACTGCCATGCCCTCGTGGCCCGCGTCATCGAGACGGCCCACGAAGACGGACGCGTACGTGGCCCCAGCGCGGGCGGCGAGGAGCGCCTGGTTGGAGGAAAAGACCAGGGTGGCGTTGGTGCTGATTCCCTGCACCATGGCCAGTTCGCGAGCCGTGTCCCTGTCCAGCAGGCACTCGTCCACCCAGGCGCAATCCTGGCAGATGCTGTCGGCATCGGCCTCGGTGACGGCGAGGAAACTGATGGCCTCCAGCCCGCTGGCGGTCAAGGGGATCTTGACCACCACGTGGGGGGACCACTGGGCGATTTCCCTGGCCTCCTGGAGCATCTGGTCGGTATCGGTGCCCACGACCTCGGCGCTGATGGGCCCCTGGACGAGATAGCAGATCTCCTGCGTCACCTGGCGGTAGTCACCCCGCCCGGCAAGCATCATCAGGGAGGGGTTGGTGGTCACGCCGCTGATTACTCCCATCTTCACAGCTTCCCTGATCTCCTCGATGTTGGCGGTGTCAAGATAGATTTCCATGCTTGGGTTACCTCCTCATGCTTGTACACTCGAATGGGCGGCGCCCGCCAGGAATGCCCCGTGGCGGGACAGGCTGCGGATTGTCAAGGGCTATTATAGCATCTTCAGTTGAGCAACAAAAGGCTGTGGTGCGACTGTTGTTCTGGCGGAGGAGGAACAAGTCCCGTTGCAGTATGCCCTTCACCGGGGAAGCATAGCTGAAGGCCCTACCAAGGACCCTTACGCTCAGGCAACGAGGGAAAGCATCCCGAGCCGCGCCCTGAGCTTGCCGAAGGGTAGCCGCGAAGCGGCGTATCGAAGGATGCGCCTTGCCCAAGCGCAGTCGGGGCACGACCTTCGCTCGATTCTAAACGCCGCACGCTTCGATACGGCCTGCGGCCTACTCAGCATGCTTGTCGTGGTGGAGCCAGCAATCGGCCACCGCCTTGCATGCCCTCCTCCAGTCATCCCCCTTGTCATTCCACTCCCTTGAGGGGAGGGTGAGATCGCTCCCACGAAGCACGTCCGCGGTCAATTGTTGCGTCCGCTAGGCGCGTGGGCTATACTTCATAGCTGGCCACGTGGCGAGACCTGGATAGGGCCTGTGATGGCACAGGCAGCGTCCAATGCGGGGGTAATGAATGGAGCTGGGCTCAAAGAACGGCATCTCGGCTTTCTTCCCGGCCTACAACGATGGCGGCACCATCGCCAGTATGGTTCTCTCAGCCATTCTCGTCCTGGAGAAGCTGACCGAGGACTACGAAGTGATCGTGGTCAACGATGGCAGCCGAGACTATACCGGGGAGATCCTGGACGAGCTGGAGCGACGGTACGACAGGGTCAGGGTCGTACACCACGAGAAGAACAAAGGCTATGGCGGTGCGCTGCGCACGGGATTCTCCCAGGCCAGCAAGGAGTTCGTGTTCTACACCGACGGTGATGCCCAGTACGACGTGCGTGACCTCCCCGCGCTTTGGCAGGTCATGAACGACTCCATCGACATGGTACAGGGGTACAAGATCGGCCGCTCGGACCCCTTGCATCGGGTGATCATCGGCCGTTTGTACCATGGGATGACCAACCTGGCCTTCGGGATACATCTGAAGGACGTGGACTGCGACTTCCGGCTCATCCGTCGTTCTGTGTTCGACAAGGTGCACCTGGAATCCGACAGCGGCGTGATCTGCGTGGAGATGATGACCAAGATCAGACACGCCGGGTTCAGGATCACCGAGGTGCCTGTGCACCACTACCATCGAGCCTATGGCAAATCGCAGTTCTTCAACTTCCGGCGCATAGCCAGAGTGGGCATCGATCTTCTGAAACTGTGGTGGCAGCTGCGCTGGCCCGAGCTGTTGGGCAGAGATAGACAGGAAGATGGACATCAGGAATAGCTATCGAGACAAGAGAGTGATGATCACCGGCGGCCTGGGGTTCATCGGCAGCAACCTGGCCCATCGTCTGGTGGAGTATGGGGCAGATGTGCTTATCGTGGACTCGCTGATCCCCGACTACGGCGGAAATCTGTTCAACGTGGAGGGCATCCAGGATCGGGTACGCATCAACGTCGCCGACGTGAGGGATGCCTCGGGCATGAACTACCTGGTGCGCGGCCAGGACCACATCTTCAACCTGGCCGGCCAGGTGAGTCACATCGACAGCATGAGCGACCCCTACACCGACCTGGAGATCAACTGCCGCAGCCAGCTATCGCTGCTGGAAGCGTGCCGGCGGAACAACCCCTCGGTGAAGATCATCTACGCTAGCACGCGGCAGGTCTATGGCGTTCCAGACTATCTGCCGGTGGACGAGAAGCACCTGCTACACCCTTCCGACGTCAACGGCATCAACAAGATGGCCGGGGAGTGGTATCACATTCTGTACAGCAACGTGTACGGGATACGGGCCACTTCCTTGCGCCTGACCAACACCTACGGACCCCGGCAGTTGATGAAGCATGGCCGCCAGGGATTCATCGGTTGGTTCATCAGGCTGGCCATAGACGGCGAAGAGATATCGCTATACGGGGACGGCCGACAACTTCGGGATCTCAACTACGTGGATGACGTCGTCGAGGCCTTCCTCCTGGCGGGCGCCATGGAGAGCGTGAATGGCCACGTGTACAACCTGGGCGGTCCGGAGCCCGTCAGCCTGCTACATGTCGTGGAGACGCTGATGGAGCTGTGCCCCCAAGCCAGCTACAGGCTGGTGCCCTTTCCCCCGGAGAAGAAGCGTATAGACATCGGCGACTACTACGGCGACTACACCAAGATCCGCGAGGCTCTGGGCTGGGAACCTCGGGTGCCCCTGCGCGAGGGTCTGGCGAGGACCATCGAGTACTACCGCCAGCACAAGGAACGGTACTGGGAGTAGCCCGGTGATCCCTTTCAGCGACTTGAGGCAACAATACCTCTCCATCAAGGACGAGATCGACGCCAGCATCCAACGTGTCCTGACCAGCGGGTGGTTCATCCTGGGCAGTGAAGTGCAGGCCTTCGAGGAGGAGTTTGCTGCCTATCTTGGCGCTGGGCACGCGGCGGGGGTGGGATCCGGTACCGAGGCCCTGCATCTGGCACTGCTGGCCTGTGGCGTGGGCCCCGGGGATGAGGTGATTACCGTGTCACACACGGCCGTGGCCACGGTGGCGGCCATCGAGTTGACGGGAGCCCGGCCGGTCTTCGCGGACATAGACCCGCGCAGCTATACCATGGATCCCACGCAACTGGAGGGGAAGATCGGTCCCGCCACCAGGGCCATACTGCCGGTCCATCTCTACGGGCAGATGGCGGACATGGACCCCATTCTGTCCATCGCTAGAGAACACGGGGTGAAGGTGGTGGAGGATGCAGCTCAGGCTCACGGTGCAGAGTACAGAGGGCAAAAGGCGGGCTCCATGGGCGATGTGGGCTGCTTCAGCTTCTATCCCACCAAGAACCTGGGAGCCTTTGGCGACGGTGGCCTGGTTGCCACCAGCGATGCTGCCTTGGCCGAGCGGCTGAAGCTGTTGCGCCAGTACGGGTGGGCAGAAAGATACGTCAGCTCCATCAAGGGGACCAACAGCCGCCTGGACGAGTTGCAGGCGGCGATGCTGCGGGTGAAGCTCCATAAACTGGAGGAGTGGAACGGCGATCGCAGGAAGCACGCGACGCTGTACGACTCTTTGCTACATGACGCGGCGGTGGTCACCCCGGTGGAGATGGAGTACGGGAAGCACTGCTACCACATCTATGCGATCAGGACTCAGTATCGTGACCAGTTGAGGGAGTTCCTGCGCGAGAGGGGCGTGGGCGCCTTGATCCACTATCCGGTGCCGGTGCACTTGCAGGAGGCGTACAAGGACCTGGGCTATGGAGAAGGTACGCTGCCCGTCACCGAGCAGGCGGCGGCGGAGGTGCTCACTCTTCCCGTGGCCCCTGAGGTGACGGAGGAGCAGATACGGCAGGTGTGTGATCTTGTCCACCAGTTCGAATCAACGAGAGGCCTGGTGAGATGAAGCCAGAAGAGTACCAGGTCATGTACGACGTGGAGGACACGTACTGGTGGTACGTGGGGATGCGCAGCATCTTCCTCTCGCTGCTCGACGGGCACTACGGGGCGGGGACGGACCTGAAGATCCTGGATGCGGGCTGTGGGACGGGCGCTATGTTGAGCCACCTCACACCATATGGCCGAGTGGTGGGCGTGGACGTCTCCCCTGAGGCGATTCGGTTGGCTACGAGCCGGGAGGTGGAAGGATGTGAGCTGGTCCAATCGTCCGTCACCGACCTGCCCTTTGACGACGAGGTGTTCGACCTCGTCACTTCCTTCGACGTCATCTGTTGCATCGATGAGCGTGGCTTGGCCTTCAGGGAGCTGAGCCGGGTGGTCAGGCCCGGTGGTCGCGTGATCCTCAATCTGCCCGCCTACAACCCTCTGCGCAGCGAACACGACGTGGCCGTCCACATCAAGAAGAGATACACCAGGGCTGACGTAGTAGAAGAGGTGGAGAGAGTCGGACTGACCGTGGAGCGCATCGCCCACGCCAATACGCTGCTCTTCCCCATTGAGGCAGCGGTGCGTGTCGCCAAGAAACTCCCGGCCAGGTCGGCCAGCGAGGCGAGGTCGGATCTCCACAGCCTCCCCTCAGCCATCAACCGCTCTCTGGCCCAGGTGCTGTTTCTGGAGCGCTGGCTGCTGCGGAAGATCGATCTTCCCTTCGGGCTGTCGGTAATCTGTGTGGCACGGAAATGATCCGTAGTGGCCGGCTCGACAGCCTGTGGCTGGACCTGCGTGACTTCGCGCTGCGAGGCGGCTGGCCTGTACGCCTAGCGCTGGTTGGGGCGTGCGTAGTCCTCGGGGTCGCCGGCGGACT
>Ga0299915_10003560_pt1 | contig 11252 bp, 8 predicted proteins | sample RVTome_13_FD_200263 | JGI IMG/M metagenome (GOLD analysis project Ga0299915, IMG submission 200263) | Soil microbial communities from uranium-contaminated site in the Upper Colorado River Basin, Wyoming, United States - RVT92D227 (version 2) ... | reverse complement strand
CTTCTCATGGGAAACACGGTGAAGCAGAGTTTCTTTGATGGACTTATGCTGGGGGATAACTGCGGGAGTAACACGATCTTTCATAACAACTTTATTGATAACCCAGAAAATGCGTATGATGAAACAGGAAACACCTGGGATAATGGTTCAAGTGGGAATTATTGGTCTGATTACAATGGTTCTGATAATGATGGTGACGGTATTGGTGATAGTCCCTATCAGATTCCTGGAAACAAGAGTCAAGATATGTACCCGTTGATGAAACCGTATGGAGAACAAACACTCGATATAAAGATCACGAGAACCGGTAGGGTTGGTGTGACCATTACCGTAACAAATACTGGAACAGCTGATGTAACAAATGTTGACTGGAATTCTCGTTTGATTGGTGGGTTTCTACTGGTGCCTTCGGAGCGGTATCATCAAGGGACACTATCATTCCTTGCTCCTGGTCAAGAAATAATTTTACAAAAGGTGGATGTATTCTTTGGAATTGGTATTATCGATGTACAGGTTACTGTAGGAGAAACATCTGCATCGATGCGAGGGTTTTTACTTTTGTTCTTTTTTATCCCCTTATCTGAGTAGTACCATATTCCTGGATTATTGTGTTTTGCTCGAGGGGTAGATTATTTCAAAACATTTATATCCATGGACTGACACATATGTACATGCTAGTAAAAATCTAGCGAAGAGGAGGTGAGCAACGCGGATATAAAAATTGTGGGGGCGGTTACTGACGAAAACGCGTTAGAAGAAATCGAAAACATTGCGAAAGTCTTTGCGTATGAGCAAAGAATGAAAGATTATACGGCTCCTTTGTATAAACAGTATCTGGAAACAAAAGCAAAAATAATTGGCGAGAAAAAAATAGGGGAGAACAATAAATTTATTCCGAGTAACCAACCACATATCCTTGTAAAAGGATTATGTTAGAGCGATCCCTATTTCGCTCAGCGTTCTAACGAGAGGATCAGTTTCTCTTTCTTTTATTTTCGAATTTCTCTTCAAGCATCTGTTTAATTGAAAAAGTTTAAATTCCACTAACCTTTTCTTCCTGGCAAAGAGGTAGACAATGGTTGAATTTGAGACACTGAAAGCAGAGGAAGTAAAATTTGGGAAAAATAATTTCATCGAAGTTGCACGGAAGAAAGCAGTCGGTGAATCGATCTCCAAAGAATTCGTCGCGATTTCTCGCGGGTTCTATCTTTCTGATGGAACGAAGAAATGGAAGTCATCCATCACGCTTCCTGATGAGGAAGATAAAAGAAAGCAAATTGCAACCTTAATCAACAATCTATAAAAAATCAATATTGTTGCCGCAACTCCACGCAAAAAAATGATGGAAAAGCTTGTGAGTTGCATGTTTTATTTTTTTTATTCCTAAACTGTACCTGCTATCGTTTGTATCGTACAAAACTTTCTTCGTTTTGCCAAAGAGTCACATCAGGTTTTTCTCTGAAATAACATATCTGTTTTGGTTTGATCACATGCCGTTGAACGGGAAGTGGTTTTATTCGTCGTTCTTTTGGTGGGTGCTCAAAGAAATGAGGAAGTTTTTTGGTGATAAATATCGTGACAATGTATTTAGCAAGGAGCAACGCAATCATTACTTCCATACAAAGCAGTGCGACTGCAAGACTCCATCCACTTGTTAAAAATTTCTGAGAAATGTCGTGTCGTTGGTAAAAAGAATTTAATCCAATCATGGTGGTAAGTGCGATAATTAGGTAAATGAAATACATGAGGTCGAGTGTGAGTGGGATTGATTTTTCGCCTCGTTTCACGACCCCGTAGAGTTCATAGAGATGGAGCAAGAGTAAAAAGAATGCGGAGGGACCGATCAGTAGCGAGAACATATACAAGATTGCATCTAGGTCGGTGAGGATAGTTCCGTAGAGGAGGTAGGAAAATGTTTGGAAGACAACGGCGACAAGACCAGCGAGAATCAGAGCGTCTATGCTGTGTTGTATTTGAATTTCTTTAACATATTGTTGCGTATCTTGGAGTTGTTTTGTTGTTTTCGCAAGTTCTCCTGTGATCTGCTGAAGTTGATCATCGCTCATTTACCCATCGCCTCGTATGTTCCTTCCATAGATGTAAACGAAACAGTAGTATAAAAATATTCAAGATGCACGTGTTTATAAAGCGTTTTTTCAATGCAATAAAATCAAGAAACGTACACTGTTTTCTTTTATCTCTACGCCTAGAGGTTTTACTATCATAAAATTCACAGGACGATTTGTTTGTATCTGCCATTCAGAAAAACCATAGATTTATTAAGGAGAGTTCCTATAGAACTGTTCAGTGTGATATTTAGGGGATTTACCATATGAAGAAATCGTTCATTGTGTTTGGACTGTGTCTTTTATTAGTAGGTATGCCGGTTGGGTTCAGTGATTGTGGCTGTACGCTCTCCGATGATGCTAGTGCAGCTCAACAATCCGTACAACCATGGATTTCTGATGCTGATATTACTGCATTACAAGAACAAGGGCTCAAGGAAGGATGGACGTTTACAGTAGAGAAAAACCCTGCCACAGATCGCCCGTTGTCGCAACTCTGCGGTCTTGTTGAACCAGAAGACTGGTGGGTCGGTGCGTCATTTGACCCGTGCATTCCAACACGTGAATTACCTTCTCATTTTGACTGGCGTGAACTCGGAGGGTGCACCCCAGTGAAGAATCAAGATGGATGCGGGAGCTGCTGGGCGTTTGGAACCGTTGCACCTCTCGAATGTAACATTCTCATAAAAGATCATAAGGAAGTTGATCTCTCAGAACAATGGCTTGTCAGTTGCAACCAGAACGGATGGGGTTGTAACGGCGGCTGGTGGGCTCATGATTACCATCAATGGAAGATGGATCGGTTTAATGGAACCGGTGCAGTACTGGAAGAAGAATTCCCCTACGTTGCATGGGATTCCCCCTGCGATGGACCGTATCATCATCCTTATATCATGGATTCGTGGCATTACGTCGGATGGTCCCAAGGAGTTGCCCCAACTGAAGCTATTAAACAAGCGATTATGACGTATGGTCCTGTTTCCGTAGCCTGCGCAGTCACCGAAGCGTTCGGAGCATACACCGGAGGAGTCTTTAACGAAAATGACCCACAGGCACAGATCAATCATGCAGTTGCTCTCGTCGGCTGGGATGACAGCCAAGGGGCAAATGGCGTCTGGTTCTTGCGGAATTCCTGGGGCGCCTGGTGGGGCGAAGACGGGTACATGCGCATTGAATACGGTGTTTGTAAGGTTGGATATGCTACTTGCTACGTCAATTATCCGGCGAAAACCAAAATAGAGATCAACGGCGGGCTGTTCGGTGTTTCGGTCGGGTTCAGAAATGTTTGGAACGCAGCCACGACAGATGTCAAATGGAACATCATCCTTAAAGGTGGGATCTTTGGAGTAATTAACACATCCATGCAAGGTACGATAGAATCATTAGAACCTGGAGTGGTTGTATATGAGAGAATCCCACGTCTTGGATTCGGACCTCTAAGCATCTCGGTTACTGTAATACCAAAAAACGCGGGAAAAATAACAAAACATGCTGAGGGATTCTTATGCGGGTTGTTGTTATTCGTACCACAAAACCAATAAATACCTCTTCTTCCATCTTCAGATAAATTTTTAAACTCCTAGGAGAATATTCTTTGCGTACGGGGTTGGCATGAAGAAAGAAAATTGCCCATTCTGTGGACATCGATGGATACGAAAATCATCAGAATCGATGATAGAATGCCCGAATTGCAGAACAGAATATTTCATACAACCAAGACCCGAAGATGAAGAAAGTTTAGAGGAAGAAGAGACAATCGCTGATGAGTTTGAAGAGAGAAATCTCTAGAGCATCCAACCTTTTCATTTCCTTGTTTTTCATTGCAAAAGTTCATCAAGCTTAAAAACACGTTGTTGATACGGATTTTTATGACAGATCTGCTCTTTGAAGAAAGTGCACTGGTGTTAACCGGTATCTTTATCACCTTCATTTCAAGTTCTCTTTATACGATTAATGCACATGGGTTTGTAGCCAGGGGAAAGTATCGAAAAAAGGAGGAAGCAATCCTCATCTTTCTTGGTGCTACCGTCTTTTTAGGACTCTTAACACCACTTATCCATGAGGTATCAAAGCTGACCATAAAAATAGTACCGGTAACTTCTATTGTAGGCATAGTACTAATTGGGACCAATTTTGTTCTTCACTATAGTATTCCAAGCTGGAAGCAGACCTCGACAAAATCACTTCTTATTTATCTCCTTGGAACCTTTTTAGTTGTATTAGGGTTCCTCATAAGTATCTATTTATAGGGTAAAGGATGAACTGCTGATTCAATGATGCAGTGTACAAAGAAAAATTTTTTTTACAGAGTATTTTGAATAACGCAAATCGGTAACGGTTGTACAACATAAGTTAAATAGTATATTTTCAACAGTATAATATTGTATGAATACTTCCAGTGGGGTGTAATTATGGAACAACTGTGGCAATTTGTCCTTGGAGTTATCCTCGCAATTTTTCTTCATGAATTAACGCATCTACTTACCTTGATATACTATAAAATTCCCTTTAAAGCAATTGTTTTAACTAAATGGTCTGCAATTGGATTTCTTGTGGATAACGAAACCTACGTGACAGATAATAAGAAATTACTTTTTCTTTATTTTTCACCAATCATATGGTGTTTTGTGTATTTCATAAATCCAAATGAGCCTTTTTTCTTAATGTTCCCCGTGGTTAATATTTTTGGCGGCATGGGAGATTTTTACAGCTTTTTTAGACTCATTATCATTCCGCCTGAAAAAAGAATCGAGATGGCTAACAAAAGTGATGAGAAGGTACTGAAAAAAATTATTTGGAGAAAAAACATCTCTCTCAACAACAAACTCTTTAATGGGAAATAAGGATCTTTCTTAATTTTCATCTTTTTTCCTCTTTTGTTGCTATAACATAATAATTAAATATGTGGTATGTATTAGCATTGCATAAGGGAGAACAAAATGAAAAACAAAATAATTTGTATTTTAATTTGTACGCTATTGATTACAACAGTTACCCCAGTAGTGATAGGAAAAAATCTTATTAATCCAAAAAAGGAACTTTCATCAGCAGGGTCTTTGATTATTACACTACAGGCTGGAAAATACAGCATAAATAATTTAGAAAACGAATATACAGAAATTTTAATGGAAGAGTATGGATCCCTTATATCTCCTAGTGAACCATCTCTGCCCTTAAAACTCTTTTCCATTGGCCTACCACCTGGTGGAAAAGCACTGTCGATAGAATTGATTAACATTGAATCTGAAGACATACCTGGAGTGTATCACATTAAACCAGGTCTTCCAATTAATGATAAACAAAATAATGAGATTAACACAGAGACCTACAATTCAAACAAGCCTTACCCAGCGAACACCTTTGAATATCTTGGTATGAGCCAGATGAGGAAATACTCACTAGCAATGATACGTTTCTCACCAATCACCTACTACCCAACAGATGGAAAACTAGTATTGCACAAGAGCATTATGCTGAGGATTAACTATGAAATTGTCGAAGAAATATCAGCTGTTTTACGAGCGGATACAGCAATGGATGACGTAGCATCTAAAATAATATTCAACTATGATTCTATAGCAAAGTATTACACTCCATCTCAACCAATACGTCAACCATATGATTATGTAATAATCACAACGAGTCCCGTTGTATCATCTCTTACTACTTTCATGAATTGGAAAATAAACCTCGGATATAAAGTAAACATCTCTACAATAACTTGGATTCAGACGAACTATCCCGCTGTTGACGCACAAGCCAGCATCAGAAGCTTTTTAGCTTCAAACTATGCCTCATGGGGAATTAAATACGTCTTAATCGTAGGCACCCATGCATCAATACCTATGAGGATGTGTTACCCGGACCCCACAAATCATAATCCAGATGGAATTCATGATATTCCAACGGATTATTACTACGCTGATCTCACAGGCAACTGGGATAGCGACGGTGACGGTTTCTACGGTGAAAGAGGACAAGACAGTGTTGATTTCGTACCAGAAGTATTTGTTGGACGAATACCAACAGATGGACCAGGTGCGGTATCAAGCATAATATTAAAAATACAACAATTTGAACAGACAGCTTATACCGGTTGGAAGAAAAACGCTATGCTTTTAGGTGCTGTATATCTATATGCAAATGAGGATTATAGTGGGAATCCACGAACGGATGGCGCAGAGGTAATGGAGAAATGTAAAAACAACTTACTTAGTGGTTTTTCTATTACAACTATGTATGAACAACAAGGTTTTAGCCCATGTACTTACCCATGCACAATGGGTCTAACCAATGCAAATGTTGTGGCACAATGGGGCAGTGCTACAGGTTGGGGGATAATAAACTGGGCAGCTCATGGTTTACCAACATCAGCCAGTAAAAAAGTATGGAACACAGATGATGGAGATGGAGTACCAGAAAATCCTGGTGAATTCATCTGGCCTATTATGATACAAAACTCAGATAACGGTGGGCTAAATAATGCTAAACCACCTATAGTTTTTGCAGCAAGTTGCTTTGTTTCACATCCTGAATCAGTAAACCTTGGCATATCGCTTCTTGTTAGCGGAGCATCAGCTTTTGTTGGTGCCACAAGAACATCATATGCAAGCCTGGGTTGGACACAACCAGCTCATGGTGGACATGGAACATACTGCTACGATTTCACAGATAGGATAGCAAATAAAAACGAAAATTGCGGACAAGCACTATACAATGCAAAACAATATGTTTACAACAACTACCCCTGGAACCTCTGGCAGGATAACGCAAACATGTACAACTTCAACCTCTACGGCGACCCATCCATGGGAATAAACACAGCTCCAGTCGCACAAGCTCCGCCAACCGGTCCAACAACAGGCATTGCAGGGCTACAATACGTATATACAGCTATAGCAATAGATCCAGCAAACGACAAAATAAAATACGGCTGGGACTGGAACGGAGACGGAACAGTCGATCAATGGGATAACAACAATGGAAACTACTACGCATCAGGACAACCATCAACTATGCTACATGCATTTACTTCCTCGGGAATATACAATATACAAGTAAAAGCAGAAGATATCTATGGAAAACAAAGTGGTTTCTCACCTAAATTAACTGTAACAATAACACAGAATCAGCCACCTACAAAACCAACAAAACCATCAGGAACAACAAGTGGGAAGATAGGAGTTTCATACACATTTAACACAAATGCATCAGACCCTGAATCATATACCTTAGCCTATGGCTGGGATTGGAATGGAGATGGAACAGTAGATCAATGGGATGATAACAATGGAAGTTACTACCCATCTGGACAAATAATAGGTACAGCTCATACATGGACTACAAAAGGAACATATAATATAAAAGTAAAAGCAAAAGATATACATGGCAATGAAGGACCCTGGTCAGACCCATTATCAGTAAAAATACCAAGAACAAGAATAATATCAATACATAAACTATCTGAGAGATTCCCAAACTTATTACCGATTTTAAGGTATATATTGAGACTTTAAAAAAATCTTAAAAACATTTTTTCTTCTTTTTTTTAAATATTAAATTTATTTTATAATAATTTTACTCAGATAAATTTATAAAATGTATAAGTATAATTAATTATAGATTGAGGTTGATTAAATATGAAAAGAACTGTTTTTTTAATGATAGTAATTCTAATTTTTGGAGGACAATTTACACAAAATGTTTCTAGTTTTGCAGATAAATCAGTAACAAATTTTTATGAAAGTGTTGGAAATGAAGAATGGAATACTACATTTGGTGGAAGTAATATCGATGTTGGTTATTATGTTGAACAAACTACTGACGGTGGATATATAATAACAGGTTACACTCGCTCGTATGGCGCAAATGGTCACAACGTCTGGCTTATAAAAACTGATTCATCTGGAAACGAGCAATGGAATAGAACATTTGGTGGATCAGCTGATGATGAAGGTGAATCAGTGCAACAAACATCAGATGGTGGCTATATTATTTCTGGCTGGACAAAATCATATGGTGGTGGTGCTAAAGATCTATGGCTTATTAAAACGGATTATGAAGGCAATGAACAATGGAGTAAGTTGTTTGGCGGTACAAGCGATGATGGTGGTACTAGTGTTCGACAAACAACCGATGGTGGATATATAACAACTGGGTACACCTCATCATATGGTGCAGGTAGTGTCGATGCTTGGCTTATCAAAACAGATGCATCAGGAAATCAAGTTTGGAACAAACCGTTAGGTGGCGCAAGTTCGGATGGTGCTTGGTGTGTCCAACAAACAACAGATGGTGGATACATACTCACTGGATGGACATACTCCTATGGCCCAGGTTATATAGGAAATGTATGGCTAGTAAAAACAGATAATCTAGGAAATATAGTATGGAATAAGGTCTATGGTGGAGATGATGTTGATAGAGGATACTGTGTTTCGCAAACAACAGATGGTGGCTATATTATAACAGGTTATACTGATAGTTTTGGTGCTGGTTTGGATGATATGCTACTTATAAAAACAGATTCTTCTGGAAATGAGCAATGGACAAAGACTTTTGGAGGAACAGGAAGAGATTATGGAAACTCAGTTCATCAGACATTAAGTGGTGGATACATTATTGCCGGTTATACTCTTTCATATGGTGCTGGTAATGAGGATGTATGGTTAGTAAAGTCGGACTCTGAGGGAAATTTAGAGTGGGACGAAACATTTGGTGGTTCTGCATCAGATGTTGGTTATTCAGTTCAACAGACAACGGATTTAGGTTATATTGTCACAGGTCACACCCTTTCTTATGGTGCAGGGGTTCATGATGTATGGCTCATTAAGATAGTAGCTGATGAAACTGATCCATTAGTGGTTGATGCAGGGGGTCCGTACGAAGGATTTATTGGTTACCCGATAAATTTTACAGGAACTGTTGTTGGTGGTGTACCTCCATATAACTATTATTGGGAATTTGGTGATGGTAATTCATCTACCCAACAAAACCCAACTCACATCTACATATTTGCAGGAAACTACACAGTTGCACTAACAGTAACAGATGATAGTGGAGATATATCAATTGATGATACCTGGGCGAAAATAGAAGGTTCAAATAATCCACCAAGCACACCAAATATAACAGGACCTGCATCAGCAAAACCTAGAGTAGAAATAGAATATACATTTTCAACCGAAGATCCAGAATTAAACAATGTATTCTACTTCATTGAATGGGGTGATGGAACCAATAGCAGTTGGGTCGGACCATTTGTATCAGGTGAAGAGATCAAAATCAAACATAAATGGAGCACTAAAAACGTATACACGATTAAATGTAAAGCAAAAGATACAATTGGTGCGGAAAGCAACTGGGGAACTTTCGAAGTAACCATACCAAGATATAAATTTATAGGAAACACATTTATTTCAAGGTTTTTAGAACGTTTTTTTAAAAACGTTTATTCCTTTTAATCTAAATATTAATTTTTTTAATTTTGTTTTTAATATATAAATACAATATATTTTTTTAATAGAAAAATATATATTTTAAAAGCTCATTATAAAAATAATATTAATGGGGGTATGATTTGTGAAAAAAACAATATTAATTGTGGTTGGAATTTTAATGATTAGTGGATTTGCAGTTAGTGGTACAACGAAAGTAAACAAAAATAATATGAATTATTCTGTTGATGATTTATCTACAAGAATATACCTTTCTGCGATGTATCCACAGGTCAATGAAATAATAGAAGGAAATCAAGAAATCCAATACCCATTCTCAAGAATGGATTATCCAATTGGTTCGCCAATCTGGCTATACACTATAACCGGTGGTTCTGATAATAGTGTAAAATCAATAGAATCTATTGAGGATATTGACGGTGATGGAATTGATGATGTGATTGCAACCTCTGAGGATAATAATATTCGTTGTTTTAGTGGAGGTGAAGTTGAAACTGGTTATGTTATTTGGACACATAACATCTATTCAGGAAATATATACTCTCAGCATGGTTTGACGATTATACCTGATGTAAATAATGATGGGTATCAGGATGTAGTTGTTGGTGCAACAGGTGGGGCAAGATTAGTTCGTTGTATATCTGGTGCAACTGGTACTACTATCTGGACATATGATACACATGAGTATGGTGGTGGTGGATGGGTTTACCAAGTGGATTGCCGATTTGATTACAATAACGATGGAACACTTGATGTTCTTGCTGCAGCTGGTGATGATAGTAGTGATACAGGTCCAAAAAGAGCATTTTGTTTAGATGGTATAACAGGAGAAAAGCTTTGGGATTATTATTTAGGTGGGCCAGGTTTTTCTGTAATTGGAGTGGAAGATTTTACAGGGGATGGAAAGCCTGATGTTGTTGCAGGATGCTCAAATGAAGGTGAGACAACTGGTTATGCTAAGGGATTAAATGGTCAAAATGGCGCATTAGTTTGGACTTTTACAGCAGCAGGCTCATCAGTATGGGCGGTTGAACAAATAGATGATGTTTCAGGAGATGGAAAAAAGGATGTTATGATTGGTGATTTCAGTGGACACATATATGGAATTAACACAGCAAATGGAGCACAATTATATAGTAATACTCTAGGGTCAGTAATTATTACTCGATTTGAAAAATTAAATGATGTAAATAATGATGGTCATCCAGATATTATTCCTGCCCATAGTACAATACATACAACTCAGGTTATCGATGGTCAAACAGGTGGTATTATTTGGTCTCAAGCTGTTGCAGATCAACCTTGGAATACAGCAAGAATATCAGATGTCAGTGGAGATAGTATAAACGATGTTGTTATTGGGACTCTATACACAAGTAACTATTGTTATTTTTTAAATGGTGTAGACGGTTCTGAGCTTTGGTCTGGAGCTTATGGAGAGGCGGTAGATGCTATAAATTCAATTCCTGATGTTGTAAACGATGGATCTATGGAAATGCTTGTTGGAGGTAGAAACGGAAAGTTAACATGTATCTCTGGTGGTTTAGATGCTGCTGGTGATAATCAACCTCCTGGAAAACCTACAATTAATGGAACAAATGTTGGAGTAGTAGGATTAGTATATAATTTTACTTTTGTAGCTTCAGACCCTGAACTTGACAATGTTTATTATTACATTGATTGGGGTGGGTCTCATGAAGAGTGGTTAGGACCGTATGATTCCGGTGAA
>Ga0299915_10003559_pt1 | contig 11253 bp, 8 predicted proteins | sample RVTome_13_FD_200263 | JGI IMG/M metagenome (GOLD analysis project Ga0299915, IMG submission 200263) | Soil microbial communities from uranium-contaminated site in the Upper Colorado River Basin, Wyoming, United States - RVT92D227 (version 2) ... | reverse complement strand
GTTTTGCGCACCTGCCCCTGGTGAGCTTTGGCAGCAAATTCGTAAGCTTCTTTTACCAGAGCTATCTTATCCTCAGGCAGATAGGTGCTAGCCAATTCTATGAGCTTGTTGCCTTCCATCTAATTCATAATACTGTAGTAGCAGAACTAACGCAAATTATGGCCAACCCCACAAATCCGGTCGCATTTCGGGGTAAACTTCGTATAGCCATCGCATTGGCCAAACTCCAAATCCTAAAATCCAATCTCTAAACAAATCCAAATATCAAAATTCAAAGCTCTAAACTGTTTTGGTCATTTGTATTTTGTGCTTTGATATTGTTTGGGATTTGGCGCTTGGAATTTGGGATTTCTTGTTTTCCTGTCCCTTAATTGGAGCATTCATCCTTCGCCCGCTTCGCGATGCCCTTTGTGCCACCATCTCTGCAAATCACAATAAATAATATGGTAAACTAGGAGATAGATAAGGAGGATTTCCGTGCATAAAGCACCTCGGGGTACCTTCGACATCCTGCCACAAGAGCATCCTTACTGGAAATACGTAGAGGAGAAGGCTGCTTCGTTATGCCAGCTCTATGGTTACCAGCCATTGAGCACGCCCATATTCGAAGATGCTGAAATTTTCACCAAAGCTGTGGCAGGGGGGACAGATATCGTCGACAAGGAAATGTATATCTTTGAGGACAAGAGCGGGCAAGAGTTGGCCCTGCGGGCCGAGGGGACAGCCCCAGTCTGCCGGGCCTATCTGGAGCACGGATTATTCAACTTGCCTCAACCCGTGAAGCTTTATTACATTGGGCCAGCCTTCAGGTATGAGCGCCCGCAATCAGGGAGGTATCGCCAGCATCATCAATTCGGCTTTGAGGCTTTGGGCGAGGCAGACCCCTCACTAGACGCTGAAGTAATTGAAATGGCCCGACACTTCTTTTGCGCACTAGGATTATCTCAATGCATTATTCAACTCAATAGCATTGGCTGCAAGCTTTGTCGCCCCGGATATTTAGAAGTACTGAAGCAGCATTATTCAGGTTATACAGACCGTCTTTGCCCTGACTGCAAAGTCAGGCTGGACAAGAATCCGCTACGCCTGCTTGATTGCAAGAAAACCTCTTGCCAGGACCTAGCCGGGACCGCACCGAAAATTGCCGACTATTTATGCCCTGAGTGCCAACTCCACTTCCACAGTGTTCAGAAATATCTAGGGGTAATGGTCATTCCCTTTCAATTGAACCCTAGATTGGTCCGTGGGCTGGATTATTACACCAGGACAGTATTCGAGGTTGAACCTCAAGGGAACGGAGGGCAAAGCGCTCTTGGCGGAGGTGGTCGCTATGATAACCTCATCGAGGAATTAGGGGGGAAACCAACTCCGGCGGTGGGCTTCGCGGCCGGGCTGGAAAGAATAATACTGAATTTAAAGAAACAGAAAGTGGACATTCCGGCGTTGCCCAAGCCTGATGTTTTCATTGCCTACTTGAAAGGGGAAGCCAAGACCGAGGCGATGAAGCTTGCCTCGGAGCTACGCAAAGCCGGCGTTGCGGTTATCATGGCTACAGGCGATAAGAGTCTGAGAGGGCAAATGAGACAAGCTGATTCCCTGGATATTGCCTACGCCCTCATCCTCGGCCAAGAGGAGGTCAGCAAACGAAACGTGATGTTGCGGGACATGAGAAGCGGAGAACAGAAGACTATCCCCTTGGCTGAAATTGCCAGATTTCTCAAGCAGCTCAGAATATGATATAATATACTATGCTAGTAACCTCGAACGGAAACCTGAGCGTTTCCTCTCATGGTCTGATTCAGCACTTCAGCAAATGTACTCGGAAACGAACCACCTATGTCTCAAGCTGACATAAATAACCAGGCAAAGTCGGAATATACCGCCAAAGATATCCAGATTCTAGATGAAATCAAGGCTGTACGCCTACGCCCGGGCATGTATATTGGCGGCACCGATCGTCACGGATTACACCAAATCCTCTACGAGATAGTATACAACAGCATAGACGAAGCCATGGCCGGCTGCTGTGACCATATCGAAGTAACCATCCACGAAGACAATAGCATCACTGTGACTGATAACGGACGGGGTATCCCTACGGAAAATATCCCGGGGCAAGATATCACAGCCCTGGAGGCAGTGTTTACTCGCCTGCACGCCGGAGCCAAGTTCAGCAATCATGTCTATGGTGTGTCCAGTGGACTCCATGGCGTTGGTGCTTCAGTAGTGAATGCCTTGTCTTCCTGGCTCAAAGCCGAGGTCAAACGCCAGGGAAAACTCTACTGTCAAGAATATCACCAGGGGGTGCCTCAAGGCGACGTAGAAATAGTTGGTGACGCCCAGGACACAGGCACTTCAATTTCCTTCCTTGCTGACAAGGGAATCTTCGAGAGTATTGACTACGATTTCGATATGGCTTGCCAGCGGCTCAGGGAACTGGCTTACCTGAATAAAGGAGTAGGAATATTTGTCAAAGACGAGAGAGCCAGTCAAGAGAAGGCGTTCTACTTCGATGGGGGAATAGCCAGCTATATTCGCCGACTCAATAGAAACAGAGCGGTTATTCACCCTTACCCCATCTATATCTCCACTATGATAGATAGCACCGTAATAGAAGCAGCTCTACAATATAACGATAGCTTCACCGAATCCACTATCTCCTTCGCCAACTGTGTCAATACCAGAGACGGAGGCAGCCACCTTACCGGCTTCCGCTCAGCATTGACTCGAGTTTTCAATGATTATGCACGGAATACGAAATTTTTAAAGGATGCTGACCCCAACTTAACTGGGGAAGATGTGCGCGAGGGGGCAGTGGCCATCATCAGTGTAAAACTCCCACAGCCCCAATTTGAGGGGCAAACTAAGGCAAGGCTGGGAAATCCCGAAGTAAAAAGCCAGGTTGAGTCTGCTGTAGCCAACAGTCTGTCCCTATACCTGGAGCAACACCCCAACGAAGGCAAGACAATCATAGAGAAGTGCCTCACCTCCGCCAGAGCCAGAGAGGCGGCACGTAAAGCTCGTGACCTCGTTTTAAAGAGGACTGGATTCGAAACATCAACCCTGCCCGGGAAACTAGCCGATTGTTCCGAGAAAGAGCCCGCAAAATGCGAGATTTACCTGGTTGAAGGTGACTCAGCCGGCGGCTCAGCTAAACAAGGGCGAGACCGCCGCTTTCAAGCCATTCTCCCTCTGAGAGGCAAGATACTCAACGTAGAGAAAGCTCCCAAAGATAAAATTCTGGAACATGAAGAGCTACGGGCCATTGTCACAGCGTTAAAAGCCAGTGCTGACGAACAATTTGATAGCTCTAGACTTCGCTACCACAGAATAATCATCATGACCGATGCCGATGTTGATGGCTCGCACATTCGTACTTTGCTCCTCACCTTCTTTTACCGCCATATGACAGAGCTAATTAACCAGGGCTATCTCTACATTGCCCAACCACCCCTTTACCGCATCAAGTCCGGTAAACAGGAGTACTGGCTTTACTCCGAACAGGAAAAGGAAAAAAGAATTAAGGAGCTGAAACAAGACAAAATAGAGATTCAGCGATACAAAGGGCTGGGGGAGATGACTCCCGTACAATTGTGGGAGACGACTATGAACCCCGCTAACAGAACCCTGCTCAAAGTAGAGGTAGTGGATGCCATAGCCGCAGACCAGGTTTTTCGTATGCTAATGGGCGACGAAGTTTTGCCTCGCAAAAGATTCATCCAGGCCCACGCTCAAAGCGTCAGAAACCTCGATATTTGACCATTCCGTCTCCCGCAGACTCATGTAGTTACGGCATGAAAAGAATTCGCCACCGTCAGTCAGCTTGCAGATACCTGATATATCCTGTGTTCTGCTATGTACTTCTCTACCACAGATGGCACCAAATAACGAATAGGCAGCCCCTGAGCTATGCGGTGGCGAATTTCTGAGGAGCTAATCCCAATTACAGGCATATCAAGCTGAATAACTTTGTCCAGCAGCCCGGGTATCGCTTCTTCTAAGTGCCTCAAGTCTCTTGAGCCCAGTCTGGGCGGAACCACCAGCCGGCATAATTGAATTACTTTCCTTGGTTCCTTCCACAAAGGCAGCTCGGCCAATGTATCACGCCCTAGGATAAAGAAAAGGCTTGATTCACTACTCAATTGGTCTTGCAGCAATGTCAGGGTATCCACGGTGTAAGAAGGGCCGGGGTGATCCACTTCGAGAGTGCTAAGCTTGAAATATGGGTTGTCCGCTATGGCACGCCGCACCATCTCCACCCTGTGGGCCGCCGGGGTAATATCACGAGCTTGTTTGAGCCACGGTTGCCCGGCAGGCACGAACAGGACTTCGCTCAACCCCAACTTTATCCTTGCTTCCTCAGCGACAACCAGGTGACCTATATGGATAGGGTCAAACGTGCCACCAAGAATGCCTATGTTCACCTCTTTACTTTGTCGGCTTGGGACGGAATACCGCTATTTGAGCATGGGAAGTCATTTCCTCGTCCCGGCTCGCCTGCTCCACCATGTCCATGGCTTTCCTGGTCAATTCTAACACGGCTTGCCCGCTTACTGCAGAGATGTAGAAGACGGGCACCCCAACCTTGGCAAAGCACTGTTTCACCGCAGGTAAAGAAGCTTGAACCTCAGGCAAATCTACCTTGCTCACCGCCACGATCTTCGCCTTGTGCGATAAGTCTTTGTATAAGGCTATCTCTTTATCCAATGTGCCGAAGTCATCAACAACGCTGGGCGAACTACCATCCAACAAATAAATCAGCAGCTTGGTCCTCTCTGCATGGCGCAGAGAATCATTCCCCAATCCTTTGCCCAGATGAGCACCTTCAACAAGGCCGGGGATTTCGGCAACAATGAAGTCTCTTCTATCGCCTGGCATAACTCCCAAAATCGGCTGGCGGGTGGTAAAGGGGTAACCGGCAATTTCGGGTTTGGCTCTTGATATAACAGATAGTAAAGTTGATTTCCCCGAGTTGGGAGGGCCGACAATACAGATATCGGTGATGAGTTTCACCTCGAGGATAATGTACCGTTTTTCTCCCGACGAACCCTTGCTGGCAATCTCAGGAGCTTGATTCACCGCTGTTGCGAAACGAACATTCCCCAGCCCTCCTCGACCGCCCTTAGCCGCCAAAACCCTTTGCCCTGGAGCCCTCAAGTCAAACAAAAGCGTCTCCTGCCCTGATATATGTCCGGCGAAAACCATTGTGCCCACGGGCACTGAAATAACGAAATCCTCGCCTTTCCTGCCCCGCCTCCGCGAACCCTCACCTCGACGACCGTCCTCAGCCGCAAACTCCTTTCTCCGCCCAAGCAAGCTCAAGTCAACCAGGTTAGGATTACATGTAATAACCACCGTCCCGCCGCCTCCCCCATCCCCACCATCCGGCCCACCGAAAGGAATATGCTTCTCCCTCCGAAAGCTGACACACCCATCCCCACCAGATCCACCCCAAACTATGATTCCCCTGTTATATACCATGTGTTAATAATCTAATATTCTCTTAATTATATATTAATGGGTAAGTACTACTTATCATAAGCGATGTCATTAAGTGGCAATAAAAACAGTGACAAGGATGACAGTCTCGGGGCCAATGAGGGCGGGATAAGCAACAATTTATCCACAAATTGTTGCTTAATCTTAAACAGTCTGATGTGCCGCGCTATAGTCCTTCCGGGAATTCAGTTGCTCTTTAATTTCCTCAATTTGGCTAGAAAGGGCAGGATTAACACTCAATTCGTTAGCTATTTTTTCGTAGCCATGGAGAATTGTGGCATGGTTTCTACCACCCAATTCCTTGCCGATCTCGGTTAGAGAGCAGTTGTATCCTTCACGCATAAGATAGATGGCCACATGTCGGGCCAATGTGGTTTTTCTATCTCTCTTCCTGTTAATTAGCTCTTCTGGCGGAATGCTGAAATAGTCCGCTACCGTCCGTAAGAGCAGCTTTATGTCTTGTTTGCAGGTCAGGCTTGTTAATAAGTTGTTGATTGTTTCAGGAGTAATCCTGGTTCCACTTAGTTTGGCCTGGGCAGTCAAATACACCAAAGCACCTTCAAGCTGGCGAACATTCTCGCATACTTTCTCCGCGATAATATGCAGCACCCCTTCGAGTTCTGAGGTCATAATCGTTGCTGCCTTAGCCCGTAAGATGTTCAGGCGTGTTTCAAGGTCAGGTGGTTGTAGGTCCACGACAAGACCCCCTTCAAGGCGAGATTTTAACTTGTTGCCAAATGGACGCATGTTTTGGGGAGCACAGTCAGCGGTGATGACAATCTGCCGGTTATTGCTGTATAGCTCGTTGAAGGTGTGGAAGAAACACTGCAATGTTTGTTTCTTGTCGATCAGGAAATGGACGTCGTCGAATAGAAAGATATGGATATTTCTGAATTTGCTGCGGAACCGGTCAACTTGTTTTTCTCTCACAGCTAATATGAATTCATTGGCAAATTGCTCCGCCGTAATATAGGCTGCTTGCAGCCCATTGTTGGTCGTTAAATGCCCGATAGCATGTAGTAAGTGAGTCTTACCTTGGCCGGTGCTGCTGTGAATGAAGAGAGGGTTGTAACTATTTCCTGGATTTTCGGCCACCTCCACGGCAGCAGCATAAGCTAAACGATTAGAGTCGCTGACAACGAAGTTATCAAAGGTATACTTTGGATTGAACCTATACTGCGTGGCTTTGCTGCTTGTCCCACCATCGGTTTGGGCGATCAAAGGGCTAGTAGCCAGCTGTTCGCGATTCTGGATCTCGAAACGGACGTCGATATCCTTACCCGTAATATCAACTAAGGTCTTCCTTACCAGAGGATAAAGGCGCTTGGATAGCCATTCGGCGACAAAAACGTTAGGAACAGCGACGACAAACAGATTATCTTGGCAGCTTAGCCCCTGGCTATCCCTAAGCCAGGTGGTGTAATTTGCCTTACTAATCTGAATTTGCAGCTTGCCGAGGGCAGTCTGCCAAATCTCTTTTGCTGATTCCAATCTATCCCCATTCCCAACAACGCTCAGCCACAAAGATAGCTGAAAGAACTATTGAGGAGCGGCTAAGATCCAGGAACTTACTAGTTGTTGATTGTTCCAGGTTACAGAATATCAGGTTTTGTCGAACCTTCGCTAGGCAATGTTTGACATAATTAAAAAATTAATGAAAAATAGTTCAACTATGACAGTCCGCACCGTTTTTATGGGCACGCCTCAGTTTGCCGTGACGATATTGGAATGTTTGCTCCAGAGTTCCTACCAGGTCGTGGCTGTGTATACTCAGCCCGATAGAGCGGCTGGCAGGGGGCGCCCGGTTGTTTTTCCCCAGGTGAAAAGAATGGCGCTGGAGCGAGGAATACCGGTTATTCAACCCGAGACGTTCAGATCAAGGGAGGTGGTCAAGGAGCTGGCCAGTCTTCAGCCCGAGCTCATAGTTGTGGCAGCGTTCGGTTCTATTCTTCCTCCGGAAGTGCTTTCCTTGCCCAAATTCGGCTGTCTTAACGTTCATGCTTCATTATTGCCGCGGCACCGAGGTCCATCTCCAGTTGCCAATACCATTCTCTGTGGAGATGAACTTACTGGCGTTACCATAATGTTGATGGACACTGGACTGGATACCGGGCCGATTTTAGCCCAGGAGAAAGTGGGGATTTCCTTCATGGATACCGCTGGCTCACTTAGCGCTAAGCTGGCCGATGTGGGAGCGGGGCTTTTGCTCCAGACCCTGCCCAGATGGCTTGAAGGCAAAATCAAACCACAAGCTCAGGCTGAATCTCAGGCTACCTACAGTAAGTTAATAACCAGCAAAGATGCCGAGATTGATTGGAGTCTTTCCGCGCTCCAGCTCTGGCGGATGGTGAGAGCGTACAACCCCTGGCCGAGCTGCCATACCTGGTGTCAAGGGAAACGATTCAGAATCCATGAAGCCATTCCTCTCGGGGACGGAGGGAATGGAGAGATAGGGAAGGTGATTGCCTTGGCAGAACAGCCTGGGGTCGGGGTGGTAACCAAGCAGGGTATCTTAGGGCTTTGCCAGATCCAACTAGAAGGAAAACGGGCAATGTCGGTAACCGATTTTGTCCGAGGGAAAAGAGACTTCATCGGCTGCATCCTGGGGCGAAGGTAGCTTTTCTTGCCAGCATTATTCTGCAGACATTTCCGCACAATCTAGGATAGTAGCCAAAACAGCATGGAATGCCCGAATCATGCCACACTCGCCAAAAGCAGCGTCATGCACCTCGCCTCTGCCAACACTTCCGGCAGGAGGCTGAGGAATGCCGTGCAGGACCCAGGGGACAAAGCTTAAGAAGAGTCACATTGATTTATGTAAATCTACAGGGAAGAAACTAAGGGTCTAGTCATTAGAGGCTGGAGCCCTTCTCCCATCAAGGGAGAGAATTAGTATAATGCTCTTACACCTGGGTCTGTGACTCCTTGTCTGGGTCCCGCAGATTTACCTGTGGCGACCAGTTGGGGCTTTGCCATGTTACTGATGTAAGAATATCACCCGCCAGTCTGAGAGCAGCAACGGACTGGAGAATCCTAGGCTGCTATGCAGTAGATGAATACTACGACCGCCTCTATCGCCAACAGCGGAGGCAGTATAAGCTTATACACTTTAGCTAAGCTAGCTTTGAAGTACTCGGTCGATAGTATAAGACAAAGATGGAGAGGGGAGAGCAGAACCCCCACATATCCACTTATATAGGCCAGCATAAGAGCAGAGCTATTAACCTGTGAGCCGAGGGTTATGAAGGGAACCAACAGCGGAAGGCTAATGCCGACAAATCCCATGCTAATGCCTGTGGCAAAGCCCATCAGGAAGGGCAGGAACGCCAGGAGGACTGGGGTAGGCATTCCTATGTACTGCATGTCTGACAAGAGGGTGTACGCAGCCCCCGCACCTTCTATCGTTGCCTTGAATAGCATTACGGCATATAACAGGAACAGGATTTGGAGATCGACGCCATATTTCAGTGCAATTTTCAATTCCGGCCATTTAGCTTTTTGTTGACAAGCCAATAGGGCTAGTGCGAGAGGAAAGGCTATCACCGCATCCAGCCCCGCCAGGACTAGCCCCACGATTAAGAGGATCGGCCAAGAAGTCCTCAAAAGGTCATGGACTATACTTTTCTTTGACGTTCTTTCTTCTGTTTCGTATCTCTTGTTCGGCTTAAGCATCCGGTAACTAGAGACGGTTCCGAGTGCGATGACTAAAGCCGTCATAGGTAAAAGTGTCAGTGTTACGGAAGAAAGCTGGACAGACAGTATTACGCTGGTCGTTATGATCGCTGGATATACTGGCAAGGAAGCCTCCCATATGTGTCTGAACCAGTAATTTATGAATGTAACGCGTTCCGGCGTCAGGCCCATTCTGTCCGCTAGATCCCTTAGGGTGGTAGCCGAAACTAGAGCTCCAGCGGGCATGGGAACCAGTCCTATCGTAGCAGGAACAAGGTGCATAGCAAGTCTGGGGCCAAGTCTTTCCATCGTGGCCGCGAGGCTCGTAAGCAAGCCCTTCACCTCCATGAGACGACTTAAGGCCAGCGCACTGGCAACGACTGCCAGCAGTGTCAGAGTCTGGCGGTCTGCCAGGGTGTGAAACATATGCTCGGGCAGGGAGCGTGGGGGCAGGAGCAGCAACGAAACGGTAACACTTCCTGCGAAGATGGCCAAGCTTGGACGGACCTTCAGCCTGATCAGAATTAGAATCCCGGCGATCGATGCCAGCAAAGCCACAGACGGACTCAGCATCTCAGCATGCCTCACTTCTTATCAGGCGGGGACTGTTTGTTAGCACACGAATCATGCATTGATGTTCAGAGACTTTGCTCCTTGGACAGCTGTCTGCCGAAAAAGAGTAGTCGGGACTAAGTATTTCTGGACTGGGTTGCTGCTTGCAGACCGCCGACTTAGATTTTGCTGTATGCTTGATGCCCGATTATAAACCGTTGGCTTTCGAATGGCAAAGGCGCTAAGGAGGTATAGCTTGGGCGCGGGCCAATCCGAACACAGAAATACAATGGTCAGGCGTGAAGAGCGTACCGGCTCCAGCTCGCGCACACCGACAAGTGATGGACAGCAGGGCAAACAGGGGCACCGGCACGGTGCTAACTCTGCTCTGAGTATCCACCATAACAGGGCTTGCATACATCGTCGGGCTGATGACTCGAAGTAGCAGAGTTCATCTCCACCTTGCCTAGCGATGAATGTGTCGGCAAAACCCGCCTTGGCTTACAGGCAGCGATGAGCTGCGCACAGTCAGCGAAGGCTAATTAGACTGCCATGCACTTGTGAAATCGCTGCTTAGTCGAAACCGAGCCAGGTAGTCACGTTCTTGATAGGCTCTCGCTCACTTTCCACCTTGTTGGCAGGGAAATCCCAATCAGGATAGCCAACGGCAATGGCGGCTATTATCCTCTTGGACTCCGGTATGTGAGTGTATTTTCTCAACACCTCGGGATACATCGTTCCCTGGTCTTCGATGCAAGTCCCCAGACCGAAGTGCAGCGCGGTAAGGCAGATAGTCTGTATCGCAGCACCAATGTCGAGCAGGGGCCCACTTTCGCTCAGACAGCGGTCAGTGGATAAGATGATCGCTGCCGGCGCATCGAAGTAGCGAAATCCTCGCTCCAGCCATTTGGCCCTTTTTTCTTTGTCCTCCCTGGGTATGCCCATAAGCTGGAAAAGCTGCTTGGCAAGGTCTACCTGACGTTGACGGTAGATGCTCTCTTTCGGCCAGCTCGTAACCACGTGGTCAGGGCTGGGCGGCACTCCGGAGTTGAGCAGGTCAACGTTGCTCCGTCTGACATTTTCCAGAACCTCACCGGTGAGCACCGTAAACTCCCAGGGTTGGGTGTTCATAGCAGACGGGGCATGGCTCGCCAGTTCCAGTATTTGCTCTAAGACCTCTTTGGGTACAGGGTCACGCTTGTAGCCCCGGATACTCTTACGCTTTTTTGCAGCCTCGGTGATATCCATAGACTATGGGGCAGCCGTTATGGGTTCTGATTCGTAGATCCTTTCCTCCGCCAGCTCTGCCGGGGTGAGAGGAACGTCGGCTTCAATATCTCTGCCCTCGATTCCTTTAGCCAGGATTTCCTTATAGTATTCATGCTGTATTATCAAGTTCATAATTTCGTTGCTGCCGGTCCAGATCATGAGAAGTCTGGCTTCTCTGAGTACTCGCTCCACGGGGAAGACATTGGTATATCCGATGCCGCCCAGAATCTGCATGGCGTCGTTTACCACTTCCCAATTTGT
>Ga0299915_10003558_pt1 | contig 11257 bp, 10 predicted proteins | sample RVTome_13_FD_200263 | JGI IMG/M metagenome (GOLD analysis project Ga0299915, IMG submission 200263) | Soil microbial communities from uranium-contaminated site in the Upper Colorado River Basin, Wyoming, United States - RVT92D227 (version 2) ... | reverse complement strand
TATTGACGATATTCTTGGTGCCACCTACTGTCCCGCTGACGGCTATGCTGATCCCTATTCAGTAGTCCAGGGTTTCGCCTCCGCCGCCAAGAGGCTGGGGGTGAAAATATGCCAGGAGGCAGAGGTTGCCAGTATGGGGCGGACTGGGCGTGCCTGGTGTATAACTACCGCAAAGGGCAAGCTTCAGTCACCGACGGTGGTTGTTGCTGCTGGCGCCTGGACGGGTCAAATCGGGAACATAGTTGGCGTTGATATACCAGTTCACCCTTCGCGGCGACATATTTTTGTTACCACGCCACTGCAGGAAGTCGCCAAAAATGCACCGATGGTTGTCGAGTTCCATAATGGTTTCTGGTTGCGGCGGGAAGGTCAAGGCCTGATTTTCGGCATGAGAAACCCTGAGGAGCAGGAGAGCTTCGATACCGGCGTGGACTGGGGATTTCTGCCAATTATAGCTGAAATCGCCTCCCATCGTCTGCCCTTGCTCGGAGACATTGGCGTATGCAGAGCCCAAGCCGGACTCTATGAGAATACCCCGGATGCCAATGCTATCATCGGCACGGTTCTGGGAATGAAGGGCTTATATCTCGCCTGTGGCTTTAGCGGTCATGGCTTCATGCACTCACCGGCAGTAGGTAGAATAGTCGCCGAGCTTGTCTTGGAGAAGTTGCCTGCCTCAGAGTTTCTGCCGTTCGCACTAGAAAGATTTAAGTTTCAGGCATATCAAAAAGAACGGTGCCTCATCTGAGAAATGGGGAACATATCTTTCCAATCTGCAGAAGCCCGCAGATGGTCTCTACAGAAGTTCTAGGATAGCCCGGGATTTCTATATGCAATTGCGCTGAATACTCCATATCTCTGAGGCGTGTAGACAGCCGTAATTGTTTGCTGCGGATACGCCACGAGGTTTATGGTCAGCGCGATTAAGCCTAAGATGATAACCACGAGAATTACCTTCCTTGGCCTATATGTCATCCTTGCAGCTTTCGCTCAGATGTTCTGCTCCATCTCCTCAGCTTAGAGATAATGACAAACAAATAACCCAGGACTTAGTCTTCGCTGGAAATATTATGCACATTTTGGTGTTGCACAAAGCAGGTATCATGAAAGAGCAATGCATCTCCTAGGTTTATGGTGTAAGGTTTGATTTTGGGAAACAGAAATACACTATAAGGAGGTGCAAGACGAAGTATATTGCCTTACATTGCCATAAGCAATATGACCATGCCACATTAGACGCGCACGCTGAACGGCAAGAGTTCTATGTTATTGTGTCCCCGCAATCCCTGTTACCATTCCCACGCATAAACGGAGGCTAGAATTTTGCCGTTGAAATGTTGGGATGGGCTGGGACATAACGGAACCTTGCGAACAAAATGGGATTTTGGGGATTGACACAATAATGGGGGCGGATGTCGTCGATGAAAATATCCATAAAGTCTGTTATTATTGCTTTAAACTTCTGAGCAGAATAAGTTATTATTCTATAAAAGATAAGGCGTATGAGGGAAACCTGGAAAATGCTTCATGAAAGGGATCATTAGTATATCAATAGAATTTTACCTATGCCGCTGATGGCCGATGGCGGTATATATACGTCAGCTTGAAGTAGATTTGTAAAAGGCGAGGCGAAGAAAGCCCAAAAGGAGGAACAATGGCACGCGGTAAAAAAGAGGTTGGGTCTAAGGCAATGTACGGCGTAAAGGTCGAAAAGAATGTCTATGTTCCAGCTCGTGATGGAGTGCGGCTGGCGGTTGATATTTACCGTCCGGGCGCACCTGGCAAGTTCCCGGCCTTGCTTGCTTTATCTCCTTACGGCAAGGAGGTACAAACATTTGACACGCCTCCGCAACCATTCGGAAAATCGGTTTTTGAAGCATCAATAGAAGCTGGCAACCCCGACTTTTTCGTGCCCCGGGGTTACGTTTACGTGATAGGGGATTTGAGAGGCACAGGCTACTCGGAGGGTGAATATGAAGGCCTCTTTTCTAAAAAGGAAGGAGAAGACGGCGCCGATATTGTAGAGTGGTTGGCGCAGCAGTCCTGGTGCAATGGCAAAATTGGAATGGCCGGCATCTGCTATTTTGCCACAATCCAGCTTTTTGTAGCCGCGGAACAGCCGCCACATCTGAAAGCAATCTGTCCCTGGGAGATATTCGCCGACGACTTATATAACCACGGTTTGTATGAAGGCGGAGTTCTGAACATATTTCTCTACGGTCTGTACACCGGTACGTATCCCGCACGGTGTGGCTATGCCCCCAAGAATGTTGTACCAGCTATGATAAAGAACACACCTCCCAAAAAGCTGGAACAGCTTGTAGAGAAAGCCCTGAGTAATCCGGATCTAAGACAATACCCTTACCTCTATCATTTGCTCAAGTATCCGGAGAAAAATCCTGTTCTCTTCGACTTCATGCTGAATCCCAATGATGGGCCATATTATCGGGAGAGGTCAGTTTGCAACAGGGTTAACAGGATAAAGGTCCCCGCTTATGTGGGAGGGCCTCTATTCAGCTTCTTCTCCCAACCGCAGATTAATATCTATAACACGCTGAAAGTCCCCAAGAAACTCTTACTGTATTCTAATATGGGGACCCGCCCGTGGAAGACACAACAGGAAGAGGTCTTGAGATGGTATGATTACTGGCTTAAGGGTATTGATACAGGTATTATGGATGAGCCACCGATAAGATACTATACCGCGGTGGACAACAAATGGTCCAAGGCGAATGAGTGGCCGATTGAAAGTACTGCCTGGACCAAATTCTATCTTAACAGCCTGGAGAGTTTGTCGCCGGGACCGGACAATTACAACGATGTTCCGGATTGTTTTGTCCAGCAGCCCCTTTATGTATCGGAAGAAAGAGCCCGTGTTCAGTATCTGACTCCGCCCCTAGCCGAAGACCTGCAGGTAACCGGCCCCCCGAGGATAACCTTTTACGCTGCCATAGATGCAGACGATACAAACTTCAGAATAGACGTAAGAGACGAACCTTCGGATAACAGCGGAATACTACCATTGGCGTCGGGCTGGCTCAAGGCCTCTTTCAGGGCCCTCGATAAGAATAAGACAACGCCCTGGGAAATCGGACACGACTTCACAAAATCAATTCCCGTAGAACCGGGGGCGATCAAGGAATACGTCGCTCAGCTACGCCCGATTTCTTACACGTTTAAGGCAGGCCATCGCATCAAGCTGGAGATATCAAGCATCGATATTCCTACCGACCCCGAAACGTATGATGTAATGTGGCACGTCTGCAGCAGCAAACCAACACTCCATAAAATCTACCGCGATGGTAAATACCCTTCCCACTTGCTCTTACCAGTCATTCCAAAAGACTAATATATGGCCCATGCTGGTACTGCAATCTATCCTGCAAAAGGGTATTTTCGGTGCCAGCGCTGCCTTTTGAGATAAAACACATGGTCTGAGGTTGTATCCGAAGCAATCTCAAAAGTTTCGTAAGGTTTGATCTCTCATTTTGCACTTTGCATTTTGCATCCTCTATTTTGACTTTTATTTGTGCCTGCTTTCCAGCGATATAGTGACCGGTCCATCATTGTAGATTTCCACCAGCATATGCTCTTGAAAAAGCCCTGTTTCTACCTTGAGTCCTGTGACGCGAACTTGCTCCACAAAAAACTCATATAATTCCTTCGCCAGGTCCGGCGGGGCGGCGGCGGTGAAGTCGGGTCGTCTCCCCTTGCGTGTGTCAGCCAGAAGGGTAAACTGGCTTACTACTAAAATATCTCCTCTTGTTTCCAGCGCCGAGAGGGAAAACTTGCTTGATTCGTCGGCAAAAATACGCAGGTTAACCACTTTGTTTGCCAGGTAGGTGGCATCCTCCTTCGCATCACCCTGAGCAACGCCCAGAAAGACCACCAGCCCCGGGCCAATCTTGCCCACTATTCTGTCATTCACGCTCACTGAGGCCCTGGAAACCCGCTGCACTAATGCTTTCATCTTGATTTAGCTTATATAATTATGCCACCTTCCCAAATTTATTTCCGCGTGAGTGTTCGAGGGACATATTACCTAGTTTGTAGTGGGTCTGATTGGAATGGTGTCTCTGGACTTCAGATGGCAATCCTAGCAACGCTAGGAAGACTCTTGTCAGGCTTTTCTGATTACTTCTTCAGCACGCTTGAAAATGGGTTTTAAGAAATCGTGTATCTCAGGAGGCAATTGTGGTAATTTTGATAGGGTACCCGAGTGAGAGGCTGTAGAGGACAGAAGTTGCTTCGCTGTAGTCTCTAACCTCCTAAGACTAGTTAATGTCTCTTCATCAGTAGTCGTACCCATGTAGGCGATATGAGGGGCAACAAATTCTTCATTTCCTTTCTTCCATGTCGTCAAAGCAACATCAGCGTCACTGTGAAACAACCTAACAGTATAAAAACCATCAACGACCATTATTACATCACAGTTCGTAAAAAGTCCAAATGGATAATCAATGGGTGGATCAGCCCTTGTAGCTAATTGATGAAGCAATACTTGCAGGTCTAATCTCATCGGGACAGTGTACCCCACTCTTCCACTTTCGCTAACAAAGAGCATCGGTAATCTCTCAATCTGGTGCTTATTTATTCCTTCAACCCCATGCATACCAAAGCTTGTCATAATAGCAGCAGCATCTATCAGTGAGTTATCAGTTGGACTTTCAAATATCTTTGATATTGATGGTCTGAGTAAAAGCAAAAGGAGTTCTTGAGGTTCAGCTTTCTCTACGTGGGGACTCTCGCCTTCAGATATAGGGGTCTTTACATCCGGTTCATTTTTGGTTGGTTGTTTTTGAGTTTTCCTTTGAAACCATCTCATTGAAAGTTCCCACCCCCCCTCTGGTTTGGATTGTATCCCCTTTTGTGAACTTATGTCAACGGGAACTTATCTACCGTTGTATAATGGATTCAAACAAGTAAGGAGGATAAGATGTCAGAGACAGGAATAGTAAACAAATTGGATGTTATTGAGAAAAGACTACAACAAAACGGCAAAGTGACACAAATGTCAATCGGGTTTGCTATCACAGCATTTATGTCAAATAGCATCGCAAGCCCCGATGGGACTATGAATCGTCTAGCCTTGATTTTTTCTATCCTTGCTGGACTCTGGTTCCTTTGGAATGGCTTCCAGTGGTTACTATCATTTAGAAAGTGATAGAGTGCACGGGGTACTTCTCCGTCGTAATATCTCATGATTAATCTATCATCTGATACGCAAGTCACTCGTGGTGCTCGATTTTCAAATTTTTCAGGGATTATCTGGGTATTCTGGGGACATAATATCTGATTTGTGGTAGGCCTAATTGGTATGGTGTCCCTGGAATTCCTGAGGGTTGAAAAAATGGAATAAATCCATCAAAACGACTTCTAGCTTTGGAAGTCTTCTATTTCAGACGAAAAGGGCATATAATGATAATGACGCAGTGAAATTCAAGAGGTTAGTCCCTTTGGTTGACCTAGAGGAGAGATTCAAAGAAGGAGGGAAGAAGTGGTGCCAGGACTTGACCCTGAAACGCTAATGCTGCTACTGGAGAGAAGCTACACTCGATTGCGGCAACAAAATCCGGACCGAGACGAACACTGGTCATTAACAAATAGCTGGCTGGCAAGATATGGTTCTTCAAATCGCCTTCAAGTCTGGAAGCCCCTAAGTCTATCAGGGTATCACTGGGCACCCAAAATCCGCCGCTTGGGGGTGGGTCGAATGTCGCCACCGGCAGGTGCTTAGGAAGCTAAAAGGGTAAATAATATGCCAACTTACATAGCTATATTTCTATTTGAGCTTCTCGCGGCATATGTTTTATGGTTTGTTTCAAAGAAAGCGCTAAAGATAACTAGGCTTTACAGACTTGCAATCATATGTCTTATAGTATCGTTAGTAGTAGGATATGTAGCATCAAATCGAATTGTTGGATACCAGGTTACTATGGATTATTTGACAACAATAAATGACCAGAGAATTGAGGAAACCGGTCGAGGTATAACTCTGCAGGAAGAAAACGAATTAAAAGAGGAATTATTCCAAAGCAAAGAGTATCAACAACTTCTTACTAACTCGTCTATCAAGCTATCATTATTTCCTTTTATGTTGGTAGTACTTATTATGTTGTTTTCTGCTAGAAGAGGTATAAAGAATTTGTCGCCAAAGAAAGCCCACTCTCTCCGTGAAGGTTGAGGAAGTAGAGGGTGAAATTGATGAGACTATCCTCAAACTTCACAAAAAAGCAGATTTCCTACGGCGTCTAGTTAGATATTATCGTTGTTATCCCCGTCGTTGTTGATTATATTGCGACGGTATCTCTTATTCTCAGGATTCCGAAAAGGCTTCAGGGACCTGATAATCCCTTGATTACTCTGAAAATTCAAGTTGGTGAGCGACAGGTATCTGAATATCAAAAAGGGGTATGCCCTTTGGATTGGGCGATGAACTCGCTCTCGCATTATCCTGGGGACATAATACCTAATTTGTAGTAGGTCTAATTGGCATGGTGTCCCTGGAATTCTAATGACTTGGGATCATGTGCTTCAAAAGGCGTGGGGGTCCACTGTCTCCCGCCCCACCATAATGGTGACCATTAATTAGCTTATGGTGTCCATTTTTCCAAAAAGAAATGCGTAATTCGAAGTCATCGTCTGGTCCACTAATTACATTGGAAGAATTGGATAGCGCTTAAGTCAAAAAATCAGCGAAGGTCTTGCCGTGCAGATAATCAGGAAAGGTATGCACACTGGTAACTTGCAGGTAACATCGGGGCTCATCCGCAGTTGACTTCTTGAAAGGACGAGCTAGTCCCAGACGCAAATATATAAGATCGACACGTTTCAAAATCCCTGTTAGTTCGCGTGATACATCAGAACGAGGATGATTATTCTTCTTTACCTCTTTATAAATCAGCTCGCGGAAAGCCAAATCGCTCACGGCGCAGTCAAACAAATGTCCCGTAACATCTCTAAAAGATAGTCTATATCTGAGTTTTCCTTCCCACTCTGGCACTTGGACATTTGCAGTAGAAGCCTTCGATAAAGTGGCGATAGACCTGGTCGGCGAGCCTGGTTTAACCCACTTACCATCTTGCAGGAACCCGTTGTAAATATCTTCTACTCTAGCATATGAGCTATTTCGCAATATACTCTCCCAATCAGCATTACTACACAATCCGTGGTTAATGATGAAGCTAGGGTCAAACGTCCTGTCTTCTATGTGAGGGGGCTCAATCTTAGCTTCAGTAAAATCAAACTCAATTCTGGCTCTGGGGCGTATGACCACATTCTTACCAACGTAAAGGTATCTCTTCTGGAAACCACCTTCGCAAACCGGTCGTATACACTCACCGTTTTCGCTAATTCCAACTACACATACCTGATCCCCCTCCGGCATCTGTGTCAGGTCAGTAATTACAATGGTTTGGCGCACTTTTGCTCTCTCTTCATAGATGTACAATTTCAGCTCTGGCTTTTGCTGGTACAGTCTGAACTAAGTATTCTGCCGCCAACCGACGGTGACAGTGAATAGGTTCAGGTTCGCTACAAAGTAATACGACCCCCTCTTCAAATAACACCGGATTGATGCACTTTTCGGCACCACGCTGTCGAATCAGTTCCAAGTACCTTTTCTCATATTTTGCCCAATCGCCAGTTTTGCGATATTCGTTCAATATCGATTCGTCGGGTGCCAATATCGGCACTTCGTGATACTCCATATTAACGAGACGTTTAAGAAAGTAACGTAAGTCATTTCTTTTTGTGAACCCTGCCAGTTGGGAGTTGTTGCTAAGGCGGATATCTAGAAGATGCTTGGCACCACTGCCCTTCAGGGCTTCAAAAAACTTTTCCGCAGTCTTTTTAGTAAACCCGATCGTATAGATGGTCAATGCATCTTCACAGTGGAAGTTGATATTGGCTGGCCGCTACGCCAACCTTTTCTTTCCACAGTCCTTCATCTGTCTGTATACGGCCGTCACCACGGATATGAAACACTTTTACACCCGCTTGGCGCAAATCCTCAGCAACCAGAAGATTACGATGACAAGAAGTCGGATCCTCCTCCGCACACATAATACATACCCGATATCGTTTCAGTTCACTCAGAAGGCGATCTATCCCGTGTCTGAAATATTCTTTTTCTCGAATTGCTTGATAGTCTACTTTACCTGTTTGATTGTTGTAACTATCTGAATTGGATGGACGACCGCCTAGTGCATCACCCAGGTAAATGTATTGAATTTGCGCTGACTGCAAAATCTCCTTCAGATTATCCCTGTCTGCAAATGTGGCCCAGCGACTATTGGGATTACTTCGCACATCAACGAGGACCTGGATACTTGCATCAGTCAGCAACCTCAGAAATTGCTCTTGCGTGTGGTTACTGTGTCCGATTGTATATATTTGCATCAAAGGCTATCCTTAGTGTCATACCCATGCGACTTTCTCGCCAATAAATTAGCACAAGGAACCGGCGTTATCAATTATAATCTAATTAGGCCTCTGATTGAAGCAGTTAATGAGTACCTACTGCGCCGCCGGTACCAGTTTCTCCTCGCACTATTCTGGGGACATAATACCTGATTTGTAGGGGGCCTGATTAGTAAGGTGTCCCTGGAATTCTAATGACCTGGGATCATGTGCTTCAAAAGGCGTTGGCGTTTGAGTCGTCCCTTCTGCACTCAACGCTGTAACCATAATCAAGTAGTCTTGGAGGCTGTTATGTTTTCAGTCGCGTAGCGCTCCGACCTGATTTTAGATTGATAATGAACATTGCTGCCAGTATGCACGCTGCACCAGCGAGAGTTCGCAGTGTCAGCTGGTTTCCACCAATGACAACAGCGAATAATCCGGCAAAGACCGGCTCCATTGTCATTACCACCGCTGCACGCGTTGCTGATACAAGTGATTGAGCCCACGTCTGTACAAAAAAAGCTACAGCGGTTGCTAGCACCCCTGTAATCCCTACAACTCCCCACACTCCGGGATCGGGCGGCACGGCAATTCCTCCAGGTGTAGCAGCTATGAGCGATATTACGGAGACAGCCCCAATTTGAAGTAAGGAAAAGCCGTACGGCTCGTATTGCGATGACCATTCACCTAAACCAACTATATGAATAGCGAAAAATACGGCGCATCCTAGTGTGAGCAGCTCACCGATTCCAACTGACCAACCGTTGAGACTGAGTAGTGCCAGGCCCACAGTAGCCAGTGCTACTACCATCCAGGTATTACGATTGGTTTTACGGCGAAGTAATATCCATGACATAACTGGCGTAAGAACGACAAACATGCCGGTAATGAACCCCGAAATAGCTGCGGATGTATAGCGCAAGCCGTATGTTTGAGCGATATAACCCAGCCCAAGTATTGTGCCTAGTCCAACGCCGCGCAGCAATTCGAGACGCGTCACGTTACGCAGGCAGGTTGGACGCAAGGCAATCATCACAACACTGGCTACTACAAAGCGCCACGCTAGAAAGTCCATGACTGGCATGCGTGCTATAGCATCTTGTACAACAAGAAAAGTATAACCCCAGACTGCCGTTACCCCGACAAGGGCAACCGAGGCAATCATTGGTGATGATTTCCAATTCGCTGACATATTCCTCTCTACATTATGTGTGATGCCAAGCCATCAGTGTACCATACGTACTAGGCATGGCTTAAGTGCGGGATTGGCCCATTATTCCCATAAGAGTCACAGCTCGAATCTTTTGAAAGCAAGGTACTTAGGATAGTTGGTGGCGAATGTAAATAGACCCGAGAACCCAGGTATAAATAACATCTGAAACGGTGTCACCCTAGATACAATGAGACGGTACACGCCTAGCAAGGCAAATACGACTATGGCGGCTACTGTGGCTATGGGCGGTTCTCTTCCTGGTCGAGACGACCAGAAAGATTGGCTTTCTCGAAAGACTAGCTTTGCTGCGGGACGGGCAGAGGCTTTTTCTCCGTCTATATCAACTCTTATGATGAATGAACGAAGAAAAGCCTGGCTTGACTTATCCAGCGCTTTCAGAAGAATTAGCTAAACACGAGTTTACAGCCAGTAGTTCAGGCCGCTGGCTGCTTTTCGTTTGAAGTTTGGCGTTTTTTTACAAAAATGAAATATTTTTGTTTTGGGTTTTATGACTAGTACATTAACGGCTTGATAAGATGAAAGAAATCGTTTGATGCCATAACCTGAAGTAGGTAGCGAAAGCGGAAAAACAGGTGCAATTACGTATGTGTCATTAATACTGTTGATATTAGGGAGAAGAGATAGGGAAATAAAGTAAGGAGGCCCCCGCCGCCGGCAAAGCAGACAGGAGCCTCCAGCGCCCAGGGTACGAGCCCGAACGCATGTTTATTGTGCCATACCGGTCAAATAGGAGCGCATGAAAAAGATTATCTTGCGGGCGGATTTAAGGGGGGGGCTTACGACGAGGAGGCGCATATGTGAATGAATATTGATGGGTGTTCAAGCAAATACTAATTGAAGACACTTCAATAAAAAGGAGGAATCAATGAAGAAACTGTTATACACCCTGGTATTGATAGCGATGGTTTTAACCCTGGCGTTTCCAGTGAGTTCAGTTATGGGGGCAAAACCTTTGATACCACCTTCTCCGCTCCCAGTTCCCGGAGGAACACTGGACCCATTAAGCATCACCACGTATGTAACACCTCTGGTAATACCTCCGGAAATCCCCAAAACAAGTTCGAATGCGACTGTGGACTACTACGAAATTGCGGTAAGGCAGTTCCAGCAGCAGATTCTGCCGGCGGGGTTTCCGGCAACGACCGTCTGGAGCTATGGATCCATTACTGACAATGCTACCTTCAATTACCCTGCATTCACCATAGAGGCAACATATGGCAAGACCACACAGGTCAACTGGATCAATGACCTGGTTGATGCGAGTGGTAATTATCTGCCCCACCTTCTCCCCATAGACCAGACCCTTCACTGGGCCAATCCGCCCGGAGGCGAGATGGGTCGCGATATGATGGGAACCGACCCGTCACCCTATACCGGTCCGGTACCTATCATCACCCACGTGCACGGGGCACATACAACTGAAGACAGTGATGGTTTCCCCGAAGCGTGGTATCTGCCCGCAGCCAATAATATCCCGGCGGGCTATGCAACGGTAGGTACTTACTATGACCAGTTCAAGGCTGAAGCAGCACTGGACGGAAGAACCTGGCAAACCGGTTCTGCCCTCTTCGAATACCCCAACAATCAGCGGGCGACAACTCTCTGGTACCACGATCATTC
>Ga0299915_10003554_pt1 | contig 11266 bp, 7 predicted proteins | sample RVTome_13_FD_200263 | JGI IMG/M metagenome (GOLD analysis project Ga0299915, IMG submission 200263) | Soil microbial communities from uranium-contaminated site in the Upper Colorado River Basin, Wyoming, United States - RVT92D227 (version 2) ... | reverse complement strand
CGACGCGGACACGCTCCGTCCTTGCTGCGACCTGCGAGCGTGATGAACCGCCTCTCCGCAGACGGCTCGAGCCGCGCACCGGCGCGTTTCCCCGCACCTCACCCGAATCCCACACCCGCGCGCATGCGCAGGACAGCTCGCGAATGCCGCGGTCGCCCATGGGTCCATCTCCGCTATTCCCGCAGCCTGCCGAGAGAAAGATCGCCCTCCATCTCTCAGAGAGGCTTCCGGCACTCGGCTCCGTAGGGGCGCAAAGCTCAGGCGCGCCATTTCGGGGTCGCGCCTTCCCTGCCCTGTGGCTAGGGAAACTCGTATAGGATGCGGTTGGCGGCGCTGGAGCACGTGCAGGCGGGGACCACACTCGAACCACGCGTCAACGTGCCCTCGTAAGGCGCCGCACCATAGGCAGTCACCCAGCCGTCCATCACAAAGGGCAGCGGACCCGCGGCGGGGATCCATTCGCCGTTGAAGCGCCGCGCCACATGCACGTGCGTCCCCGTCGCCTGGCCGCCCTCACACGACGGATGGCCGAGCGCATCCCCGGCCCGGACCTCCGTGCCGGCGGCGATCCTCTCGAACGCGGCGATGTGGAAGAAGAAGACCACCCATCCCGTGCGCTCGTCCCCATCGGCGTCGAGATCGAGCACCACCGCCGCCTCGCCGCTCCGTACGATCGTCCCTGCAGCCGGCGCCGCCACCCACACGTCGGAGTCGACGCAGCCCCCCTCGGCCGCCGGCGGAGCAAAGTCGAGGGCCCCGAGAGGCAGGCTCGTCCCCCAGGAGTAGTGGGGCCCCGCGGTGAAATCCCAGACCCGGTTTGGCTGGAACGGAAGGGTGAGCTCGGGCTGCTGAAGGTTCGCAGGGAAGAGGTCTTCAGCCAACGCGGCCGGGTCGCCCCACAGGCCGAGGTAGGTGGCGAAGAGGCCTTGCGCGCCGACCGCGGCCTCGTAGTCTTCCTGATCGTACATCGACGCGAACAGGAAATGGAGGCCAGCGGTCCCCGGGTTCCACCAGGGATCGGGGCGAACCACATGACCATCGGTGAGGCCGATCTCCCGGAGCGTCCCCGTCCTCCAGCCGTAATAGCCATCACTGATCTGCTCGGCGGCCCAGATCAACTGGCGGTAGAGCCCCCGGAAGCGCACATTCCGATAGCCGAGGGGATAGGTGCGTTCATCCCCCTCAGCGAAGGGTTTGGTGAGGGCGTGGGTCTGGTGTTCGAGGAGTGTGAGGAGCAGCCGAGGATGGATCGAGTAGTTGCGGGCGACAACCTCGATGACTTGCCAGGCCGGCCGGGTGAGGCGGAAGGCGTAGTCCGTCATGCCCGAGAGGAACCCCGGGCGGCTCTCGATCTCCCTCTGGAGGTCGAAACCCGCGGCCGTCGGCCCGTTCACCACCTCGCTGTCCGGGAGTAGATGCAGGGGACGGCCGGTGAGTGGGACGTAGTAGGCCGGCACGCGCAAGACGAAGCCGGGGGGCAATGTCGTAGCGCCGGGCGGAAGCTCGGGGTTCTCGGCCACGATCTCCTCAACCGTCGTGTTGAAATGCGCTGCGATGGCCGGGAGCGTATCGCCGTCCTGGGCGGCGTAGTCGACGATCGTGCCCGGCGGAAATGGGCTCCGGGTCGGCACCGGGGTTACGGCGGAGGTGGGTGTGCTGACGGCGGTCGCCGGCGTGATGTCGCCCGCCTCGGAGGGCAGGCAGGAACTAAGCAGCGCCGGCACCAGCGCCAGCCAGAGCAAACGGCGCAGCTGAACGATCATCGGCGGATGAAGGTCTCTTGGGAAGAGCACGGGCAGGCGATCACCGTCTCGCCTTCCCGGGTGAGAGTGCCTTCATAGGCGTTGGCGCCGGCGTGGGCCACCCAACCGCTGAGGTTGAAGGGGAGCGGACCATCGGCGAGGATCCATTCGCCGTTGTACTTTCGCACGAGATGCAGGTGGGTGCCGGTTGCCACGCCGCCTTCACATGAGGGGTGGCCGATGCGGTCACCCGCCTCGACCAATGTCCCGATCTCGAGGCTGCCTCGCGTCGCAATGTGGAGATAGATCAGCGTCCACCCTGTCTGCTCGCGCCCATCCCCATCCAGATCCAGAACCACTACGCCACTCTCGTTGCGGACGACAAGGCCCGCGGCGGCGGCCACAGCCCAATCGGTAGAGGGCTCGCAGCCTCCCGTCCCCGTCGAGGGGGCGAAATCGAGCGCCGCCCACGCGGCCTCGCGTTCCCAGGCGCCATGCGGTCCGCCGGTGAAGGCCCACAGGTGCCCCGGGAGGAAGGGGAGGATCAGCGAGGGCTGGTGCACGCCGGGCTCGAAAAGCAGATACTCGTTGGCCCAGGGATCCCCGAAAAACCGGTTGTAGAGGGACATCACCCCGTCAGGGCCGAGGGTTTCCTCCCACTCCGCGGCATCCCGTCCGAGGGAGAGGTAGAGTTGAAGGGCAACCGTTCCGGCGTTGAGCTCCGGCGCGAGGTGGACCGTGCTTCCATCGTCAAAGGCGAGCTCCACCAGCGTGCCGGCCCGCCATCCGTAGTAGCCCTCTCCCAGCTCATTCGCCAGCCAGGTGAGCTGCCGGTAGAGGCCCGGCTCGGCAGGATCGACGTAGCCCATGGGATAGCGCAGTTCATTCCCAAATGGCCGGGTGGGGTCCGACACCCAGCCACTCTGCCAATCGAGCAGGACAAGCAGCAGCCGGGGGTTGATCGAATTGTCACGCGCCACCAGAGCGACGACCTCCGGCCCGCTGCGATTGCGGCCGCCGACATACTCGGTGTAGCGGATGAGGTAGCCGCCCTGCTCTTCCGCGAAGGCGACAACATCAAACTCGGCGGCATGGGGTGAGAAGACAACCTCGCTATCCGGCACCAGCAATTCGGATGGGCCCACCGCCGTGAGTCGGCGGGGGATCAGGAGCACCTGGCCCGGGTCGATGAAGCTCGTCTCGTCGGGGAGCGGCTCCGTGGATTCGATGTCCGCCGGCGTGATCCCAAACCGAACCGCGACCGCGCGCAGGGTGTCGCCGCCCTGAGCCCGATAGACGATGGTCTGCGGGCCGTCGCCTTCGGCGAGGGTCGGCGTGGGAGGGAAGGTGGGAGAGGCGGGCGGCACGAGGGGAGTGGGAGGTGGCGTGGGCGTCGCCGGAGTCGATGGCGCGGGCGAGGCCGTTGCGACGCCGGCCGTGAGGCTGAGCGTCGGCAGATCGGTGACTCCCCCGGAGCCGATCGCGCCGGTAGGCGGGGGGACGTTGGCGCGCGAGCAGGCGATCCCCGCGGCGAAGATCATCGCCGTTGAGAACGTCAGAGCGTTTCTTCGGGTTAGAAGCCGCCTTCGCAAGGGCATCTCAACGCCAGACCTGGTTCCCGGTTCCGGGGCGGAACCAAGCCTCCAGGACAATATCGCCACGCGTCAACGTCCCGTTGTATTCCTCTCCGTATCCGGCGGAAACCCAGCCATCGAGGTCGAATGGAATCTCCCCGTCGGCTGGGATCCACTCGCCATTATACTTGCGGGCGATGTGCAGATGAGTTCCGCTCGAGACCCCTCCCTCACAAGAGGGGTGACCGATGCGATCCCCTGCGCGCAGCTCTTCCCCGGCCCGCACTCGTCCCCGCGAATCGATGTGCATGTAGAGGATTACCCATCCCGTTTCTTCCAGGCCGTCGCGGTCGAGATCGAGGATGACCTCGCCCTGATCGGCTCTCACCACCAGCCCATCGGCGGAAGCCACGACCCACTCGTACGAGAGCACGCAGCCCAGGGCATTTCCCGGAGGCGCGAAATCGAGCGCGGCCCACGCCGCACCGGTGCCCCATGCCGAGTGGGGCCCGCTGGTAAAGGACCATGTTGTGCCTTCCTCGATCGGTAGTGCGAGCTCCGGCTGAGCAAGGTGATCCGGGTAGACCGGTTCAACGGCGTAGTCGAATGGGATGCCGAAGAGGCGGACGTAGTCCTGGTAAAACCCCTCCTCGTCCACAACCTGACGCCATAGGTAATCGGGGTAGAGGCCGGCGAAGAGCCACTCGAGGGCGGCGGTTCCGGCGTTGATCCCGGCCCCGGGGGGGATGACATTGCCGTCCATCAACACGATCGGGCCCGCCCAGCCGGCGCGCCAACGATAGTAGCCCGCGTTGAGCTCATCGGCCGCCCAGGAGAGCTGGCTGAAGAGCCCCTCATACCCGGTCCGCACGTACCCCACCGGATAAGAGGTGCGTTCGGCGGAGATATCGGTGCGGGTGACCCACCCACCCTGGTATTCCAGCACAGCCAGGAGGAGGCGCGGGTTCACCGAGTATCGTTGGGCCACAAGCTGTACGATCCCGGGGCCGTCGAGGACGCTCCCCTCGATCTCCTCGGCGTAGTGGTTGAGATGGCCATCCCAGGCCGAGACGGCGGACCGGGTGTCGAAGAGGCTGCTGGCCGGTCCGTAGACCAGCTCGGAGTCGGGGATGATCTTGAAGGCTGGGCCCACGTCCAGGGGATACGGCGGCGGGATGATCAGCACCTGCCCGATGTAGAGATAGTTCGGATTGGGCAGGCCGTTGGCCGCGAGGACGGCGCCCGGCCCAACGTTGTAGAGCGAGGCAATCGTCCCGACCGATTCACCGGGCTGCACGATGTGAACGACCGTTTCCGTGCGCAGCGCGGGCATGCGCCGCACAGGATCCGGCGTAGGCGTACGGAAGAGCTCCCCGGGGAACCGGGTTGGCGGCATGAGGCGCAGGATCGGATGTGGGGTCGGCGTGGAAGTGGGTGTCGGCGTGGAGGTCTGAGTGGGTCCGAGGCCGATCCAGGCAGGGACAATCTGCTGCTCGGGTGTGGTTGTGACGGGCGTCGAGGTTTGGGGCGGCCCGCAGGCGGCCAGTCCGAGGAGCGCTCCGGCAAGGAGGGAGCCCTCCCGCAGCCACCGGGCAAGCCGGATGCGGCCGGGCCCCGGCGCGCAGATCGGATCAGCGCGCGCAGCACGGACTCCAGGCGGCCGCATCACGCCCCTCAAAGCGCCTTGAGCAGAATATCGGCCGGCTCGTAGATGGTCTGGGCCTGGCCCTGATCGTCGGTGTAGGTCCACTCCCCGGGGTCATCGGCGATCCGGGAGAAGCCCAGCCGTTCGTAGAGCTGGCGCGCTCGAGGGTTGTCCTTGGCCGCGGCGATGGCCACCTGGCTGAAGCCGCGTTGGCGGAGTTGGTCTTCGGCCTCCTGCATCAGGGAGCTGCCTACCCCCGCCCCTCGGTGTTCCGGCCGCACCCGGAATGCGTGCAGATAGCCCGTCTTGGCGCCGTCGTCCACGGCGGGATGGCCGGTGCCAAGCTGGACGATGATCTGGCCTACCACCTGGCCCTCGACCTCCGCCAGGAGGATCAACCTCCGTCCCTGCCGCGCATCCTCCAGAGCCTGCTGGTACACGCGGCGGTACCGTCGATACTCGCCCCCCCATTCCATCGCCGGCAGGTCGGCCGGGGAGGCGGAGCGGATGACGAGGCTCCCGAGTTCAGCCATCGCCTTTCACTCGGTTGACCAGTTGCCCGAGCAGAGCCTGCTCCTGCTCAACGGTGTGGACTTCGCCGTTGAGCCACGCCGTGCGCAGCGCGCCCAGGATCTCGCGATAGGCCGGCCCCGGCGGAAGCCCCAGGGCGCGCAGGGTTTCCCCGTCAACCGTCGGGGAGACGTCGCGCCACTCGCCGAGGTAGCGGGCCAGGACGGTGCGCGCCTGACCGGGGGCGGGCATCGCGATCCAGGCAGCCACGACGGCCGCCTCTTGGATCGCCTCCAACCGGGAGACCACTTCGCTGGGTTTGAGCCAGGCAAGGCCAGCGGCCACCTCCCGTCCCAATCGATGGGCGCCCAGGATCACGCCTCGCATCTCGAGGGAGAAGTGCATCCGATCGCAGACCGATCGGACATCCTCCTCGGCAAGCTGGAAGAGCCACATGGCATAGAGCAGGCTTTCCCGATGTGGGGCGGCCGGCAATCGCCAGCTCGCCGGGGGTTCGAAGGCCTTGGCCTCCTCGAACCTGCCCTCCAGCCATGGATCCCATGAGAGCGCGGGATGGATAGCCGCCAGCAGACCGAGCTGATGCAGGCGGGCCATCGCGCTCGGAAGCCGAGGCTCGAGGAAGATGAGTTGAAGCTCATTCCGGATCCGCTCACCGCTCACCCGGGACAGTAGAGGGAGCGCCTGCTCCAGGAGCTCGAGGGTGCGCGTCTCAATCCCGAAACCCAGGCGCTGTTCGAGCCGAACCGCGCGGAGCATCCGCGTGGGATCGTCGACGAAGCTGATCGAGTGCAAGACGCGTACCAGCCCCTGACGCAGGTCTCGTCCGCCTCCCCACGGGTCGAGCAATTGGCCGAAATGGCGTCCGTCGAGGCGGAGGGCGAGGGTGTTGATGGTGAAGTCGCGGCGATGCAGATCGAGCTTGATGCTGCCGCGGGCGACGGAGGGCAGGGCCGTCGGGTGAGTGTAGAACTCCGTACGAGCGGATACGAAATCAAGACTCGGCGGAAGGGCATCCCGGCCGACAGTCATGCCGAGCGCCTGGCTGAGAGACGTGTGATCCGGGTCGACGTGCCATTTCGCCGTGCCGAACCGATGATGGCTGCTGGTTCGGCCGCCGTAGGCTTCGGCCAGCGAACGCGCCAGGCCGATGGCGTCGCCTTCGACCACCAGATCCAGATCGACGCTCGGCACGCCCAGCAGGAGATCGCGCACGAATCCGCCCACGATGTACAGGGCGGAGCTCAACGCCTCGGCTTTCTCGCCGATCCTTCGCAGCAGGCGGTAGCGGACGGGAGGCAGCGCCTGCTCCAACAGGGCGGCAAAGTCATCAGGCACGGGGCCTGTCGGGCCGAGGGTCTTCAACAGATCGGTCCGGGTGACAATGCCCACAATCTTGCCCGTGCGGTCGTCAGCTACCGGCACCTGCCCCCAATCCTGCTGGATCATCACGCGCTGAAGGTGTTGAACCGAATCGCCCGGCGAGACGGTGAGGCTCCCGGCCTCCATCACCCGGGAGACCGGTTGATCGCCCATTCCGTGGGCCATCGCCCGATCGACCGCCCGGCGGGTGAGAAGCCCGACGACTTTCCCTCGCTCCAGGACCGGGTAGCCTTCGTGACCGAAGCGCTGCATCCACTCGGCGGCCTCGCGCACCGAAGCCGAGGGCGAGAGGAACTGCGGCCGCAGCGACATGATCTCGCCGACCGTTTGCTGAGGGCGGATGCGGGAAGGGAGGAGGGCGAGCAGTTCCTGGCGCACCTTCTCCGCGGAACGACCATGGATCAGGGCCGCCGCCGCGCGATTGTGGCCGCCTCCCCCGAAGTGTTCGGCCACTTCGCCGACATTGAGAGAATCGGTCGAGGAGCGGGCCACCAGCTGCACATGCCCGTCGAGCTCGACCAGGACAAACAGCCCGGCCGGGTCGAAAAGATCGCGCAGCTTGTGTGCCAGCGTGGAGATCTCCTCGGTTAGGCCCTCCGCCGGGGCGCAGGCGATCACCACCGAGAGGCCATGGAATTGATGGGTCTCCGCAGCCTCCAGAAGCCGGTCGTAGAGCTTCCGCTGGTCGGGTGAGAGCGGGTGGTTCAGGAAATCGGAAGCGATGTTCAGGCTGGCGCCGCATTCGACGAGCCACGCTCCGGCGCGCAGATCGCGCGGCGTGGTGCCGCCGTAGGAAAGGGAACCGGTGTCTTCGTAGATTCCCAGTAAGAGCAGTGTGGCCGGCACGATGGAAGGCGCCCCCACGCCGGATTCCTGGAGGTCTTCAACCAGGAGCGTCGTCGTAGCGCCGACTTCTTCGATGTGGCGCGTCCAGGCCGGGGGCGCGGTCTCCGCCGCCGGGTGGTGGTCGATGACGTGTACCGGCGTGTCCGGCGTCAGGCCGCGCACGGACCCGAGAGCCTGAGTGTCGACCAGCGTCACGCGCTCGATCTTGCGCCGAGGCAAATCACGCTGGTCGATGAACGGCAGACCGTCGCCATACAGGGTGAGGTATGCCTGGACGTTTCGATTCAGCCGGCGCGGGAGGACAGCGAGGGCACCCGGGTCGAGCAAGCGCGCGGCCAGGGCGGCGCCCAATGCGTCGAAGTCGGCCTGTTCATGGGTGAGGATGAGCCGCATCGCGGGCGATTATACAACCGGGGCTTCTCGCAGGCCTTCGCCGCTGGACGGCCCCAGGGTGACGAGGGGGCAAGGGCGAGCACCCGAGGCCGCCACGATGCTCGAGAGAGGTACCGGAAGGATGAGCCCGCTCAAGGAAGGCGGCGGAGGAGGGCGCCGCTGAGCGGCGCCAATCGCAGCCGCACCGCTCCCTGCTCGACGCAGGGATGCGCCCCTTTCAGCAAATCACTCAGGTCGGCGCCTTCCGGCCAGCCCAGGCCCTCCACCGGGATTCTCGCCACCCGCGTCGCTCCCGAGGGATTGATGGCGAGCACCACCGTGTCGGATCCCAGGCGGCGGGCGAAGGCATACACCCCCTGCGCCGGAGGGATCGAGATCGGCGCGAAGTCACCGCGGCGCAAGGGGGCGACATCCCTGCGCAGGCTCGCCAACTGCCGTACGAAGTCGTGCGTGTCCTTATCCCAGGCCGCCGAATCCCAGGGGAAGGCACGCCGGGAGTCGGGATCCTTGCCGCCTTCCAGGCCGATTTCGTCGCCGTAGTAGATAGCCGGCGCGCCTGGGAAGCAGAACTGGAAGAGAAACATCAGGCGCACCTTCCGCAGGTCGCCCTTGCAGAGGGTGCGCATCCTTTCCGTGTCGTGGGAGCCCAAGGGAACGTAGTGGGACCTCATTTGCTCCTGGCTGTAGATCTCGAAGAGGCGGCTGATCTTGCCGGAGAACCCGGGAAGATCCGTCCGGCCGTCGGCCATCAACCCGAGGAGCGCATCCCGCACCGGGTAGTTCATCAAGCCGTCGAAATGCCCCGGGCTCACCCAGCGGGGATCGGCCTCCCAGATCTCCCCCACCAGATAGGCATCGGGATTCGAGCTCTTCACCACCTCACGGAACTCCGCCCAGAAGGAGTCGTCGTCGATCTCATTCGGGACGTCCAGGCGCCACCCGTCTATGCCTTGCTCCACCCAGTGACGGGCCACCCCGAAGAGGTATCGGCGGACCTCGGAGTTGGTTGTATTGAATTTCGGCAGGCTCTTGAACTTCCACCAGGCCAGATAGTTGTGGGCCTCGCCGGAGCCGTAGGCGTCCAGAGGAAATCGCATAACATGGAACCAATCGCGGTAGGGCGAGTGGGCCTCATTCTCGAGCAGGTCGTTGAACGCGAAGAAACCACGGCCGCAGTGATTGAAAACCCCGTCCAAGACCACTCGCACGCCCTTGCGATGGGCGAGATCAACGAGGGTGCGCAGGTCCGCTTCGGTGCCGAGCCTGCAGTCGACCCGATAGTAGTCGGTCGTGTTGTAGCGGTGGGTCGACGAAGCCTGGAAGATCGGGGTGAAATAAAGGGCGTTTACCCCGAGATCGAGCAGGTAGTCGAAGTGCTCGATCACGCCCTTCAGGTCGCCGCCTTGAAACCCATGGATGGTGGGCGGCGATCCCCAAAGGTGCGCATTAGGAGGATCGTTCGACGGATCGCCGTTGGCGAACCGGTCGGGGAAGATCTGGTAGAAGACGGCATCCTGCACCCATTCGGGCAAGGTCATACTCGCTCCTTGGGGGATCAGAGGGCGGGAGTGGCCGGGCGACCTGCCCCGCGCCTTTTAAGGGGCCTCAGCCAGCAATCGGCGCACATCGGCGAGGGCTCGCCGGATCGAAAAATCGGGCGTGGTTCCCTGGCGGAGCACGGCGAAGATCGCTCGCTCGAGAGGCTGCGCGGCCAGGGCGGCGTCGGGCGTGATCGGAAAGGGCACCCCTTGGAGGACGGCGGCCATCGCCTGCGACATGCGCGGATCGGAGAGGTAGATCCCGACGGCGGCGGGCAGGTGGGCGGCGCCGCGGGGCGCGGCGAGGATCCCTTGCGCTTCGGATGTGAGAAGGTAACGCATGAACTCCCAGGAGGCCTCCCGGTCTTGCGGCGAGAGCCCGGCCGCCAGGTAGATGTTCTCGGTGCGGACGAAACCGGTCATCGGCATCCCGGTCACCTCGTACACCGGCCAAGGGTCGATCGCCAAATTCTCCGGCCCGATGGCCAGGCCGACTCGATCCAGCGCCCAGGTGCCTTCCAGCATCCAGGCCGCCCTGCCAGCCTCGAAGAGTGCGAGGTCGTCGTCCGAATTGAAAGTGACCGGGCCGGCCCGAGCGAGGTGGGCCATCAGCCCGATCCAACATACGCCTGCCCGCCCTCCAAAACCGGGCTCGCCGCCCGGCAGGAGGATTTCCCCGCCGCAGGTCTCCAGATTCGAGGCCGAGTAGAGCATGCCGTAGTCGAGTGCCCCCTGCGTGCCCTGGATCCGGGCCGCCAGTCCGTCGGGGGGGATGAGATCGTCCACCGTCTCCGCGGGATCCGGCATCAAGCCGCGATTGACATAGAGGACGACCCCCTGCAACTCGAGAGGAGCTCCAAGCATCATGCCTTCGTATGTCACCTGCTCGAGGGCCAGGGGATGGATCCCGGCGATTACTCCGGGCGCCAGGAGCCCGGTGATGTCCTGGATCATGCCCGACTCGAGGAGGATGGGCCCCCAGACGTCGGGGGCGAAAAGGAGCGAAGGACCGGCGCCCTCGGGGACCGCCTGCTCGAATCGGGAAAGCAACTCGTCCGTCTCAAAGTACGTCAGCCGAAAACTCACCTCCGGGTGCTCGGCCTCAAACAAATCGATGAGACCCCGGAGCGCCTCGATCTCTCTCGGCCCCCAGTCGAGCCACAGGGTGACGGTCCCGGCGAGGGAGGAGGGAGTCGGAGTTGGGGGGATGCGAACGGGAGTCTGGCTCGGGGAAGGGATGGCCGTTGGCGCTACGCTGGCGGTGGGGCCGGCGCTGCCGCCCCCCGCGGCGCATCCGGCGAGGACAACCAGCGACATGAGGGCCGATGCCACAACCGCCAGAGTCGCTCGGTGCGTCCGCGATGGGGACCGGGCGGGCGACGCAGCCCGATGCGAGAGTCGTGGCGGCCTGGGCTCCAACCTCACAGCGGGCAAGTTTACCACGGCCTTCGCAGGGTGAGCGCCAAGGGCTCTCCAGGCGTTGACGGAGCGCACGACCCCAGGCCACGGGCGGATCCGCCCTTATCTCCCATTCTGCCTCGCCTTTCGCTATACTTGCGCCGAGAAGCGTGTCTCAGCAAATGGCTCCGAAGGTCCTATAAGGTCAGGCGGCGCACA
>Ga0299915_10003552_pt1 | contig 11271 bp, 14 predicted proteins | sample RVTome_13_FD_200263 | JGI IMG/M metagenome (GOLD analysis project Ga0299915, IMG submission 200263) | Soil microbial communities from uranium-contaminated site in the Upper Colorado River Basin, Wyoming, United States - RVT92D227 (version 2) ... | reverse complement strand
TATTTCTACCCCATAACCACGGGGGTCCCCAAATGGTTCCTGCGCCAGCAGGGTTTCTCAAAGCCAATCAGCAGCGCATAATTCAGGTTCAAAATAACAGGTTCCCATACGAGAACATCAGGCTGTTGAATCCCCGGGTCGGGCTTGTTTACTCATTTCCCTCAAACTTCTTCACGCACTATTCGTACCTCCGCAGTTTTTACGGGGCCGGCTATGCCTTGCTCGACAGTCAGATACAGCATGACGTCATCTTTTGCGGCGATGAATTCATGTTGCAGGACTCTTCCTCGCTGGAGCAGCTGTCAAAATACGATGTGATAATTCTGCCGGACGCCCGGAATCTCTCCGACGCTCAAGTGCAGAGAGTCCTCGATTATGTCTATTCCGGCGGCACGACCGTTGCCTGGGGCGAGATCGGCGCGGCCGATGAAAGGAACAGGCTTCCGGACGAATCCCAGAGAATGCAGCTGAGGACACTGGCAACACCCGGCAGTCATGCGTTCGGCTAGGGGACTTTCGCGTACCTGACCGGCGAGCCGGGCGCCACATACTTCAGCAGCAGGACCGTCGCAGACAGAAACCACATCTGTCAGGAGGTCTTCAGTCGCATCCCGCGCCAGGTAGAAGTGGATGCGCCCGACAACGTGGATATCCTGGCCCATGCCGGCGACGCGGAAGATCTCCTGGCATTCCATGTAATCAATTACAACTACGACATTGATACCGAATGACGTGCACCCGCGGGGCTGAGAACCCGAGACACAGTTGAACACTACGTCGCAGGGTGCGAAGCTCGAGGACGCCCGTCAGAAGCCCCGGATCCGCCGCCGCAGTAGAATGCTGGTGAGAAATGCGGGTTGAGGCATTCTCCGGCGCGGACAACCGGAGCCGGAAGGGAGATTCAGTCGGAGTAGTATCCCGTCGCCTGGCCCGGAGAAAAAGCTTCAGGCGCGATAACCACGATCCCTTCTTCGGTCACATGGTAGCGCTTTCTGTCCTCTTCGGGATTATATCCCACCACGGTTCCCTCGGCCAATCGGACTCCGCGGTCGATGATCGCGTTGCGCACGCGGCAATGTCGCCCGATGTCCACGTGCGGGAACAGGATGCTCTCCTGCACCTGGCAGAAGCTGTTGATGCGCACCCCGGGAGACAGCACCGAATTGACCACCCGACCGCCGCTGATGATGCAGCCGCCCGAAACGATGGAGTCGAGCGCAATCCCCATCCGGAGGTCCTTCTGGGCGAACACGAACTTGGCGGGAGGGCATTGCTTCTGATAAGTGCGAATCGGCCACTCACGGTCGTACAGGTTGAAGTGCGGGGTGACGGCGACCAGGTCCATGTTGGCTTCGTAATATGCGTCTATCGTGCCGACGTCCATCCAGTATGGCGCGTCCTTCCTGTTCTCGTCCGCGAAGTTGTACGCGGCGACGCCCTGGCGATCGATGAGCCGCGGAAAGATATCCCTGCCGAAATCGTGTGAGGAGGTCGGATTGGCTGCATCCTGCTCCGCCAGTTGGGCCAGAAGCTGCTTGTTGAAAACGTATATCCCCATGGACGCGTAGACCATGTTCGGACGCCGCCCGCGAAAGGGAGGGTTTTCCGGCTTTTCCAGAAATCCCCGCACTCGGCCGCTGTCATCGATGTCCAGGACGCCGAACCGACCGGAGTCCTCAACCGGAACCTCGATGACCCCGATGGTGGCATCCGCCTGGGCATCGATGTGTTGCTTGACCATGCGGTAATAGTTCATCTTGTAGATGTGGTCGCCCGATAGGATGATGACGAAATTGACATCGTCCACCGACATGATCGAATAGAGGTTCTGCCGCACCGCATCCGCAGTGCCGCTGTACCAGTGCTCGGTCACCCTCTTCTGCGGCGGGATGACCTCGACGAACTCGCCCAGGTCGTTGGCCAGCAGAGGATACCAGCCGTGGCGGATGTGCCGGTTCAGGGAGAGCGATTTGTACTGGGTCAGTACGAACAGCTTGCGCAGCCCCGAGTTTATGCAATTGCTCAGCGTGACGTCGACGATCCGATAGGCGCCGCCGAAAAAAACGGCAGGCTTGGCCCGATGCCTCGTCAACGGAAAGAGGCGCTCGCCCGCGCCCCCCGCCAGCAAAACTCCCAGAGTCCTGTTCATCAATACGGCCATGACTGTTCCCCGCCGGACTATCAGCTATTGGCTTACAAACCACATAATACCGCAGTTGCCCCGTTTCTTCGCCGTCTTTGCTCGCCGGCTCGCCGGGGGGATTATTAGCGGACCGAAGCGTCGGGAGATTGCGGAACCTATGCCGGACACATACTGTGGCACGACGGAGGGCTGCAAAGTTGGCGGCATCAAGAAGATGCTGTCGGTCCCGCCTACCGGCATCCCGGAGCGCGTTCGAGCCGTTATGCCGACATGTCTGGCTCCCGGGGAAAGCCTCATCTTGGTTGTATCGAAAAGGGCCTGCAGGTCTGGGATCTTATCCTCATCATAGTCTTGCGTAATGCAACGCATGGGAAGCACGCCTGCAAGGTGCAGCGTCGCGGCATCAATCTGGTCTTTCTCCGCGCGCGAGAATCCGAAAATGCGCACTGCGCTCGTTCCGCCGGGGAAAAAAACCACGTTTGCAGAGGCCTCGGGCCGCACATCGATGCGCACAGGAAGATACGGTTTCAGGATCCAGGCCCGGCCTCCTTCTGTCCGTGCCTCCGCTCCGCTCTCCGGCAGGATGAAGGTCAGCTCCTGCAAACCGTCGCCGTCTAAATCACCATGGCTAATTCGCCACGACCCGGTCCCTGCCTCTTCCTTGAATAATGGGATGGGCTCATGCTCTTCAAGACTTCCGCTGTTTTTCCAATGCGCGCGCCCGTAGAGCAGGTATATCTCGCCGCGTCCCGGCTGGGAGGCAAACAGGTCCTGGATATTGTCACCGTCTACATCGGTTGAGGCCAAAGCATCGCCCAGCCGGGCGCCGGGCGAGCTGCAGGAGATAACAACGTCGGCGCCGTCTGCGGATACGGCCGGCGCGCGGCTTTCCCCGCCGAACCAGATACGTATCTCCCCCCCACTTGCGGGAATCTCGCCGTAGCCCGATATTCCAACGACCAGGTCGCTTCGACTCCCCTGATGATCACGTTCGCCGCAGCCGGCAACTCCGCTTCCGCCAGGAGCTGATCTGTCCCGAACAGGATGTAGACCTCGCCCAGCCTCGTTGAGTGGAGTACAAGATCGTCCAGCCGATCGCCGTTCAGGTCCCCCATGAGACCGCCGTCTAAATTCCTCTGCGGGGAGGCGCCCTCAATGGCGAAAGCGTGGAAAGCGGTTGCCGGCACGGGCCTTGCGCTCCTGTACACAGCCAGCCAGGCAACGGAACCGGCAGCCACTCTTCCTTTCCCCAGCGCTGGACGGTGCGCACTTCGCGCCCGAAATATTGCGCGATCTGTTTCCAGGAGGTCAGCTTCTGGCCGGGCAACAGCTTGGGGTCCATGGGATTGACATTCCCCCCAGGATATTCACTCAACCGGGGCGGCCGAATTCTAGCACAGGGACTGCCGGGAGGCGAAAAAGGGCGAAAATCCGCCGGATTCATCCTTTGTCGTTTGCGGCCGCATCTGCACTCGTTCGAGGATGCCGGCGGCCCCTCCGAAGCTTATCGAGCGCGCAGCCACCGCACGTTATGGCCATCATTGGCTTATGAACGCGGTTGGAAGGCAACGGAACAAGCCCATAAATGAAGGAGCTGCTTTATGAAAAGTCACACTGTCTGCTGCATTTTGGTCATCTGTGGAGCATTGATGGTGAACATGGCCGGCATTCAGCCGGTTGGTGCACAAACCTGGATTAAACTCAACACCTCCGGCGAGCCGCCGGGTGCTCGACCCGTTGGGATTTGGGGCTACGATGAGGCCACCAAGCGGTTGATCACCGTCCGCAGCAAGCAAGAAAGCTCCTGGCTTTCATCAATGCGGTCGCGGCTCAGCGGGACAAGCATCTGACGAGCTCGCAGGCTGATGGGCGCACCGCGTTGGCTCGCAGAATACTGGCAGTCCTATAGACGCCTCTGTTTGAGCCGCACGCAATCGCGCCATACGGTGCGTCTTGCGTGCGGTATTGCACTAATTCTGAGATAGGCCCGTATCAAACGGCAACAAGACCATCAGCGGATTTTGAAGTGAGTTGCACTATGGAAAATAGAAAAAAATCCAAGAAAAACGTGCGGGTTGTGGCGGACTCTATTTCTGGTAGCCGGCCTGGCAGCTTTCCTGCAGGCAAATGGCCACGCGCTGGGCCAGGGGACCGGCGCGGGGCTCGAGCAGCGTGTTTCTGCCCTCGAACTTGCACTCTCAGCCGTGGGCGGAAATTCGACGTTGCTTGTTGGTGAGGGATCGATCTCCAACAACCTCGGCCACGGTATCTCGGTTTCATCGTCTGTGGCGATGATCGAGCGTACCTGGATCGAACGCAATATTGGTGACGGGATTTTCGCTAGCGGGATCTCCCTTGTCACCCTTAAACCTAGCGCGGCCTAACGGCCGCAACCCAATCAAAAGCAAACCGCAGAGACGCAGAGGTCGCAGAGAAAATAAGACTGCCGGCGTGGGCACGGGCTTTTGCTGTCATCTGGGCTGGAATCCCGGAAGCAAAAGCCCGTGTCCACTGGAGCCCATCCGTGAAACCAGTGGTTTCTGCGTTTTCAGTCTCTGCGTGCTCTGCGTCTCCGCGGTGAAAAATTCTTTCCAAAACGGCAAGAAATTTGGGCTTAGTAGTACAGAGCGGAAATTCGCTACGACTCGGGCAATGGTGTGAGGCTTTCGGAGATTGCTCTTGCCGGCGAAGCTGGACCTGCTCCAAACATCCGCATTCACAACAACGATCAATGGGGCGTACTATGCGCGGGACCGCCGGCGGCATGTCTGTTGAGCAAGCCGGGCTTCACGAATGTCTACGATAATGTGATGGGGCAGATCTCCTGTCCGGTCTTGCCCTGATCACGGCCGGTGCGCGCAGCAGGGATGTAGGGGACGCCACCCTACATCCCGTCCTCAGGTTCGCAGCCACCGGATTTTCACATCCCCCTTGAGCGGCTCGAATTCCGGATCCCCGGTAACCAGTTCGGCCTTACTGATCTTGGCGAGCGCGGCGGCGAAAGCGTCGGCATACGATATCCTGTAGCTGGCCTTAAAGACAGCCGCCTGGCGCACCAATGCAAGGTCAGCCTCAACAGGCACAAGTTCGATGGGAAGCGCGGCTATCTGTCGGGCCTTTTCCTCCGCCGCTTGTTGCGAATGCGCGCGCATGATTGAGTAGTATATTTCACCCCAGTTCACTACGCACATTAGCAACCGACAGCGAGCAGTCGCTGCGTCATGCAACAGGTTCTCCGCCTGCTCGGCGCCGGACTGATCGTTGAACAATGCCATTAGAACCCAACTGTCGAGCACCTTTGTGTCCATGTCACAATTCCCGCTCTTTCTTCCGTTCTTGCCGGAAGACTTCCCATGCCCTTGTTCCTTTGAGCGACCCGCGCAGGCCCCGTATGAATCGTGCTGTGACTGGTTTGAGCACAATGTGATCGCCTTCAGAATAGACGATCGCTCGCGTGCCCTTTTCAATATCGTATTCCTGGCGAAGCCAGCGCGGAATGACAACCTGACCCTTGACGGAGAAGGAAACGGTATCAGCTCTCGGAGTAGTCTTCATAAACGACAGTAAAGCATATGGACCGCGGTAAGTCAACAGCAAGATGTAAGGATAATCCCAGCGTAACATAATACCCTCAAGCATGCAGGTACTGCTGGATGAGCGCCAGGCCGAGCGCTAAAATGCGCAGGATGATCGAGCTTTGCACAGGTTTCGCAACATCTCTATTTCAGGCGCCCTGGAGACATCATGGGCGCTCATATCGAGGCCAGCTATGATTGGACCATGTTTGTCGTTGCTTAGCATCAGCCTTCTGTCGGCCGTCACCGTCCTGGCCCTTTGCCCGGCGGCGGCAGGCCAGAAGCGCGCGCGCGAACTCGGCGTGGCCCCCGGCGTCCTCCGTCCGGGACCGCTCAACGCCATAACCGACGTGGCCGGTGTCGCGGTAGGCCACATCACACTCATCGATGGAGATTCCATCCGCACCGGCGTCACCGCCATCGTGCCGCACCCCGGCAACCTTTTCCAGGAGAAGGCGCCGGCTGCGATCTTCGTCGGCAACGGTTTCGGCAAACTGGCCGGCAGCACGCAGGTGGATGAGCTGGGGAACCTCGAGACGCCGGTCATCCTGACCAACACATTGAGCGTCGCCGAGGGAATCGCGGGCGCAGTCGAGTACACCCTGGCTCAGGCCGGCAACGAAGGAGTCCGCTCCGTGAATGCCGTTGTAGGCGAGACCAACGACGGTTCGCTGAACGATATCCGCGGCCGGCACGTGAACAGGGACCATGTGATCAAGGCTATCCAGTCCGCCAGGGGCGGGGCTGTGGAGGAAGGCGCGGTCGGCGCGGGGACGGGCACCGTTTGTTTCGGTTTCAAGGGCGGCATCGGCACATCTTCGCGCCTGCTGCCCCCCCGCCTGGGCGGTTACACGGTGGGAGCGCTGGTACAGACCAACTATGGCGGAATACTGGAGATCAACGGCGCCCCTGTCGGGCGCGAGCTGGGGCGCTATTATCTCAAAGACAGTCTCAACTACTCGCCGGACGGCTCCTGCATGATCGTGGTGGCTACCGACGCTCCCCTGGACGCGCGCAATCTGGGGCGCCTGGCGGCCAGGGCCATGCTCGGCCTGGCCAGGACCGGATCATCGAGCAGCAACGGCAGCGGCGATTATGTGATCGCGTTCTCGACCGCCAAGGAGTGCCGCGTGCCGATGAGTCCCTCCGGCAGGACGCTGACGCCGACTGTGCTCCACAATGATTCGATATCGCCGCTCTTCCAGGCGGTCATCGAGGCCGCCGAGGAAGCCGTTTACAATTCGCTTTTTATGGCGAAGACCATGAAAGGCCATGGCGGCCGCGCCGTCGAAGCCCTGCCGGTCGACCGCGTGATCGAGATCCTGCGCAAGTACAACGCCCTCGCGGGTCCTGCGGCGGAACCCGGCAAATAGTGCCGTAAGTCGCTGAATCTGAGATCGGTCGGTATCGAATGGCGACCAAGCTGTCAGCCATCAGCATTCAGCTTGCCCTGATCGAGGCAACGCGGCGCCCATCCATCGAAGATCTGGTGGCTGACAGCTGATTGCTGAAAGCTAAATTCAGATGCGTTTCTACGGACTGTTGGGCCTGCTCCTTTTGTTGATCTCGCAGTACTTCCTTTTCCGGAAGGTCGAGCCTTTCTATTCCTGGTTCTATTCCTTCGCCTGGTGGTCGTACATCCTGCTGGCCGACAACCTGCTGCTGGCACTTCGCGGGCGGTCTCTCCTGACCAGCCAGCAGGGCGAGCTCCGTGCCGCGCTCCCCGGTCCCGGCGGGCAAGGCGCGGACATGGAGCCGCTTCAGGCCGGGGCCGGCGTCCTCGACGGTCAGGGTCAGGAGGAAAGCGCGGCCCGTGGCCCCGTCGGTCAGGGTTTCCTCGTACATGCCGGCGGCGAGCGCCGGGTCGTCGAAGGGGAGCGAGCGCAGGGCCTCGAGCTTGGCGCTTGCCAGTCCGGCCGAGGCGGTCAGGATGTCCGACCTCTTTTTGAGCTGCGCCGCCCGGAGCATGAGCTCGGCGGCGCCGGTGATCAGGAAGACGGCCAGGGCCAGGCTGATGAGCGTTTCGATGAGCGTGAAGCCGCGGCGGGCCATTGACACCTCCGGCAGGGATGAATGCCGGGAGCGTGCCAGCCGCGCGTGTTGAAAGTATGGGGGAAAAAGCGTCTTGCGGCCGCCCTCACGTAAACGGGCATTGACGCTTGCGCGGCCGGGCCGCAACCGCCGGTTGACGGTCTGCCCTTAGGACTTCAGTACTGTCCGATGTCCTCCATCAGCCGCTGGCTTCGCCGGACGGCTGTATGGCTTGGTCAGCCGCCGACAATTTCATTTAATCCCTCAACAATCAGGTCTAGCTCTTCCGGTGAAATACGGCCAATTCGCTTTCCAAGCCGTTCTTGAGAGAGTGTGCGAATCTGACTGATCTTGACCCAGGATCGTTTCGGCAGTTTTACGCTTTTCAACTCGAATGTGAGTGGAAAACCAGCACCCTGCGCTTGGCTCGTCAAAGCCAAGGCAATAACGACACCAGACCGTTCATTGAACACATCTTGACTCAGGACGAGGACAGGCCTTTTGCCGGCTTGTTCGTGACCTTTGGCAGGATCGAGATCTGCCCAGTAGACCTCGCCTCTCAGTATTCGGGCCATTCTTGAATATCCCGAGAAATGCCTTCTTCAGCCATGGTCTTCTCGAATTTTTTATCGAGCTTGGCACATTCCCTTGCCAGGCGACTCCTGTCAACTCGAGCCAGCTTTTCTTGAATCGCCTCTTGAATCGCCTTGCTGCGGTTTGGGAAGACCTTGGACGAAACCAGACGATCGACTTTATCAAGAAGTTCTTCCTCAATTGTGATGGCTATTTTTGCCGTACCCATGGCTATCACCTCTGGTATTACAATATATCATACCGTTGGCCTTATCAACTCCGGTCTTGCGGTTATCGACAGAGCTGGGATGCGGGAGAAGCGAGCCGGCTCCAGCTCTTTGCTAGACGGCGGACCTATCAACAGTAAGGACCCACATCTCACCATACTCCGGGTCTAGAAACCTGCGCAGGCGACGAAACCCTGCTTTTTCGCAGGCTCTTATAGCCCCGGTGTTCTCAACGGATGTCGCCATTATGAACATCGGGATTCCCCTGTCGGCGGCGAGCTTCTCCATAACCTGCTTGAGGGCGCGGGACGGGATGCCCCGACCGATGGTGTCCGCCTCGCCGATCGCTATGTCGATGTCTATCGTGCCGTCGGGGATTTCGCTTAAGCCGGCCGCTTCAAGCTCTGCCCGCGGCGCCTTTTGCCACCTGACGTATCCGACCGCGACTCCATCCGCGACGATGAGTGCGTCGCCTCCTTCTGCCGGTCGCTCTATCAAAGCTTTGAGCTGAGTATCGGGATCTCCCTACCAGCGGGCCACATGCGGAGCCCTCACCCAGGCCGCGAGCAGGCCGAAGTCGTTCTCAGGATTGAATGGCTCAAGCCACACCTTCTCAACCGTAATGGCCAAAGCATGCTCCCTTTGCTTGCCGGCTGATAGTAATCGGTTTGAAATTATCACTCGGATTCAAAGTGAGTCAATGCCATTACCGGTTTTCAAGCTCCCAGAAGCGCCCGGCGGGCCGCTTCGTGCGCCAGGCGCAGGGGCCTCGGGAATCCTGAAATGTGAGCAGGCCAGGACGATTTCGAGGCTGAGACGAAAGGTGATCCTGTGACCGGGCGATACGAGCACTGGCTTGACACCGTGTTGAGTCCGGAGGCAGAATCCCACCTTTTCGCCTATCCTGTTCCGGTAGTCCGTCCTGGCTCCCTTTTTTTGTCCGGAGGCTGGAAGGGATAGAACGGGCTCTTGGCGCAGCCGACCGTAGGGATGTCGAGGAGAACCCCGACGTGCGAAGCCAGGCCCAGGCGTCTTGGATGGGCGATGCCGTTTCCGTCTAGCAAAGTCACATCCGGGCCTATCCGCTGCCGGCGGAGGGCGCGCAGCGGGGGAGGGCCCTCTCGGAAAGAAAGAAAGCCGGGGACGTACGGTATCCGGAGTCTCTGCCGGACGGAAGCAGTTTCCAGTATCTTCAGTCCCGGATAACTTAGGACAACGACGGCAGCCGCCATACGGTCGTCGCCCCGGCTGCAGGCGACGTCGGCCCCGGCCACACGGCGGACCTTCCCGCTGCCCCAGCTGAGCCGGATTCGGCCTGCCAGCCGCTCCTGGAGCCTTGCCGCCTTTGAGAAATCCACGGAACTATGTCTTCTATTTTAACTCACAGCAATGGTTCAGCCTGTTGAAATTATACACTTTGCAAGTCATCGGTTAGTGAAATGCGAAGCGCAATCGTCGGTTGCCAAGCCAGGGAATTCGTGGATCGACGCCGGTGTGTTCGAGTTTGGCATCAAGGTTTGTCAGGATTGCCGCTGCAGCATCCTGGTGTTGGAATCCGTAGATGCTGACCTCGATAACGTCCCCGCGTAACTGCACCCGCCCCTGGATTGCGTCGACGAACTCACGATGGATCAGTTCAGGTGTCTTGTTTCGGTGGGCCGGTCCGAGGTCGTGACGGAAGTTGTCCACGACATGGAAAGCGAGCAGGCGTAGCGACAACATGGTCTGGATGGCATTGAGGTTGAGAGAAGGCAGGTGGTCTACACCGAGGAAGCCATTCTCGGCGAAGAAGTTCTCGATGCGCCACCGTTTGGTGTAAGTCGGCATCGCGGTGTCTGGCGTCATTTCTGCGGCCGGGGTGATCAGGGCGAAGTACTTGCCGTCGCGCCGTTTCTTAAGCAGCAGGCGCAGCGGGCCGTCGAAGTGGGTCATGGTCGTGTAGAGGGTGGCAATGTTTCCCCAAACTGTAGGGTCGTAGCAATCCAAAGGGACGGCGTCAAATTCGGCGAGGCGCTTTGGGGAAGACTTGACGGGGGTAAGTACTGTGACGCCGCCCTGTTTGTGGAGTTCCTGGATGAGTTGGCCGCAGTACCACTCTTTGTCGGCGACCATGAGGAAATCGTGGCCGAGGACATCGCGAGTCCGAGCGGCCAGCTGGCGGGTGACCTGCGAGACGGTGGTTCCGGAATAAGCCGCCAGGGCGACGAGAGGCTTTTTCGACTCCTGGTCCTGGGTGTAAAAGGTGCGGATGGCTTTGCCGTAGCGGTCCTCCTTGGTGAGGAAGGAGAGTTTCATCTCCTTACGGGAGTAGGTCTTGAGGTTATGGCCATCGATGTTGACGGGAAAACCCGGTGTGACCTGTCCGAGCGAGACCAGGCGTTTGCCCAGCGTGGTCTGCAAGTCCAGTGCGTCCTTGACCGGGACCCGCTGGAGGAAGCGATATTGGGTGGAGGCCGAGGGGAGGAAGGGGAGTCCGGCGAGCAGGCCAAAGTCGGCACGGCTGACTGAATCAACGGCACGGATGCCGGCCTTGTATCCGAAGATCGACTCGAAGACGATGCCCAAGGCTATTCTCTCCTTCAGGACGCCTTCCTGTTTGGCGGGTTCCAAGGAGGCGGCGAGGTCGTGGCCGCCCAGCTGGAGGAGGTAGGGGATGAAAAAGAAACCACCGGCGCTGGTGGTGGTCAGCCCGCGTTTGAGCAGGGCGCTCACGTCGTGTTCG
>Ga0299915_10003551_pt1 | contig 11272 bp, 15 predicted proteins | sample RVTome_13_FD_200263 | JGI IMG/M metagenome (GOLD analysis project Ga0299915, IMG submission 200263) | Soil microbial communities from uranium-contaminated site in the Upper Colorado River Basin, Wyoming, United States - RVT92D227 (version 2) ... | reverse complement strand
AGGGCCTTTATCAACGAGAGCAACCTTCAGCCCATGTGCCGCTGCTTCGTCCACAATAATCATCCCGCATCCGGAGCCAACAACAATGACATCATACTCTTTCATGGTGCATCCTCCTTTTGAGCTGTGCGTGAATCACCATTCATATCAGGTGGCAGTCAACTTTTTAGCAATGGTCGCCACGCGACGCCCCTGAAAACGGGCCATTGCCAGTTCGTTCTCGCTGGGCATTCGACTGCCATCGGCACCACAAATCGTGCTGGCGCCATAGGGGCTACCGCCGGTTATCTCATCCATGGTGCTCTGACGCGATTCCGAGTAGGGCAACCCTACAATGACCATGCCGTGATGAAGCAATGTAATGTAGAAGGTGATGATAGTCGTCTCTTGCCCTCCGTGCTGCGTGGCACTGGAGGTAAACACGCTACCGACCTTGCCGACCAGTGCATTTTTAGCCCATATACCTCCAGTCTGATCAAGGAAATTGCGCATCTGGGCACACATGTTACCAAAGCGGGTTGGAGTACCAAAAATGATGGCATCGGCGTCAACCAGGTCATTCACCTTCGCTACAGAAATATGAGCGAAGGCTTCACGTGCCTTCTTAGCTCCTGACTTCGCCAGCACTTCGTCTGGAACCAATTCGGGAACTTGAAGCAGCTCTACCTCTACCCCTTCCACCTCACGGGCACCTTCAGCGACTGCTTCCGCCATTCTATAGACATGTCCATACATACTGTAGAAAACGATTTTTACTTTCACCACCTTTCCTCCTCTTCCGGTCTCTCGATATTTTGTCCATTATCAGCCTTGTTGAAACAACTACTGTATACGAGTGCGATTAATTTTCTCCATAGACCAAATCATCGTAGAATAGCTCCAATTTTAGCTTGTGCTTCAGTTCCTCGGTCGCCAGCTTCTGACAGAGACGCTTGGCAGATTTATCTCTCATTACGCCCATCATCCTGGTGTAGAATTCGACGGACTGCTGTTCACGCTTCATCGCGAAGACAAGTGTGTCCTGCAGGCTAGCGTCTTCTAATGTATCGGCACCAGTCAGATATTCGCTTATCCTCAGGTCAGGCACTTTTTCACGATGCCAAGCCTGGATTTGCAATCCCTTGTCCTTAAGCTTTTTTAACAATTCGGAATGCCGTAACTCTTCCTGAGCCAATTCCTTCATTAAGGCTTTGGCACCAGGGTCTCGAGTTCTACTCTGCCCCGCTATATATGCAGCCTGAGATACAATTTCCTTGTATATGGCTGTCTCTAGTAGCTCATCCAATTCATCTTGCATTGCTAACCTCCGACTAATCAATAGTGACAGGGAAGCCAGCGGCAACCCAAGCTTTGACGCTGCCCAGGACGTTATATACCTCCTGTGCAAGCTTTATTGACTCTCTTATTACTTCTGCATTCATGCTCCACCTCCACTTTTGAACTCCTCCTGCAGGATTTTAAACATCTCCTCATCCTCGACAGGGTAAAAATACCTGTAGAATTGTCCGACAGCAGCGAATAATGGTGGTGTGCGTAAGCATATCATTTCGTCTACATCTTTAGCCAATCTCGTCACTATGTCCTCTGGGCCCACTGGCAGAGCGGCAATTAGTCTCTCAGGATACTCAAGTCGTACGGCCCAGAGGGCAGCCTGAGTGGTGGCTCCCGTAGCAACGCCGTCATCGGTTACTATGACTGTCCTTCCCTTCAGGTGGACTTTGGGCCGAATACGACGAATTAGTTCGGTACGCCGCGTGATTTCAGCCAATTGGTGTACCTTTTCCCTCTCGATATAGGCTTTTTCTATGCCCAGCTTTTGTATAATTGGTTCGTTAAGGAATAGTGTGCCATCTTCAGCCACAGAGCCCATAGCAAGCTCTTCATGCCCCGGGGTACGCAGCTTACGTGATAGGATAACGTCTAAGTCAGCCTCCAATGCTCGGGCCAGTTCGCGGGCTACGACTATACCTCCTCGCGGTATGCCTAGCACAACCACGTTCTGCCCACGAAAGCTAGCAAGCTCACGAGCAAGCAGTTCCCCCGACTCTTCCCGGTCTCGAAACGGTTCCTGGCTACGGGAGAGGATGCGAAGTTCCCCCATTTCTTATTCCTCACCAAGAAATTCCGAACGTATCCTCATCAGACCTTTTTGCCATGGAACAGCTCGCTCCCAGCGCCAGGGAATACTACTCGTTCCGACACTGGAGTAGGGCTGGTGACCCTTGGCCATACTCTCGGTTGGGGTTCAGAACCCTCCACAGTAACCTTAGATGGCGCTTTATCGCGCATCTGAGGCTTTTTTCTAATATTGATCCCCTCTACATTGTGTGAGAATTCAATTGGAATACCGTTCGGGTCGTGCGTGTAGATTGAATGAATGAAGCCGTGGTCGATAACGTCTGATACTGGAAATCCGGCTGCTTTCAGCTTGTCCGTAAGTTCCCAAAGGTCATCTTCGGTTTCAACACCAAAGGAGACGTGGTCAAAGACGAAGGGGCCAGTTACTGGCCTGCCGTGCTCTTTCTTAGAAACAGGCTTGACTCCTGGCCACTCAAAGAAAGCGATGAGGTCGTAGTCAGAGATCTGGAAGAAATAATGTCTGTAACCAGGCTGTCCAAGCCCGGCTACAAGTCGCATGCCCAGCAGGTCTCGCCAGAAACGAATGGTCTTATCCATATCACCAGTGGCCATGGCTAGATGATTTACTCCATTAAACTTTATCATTTGTACTCCTCTCCTTCCATCTAACAGCCATCTAATAGCTGCCTGGTGCAGGCTCCTTCCCAGGATGCAGTCGGCGCCATCTCTCCAGGAGATGCTCCTTAGTCTCAGGATGTTTGGGATCAGGGTGGCACGCATCCACAGGACATACTTCCGGCGCAGCGTGAAGACTCGTAAGCCCCTACACACTCTGTGCATCTGTCGGGGTTAATGATGTATATGGTTTCTCCTTCATTAATCGCTTGATTAGGACATTCGGGCTCACATGCGCTGCAACTGATGCAGTCGTCGGTGATATAGTATGCCATCGTATTGCCTCCTTATCGTACTACCTACACAAGGGATAATATCTATATCTGTATTTTGATAGAGCCCTTTTCGCCCAGGTTATTCAGTCCTAGGTTATTAACTATCTCAATCACAGCTTCACTTCGATTAAGGGTATAGAAGTGGAAGCAGTTGACACCATTCTTCAGCAGGTCAGCACATTGCTCGGTAGCAATCTCAATGCCAATTTTCTTAGCTGCCTGGTCTGAAGAACGTACCTTATCAAGTTTCTGAACGAGGTGAACCGGTAGCTTAGCCCCACATCGCTGACTGAACTGTTCAATCTTATTGACATTCATAATCGGCATGATGCCTGGGATAATAGGGATATGGATATCGGCTTTCTTTGCTCTTTCCAGGAAGTTATAAAAGAAATGATTGTCAAAAAACATCTGGGTGATGGCGAAATCAGCCCCGGCATCGATTTTCTGCTTCGTATAGTACATGTCCATTTCGAGATTAGGTGACTCAATGTGACCCTCCGGGTATACCGCTACCCCAATTGAGAAGGCTGATAAGGAGGCGGCAAGCGCTACTAAATCCTTGGCATAGCAGAAACCGTCTTTCGGGGGCGCGAATCTTTCCATACCTTTGGGTGGGTCTCCCCTGAGGGCTAGCACATTTTCAATACCAAGTCTTTTATAATCTTCCAATATATTCTTGAGTTCGTCTCTGCTCTGGTCAACACAAGTCTGATGTGGCATAGGGACAAGAGAGGTTTCTCTCTGGATGCGCAACACCACATGTCGTGTATTCTTTAAAGTACTGCCACCGGCACCATAGGTTACCGAGACAAAAGTTGGATTCAGAGCATCAAGTTTTGCGATAGTTTCAAATAACTGCTCCTCGCCGCTCTGGTCCTTCGGCGGAAAGAATTCGAAGGAAAGGCTTTTTCCTCTCTGTAGTATTGCATGCCCTATTTTCATTTTAGTCACCTCTTAATATTCTAGACCCTGACTAAGTTTGTTCTCGCGTAACAACCGTGCAATAAACACACTTGCATTGTACCGGTAACACAGGAATAGCAGCATTTTATTACTTCATTCTTTTTGTATTCTGGATATAACTGTTTTACCATTCACAAGAATTCTCTGAGCAGGGTCTCTACTTTGGTAGGATCAATCGTCTGCTTCAACAGCGGGCCCGTGCTCAAGGCCGGTATTTGTTCCTCAAAGGTTGGCTGCTCCGCCTTGTGAATTATCCCGATGGGGATTTTGTCCCCCCACTCCTGTGCTTTCTCGAAAGCGACAAATTTGTCGCCTGGGTTGTAGTCATGATTTAGTTTGTAAACCCTTTCTCGATACCATCCGTACGTATTCTTGAAATTGAATGAGGGGCACGGTTGAAGGATGTCAATCAGGGCAAAACCCTTGTGGCTGATGCCCATTTTAATTAGCTGAATCAAATGGTCTACGTCCCCGGCAAATCCCCTGGCGACAAAACCGGCACCGCTGGCTATTGCCAGGGCAATAGGATTCAGGGGAGGTGCTGCCCCGTAAGGGGTCGTCTTAGTGACAAAGCCCGGGTCACTTGTTGGTGATGCCTGCCCTTTAGTCAAACCGTAGACCTGGTTGTTGTGTACCAGGTAAGTTATATCGTGGTTCCGGCGCATAGCATGGATGAAATGATTTCCTCCCTCTCCATACGCATCCCCATCACCGCTCACCACAATGACAATTAGTTCCGGATTGACAATCTTGGCACCTATGGCCGGAGGTACTGGCCGTCCGTGAAGAGAGTTAAATACATTGCCTCTGGTGTAGTGTGGCAGCTTGCCTGCCTGCCCGATGCCAGAGACCAGCAGTACCTGATGAGGCTCAATGTCAAGCTCAACCAGGGCCTTATTGAGGGCTGTAAGGATACCGAAATTACCGCATCCGGGACACCATGCAGGTTTTAGTCCCGCATAATCAGAAACTGTTATCATACTTAGCATGCCTCCTTTTTCACTTCTTTCACAATGTGCGCTGGTGTGAATGGACGCCCGTCATACTTAAGTATCTTATTGCTGACCTCCCTTCCCGTCTCCCTTCTAATGAGGCGGGAAAGTTGTCCGGTAGCATTATTCTCAATTACGTAGCTATGATGGGCTTTGTCTATAGCGTCGGCAATAGCCTCAGCCGGAAAAGGCCAGAGTTCGCTCATATGCACCGAGCTAACACTGATACCTTCTTTGCGTAGGATGTCTACCGCTTCATGAATTGCGCCATAGGTGCTGCCCCAGCCGATAAGCACTGTATCTGCTTTCTTAGGGCCGTATAGCTGCGGAGGCGCCACCTCCCCTCTGAGGCTGAACAGCTTTCGCATCCGCTTCCGCACCATCTGAGTTCTTGTTTCGGCATCCTCAATCAAGTGACCTGCTTCATCGTGTTCATCGGAGTCGGTAACCACTAGTGCTCTTTGTTGTCCCGGAAAGGCCCTGGGTGAAATGCCTGACTCAGTTATTTCATGCCTCTTATATTCTGATTCGTTAGCCTCGTCTGCCGAAAAGATAACTCCCCGGTCAATATCGACCTTGGAAAGATCAAACTTTTCAACGGTTGCGTAGGAGCTAGCCAGATGTTCGTCGGTCAAAATGATAACGGGTATCTGGTACTTTTCCGCCAAGTTGAAGGCTTTGACCGTCACCCAGAAGGCATCTTCAATGGTGGACGGAGCAAGGACCGCCCTTGGGAACTCTCCATGTGCAGCATGAAGGATGAACTCCAAATCGCCCTGCTCTGTCCTCGTGGGTAAGCCTATAGCCGGACCTGGTCGCTGTCCCTCCACGACCACGATGGGGGTTTCGGTCATACCAGCCAGTCCTATACCCTCCACCATGAGGCAAAAACCACCACCTGAGGTGGCGGTCATGGCTCTCACCCCAGCAAAGCTGGCTCCGATTGCCATGTTTATAGCTGCTATTTCATCTTCGGGCTGTACCACAACAAGCCCAAAGTCCTTAGCTTTGGCTGCCATGTACTCCATAATAGAGGTAGTTGGAGTCATCGGATAGGCTGCCATAAACTTGCACCCAGCAGCTATCGCCCCTAGAGCCATAGCCTCATTGCCGGTGAGCAACATCCTCTTTGCGTCACTGGTACGATGGCAACGGTAGTCGAAACCCTCTGTGAAATTTGCCTGAGCGTAATCATAGCCAGCTCTTGCTGCCCTTACATTGGCCTCACCAATTTCACCAGTACCGAAATGCTCACGAACAACTGCCTCCAATATCTCGAATTCATATTTAATCAGACCTAAGCAAACACCCAAAGCAACCGTGTTTCCCATCAGCTTATTCCCCGCTTTTTGCTCAGCCAGGTCACTCATAGGTACACCAAACATGTTTCCATTGGTTGTGATGTCTTTTGTCTTTTCTACGTCAAATACGATTACCCCTCGCTCAGCCAATTGCTCCTTATGCAAGTCGACACTCTCCTTATTAAGGGCAAGTAACACATCTATTGGCTCAGCGATAGCTGCTATATTTTTATCCCCCACTCTAACGCGGAAAAAATTGTGACCTCCTCTTATTCTGGATTCATAATCTTGATCTGCAAAGACATAGTAGCCACCACGAGCGAATGCTTTAGCCAAGATAAAGCCCACTGATTGCACTCCCTGTCCTGCTTCACCTCCTATCATAACGTTTAGGCATGGCTGCATTTCACACCCCCTGCTATTCAATCAACTCACACGCTGTATTAACTCTGAGCGACTATCTCCAGTAAAGCCCCGGGAGCCTCTTCGTAATTGCGCTTTTCTCACTTTAACGCAAATCCACAATAACAGAATTCTTCTGTAATCATTACTGAGCTGTCGTTTTCTATAGCAAAAGCTCGCCATGAACCCGAACGTCTATCAAGGTGGCCAGGAAGTGGGGCCAGATAACTCGATAAGTCGTTTGACTATTTCTCCGCCTTTTTCTTGGCGGCCACTTTAACCTTTTTACGCTTAGCCTCGGCCGTCTTGGGAAGTGTAATCTCCAGGACACCGTCTTCATAATTGGCTTCGATTTTGTTGGCATCCACGGCAGAGGGTAGAGGTATCGACCGGAAGAAGCTGCCGTAGGAACGTTCACAGCGATAATAATCCTCCTCTTTCACTTCGGTCTCGGTCTTTTTCTCCCCCTTAATGGTCAATGTGTCATCAACCACTGAGACATCAATCTTTTGCAGCTACATAGGTGCGCATTTTTAGGTCGTGATGCAGATACCCATGAGTTCCGAAGAAACTTAATGGGCTGCGGAAGGTAATTTTGGGAGTTCATTTGTATCTTTTTAGTCCTGTATAACTATTTCGAAAGAGCAGGCTATAGCACCGGTGGGACATACAGCCTCACAGTTCACACACCAGTCGCACCGTTCTACTTCGATAACAGTAACGATTTGGTCAACCAGAATTAAAACGTTACAAACGCACACGTTGACACACAGACCGCACCCATCACATTTTGTGCGGTCTATGACCGGCGCTTCAGCCATTACCATATAACTCCAACTTGCTCATGTTAACATGAAAGTAGACCAAATGCTGTGACCTTTGTCTCAATACTGAGCATCTGCCATTTGCTTAAGCGCTTCCTTATCAGTAACAACTATGCGATGGTGTTCCAATTTAATAATTCCTCTCTCTTCCAAAGTCTTAAGCGACCTTCCGACGACTTCCCGAGCAGTACCTGCAATAGCTGCCATCTCCTGCTGCGTAAGGCGCTGTCCCGGCCTTGCACCATCTCCGGCATGCTCAAGAAGTATTTTAGCCACCCTACCAATCACATGCCTGAAAGAGAGGTCTTCGACAAGGGACACAAGGTGCCGTATTCGACTTGCTAGAACCTTGACGACATTCAAAGCCACCCCCGGATGACCTCTGAGAATAGATTCTAGGTCGGTCTTGCTGATTATGTAAAGTAAAGCCGGACCCATAGCCTGAGCGCTAGCAGGGTTCGGACCACCATCAAACACAGGAACTTCATTGATAGACCCTCCAGGACGCACAAGCTCTAGGGTTTGCTCTTTCCCTTCAGGCGATACCCTGAAAAGCTTGACCACTCCCGTAGCAACAAAAAATAGCCTATCTGTCGGTTCTCCCTCAAGCAAGATAATCTCGCCTCTCTCAGCCCGCTCTTCAGAGAAAAGGTGCTTTATAGAATCCAGCTCAGGGAGGCCCAGCCCAGAAAAGTAAGGATTTTCGCTCAAAAATCTAGACTCAACAGGCATTATTATGTCCTGCACGAGACACGGAAGTCAGCGGCTAGCAACAACTCCTGCTGCTTCTCTGTCTACCTACTTATTCTAGCTTACACAAGCAGAGGCCGCCGACACTGACCTCTGGCGCTGAACTATCTGGACAAATATTACACGGATTCGACTGCGTCCGCAATAGCCTTGCAAATTAATAGAGGTGTATCTTTGCGACAGAAGTCACATACGGGAGCATTCATTCAAACTATACTTAATGTGTAAGATATACGTAGTTAAGCAATAAGAAAGGAGGCGAAAATGCGCGAAAAGATCGAAAAAGCGCTGAATAGTATAAGACCTTATTTAACAGCCGACGGCGGTAATGTAGAGCTAATTGACGTTACCGGCGATACCGTCAAGCTTAGATTGACCGGTGCTTGTGGCACTTGCCCCATGTCAACTATGACGTTAAAGCATCTTGTTGAGCGGACACTCAAGGAACAGGTCCCTGAAGTGCGGTCGGTAGTTACTGTCTAGTGCCTTAAACCCAAGTGCTGCTCTGACATCTAAATCTTTTGGGTTGGGACAAGGAGCAAAAGAGATAAGGCAAGTCGCAGGAACATAAAAGGAGACGCCTAAAAGGTTCTAAAGGAATTGGAACGCTCGTTGCCGAGAACAAAAAAGGGGAATGTAAATGTCAATACGTTTGCAAGATATGGAGACACAGGATATGGGGAAGATACAACAAATTTCGCATGATGAAGAGCCAATGGCAAACTATAAAGGCCTAAACCTTGAGGAGCAGGGATTATCGGACGTTGGCAACATTGGACCGGTACAAGAGCAAGATTTTTTCAGAGACTTCGACTCAATCGATATATATCTTGCTGAATGTGCTCAAACGGATCTGCTTAATGCTCAAGAGGAGAGACTGCTTGGCTGTCAAATTGAGGACGGGAAGTACCTGTCGCAACTTGAAGAGGCACGGATTGCTGAACACGGCGTCCAACCGTCCGCGGCTGATATTCTGATTACACTAGTCGAACGCCTTTCCAAAATTGGCCGGCTGTTTGATGCAATTGCTCAGTATTTTCAGATACCTTCATCTCACAGCCTAATGGAAAAGGCATTGCATCCGCAACTACGTCATGCTATTGATGGCCACATAGATGAGAACCTGTGCACTGCTATAAGTCAGGTTACCGGAGCGACGCAAATTCAAACCAAATCGGAATTAATTCAGCTATCGCTCGCTACCAGATTGATGCCGTGGCAAATCATCGCGGACGTGGCCAAGGTGACATCCATTCTCGACTTTCAACATGCCGTGCTCTCTCGCAAGTTTCTTGATTGGCTTGACAACAATGCGTCAGGGCTTACACTACATTTCGAGCGAATAAGAGAAGGAGCGCAAAAAGCAAGAGAACGTCTAACTCAAGCAAACTTGCGTCTAGTAATCAGTGTAGCAAAAAAGCAGAGGGGTTATGGTGTGCCTTTTGCTGACCTCGTCCAAGAAGGCAACATCGGATTGATGCGTGCGGTCGAGAAATTCGACCACCGTCTGGGATATAAGTTCAGCACATATGCTCATTGGTGGATCCGACAGGCAGTTGGCCGGGCAATTACTGACCAGTCGCGCACTGTACGTGTGCCGGTTCATATGCATGAGAACATGCGGAAGCTGATGAAAACAAAGGATCGCTTATATCAAAAACACGGACGCAGACCGACCCGCGAGGAGATAGCATCAGAGATGGGAGTTGCTTCCGATGCAGTAGACTGGCTTAAAACTGTAAAGGCAAGTCAGCCTATTTCTCTTGAAACCCCATTGGGGCAGGATGGAAGTCAACTGGGTGATTTTATTGAAGATGTTTCTACGCCTCAGCCAGCGGACGAGGCGGCTATAGGTTTGTTGCGGTCGCAATTGAGCCAGGCATTAGAATCGCTCTCAGCCCGTGAGCGTCGTGTAATTGAACTGAGATACGGTTTGGAGGATGGGTATAGCCTAACTTTGGAAGAAGTCGGCACAAAGCTAGGTCTCACCAGAGAAAGAATCAGGCAGATTCAAAAGGAGGCTCTGGCCAAGTTACGCCACCGAAGCCTTAGCCGCCATTTGATAGAATATCTCGATATGTAAGACAGTAATATCCGGCTGAACTTCAATTCTTCAGTTCCGCAGCCCAAAGAAAAGCAGGGATACTACTCATCTTCCGAACTAATATAAAGAGGTGGAGAGTAGTTCTTGGATCCTGTACCAACGAGGACAAGGCATTTGTTAAGCTTGTTTTGATTTCCTTTCCCTGCTGACCAGGGTTGCTTTGTTAGCCTGCGTTGTGCTCACAATCCTTGCGCTTTGTATCGCTTCGCCAATTCAGTATAGCCTTGAGGTGCTCCTTGTATCCAAATAGAGTGGCGCGGCGATACTGCTCCTTTTATTTCTCCGGGAACGCCAGCGACGAACGAGCCGTTTGGAACTTGCATGCCTTGACTAACCAGGCAGCCTGCCCCAACTATGCAAAAGTTGCCAATTTCAGCATCATGAAGAATAGTCGCATTCATGCCGATAAGCACATTGTTTCCGATTCTGCGGCAGTTGATAACTGCCCCATGACCGATATGCACTTCGCTGCCGATGACAACATCCCCAATTTCAGAGGAGAGCGAACCTGAATGAATAACGCAGTTGTCTTCCACGGCGGTGTTCTTACCAATTCGTATCTTGCCGAAGTCACCACGTATTACTGCACCGGGCCAAACGCTAGAGTTTTCACCAATTTCAACATCGCCGATAACATAGGCAGTTTCACTCACAAAAGCCGATTGGGCTATCTTGGGTTTCTTGCCATCAAAAGTCCTAAGCATTCTAACCTCCTGAACAAGCTATATGTTTAGGAGAAGACAAGTAGATTCCTGCGACGAATCATCTATCCCAGGCGGCGGGAAAAGCATTGCCTAACCCTGTCTCAATCACCGATTGTATTATATCCTAATTGTAACCTATAGTGACTTCTTCGATATCGGTAACGGTGTCCGTAATTGCACAAAATAGCGCTTTGTGCAGC
>Ga0299915_10003550_pt1 | contig 11274 bp, 11 predicted proteins | sample RVTome_13_FD_200263 | JGI IMG/M metagenome (GOLD analysis project Ga0299915, IMG submission 200263) | Soil microbial communities from uranium-contaminated site in the Upper Colorado River Basin, Wyoming, United States - RVT92D227 (version 2) ... | reverse complement strand
AGGAAAAGACAGAATTCACCGTCACCTTGAAGAGCTTTGGTGAGAAGAAAATCGAGGTCATCAAGGCAGTCCGTGAGGTAACCACTCTAGGATTGAAGCAAGCTAAGGATCTGGTAGAAGCTGCTCCACAGGTAGTAAAAGAAGGCATCCCCAAGGAAGAGGCCAACACAATAAAGCAGAAACTGGAAGCTGCTGGAGCGACCGTAGAGATTAAGTAGGGTCACCTCAGGATTTTCGGATTCTTGGGGGGAGGTTGCGTAACATGCTTGAGGGCAGTTACCAGGTTATCTTGGGGTTGGGCGGATTTTTCGTCCTCCTGGGCATTATTTTTATGCTTGGGAACAGAAGGGAAAAGAACAAGTATTACAACTCCATTTTGCTAACCCGGAGAGATATTCAAGAGACTATAACCCGCGAACATGAGCGCTTCTGGCTACACGCTTGGAGAATAGGAGGCTGGATTTCCGTTATCGTTGGCATTGTACTGCTGATTATTGGCGTGATTCTGTGGCGTATCGCGCCTTAAGCTTCTTCTGAGCATTGGAGAGCGGCGAAGAGACCTTCAACAAAGCGGAGTGATCGTCCAATAGAAAATTAGCCTTCGAACTCTATCTTGCGCAATTCTATTTCTTCGTCCGCCCGCTGGCGCTCTCTCCTGGTGCTCTCTTGAAAGCTTTTGGTCATATGCGCAGCGAACTTACGAACACGTTCGCTTTCATCATCTTTGTACTTCTCCAGTGCTTTTGCCTTGCCCTCATGAGCCACAGCGATACCGTACTCTCCAGAAACCACTCCCGTTGCATACATATTAGCCGCAATTTGGCCTAGGATTCGTTCACTATCAGTCCTGCGAACAATCTCAATACACAAATCAAAATCGACTCCTTCAATGGAGTGCATAGCACGCGCGGCTTTCATTAAGCTATCGTCATCTCCTTTTTCGATAAGCACCATTAGGATTTCCCTAAAACCTTTCCCAATTCTTTGTAAGAACTCACCCACATGCCAGTTATAGATGCTCCAATCAGTAGTCATCCCAACAACCCATTCACTTGCAATCTCCTTGTACTCTGGGTGCTGAGTAATAAAATCACGCAAATCAGAGTTAAAGTGATATGGAATAGATTCATACCGGTCGTCGCCAAGTCGTCTTCGCTTCTTTCCTTCTTTGGCATCTTTCTGAATTCTCTTAAGAAACACGTCTAATACAGCACGCAATCCATCGCGTTGGCCAGTTGCCAATAATAATCCCTGTACATGCCAGTCAATATTGGGCAGTTCAACCATCGCTTCTCTCAGAAGCTCAATAGTTTCTGGTTGCAGTTCTTGAATATGTATCCAGCCCATCATAGTCAGTACCGGAAGCTCTGTGAAAAGCATATCTAGAAGTCCAGGATTGTTCTTAATCTCTTCTCTAATCAACGGCTCGATTCGCTCTGGGTCACGTTTGTAGTTGCGGGATAGTACATTTATCAGCGCATGATGCAATGTCCTATCGTCTTGTCCTTCAAGGAAAGAAAACGACTCTCGCTTTTTTACGATATTATCGACTAGGTCGAGATCGTGTTCTCTAATGCTTTTCTCTAAATTCGTTCCCTCAGGGAGGATTAATGAAAAGAGAACAGCACTAATAAGCTGAGTATCTTGAGCCTCGATGATTTTATCGGCGTACTTATCCCATAGCTCAAATTGAACTCCGATTCTGAAACCACTCAGAAAGCTAACAGTGAAGTGTTTGAGAGGCAAGTTACTTGTAAAAGCTTCACTGAGAATCTTGTCGGTTAATCGCGGCTTTACCTGTGTTAGCTTTTGTAGGAAAAACCTGAGGGTGTTGAATTGCCAATCATCAACCAGCGCATACTGAGCCGCAATTCTGTTCAGTTTATCGAACCACTCTTCGAGACGCGCCTCCTCAATAGAATCAACGAGTTTATCTATTTCTTCAGCACGTTTCTGCTCTGCCGTATCCCAGCCTTCTTCTTCTCGGTAAGTAATGGGATCTCCAACTAATAGCCTAAATAGTTGGTAGAATTCGTCTTGGAGTATCTCTCTGCGTAGTTCCTCAGAATTCTGGGTTCTGAACTTATCGGTTTTATTGATCCAGTGAAGCCTCTGCTCAACTGCTTCGACAACCGCCAGATTTTTTATTATCTTTCCATCGTCCTCAAAGACCATTTTTCGGTAAATATGAATGAGGTATCCAAGATCTTCCTTAATCATCTCAATAAGATCGTCCCCATACTCGACATTAGAAGGTGTTCGCGTAACTTCTTCTAACACGTGGACGAGTCGCAATCGCGTTTTCGGGTCGGCAGTTGTCTGATATAGGCCACAAATAAGATCTATCGTCTCTCGACGGATCTTCTTCAAGAAATTGCTAGGTGTGACGGCCCCAAAATGTATAGTGAGAGTATCCTCAGCAGTCAATTCCGAACCCTCGACAGTCGAATTGAGTAATTTTTTTGCTGCAACTTCTATGAAATCTAAGTGCTGGATTCGTTCTTCCATAGACCAGCCAAGCATAAAGTCAAGAATCTTTCGTTGCGTACCGTAGCCAATTCTGCTCTTCGTAAGAACGTTGTAGTCATATTTTGCAAACTCTCGGACGACTTCTAATGCCTTACCGCTGATCTCCTTATCTACTTCGTGAGAAAGTCGAGCAACTAATTCAAGAACCTCATCAGGTTTGAAGTACCGGATATTAGAGAGCAACTCTATGCTTTTCAGCACTAGGTCTTTGTGACTTCTTCCATGTATCTCCTGATCTCCAAAGCGATGGATTACTATTGGAGGTAACGTCTGTTTACTAATTATAGTGTTGACTATCGCCAGTGTTTCTTCTGGTTTCCTGTAATAAAAATCTTTGATAACTTCTAGTATTTGGTAAATCTCATCATTGCTTCTGGAAGAAGCAATATCAACCAAGAAATCTGAACCTAGAATCTTGCCTGCCTTCGTTATAGCTTTGTATTTTCTGTTAAGGTAATCTAGCTGGAATGTTGCAGCCTGTATATGGTTAACCATTAGCTTTTGGAAACTTTCTTCAAGATCATCGAGCCCCAATGTTCTTAGTAATTTCTCCTCTCCCTGTGGTTTGTAAATAATGTCGTGTTCAACTTCGGACCATGCATGGAACAGGATTGTGGATACCTGTATCTCACATTTGAAGCCTGTGTACTTGCGATATTCGACCAGTTTCGAGCGTTCTTTGTCCAAACGGAATATGATATGAGTCCCACGGTAACCCTTCGGATCATACTTTTCTTCATGAGAAACAATGCAACCTTCAAACTCGCTTAGGAATGAGCGCAAAAAATATTTCCTGTCGCTCTCCAAGTAGAAGACTACTCTAACTCCAGCAAGATCTTCTATATCATCGAGCCTCTTATATTCCTTGCCCTCTCGTCTTTTTCGGTCTATTTTCACAGCAAGTCTATTTTCATCCTTTGCCCTATAAAAAATCTGAAATTTGAAGCCATTACTTACCAAAAACACCTCAAGAATATTTTTCACCAAAGAGGCGAACTCCCGATATAGCTGCTCTTTTCGCGCGTATTCCTCAAGAAGTCTTTCCACTAGCTTATCTCTCATAACAAACCCTCAACGATCATAACGATATAGTCTTAATCCCCCTAATGATTTAGCGTATCACTTGTTCATTTTGGAAACAACCTTTTGATACCCACATCCTTCCGGAGCAACACGCTGCTCTGCAAGATCCGTTGACATTAAACAGAAGCAAAGCCTTTGTCCACTAATTTTCCTACTCCAAGAACGTGCAAAAAGCACTGGAGTTTGCCAAGTTTTACCCAAGGAGCAAGCATATTCCTTCACACCTCAGGTTTGATGTTGGCTGCAAGTATTAATGGTTGAGAGAAGACATTATTGCCATACGTAACACTTGTGTCTGTGTTCTACCCATTTATCCAACCCGAACTTTCTAATCGTCCTTAAGTTCTGTCGAGGCGAATCGCCGTGAATTACTCTAAAGCTCTCAAACCTCTGACACTTCTCAAATTCATCGCATTGCCAGCAGCCGTCAAAGCCTTCTCTCGACAGCATGCTAAAACATCACACGAGAACGTGGCACACCCTCCGCCTATTCGACAAGGATTGTTACATTGTAGAGCAACTATTGTCTCCAGAACCTCACAACATTCTCCATAATGTTCAAACTTCTTAACAGCATCCACTTGGTTTACAGAACTGCTCTTGATAGCGGCGTATTTACCGAATTCTGTGTTGTGAAGCTCGTAGAGTAATTCTCTTGCCAAATCCGAGGCTCTGCTACGATAGCGAATGCAGTCACCACAATACAGCCCGCAGTATCCGATTAGTTCAATTTCTCCACCCATTTACAGTGAACCTCCTATTTCAAGCTGACGCATTCTCCTTCTGACTTGATGCGTATATCGAGCAGTTTTGGGCTTAAATTATTTCCTTATGCCGGTACTGTAGAGCTTCGGCCATGTGGTGTGTTTTGATGACGTCGCTATGCTCCAGGTCAGCGATGGTGCGGGAAAGCTTGAGGATGCGATGGAAGGCACGGCCGGTGAGATGAAGCTGTTTCATGGCGGCGCGAAGCAGGCTCTGCGCTGCTGGTTCCACCGTGCAAAATTCCTTCACCTCCTTGGGTGACATATCAGCATTGCACTTCAAGTTTATCCCTCGAAAGCGCTCAAGCTGTATTTCATGCGCTGCTTTGACCCTGGCCCTGACTTTTTCCGAGCTTTCTCCAGGCTTGTCTTCGGTGAGTTTTTCGTAATCAATATGGGGAACATCAACAAAGATATCAATCCGGTCCAGCAATGGTCCGCTTATCCTTTTGTGATAGCGAGAGATTTCTCCTGACGAGCATTTACATTCCTTGAACGGGTCCCCATAATACCCGCACGGGCAGGGGTTCATAGCTGCAACCAGCATAAAGCTGGCAGGAAAGGTAACGCTGCCATGAGCACGGCTGACAGTAATAGTTCTATCTTCTATTGGTTGGCGCAGCGATTCCAGTGTGATGTGCCCAAACTCAGGAAATTCATCCAGGAAAAGCACCCCATGATGTGCCAAGCTTATTTCCCCGGGCCTCGGCCACTGCCCTCCTCCCACCAAGCCAGCGTGAGAAGTAGTGTAGTGAGGCGACCGGAAAGGACGCTCCACCATAACAGGCGTGTCTTGAGGCAGCAATCCACAAACGCTATAAATCTTGGTCACCTCAATAGCTTCCTCCATAGTTAACAGGGGAAGTATTGAGGACAGAGAGCGGGCTAGCATAGTCTTGCCACTCCCCGGCGGGCCACACATGAGGATATTGTGTCTGCCTGCCGCTGCTATCTCCAGAGCTCTTTTGGCATGTTCCTGACCCTTTATATAACTTAGGTCAGAGGCATAACTGGGGCGAAATTCTTGCTCCCAATTCAGGTCGCTGTGGTATTCAGGGATGACTGCCTCACCTTGAAGGTGAACAACCAGCTGCGCCAATGATTCTGCAGGGAAAATATGTGCATTGTCTATAAGGGATGCCTCTTTCGCATCATCAGAAGGCACAAATACTGTGGATAAGCCTTTGCCCCGGGCTAAAGCTACCATGGGCAATATCCCATGGGTGTGGCGCAGCTTGCCATCCAAAGAGAGTTCCCCCAAAAAGATACTGTTTGAGGGGTCAGCGTTGAGCTGTCCCGAGCTCATCAGTATGCCTATAGCAATCGGCAAGTCGTAAGCAGGCCCTTCCTTTTTCAAATCAGCCGGAGCCAGATTGACGGTTATGCGCCTGTTGGGGAATTTATAGTAAGAGTTCCTTATCGCTGACCGCACTCTTTCTCTGGCCTCTTGAACCGCCTTGTCTCCCAGCCCAACTATGGTAAAGGATGGTAAGCCCGGAGATAAATCCACTTCTACTTCGACTACGGCTCCCTCCAGACCCAGCACAGCAGCACTTTTTACTTTGGCTAGCATTTCGACAAAGCTTCCTTCACCTAAGCGAGGCTCAGTCTCCCTCCCCTAGAAATTCCTCAATTTTCTTGATTAGTTCTCCATTCTCCTCTTGAGATAGCATAAGGTTGCTTTCTAGTCTGTTGATATAGTCATCGATTTGAGGAAAGCGAGACCTTGCTAGGGCTAGTTGCTCATTCTGTCTTCTAATTTCCTGATCCAAATCACAAAAATCGATTCTCAGCCCTAATCTCTCGTTCAAAAAGCTCAGCACCTTCTTTTGAGCCTGAGCATCTTCCATCGCTGCCAGGTAAAAAGGTATGGGCACCCACACGCTCACCCCGGGGATATTCCTCTCCCTGGCTAGCCATAGCAAGAAGGAATTCAGTGTTGGCCTTTCACCAGGTTGAGTTTGATAATCCATATCCCTGTTCAAGTCATATTGGCTCAGTATTTCTTTCATTTCTGGCAGATTAACCACGGCAAGCGACTGGCGGGGGGTCGTGTGAGCACTGAAGCTAACCATGGCACCGATCACATATAATTCCTTTACCAGGCAATGACGCTCAGCCACGTCCAGAACGGAGCTTAGAAATTTGTACCACTCAGCCCCGGGAGAGTCACTTTGACAAATCACCAATTCGTGTTCCGAGCAAGCATAGAACTTGCTTTCAGGAAATCGGGCTATATTGTCTTTTATGGCAACTCCACCCATGGGGAAGAAATCGTCGGGTTCGATCTCGGCAAATTCCTGCCCTTTCAGCTTCAAAGTCAAGTAGTCCGTGACTTTTCGTCCCAAGTCTCCGGCATCTTCGCTCCAAGCCAGCACTAAAGAGGATTGGTGAAGGTCTGGCTCCTGGTAGATTGTAATAGGATATCTTTGGTTCAACCTCCCTCTCCTCGCTTCTTGAAGAACTTCTCAACGTCTTCCACAATTCTCTTCTCTTCCTCCTCAGTAATCGGCCCAGGCTCCGCTGGTTGGGCATAGGCGACACGCTTTAACCTATCCAATTGCGCCCTTATCTCCAAGGGGACTTGTTGGTAAAATTCTTCAATCCTCTGCTGCACCTTTTGGTCTAATTCATCCAGGGTGTCCAAGTTAACCTCTATTTTCAGACTATAGCTGAGGACTTCCAGCACAGACTTCGAAGCTTTCGGGTAGGACAATGGAAATCCTTGAAGATATACTGGTATCTCGCCCATCAAGCAAATAGCCTCGACCCCCCTTTTCTTGGCAACTCCCAGCAAAAGTCCATTCAAACCCGTAATATTTCCATGCCCTCCCCTTCCTTCGATATCGGACATGAGTACAGTGTTCTGGTACGCCTTTATCTCGGAGATTAGACTCCCAGAATTAGGCACAGCCCAGACCCTGGGCTTTGCAGTGTGGTGAATCAAAGCCACAGCCGCTCCCGAAGTATAAACTCTGCGACATTTGAATTTCTCAGCTACATCCAAAACCAGGCCAGCCATGCGACAGGCCTTTCTCCCCTCAGCATACATCCTACCCCCTTCGGCTGGCTGTTCTTCCCCGATAAAAAATATTATATCTGTCCCACGTATTTTCTTGAAATAGAATTTGCTGCTGGGAAATTCCAGGCATTCCAAGACTCCCTTCCTAATCAAGACTCGCTTGGGATAAAAGAATTCCTGGGGCTCAATTTCTCCGAATTCCTCTGCCTCTAACTTCCCTCTCAAAGTATCAACAGCGATTATCCCGATATTGCCTATTCCCGGCCAACTAGCTATCAAAATCGGATTCTCAAGCTGTGGCTCTTGACAAAGTCGGATTCCCATCGCACTCCCCAGATCTGACTTAATATTATATACTATCTTCTTGTCTGCCGTTGTATAAAATAGCTGTCGCCTATTTGTGGGAGATTAGTCAATGGGAAATTGGGAAAAGGACCTTCCGCCAATCGCTAGAGAGAGATTAGCCAGGATTAGTGAATTGACCCCAGAAGAAAAACAGAAGATGCTAGATTCCGAGAAGGTGAACTCTCTGCTCTCAGAATTCTATCAAGGTCAAATTGACCCCGAAAGCTTGTGGAAGAGGCTAAGAGAAGAAGGGAAGCCATCCCTTCTGAGGGAAGCCCAGGTGAGACTGGTGGATTCCCTTGGTTTTGGGAGTACTCCAGCCGAATTGCAGAGGAAAAGGGAAGGAATTCTAGCCATAGAAACTCTAAAGAAGGAACAGAATACTTCTGTAATTGAACTGAATTTGAAGCGGATGGAGGAATTGCAGAAGAAATACAGAACGGAAATAGAACAGGCCTACGATGGTATAAGAGCCGAAGTGGAAAGAAATCCCCGATTAAGGGTCAAGCAAGTTCAGCAAGGACAAAACACCGTGGTCATTCAACTCACTGTTGATGAGGCGATAAAACAGCTTCCTCAGTGGCGAGATTTTCTCTCCAACCAGGAAAAAAGATACAACCAAGAGTTTGCCAAAGTAATAGAGAGGTTAAAAAGAGACTTGAAGTGAAGGACTTCATGTACCTATAGCTACGGCAATGGCAAATTCCTTACTATCAGAAAGGCTAACAGAGACCTCTTTCAAGTTTAATTCCGCCGCTTTATTCAGAGCTTGTCCATGAAGTTTGACCGATGGTCTGCCATCGTCCCCGGTGAGAATCTCAATTTCCCGCCAGGCAATATCTATCCCGCCTATTCCGAGGACTTTCATGACCGCCTCTTTGCCAGCAAATCTGGACGCCAAGGACGAAGGCCTATTCTGGCAAGTCCTGAGCTCCGTTTCGGTGTAAATCCGGCTCAAAAACCGCTCTCCCCCTCGTTTGATTGCTGACTCAATACGCTCTATCTCCACAATATCAATGCCGATGGATGTCACTTAGTCCCCCTTTTTAGAGCGCTTTGAGCAAGTTGATCAACGCAACCGACATGGCATCAGACTATAAGATTGGCAAGTATCTGGCAAGCTCATAGTCGGTAACATGGATGCGATAGCGGTCCCATTCGATCTTCTTATTCTCGATAAAAGCATTGAAAACATGGTCGCCAAGGGCTTTCCGCACCAGCTCGCTCTTCTCAGTGAGCTGAATCGCTTCCAAGAGACTGGCCGGTAGACTACCTATTCCCCGTCTTCTTCTTTCCTCCTCGGACATGTGATAGACGTTCGCTTCCACTGGTTCCGGAGCCTGCAATCCTTCCTCAATTCCTGCTAGTCCAGCAGCTAGCATCACACTGAAACAGAGATAGGGGTTACACGCAGGATCCGGAGAACGAAGCTCGAATCTGGTCGCATCTTCTTTGCCTGGCTTGTATTCCGGCACTCTAATCAGGTCGGAGCGGTTGCGTGTCGCCCAAGAGATGTAGACCGGCGCCTCCCAGCCTGGCACCAGCCGTTTATAGGAATTGACCCACTGATTGGTAACTGCGGTAAACTCGGGGGCATATTTCAGAAGTCCAGCAAGGAAGCTTAAAGCTATTTTAGAGAGGTGATACTTACCATTCTTATCAAAAAAAGCATTGTGGTTGCCCTTGAATAGCGACTGGTGTACATGCATCCCGCTGCCATTGATGCCGAAGACTGGCTTAGGCATGAAAGTGGCATAAACACCATGTCTCAGCGCTATCTCCTTGACCACAATGCGATAGGTCATCACATTATCAGCCATAGTCAGAGCATCGGTATAGCGCATGTCTATTTCATGCTGACTGGTGGCCGCCTCATGATGGGACTTATCAACACCAATGCCCATGGCCTCTAGCGCGAGTACTGTTTCTCGTTTCAGGTCATGGGCCGCATCTGGCGGGGTCATATCAAAGTATCCTCCCGCATCCAAAGCCTCGCAGCTTTTTGAGTCCTTAAAATAGAAGTATTCCAGTTCGGGGCCAACATAGTAAGTGTAACCAAGATTTGCAGCTCGTTCCAAATTCTTTCTCAACACAAATCTGGGGTCGCCTTCAAAAGGCTCACCTCCGGGCTTTACGATATCACAAAACATGCGGGCCACTGCCGAATGCTCCCCAGGCATCCAGGGGAGTAATTGAAAAGTGTCAGGGTCAGGCACGGCAACCATGTCGCTTTCATCAATACGAGCGAAGCCTTGAATTGAGGAGCCATCAAAACCAATTCCTTCCTGCAAAGTGGTCTCCATCTCGTCTACGCCGATGGAAAGGCTTTTAAGGAAACCTAAAATATCGGTGAACCACAGCCAGACAAATCTTACATCATGCTCCTTTGCCATCTTTAGAACATATTGCTTTGCTTCCTCTCTGCTTTTTTTGTCCGTCATGCTTTTCCTCCTTGTTTCCCACATTATATCAAGCTTTCCCTATATGTTTACATGTTTGTTTCCATACTATACTGTTCACTCTGCGCCGTTGTCTTAAATAGCATTGTCGCTCTCTTCCATGGCTCTGACACGAATCCCACCCTCGACCGGTAGCGGAGTTAGCTTGCCATCAGCCCTCTCGCCGGTTCCTCCCGCCATAGTAATAGCGTTCGGTGCTGTAGCAATACTTGAGTCTCAGACGAATACTCCGACCTTAGTCTTGGGCAGTAGGTTTATTTTGTATCGTCAACCTGCCACTTCACTGGCGTCTCAGCCCATACCTTTATCGAGACTGTACGAAACATAGGATACAAATTCAAGGAGTTATGAGCCTATGCGAAGACACTCTGCTAAATTCCAGATGACACTTTACATAATATGCTGGCCGCCTAATCAAACTCACACCACTTTCACTGCCGTTCCATAGGCTACCATCTCGGCAGCTCCGGACATCACCATCGAGGTTGCAAATCTAGTACATATTACGGCATTAGCCCCCATCTTCTCGGCTTGGTCAACCATCCTCTGCAGTGCTTCCTCTCGAGCTTGCGCCAGCATTACGGTGTAATCCGTGATTTCACCGCCAACGACGTTGCGCAAGCCGGCCATAATGTCGTGGCCGACATGCCTGGCTCGGATAGTGCTGCCTCTAACCAAACCTAGAGTCTCTGTTATCTTTTTGCCCTCTATGTGCTCTGTAGTAACTACAATCATTTCTCCACCTCCTTGAATTTATCCTTTTCTTGTCTGGATGTTCGACGCCTCTCGAAACCCAGCGATGCCAGAACAATAATAAGCCCGATAGCAATGGCGGCGATGGCAATCTTAACTGGTAGGGGCAACTCCAGGAAAGCTAAACGGAAGAACCAATAAAGCCCCCAGCCTATCAAGATCCCCAGGCCGACTGCCAGCAAAATACCGCCCATCTTCCTCAAGTTATTTCTCCCTGAATCGATTAGTGATGGGCAATCTCCTATCCCGCCCAAAGTCTCTGGGAGTTATCTTGATACCGGGGGCAGCCTGGCGGCGCTTATATTCGCTCCTGTCCACC
>Ga0299915_10003549_pt1 | contig 11277 bp, 10 predicted proteins | sample RVTome_13_FD_200263 | JGI IMG/M metagenome (GOLD analysis project Ga0299915, IMG submission 200263) | Soil microbial communities from uranium-contaminated site in the Upper Colorado River Basin, Wyoming, United States - RVT92D227 (version 2) ... | reverse complement strand
CAGTTAAAGTTGTATACTTCAGCAGAAATAAAAAATCTAACCGCTTCATTTGGAGCAGAAAAATGCGGTATAGCTTCTGTCGATAGGTTTAAGGATGCACCAAATGGTTTTCACCCAAGAGATATTTATCAGAGATGTAATTCTGTTATTGTCTTTCTGATACAAATGCCAACAGATATAATTATGGCCTCAAATCCTGTTCCATATTCTCATACAGCATATCTGATTTATTCTAAACTCGACACATTGGGACTTGATCTAAGTAAAGCAATTCAAAATAATGGAAATCATGCTGTCCCAATACCTTCGGATGTACCTTATATATTTTGGGATAATGTAAATCGTCATGGAATGGGTATCCTTTCTCTTCGCCATGCAGGATATCTGGCAGGACTTGGAATTCTTGGTCGAAATAATCTGCTGATTAATCCTGCTCTTGGAAACATGGTCTATATTGGGGCAGTACTTACTGACAGTAAATTAGTGCCGGATCCAATTATTACAGAATTAAAATGCCCCACAAAATGCAAAATCTGTCTTGACAGTTGCCCTCAAAAAGCCTTGGATGGCAAAACCGTTAATCAAAAATTATGCAGACAATTCTCCGGTCTTCATCATGAACGAGGATTTAATATTTACACCTGCAATGTTTGCAGAAAAGTGTGTATTTTCAGGACAAGAATAAAAATTTAAAAAACACGCTATAACACGGACAATAAAATTAATAGGTTTGTCACGGTTTTTGCGCTGGTTTTCTGCTATTTAGACAGCTCTATAAAACGTGACAAATCCGGACTCCCGACGCTCGCAAGCTCAGTCGGGACTTTCGCGCGCACCTGCTTTCTATTAGGGTTTGTATACCTTGACTTGTTACCTGCTCCCAATCAACATTGTACCCCCGTCACTCGCTGCGCTCGAACGGGGCGCGGCGCGACACTCGTAAAACTTAGAAAACTTGTACTTGGACTGGCAAAAAATGCGCCGTACCCTCCCTGCCTGCCGCCTGCCTGCCGGTAGGCAGGGCAGGCAAGGCTTGCACCGTGATACCTTTCTGGCTAAAGTACCAGGACTCTGCCCGGTGCTGTCGTCGGGTAACTCTTACTAATTATACCGCCGGGCCGTCAGCTTTAATTTATTAGCGTACTGCATCGTATAAAATTATCATGATTTCCTTATCTTTGTGAGACATATTCGTTACTATGACAGCGATAGAACTTAAGACTTTATTAATCCATCGAATCTCTGAAATAAACGATATTTCGTTTCTCAAGGCATTAAAAACAATCCTCGATTCAAAAACCGAATCCGGAGTAATCCAATTGACTCCTGACCAGCTAAATGATATTATTGAATCCAAAAAGGAGATTGAACAAGGATTATTTATCGAAAGTAGTGTCCTTGATAAAGAGGTACGTCAATGGCTAAACGCAAGATAGTTTGGTCGCATAGAGCTAAAATAAGACTTTATGAAATTCTCGATTTCTATATCGAGAGGAATAAAAGTAAAACCTATTCTATAAAGCTAAATAAGATTCTTCAAAAAGAAATCAAGGTCCTTTTAAAATATCCGGATATTGGTTTGAAGACGACTGAAGAATCAACCCGAGGATTGATCATTGATGCTTACATTATCTATTACCAAATAGCTAACGACAAAATTATCATTCACACGATTTGGGACTCGAGACAAGACCCTGCCCGGTGCTCGCGTCCTGACGCTTCGGTCAGGACAGGTCGGGTAACAGGCCCTCTCTGCAACCTGGCCCTGTGAAATATGGCTAAAGCGCATACCTCGCGCTATTTCACAGGGCTGGCCCCTCGCTATCCCGACATAACATGTCGGGACTTTACGCTCGGTCCTCTTTATTGCCGGCCTTTGTATTTTATTCAATAGGACTAATTGCTTGCGTGTAACCGAGACAAAAGCCTCTCTTTAATATCGAAAAAGAGTAATTTTGTACCATGATTAGTCTTACAAAAGATCAGATCAAAGAGATTGCCGAGCAACTTGACTGCGGCATGAGGTGCTACATTGATAAGGAAACAGGTGAAATTAAAACTACTCCTGATTTTGATAATTGGTATACTGATGACGAACTATGGACAGATGTTTTAATTGAGCTTGAAGAGAATTGGGGTAAATACGTCGAGATTGAAAGAATGGAATCTCGTGATTCGTTTGATTTAATAGCAGACTTTGCGGAAAGTGTCGATAGTAGAGAATTACGAGATAGCCTCATTAATGCATTAAATAAAAAACACCCATTTCGAAATTTCAAGCGGGTAGTTGATAATTCAGGACCATATCGTCAAAAATGGTTTGACTTTAAAAACCAAAGTTTAATTGAGTGGGTCGAGAAAAAACTTGGCGAAATTAATTCACTCGAAGAATTTAAATAAATGACAATCGATGGAAGATGAGATTCTGAATAAAGTTAAACATGTATTGAACGACTGGAATCCACTTGGTAAATATGCCAGTAAAATACATGACTTAAATGAATATGAAACTGAGGCAAATGACATCCTCTTCTACATCGATTTTGAGATAACTTCTAAAAGACCAGTGGAGGTAAAGAAACAAATTCAAAAATTGGTTAAGGATGTCCTCACACAAGCATTTAACATTGATTTGACTAATGAAGAATGTAGAATTCCCGCAGAAAAAATCTATCAAATACTACATGAAAAGTAACAAAAGTCCTGCATGACAAGAATAAGATTGCTACGACCACATAACACGGACGGTATAAGGTAAGTTGTTTCCCGCTTATTTAGAAAAAAGCGGGACAGGTCGTCACATTTTTTGCTTTCCTGCCTGCCGGCAGGCAGGTGTTCCTACTACCAAGACAGGATAGTACCCCCTGACAGACCCGGACCGCTTCACTGCCCTCAATAAATTTAACTGCATCTGGATAGTTGACTAACACCTTGACAACTCTCTACCGCGACACTCGTAAAGGCCAGATAGTTTGTACCCGGCCCTCCTTCGCCAAGGCTTCGGAGGGCAAAGACGGCAAAAAGTGCGCCCCTGACCTTCGGTGCGGGGCACGGCATACCCACCCTGCCTGCCGGCAGGCAGGCTTGCACCCCATGACGTTCGCTTCTTACTGACGCTCATTTTACTCGGTCAGTACTTTCAGCTCAGTCAGGGCTTTCGACGTGACAGCTTTCTGGCTAAAGTACCTGGATCCTGCCCGGATGCTGCGTCGAGTAACGCTTACATAATTATACCGCCGGGCCGTCAGACTGTCTTTTTTATAATCTACTTTATAATACTATACTATTCTTTTAATTCTTACTTTTAACATTCTGTATAATGTGTTTTAAAATTTAGTATTGTACTTTAATTGGCAGTAGAATATATATTCGCTCCATGAGTACTACCGCGTGATTCATACGGATTACCCGCAGAGAGACCATGGAAAAGACTGATGTGGCTCATTGGAATACGATGATAAATTAAAGCTGCGAGGTACACGCATGAGTTGCAGAATCCTATATATAAGCGGATCATTAGGCCTCGGACACGTGACACGCGATCTTGCAATCGCTACCGAAATACGCCGAATGTGTCCCGACGTTGACATCGCCTGGATCGCGGGCTCACCCGCGTCCGAGGTACTGACAGCGGCCGGGGAGAGGCTCGTGCCCGAACAGGCAAAATACCGGGGAGAGACGGATCTTGCAGAGGCAGTCGCACACAAAGGCCGTCTAAGTCTTACTATCTACGTGTATCGGGCTCTTAGCGCATGGTTCCATAATGCGTTTCTGATTGGTAGAGTTGCAACTCAGGGAGAGTTTGACATCATCGTCGGAAACGAGACCTATGAGATTCCTGTCACAAACTTCTTCGGCTTCCATGTCCTGCCACCTATTCCTTTTGTAATGATGTACGACTTTTGGGGTATGGAGGTTACATCGGGTAATGTGTTCGAGAAGTTTGGTGCGTGGATGCTCAACCTCGTATGGTCGCAGGAATGGCGTGTGACCGCTCGAAGGCAAAATGCAGCCGTATTCTTCGGTGAGATCGAGGACGTTCCTGATCGGCCTTTCGGTTTTTTGTTACCCAACCGCCGCCGTTATACAAAGAAACACGTTGAATTTGTCGGCTACCCATTGTCGTTCAATGTAAAGGATGTTCCTTCCAGGGACGTCTTACGGCGAGAGTTGGGATACGGCGACGGGCCGCTCGTGATATGCACTATAGGCGGTACATCAATCGGAAGAGATCTCCTTGAGCTCTGCGGACGCGCTTTTTCTCTGGTTACGGAACATGTGCCTGCCCTGCACATGGTCCTTGTCGCTGGGCCCCGTATCGATCCGGAATCACTCAACGTGCCTAAAGGAATCGACTGCCGAGGAATGGTGCCCCACTTGTGGCAGCACTTGGCTGCATGTGATCTAGCAGTCGTGCAGGGAGGCGGCACTACCACAATTGAGGTTGAGGCACTGCGCGTACCCTTCCTATTCTTCCCGATCGAACACCAGTCTGAGCAGGAAGTTACCATCGCCAACCGTCTCTTCCGTCACGGAGCTGGAGTGTGTATGCACGTTTCGTCTACGAGTCCCCAGGATATGGCCGATGCCATTAAGGCCAACCTAGGTGTTAAGGTCTCATACCCGGAAATACCGGTTAGTGGAGCCCATCTGGCTGCAAAGCGAATACTGGAGCGTGCTGGAATTAGAGACCTGGAGTAGAACTGAAGAAAGTTTATTAGACATGTAGGAGAAAGACCTTCCGAAGGGAACAAGACGTTTAACTTTAGGACAACTAACGTGATAGACAAATAGATCGTTGGAGCCGATCGCTTTCTTTCTAGCTCAACTCCGCATTACTGTCTCTGGTATTTGATAGTTAATCATGTAATTCGATGGTTTCCAGATCCCAGGTTGGTAATCGTTACAAATGGTGGTATTTACCTTCGGTGAGCTCCCTTCGGTCAGGGCCTTCGGCGTGACAGCTTTCACGCCTTCGCGACTGAAGTCGCTATGGCGTGCAAAGCTGGCTTAAGTACCAGCCCCGATACCTCCTAAAATCCGCATGTTTGATTTGCGAAGAGATTTTAAACCTATACAAAGCAAAGTTATTATGTTTTTGTATTGGTTTTAATGTTCTGATAATATATGTAGCATTATTTCATATCAAAAATCCACATCAAGTTTGGGATTTTCGGTGTTTCTTTAACTTTCATGCATATCTTACCCATGCTGCTAAGCAACTTATATTATGATCAATGCTATAACTGGACTTAAATATTAGGTTGAGAAGTGTAGCTTACCATATACTTTCAGATAGTTTTGTCTGGATCTTTTAATCCATTTTGCTGGCAGAATAATGAACCGGAACAAGAACTTTTTAACTCTGAAGTTAGGCTTTAATGATTTGATTTTTTCTGAGAAGTATCTGATAATATAATGATATAAATTTCTGCAAATAGCTGTAATATACAAGAATACTGTGTTCTGGTTTAGTTTTGAGAAGGGCATAGAATTCCAGCCAAAATCATTTTTAAGTATATCAAACTGCTTTTCCATATTTCCACGGTGATTATAGAATTGAGCTATTTCAGCAGCACTCCACTGTGTATTATTTGTAAGTATAGCCCTGTATTCGTAATGATCTTGTGTAAAAAGGCTAAGTTGGCCGTCCTTTGTCGGTTTTCTTTTGACAATCAATCTATATTCCTGAGTAGCTATTTTATTTTCCCTTGCTTGTTGTTGAAAAGGAGTTATGGTTAATTCTCCTATTTCGATCGTCTCATTAGCAGTATCTGTTATAGACTCCCACTTACTGATCTGAGGATAGTATTTTTCAATATAACTATTCCTGCATCCAATGTAAAAATTCCTCACTTCTTCCGCTAAAAGATTTATAACATCAAATTGATAGGAAGCAGCGTCTGCTCTAAAATGATCAGCTTTTTTTATCCCTTTTGATTTGAGCAAAGTAAATATGCGTCCTAAAGTATCTATCTGAAAGGACTTTGCATCACTATTTCCATTCCTGTTTTCAATATATAATACCTGCTCTTCATTAAGTGTGCATACACCCGGCTGATACCCAGGATTCCTTTTATAAGTCATCTTACTGTCACTTTTCTCAGTAAAGAGGATAGTATTATCATAATCAATGGTAATCTCATCTTTAGAAAAAGCTCCAAGTTTTTTAAGTAACGCCACATTAAATTCCTCCAACCTTGAGTTCCGGTTGTAAGTATGCTCCACAGATCCTCTTTTGGTAAAGCATTGATTGTTGTCTTCAGATAACTCCTTAAGCCTTTTTAAAACAGTATCAGAACTTGGCAAATTAACAAATGGATTCCTTTGAAAATGTGCTTTCAGAGGTAATTGCAAATCTTCAATACAATCACCACCACATAAATAAATGCTTAATATTGAATAAATTATATCTTTCCAGCTATAGGTACTTTGATGGGCTAATCTTGGAAGATACTTGTCGAATAAATTTCTGTAATTACCTTCTTCCAGGTATTTAAAAACAAAATTTACTCCTCCAAATGCGGATATTGTGTTACAATTTTGTACTTTCATCTTTGGTATTTTGGGCAACACCAATTTAGGTGAAAATACTATGGCTGTAAAATTTTAATTATTAACTTTTTACAGCCTTTTTTAACATTATCATGAGGATTCTAGGAGCTATCGGGGTGCCCGGATGCTTCCCCCGACGTTCACTTCGTTCAGTCGGGTCAGGATCGAGTAACTCTTACTAAATTATACCGCCGGGCTGTTATGGCTAATTGTTTTTGGACCTTGAGTTATTATCAAAATTTGTTGAAACTTACTCAAATGACTTTTTAATCTGAATTTCAGGATTATTATTGTAAATCTCTTTCAGTTCAGAAAGGCTTTCAGAATCGATTAACTTCATTAATTCACTTATTTTGTTTAGCGTTTCTATCTGTTTTGAGCTTAGCTGATTATTTTGAAAGATATCATCCAATATGGGTGCATATTGATCAATAGGATATTCGGTTCCTAAAATAGATGCCAAATCTGTACAAACTTTCCCTACTATCGAAACCAGACCGGTATATCTGCGGGGTATTCCATATAGGTTAGGATCTATTTCTTCATTTTGCAATTTTAACCATAATTCGTTACTGAAATCAAATTTCTCACGGCTGTAATCGACCATATCCATGCTCGGATCAACAAGCATCCAGCGTATTTCATTTTCATTCCAAACTTCACAAACGGTGTGGCTTATATGAAACCCGGGCATTATATAAGTTGCATGTCCGGTACGTACCCTGGCAGGTATTCCGCGAAATTTTAATATCGATGCCAATAAAATTGCATTCTGGTTGCAACCAAGTACCAGACGGTCTTCAGGCTTTCGGTTATTTATAAAGCCGGAGGAGTCATAAGATACAAGACCTTCCAAAATCGATTTAACACTTGGATAGCTGAATGCCTCATTCCATCTCTCTTGGGGGATGAGTTCACGGTATTTTGGCAAATCATTATAGGGATGAATTATTTGCGATTTTATTAAACGGCAAAGCTCTGGTAATGAATCAGAAAGTTTTTCATACAAATATTCATATTTTCCTGGATCGGTAAAAAAGCTGTATTGCCGATAGAAGTCCAATACTGATATACTGTCTTTGTTAAATCTATTTGTTAGCATCTGCCCATCTTTCATTTGCGGACTTTTTTGGGCATAACTGAATTGCATGAGAACGAAAACCGATAAAATTAAAACTGTCCTTTTCATAATCAATAAATTTAAGTAGTTAATAATATTAACATAATTGATAAAAAAATTACTTCTTCGGGTTAATGTATTTTTTAAGATTATTTACATAGGATTCAAATGCCTTTATTCCTTTTTCTGTGATTGATATCATAGTATTCGGGTAATTATTTTTAAACGTTTTTTCAACATTGATATATCCTGCTTCATGCAGTTTCTTAATCTGTAAACTAATATTACCTGCAGCAGCTTTTGTTTCTTCCTTTATATAGTTAAACTCAACTTTCTCTGAGGTCAACAGCATAGAAATAATAGCCAACCGCAATTGGGAGTGTAATAGAGGATCTAAATCGCTATACATATTATTATTCTTTTGCTGATTTTAAAAAATATCCGGGTATCAGATAACCGCAGATTATAGCCGCACCGGTTATTAATGCCATGTATTCATTTGATACAAATGTTGTGGCAATACTGAATATAAAAAATGTCATACCTCCAATTTTAAGAGGCCTAAACTTAATAAGTAACCCTGATGTAGTAGTTGCTATACCTGCTATTAACAACATTATTGGTGGCGGGGCTATTTCCAATTTGATACAAAGCAAAATTGTAATAAAAAATGAAGCAGCAGTTACTTGCCAAAGTTTAGTGAGATAATTGTCCAAATAGCTGTATACTTTCTTATTCTTATCTATTTTACGTTGCATAAAAAACTGGATTATAAATCCAATTAAACCAAACACGACCCAATTGCCAAGAATAAAAAGACCCGTAAGTTCCCAATTTCCAACCATTAGTTCATGTGCTTCCTTGCTCTGTAAAATCTTTAAGATGATGAAATTAGAAAAGCAAGCAAGAGTTAATATCCAACCCCAAAGGAGAAAGGTTTTTGCACTTTCCTTATAATTTATTTTAAAGTTTAAGATAGCTTTTGTAATTATATCAAAGCCTTCTTCCGGTGTTAAACTTTTTTTTTCCATATTTTTAATTGTTAATAGATATAATTTGGTACAAATATAAATTAATTAAATTAATTAACCAAATATATTTGCATTTTTTTTCAAATTAAAGCTATGTTACCCTTGATTTTGATGGAATAAATGATTGTGCTATCTCAAATTAACTGCCACTGTACCAGGACATTTGAACATTGGATATAAAGAAAAAGGTATATAATATCAACTAGCCATAACATGGACAATAAAATTTGTACCCGGCCCTCCTTCGCCAAGGCTTCGGAGGGCAAAGACGGCAAAAACCACACCGTACTCTCCTTCGGACGCCGAAGCCTTGGCGAAGGCGTTCCTCGCACCCCATGACGCTCGCTTTCAGCTCGGTCAGAGCCTACAGCGTGACAGCTTTCACACCTTCGCGACTAAAGTCGCTATGGCGCACAAAGCCGGCTAAAGAACCGGGACTCTGCCCGGCGTCGGCGTCGGGTAACATAACCTCTCTTTATGTTTAAGCCTCCTGCGCCCAGACAAGACAAACATTTGAAAGTTGCAAACGGTTAAGAAATTTAATAGACGGAAGTAGATTTCAACACAGGACTACCAATGATAGAATGTCATTCGTCGGCCTGTTTCCGTAACCCACCGATATGTATTTTGTTTGCTGTCTGATGTAAGATTCCTTTAGTAGAAATTTTAAAACTGGTTTCGACTATCTGAACTTAAAATTATAAAGCAAATGGCTAAAAAAATTGTAATTATTGGGGGTGGAGTTGCAGGACTTTCTGCAGGTATATATGCAAAGCTGAATGGCTTCGATACAGAAATTATTGAGATGCATTCTGTTACCGGTGGACAATGCACTGCCTGGGACAGAAAAGGATACAGATTTGATTACTGTCTTCATTGGCTTGTAGGTACAAGGAAGGGTCCTTTCAACGACCTTTGGAGAGAGACCAATGTGCTGAATGACAATGTGAAAATAATTGATCATGAAGTTCAGACAAAGGTTTTTACTGAGAATGGCAGGGAATTTATACTCTATGCTGATCTAAACAAATGGGAACAGTATCTATACAAACTAGCCCCTGAGGATACAAAAAGGATTAAAAAGATGTGCACCGATATGAAGAAATCTGCTGTTCTTCAACCCTTTTCAGACCCACCGGGATTAAGAAAATTCGGTCAAACTATCACTTCAATGTTCAGCATGATGCCTATTATGATCCTCTTTTTGAAATATGGTCGTATAAGCTGTGATGAATATTTCAGGAAGCTGGGATTTACCAACAAGTTCCTGAGAGACACTTTCAATAGCATTTATGGATCTCGTGATTTCTCAGCCCTCGGATTCATTATGATGTTCGCATGGTTCAACCAGAAGAATGCAGGTTATCTCGTCGGAGGGTCTTTACCGCTGGCTATGCGAATGACAAACCGATATCAGGATTTTGGAGGTAAGCTTAGGACAAAATCAATGGTTACAAAAATTGTAGTGGAGAATAACATAACAAAAGGTGTAATTCTTTCCGATGGAACTGAAATAAAGGCTGATTATGTTATCAGTGCTGCAGATGGGCATTCAACCATCTACAATATGCTTGAAGGAAAATACTTGAATAAGAAAATATCAAATGCATATGAAAATTGGGAGCTATTTACCCCTATAGTACAGGTATCATTTGGCATTAATAAAACTATAGATTCAGAGGTACCGGCTGAGATGTGGATAATTAAAGATCAGATAATAGGAAAGACCAAAACAAGGAATGGTTATTCTATTATGAATTATAGTTTCGATCCCACTATGGCTCCTGAAGGAAAATCTGTCATTGTGATGCGGTTTGATTCACCATGGGAGTTATGGAAGGATATTGATACCGTTGATTATAAAAAAGAGAAAGAGAAGATTGAAGAAGATGCAAAAGCAATTTTGGAAAATCGTTATCCCGGAATTTCTGCAAATATTGAAGTCTGCGATGTCGCCACACCAGTAACTGACGTTAAATATACGGGAGTATGGAAAGGATCTTACGAAGGGTTTATTCCGTCAAGTAAAAATCTTTTGGACAATCTTAGTCCTATCATTCCAGGTCTTAAAAAATTCTATATGGCTGGACAATGGCTCTTCCCGGGTGGTGGATTGCCGCCAGCAGGACAATCAGGTAAATGGGCAATACAATACATATGTAAAGAGGAGAGAATCACGTTTAAGGCAAAGTAAAACTGCATTCATACCTTTCATTCTAACTGGACTAGTGTTAAAAAATGCCAGTGAGGTTTTGAGATGTTCTAAAAAAGATTCGCCATGACAACCAAGGCCTAAACATAACACGGACAATGGTGAGTTGCTTCCCGAGGTCTCGGGAACACAACCTCCCTTTATTGCAGGGCCGTTACAGGGCATTCCCCACACCGGGATTACTCAGTTAAATTGGCAGGCGAACGGCAAAAATTGATATACCCTGACAAATTTCTTACTAAAAGACAGCTTTGTAACACCCTGATTATTAATACCAATTTTTGCCGTTAGTTAAGATTCCTCCTACCAAGATGATTTTCAGCTATATCTGTAAGATAAATGTCAAAATTAAAAGCAAA
>Ga0299915_10003548_pt1 | contig 11277 bp, 9 predicted proteins | sample RVTome_13_FD_200263 | JGI IMG/M metagenome (GOLD analysis project Ga0299915, IMG submission 200263) | Soil microbial communities from uranium-contaminated site in the Upper Colorado River Basin, Wyoming, United States - RVT92D227 (version 2) ... | reverse complement strand
GACCTCACCAAAGAAACGCTAACCGATGAACCTCTCAACGAAAAATATGCACGTGATTTCATCGGCAGCACCGGTCTAGCCGCACGCTACCTGTATGACATGGTCGATGATAAAACCGACCCGCTAGGACCCGATAACCCGCTTATCCTCATGCCCGGTCTCCTCAATGGCACCAGTGGCCCCAGTGTCGCCCGATGGGGAGGCGCTACCAAATCACCTTATACCGGCCATTATGGCGATGCCAATGCTGCCGCCTGGTTTGGTGCGGAACTCAAGAATGCCGGTTACGATGGCATCATACTCAAAGGCATGTCGACCAAACCGGTGTATATTTATATCAAGGACGGGACTGCCGAAATCAAAGAGGCCACCGGCCTCTGGGGCAAGGATACTTACAAGACTCAGGAGGAAATTAAGAAGACGTACGGCGACAATCGTACACAAATTGCATGCATCGGCCCCGCCTCGGAGAATCTGGTGCTTTATGGCAATATCATGACGGAGTATGGTCACAGCCTTGGTCGCGCTGGGTTGGGCTGCGTTATGGGCTCTAAGAAAGTCAAAGCCATCGCGGTGCGCGGCAAGATGAAGCTGCCCATGAATGATTCAGAAAAGTTTCGTGATGTGGCACGCCAGGCTATGCAGGAGGTGAAAGAGGGATTTTTTACTCAGTGGATGCATGAAGGCGGCACCGCCTCGTGGGTGGATTCTGCCATTGCCTATGGCGACGGCCCGACCAATTACTACACCGCCCCAACCCTGCCGGAAGCAACCAAAATAAGCGGCGCCGAGCAGTTCGAGAAATTTCAGACCGATAGTACTGCTTGTTACAGCTGCCCTATACGTTGCCGCAAAATATTACAGATCAAAGAAGGAAAGTATTTATATGATAGGGTCGAAGGACCCGAATACGAGACACTGATTGCCTGGGGGGCGATGATGGGGCTAGACCTTGACATGTCCACGGCCGTTTACCTTAATGAGATGTGTAACGGGTATGGATTCGACACTATCAGCAGCGGCGCTAGTGCCGGCTATGCATTTTATCTCTTCAACCGGGGCGTGATTTCTGAAAAGGAAACCGGTGGTCTCAAACTCACCTGGGGTAATGTCGATGCCGCCATCGAACTATTGCACCTTATAGGCAAGAACCAGGCTTTTGGTTCCATACTGGCTGGTGGGACAAGGCGCATGGCTCAGAAATACGGCCGTCCTATAGGAGAGGCTATTCAGACGAAGGGACTCGAGATTCCCATGCACGACCCCAGAGCATATCACTCTATGGGTCTCGTTTATGCCACCGCCCCACGCGGTGCCGACCATAATAAAAGCAACGGTTACCAGATAGACGGCGGCACTGGCCATCCGGACCTGTCTTTTGAAATAACGGACCGCTGGGCTGATGATAAAGCTGCGATGGTTGAAAGAAGCCAGAACTGGGTGGCTGTAAGCGATTCAATCGGTATATGTCATTGGGCACTTATACCGGTCACATTGATAACTGGTATGATCAACGCTTCCACAGGCTGGAATACGGACCTGGCGCAGTTGTTGAAGTCTGGGGAACGTATCTTTCAATTGCAGAGAGCCCTTTCCTGCAAGCTAGGCATCTCTGCCAAAGATGACGTACTACCCGAGCTTACCACGAGGCCGATCCAAGAAGGTGGAACGGAGGGCCATGTGCCTAACATGGAGAAGATGCTGCCCGAATACTATGCCCTCAGAGACTGGAACCCAGCTACCGGTAAGCCATCAAAAAAACGCCTGGAAAGCCTGGGCATGTCAGAAATCGCGGCATCAATCGGCGCTAAATAGTGCTAAACAAGATGCCGAATCAAGAGCCGGCCAGCTCGAGGCGGCCAGCTTTTTCAACCGCCGGCAACTCTGGATAACAAGTCAAGGTTGTCGCCGTCTTTAAGAACAGGCTTATTCAACTGCCTGATATTTTTACCATTCAGCAGGACATTGCTGTTATCCCAGATCGACTGTTTCTTGTTAATACCCCTGGACCTAAGTTTTTTATGAAATATAGCCCCATAATTTGTCTCAACATAATTCCTGGCTTCATCTATGCCGGCCACTTCCACCGTTATAGACCGCACACCCAGGAAAAGCCTCCACGGTCCGATGAAGTTGATATTAACTCTAGCCAAGATTCATCCCCTAAATATTTATTATAAACAACTAAAAATGCCTTGACAAAAGATAGCAATCAATGATAAATTGTCTTCCATTAATTATCTAACGAGCAGTCAGTCGAATCATTTTTATTCATCTTTAGAAGCAGCTCCCTGGTGGGGTAATAATTTGACAGGTACTCCAAAGCATAGTAGATTATCTTGACCACTGCAAGAATGAAGATTACAATAAACATCTCCTACTTGAAATGCAATAAAATGATTTTCAGTATACATCAAATCTTACCCAAAAAAGATGTCTCAAACTAACTGAGTTATGTACTGGATTTGAGATACCACATCCAGATTGAGCTGAGAAAGGAGGATATATGCGTTAGTGGAGGAAAACTTAAAGCTGACAGATAACAAAAAGGGTAAGGAGGAAAACAGTCGATGAAAAAATGGTACAACGTTGTGGCAATTTTAATGGTTGCGGTTATGGTGATTGGGGTATTTGCCGTAGGCTGCGCCAAGACAGCGCCGCCTCAGCCAACCGGACCCATCATCATAAATATCGGAGAACCAGTGGCTCTGAGCGGCTCAGCATCACCGTGGGGTCAGATTCCTACGCCATTCCGTGAAGCCTGGTTCGAGGTGTTCAATAAAGAAGGCTTTCAGATAGGTGACAAAACATATAATATTAAATTAATTCAAGTTGACGATCAGAACACAGCTGAGGGCGGCGCTGCCGCGGCTAAACAACTCATATTCGGCGATAAGTGTAAGTTCTTAGCCGGGCACTGGACCTGGAATTTCTCTGCCATAGCAGCCGTGACCAACCCGGCGAAAGTTATCTTTGTGACCAGGTCCGGAGCTCCGGATGCCTTGCCTACCAGTTGGAAAGGTGCCTATGACTCGAAGACTATGCCTTATGTTGTTTTTGGCACTCCGTCTCAAGATGAATTCACGTATGACTGCTTCGCGCTTATAGATGCATTCCCCAATTACAAGAAGCTAGGTCTTCTGGACTCAACCGTGAGCAAAGGTGGCCCAGGTTGGGTTGTATTGCAGGATGTGCTTAACGAAGCAGGAGTCAGGTGGTACAGTGAGTGGTTCACGCCCGGCACCACAGACTTTGCTCCCATTATCACCAGATTTGCAGACGAAGGTTGTGATGTCGTCTTTGTGGCCGGGTGGATCGGTGAATATATGACGTTCCTCAAACAGCGCTGGGAGATGGGGTACAAGGACATGAAGGTTGCCTGTTCCGGCCCATTCGTAAGCTTAGACATGTACAAAGCGGTCAGTGGTGCCGATGCTTTCGAGGGTGCCATTGGCGCGTACTATGATAACTCAAAATTCAAGAAGACCCAGGTCGACCCCAAATACATTGCCCAGTGTCAGGAAGCCCTGCAAATTGCGAGTGAGAAGACCGGCAAACCGTATACCTATACCGGTGAAATTGCCTGGCTACCGTCTCACGTACTGATCCTGGTTCAGGCGATGCAGAAGGCCGGTACTGTGGATGACACCGATGCCATAATGGAAGCTATACGCGGTGGCACATTCGACACCACGATTGGCAAATGGACAATGTCGGGGGCTGAAACATACGGTTCACCTGTAGTTTTCGGAACCCCTGCTCCCCTCTGCATCATCCAGGGTGGTCAAGAAGTATATCTTTCCGAACACCCCATGGAACCGCTTCCATAGCGGCACATAAACGAGACAAGGAGGAATGGTATGCCCCCTGCCGGAATATGGGTTGACGGTCTGGTTCAAAGTTGCATCTATATGACCATGGCATTCGGCATGGTGCTGGTATTCAGCATCCTCGGTATTCTGAACTGGACACACGGTCAGTTTTACATGCTGGGCGCTTTCGTTGTCTATTACGCAATCACGGCAGCGGGCATACCATTCCCTATAAGCTTGCTGATATCCGGTGTAGTCGTAGGCGGATTGGGTATGCTGGTGGAGAAGTTCGTCATTGAGCGCCTCACCTCCCCTGGCTACGGCATGTTATACGTAACCGTAGCCACCCTGGCGCTCATATTTTTCTTTGAGGGCGCGGCCGGTATGGCCTTTGGCCTTATGCCTAAGGGAATGGCCACGGTACTCCCCGGCGTACTTAACCTGGGTTCATTTAGCGTTAGCTATCAAAAAATTGCCGTGATCATTTTCACCCTGGTTATTATGGTCACCATGTATGTTGTGCTCAACCGCACCAAGGTGGGACTGGCTATAAGGGCGGCAGCCCAGGAACCGGTGGCCGCTAGCTTATACGGTATCAGCGTTGGCCGCGTCTCGTTAATCGTTATGGGTATCGGCTGTGCGCTGGCGGCTATGGCCGGCGGCATTATGGGACCTGTCCTTTCAGTTGATCCTTTCATGGGACGTATTCCCATGATTATGTCCCTGCTGGCCATTATCATCGGAGGCCTGGGCAGCCTCACCGGCGCCATCGTGGGTGGCATTATACTGGGTTTCCTTAACAGCGTCATAGCGTATAAGATATCCTATTTCTCCGAGGTTGCTTTGTTCATGCTAGTAATTCTTATCTTGCTTATCAGACCGCAAGGCTTGTTTGGAGCTCCCCCGAAATGATGCTGGGGCGCTACTACATAGACTACAAGAGCGTGCTACCTAAGGTTGTGGCTGGGGCGCTGGTTGTGCTCCTTGCTGTTTTCCCGGTGATCACGACCAATATGGTGACACTGTCCATCCTCATATCAAGCGGCATCTGGGCAATTGCGGTTATGGGCTTTACACTTATATTGAGGACCGGGCAATTCAGCATGGGGCAGTCGGCTTTCATGGCTATAGGTGGCTACGTTGCAGCCATACTCACGATTAAACTAGGCATCCCTTTCTGGCCAAGTTTTTTAGCGGCAGGTGTTGTTTCAGGGCTGATAGCGTTAGTTATCGGCCTGATTGTGCTGAATGCGGGGGGCATATATTTCTCAATCATTACAATTGCCTTCGGAGAGATAGTGAGGATTGTGGCCCTGAATTGGGAGGCTGTTACCCGGGGGGCCACTGGAATATTGACCCGGTCACCAGCCCCCATAACAATAGGAAATTTTGAAATAAACTTCGCTACTAGCGTGGTGCCATATTATTACTTTATGTTCTTGCTGGTAACTGTAGCAGGGTTGGTCTTCTGGCAAATAGACCGGACTCGTATAGGTGGTACATTCCGGGGCGTAGCTGCCAACCCGATGCTGTCCGAGCATTTAGGTGTTCATCTTATGAAGTACCGTGTGATTGCGTTTTCTGTTGCTGGCGTGTTCACCGGCCTTGCCGGAGCCTACTATGTTCACTTTCTATCAGTAATAACTCCGCTGATGTTTGATTTGTGGAAGTCTATGCAGATAGTGATGATGAGCATCGTTGGCGGCATCAGCTCGATTGTCGGCGGGGCGCTCATAGGCGCTACTGTGCTGTATACTTTAGGTATCTATCTGTCTCGCCTCCCAATATTCAATATTCAGTATTTGTTATTCGGCGCTGCCGTTGTGCTGGTGCTGCTGTTTCTACCCAAGGGTACCGGGCTGGTTGACCTCTGGGGCAAGTTATGGCGCAAGATATTTAGAGAGCCTGAGGAATATGAAATGCCTGAAGACTCAGAGATGGCCGTAGAATAAATTGGGAAATTAAACAGAAATGCTGTTACTTGAACTGAATGGTATAACAAAATTTTTCGGCAAGCTGGCTGCACTTGAAGATATCGACCTCAAAGTGGAAGAGGGCGAGGTGCTGGGCATTGTGGGTCCTAATGGTTCCGGCAAGACCACGATGATAAATATCATTAGTGGGTACTATCACCCCACCCGGGGAACGATTCTTTTCAATGGCGAGAAAATATCCGGGCTTCGGCCCGACCAGATAGCCTCCAGGGGCATAGTCAGGACTTTTCAGTCAAATGTACTTTTCGAGGGAGCAACAGTGCTGGAAAGCATGATACTTGGTTCTTTCTTGCAATATAAAACGGAGGACTGGCAGTCTATTATTGAATCTAAAGCTTATAAAGATGACAACGAAAGAGTTGTAGGCAAGGTCATTGAGCTATTAAAGACATTTGATATATTTAACGATATATTTCTGCCGGCGGCAGGGCTTTCACACGGTTATCAGAGGATGCTTGGTATGGCTATGGCGCTCATAGCCAATCCCAAGGTACTGTTGCTCGATGAACCTACCACGGGTATGAACCACGAGGAGGCTATGTTCGTAGTTGAAAATATCAAGAAGATAAGTGAACAGGGCATTACGGTTTTAGTGATTGAGCATAATATGAAAGTAGTTTTGAACATAGCCACCCGGATTGTCGTGCTCAACTTCGGCAATAAGATCGCCGAAGGCAAACCTAAGGAAGTGATGAATAAACAAGAGGTCATCGAAGCCTACCTGGGCACGGAGACCATATAGAGATGCTGGAACTCAAGGATGTCTGCGTTTATTACAAAAAACATATCGCCCTGAGGAATCTGTCCTTATCTGTAAATAAAGGTGACTTTGTCACCATCCTGGGGGCCAATGGGGCTGGCAAGACAACAACACTCAGTGCCATCAGCGGCATTATAAAAGTCAGGGAGAGAATTGGGGAAGAGGGGTTAAATGGCGAGATTTATTTTAATGGGAAGAAAATATCCGGCCTAACGGCTGCAAAGATAGCATCCATGGGTATTATCCAGATTCCCGAAGGCAGAAAAATTTTCCCGCTCTTGACAGTCAAGGAGAATTTACAGGTTGGCGCTTATTTGCGAAAAGACCATCAAGAGGTTCATAAATCCCTTGAGAAAGCGCTGGCGTTTTTTCCCGACCTTAAGGACAAACTCAGTTGTAAGGGACGGGAGTTGAGCGGTGGACAGCAACAGATGCTTGCCATTGCCCGCGGGCTGATGGCACAGCCAGAATTGCTTCTGCTTGACGAGCCTTCTCTGGGCCTCAGCCCTTTACTGCGCCAGCAACTGGCCGAAAAAATAAAGGAAATCAACCGCGAAGGAACGACGGTCGTGCTGGTGGAGCAGAATGCGCGCCTTGGCCTCATGCTGGCATCTTACGGCTATGTCTTAGAAAACGGTCAACTGGCATTGGAGGGCAAGACTTCTGACCTGCTTAATAACGAAGACGTGAAAAAAGCATACCTCGGAGTTTAGGAATTAACAGGAATCTATAGTCAGCAAATCGAGTTGCAGGCTGCAGCTTACTTCGACATTAAGGTGCTTCCATGAAAGAATACGTATGGTTTAAGAGCTATGACCCGGGTGTGCCGCATACTTTGCAGCCCTATCCTGAAATCACGGCGCTCGATGTACTGGCCGATTGTCTGAAGGAGAGACCGGAACATCCCCTGGCTATTTTTAAAGGCCGAGAGGTATCCTACCGCGAGGTTGAAGAACACAGCAATGCTCTGGCAAAGGCACTTATTGCCAGCGGCGTAAAGAAAAACGACAGAGTTATATGTCTTTTCCTGAACTGCCCACAGAGCTTTATCGCCTTCTTTGCCATCTGGAAGGCTGGTGGCATAGTTGTGCCGCTCAATCCGTTTTATACATCGTTTGAGCTGGAGCGCTCGATAAACGATGTCGAGGCAAAGGTGGCCATCGTAGGTTCAACATACTACCAGACAGTCAAGTCCTTCCAGCCGCGCACAACGCTTCAACTCTTGATCGCTACTGATCTGGATAGCTATGATAGGTCACCAATCGAGAAGGAAGATGATTCAGTCGGACTGGAAAATGGAGACCTCTGGTGGAGCGACCTTATAGAGAAATACAAAGACTCATCTCGTCCGGCTGCTAAGGCGAAGCATTCAGACACAGCCGTAATACTATTTAGCGGCGGCACCACCGGTACACCTAAAGGGGTAATGGGTAGTCACCATTCGATCATAATTACTGCTATGTTCCATAGGGAATGGTATAAATCTGGGAGAGAGGATTGGAAAGATAAAGCGCTAGTTCCATTGCCCCTGTTCCATTCATTCGGCGTCTACGTTTGTTTCGGATCGCACTTGATGAATCATATGCCACAGGTACTCATTCAGAACCCCCGGGATATTAAAAATGTCGTTAATACTATTAGAGATCATAAGATAGCCAGTATATCTGTCACACCCACGACGCTAATTGCCATCCTGAATTATCCTGACCTAAAGCCCGATGATTTGCGGTCGCTAAAAGGGGTTGGTTCAGGCGCAGCTCCACTGATGGCTGAGACCAAGCACCAGTTCGAAAAGTTAATCAGCGGACCTATTATAGAGGGATATGGCCTAACTGAGTCGGGAATCGTCGGTGCCAACTTTCCGTATAAGGGAAAATGGAAGCAGGGTTCGGTCGGTGTACCCCCGATAGACGTAGTGGTGCGCATAATGGACATTAACACAGGCACCAAAGAACTCAAGCAAGGACAAGAAGGCGAGATCACCATAAAAGCGCTGCAGCTTATGCAAGGATATTGGAGGCGGCCGGAGGAGACAGCCGAAACCATACGCAACGGGTGGCTGTATACGGGTGATATCGGCTACATGGATGAAGAAGGATACGTCTTCATCACTTCGCGCAAGAAGGACCTCATAAAATGCGCAGGCTTCCAGGTTTGGCCGCGTGAGATAGAGGAGATATTAATGATGCATCCTGCAATAGCTGAAGTCTGCGTGGGAGGGATTCCAGACCCCAGACAGGGCGAAGCCGTAAAAGCTTGGATAGTGCTCAAGCAGAGCCAACAGGTAACCCCACAGGAGCTGCACGATTTCTGCCGGGAAAAGCTCACAGGCTATAAAGTACCGAGGTTTTTCGACTTCCGCAATGACCTGCCCAAGACACTGGTAGGCAAGGTACTCCGCAGAATACTGCAGGACGAGGAGATAGTTAAAAAGTAAAAGCCGTGTCTGGACCTTTTAGCCTGCTCTAGGCAACGTTCCCCCGTGCCATGGAAATGGCAAGTTCCTCGCACATCTTTGCATACTGTTCAATAGTATAGAGTTTTTTAAACCACCAACGCTTCAGTGCCCACGTGTGACAGAGCATCATAATGTTATATCCCGCAACAAATGGATCAATGCTATTGAACTGGCCATCCCGGCAGCCCATCTCCACTATGTCTTTAAACAAAGTAACTACCTTCGTCTCAACGTCGAGCATACCCTTGAGTTGTTCACGATTAAGGTATCTCGACACGTTGTACCAGAAAAGTACCATTTTTTGTCTCTTATCGACTTCGTATGCATATAGCCTTACCGCTTTCCTGAGTGTTTCTTCAGGCGGAGAATCTTGCATTTCGTCGCGTATTCCTTTCTCCCATCTGCTGATATCATTTTTATGTATCTCGCTAAATATCGTCGGGAAATCGTCCTTAGACCTAATATAGTAATAAAGCGTCCCCACACTGATATTGCATGCTTCTGCTATCTCCTTGGTCGTAGTCTGCATGTATCCTTTCTCGAAGAAAAGGTTAGCGGCGACCTTGGATATCTGCTGCAGTCTGGTATTGGCAGATTTGTTTCTTTTGTCAGCTTTATTAGTTTTTTTCCGCATCTCTTTAGTACATTAAATGAGAACTTTTCAATAAGCTTAATCGTTTAACGAATTATATAATAGTGCCCGTGTACTCTCAATGTTTGATGAGCCTGAAACTGTAAATGTGTTTAAATAACGGTATGTTTTAAGGTTTATCTGCCTACACGGGCAGAGTGTTCCCAAATCAGCTGCTGCCTCCACCGGCAGCGCAACCGAAACAATGAGAGGCAAAACGAATCTTTCTCTCAATCAGGGCATCGAAGTCAAAATCAAAAACGGTCAGCGGTCTTGAATTTGTGATCTGCATACCTAGCATCTGGTTGAAATCGCAGTCATATATCCGGCCATCAAACCCCACACTGACAAGCGAACGACAGGCTGCACTCTTTATCGCCCCCGGGTCGAAGTTATTTACCAGGCTAGTCATGTACTCATCGTATATTCCTGATTGTTGAAGCTGTGTCCGGAAACGATTTATAGGCATATTGGTTACCGCATAGAGCTTGTCGAATTTCAACCCGTATCTTGACAATTCGTCTCTGTATTTTGCTTCCAGTTCTGTACGTTGTTTCGGCGATATAGGCCCGTTTGAATTATAGACCAGGTTCAAAATAAGGCCACTCTCTCTCTTACCATAACCTACATTATTTAGCAGACGTATTCCTTCAATACTCTTCTGAAATACGCCCCTACCCCGCACGCTATCAGTACGGTAAGGTTCATAATGAGGTAATGAGGCGAGCACTTCCACCTGATGGGCAGCAAAGAAGGCTGGCAGATATTCCTTGCATTCTCCATTCTCGGGATTACCATCAAAGATAACTGTTAGATTATGCCGACTTACTACATGCTTGTTCAGCTTTTTTGCTTCAATAACAAAATAGTCAAAGTTTGGATTGAGCTCAGGAGCCCCACCGGTAATATCCAGATTCTTTATTTGTTCGTATTGTTGCAGTATTTCAAGACAGCGGTCAACGGTCTCCCGCTCCATTTGTTCAGTTCTTCTGGGCGAGGCATCAACATGACAGTGACTACACGCCTGGTTACACAAGCGAGTTATATTTACCCACAGCGTCTCAATGGAGACTGGGCTAAGCTTCAGGTCATGTTTAGCCAGTGCATCATAGAAATTGTAACGCTTGTCTTTTATTGACACAGGGAGCATATATTAAAACTCCAAGATTAATTATAGGCGGAAGGCTTTAATAAAATCCATAAGAGCTGGTTTTTTATACCCGTCTATTTCCGACCACCGACGAAGGTCGGCTTCAGTATCGATATCAATGAGGATGGGAAGTTGACTAACTGTCAATCCGTTTTCCTTTACCGCATCAATCGTTTGCTGATAGACTCGTTCTGTTCCCCAGGAAATACCATTAAAAAGCTCTTCATGAAGTTCCTTCATGCCAATTAGATAATAGCCACCATCATCGCAGGGGCCGATGATGACATCGCTATTGTCAAGCCCACTAAAAGCCTCTGTAATAATCCTGGCTGATAGGTCAGGTACATCGCTGGCTACTATAATAACCTTTCGTGCTCCGTTTCCCAAGAACCTACCAAACGCGTTGCCTAGTCGCTGTCCCAGACTGTCACCTTCCTGAACCGCAACCTTGAATCCCAACGCAGCCAGTCGT
>Ga0299915_10003547_pt1 | contig 11284 bp, 12 predicted proteins | sample RVTome_13_FD_200263 | JGI IMG/M metagenome (GOLD analysis project Ga0299915, IMG submission 200263) | Soil microbial communities from uranium-contaminated site in the Upper Colorado River Basin, Wyoming, United States - RVT92D227 (version 2) ... | reverse complement strand
AACTTGCAAGGATGTCACTGGTTAATCCCCGGCGCATCGCAGTTCAGAAGCATTTCTGCATCTTCAAGTAGTATCCGAAAGCGCGGCCGGTCCGCGCTTTTTTTCATTCTGGAGTCTGGTTCATGGTCAACGTCACGCTTCCCGATGGTTCCGTCCGGCAGTTTGAGGCTCCGGTCACGGTCGCACAGGTCGCATCCAGCATCGGTGCGGGCCTGGCCAAGGTGGCGCTTGCCGGCCGGGTGGACGGCAAACTGGTCGACACCAGCCATGTGATCGATGCGGATGCGCAGTTGTCCATCGTCACCGACCGCGACGCCGACGGCCTCGACATGATCCGCCATTCCACCGCGCACTTGCTGGCGTATGCGGTGAAGTCGCTGTTCCCCGACGCGCAGGTCACCATCGGCCCGGTGATCGAGGACGGCTTCTACTACGATTTCGCGTACAAGCGCCCGTTCACGCCGGAAGACCTGGCGGCCATCGAAAAGAAGATGGCCGAGCTGGCCAAGCAGGACATTCCGGTCGAGCGCAGTGTGATGCCGCGCGACGAGGCGGTGACCTTCTTCAAGAACATGGGCGAGGTCTACAAGGCCGAGATCATCGCGTCGATCCCCACCAACGAGGACATTTCGCTCTACCGCGAGGGCGATTTCATCGACCTGTGCCGCGGCCCGCACGTGCCGTCGACCGGCAAGCTCAAGCACTTCAAGCTGATGAAGCTGGCCGGCGCCTACTGGCGCGGCGACTCGAAGAACGAGATGTTGCAGCGCGTGTACGGCACGGCCTGGGCGAAGAAGGAAGACCTTGAAGCCTATCTCTACCGGCTGGAAGAAGCCGAGAAGCGCGACCACCGCCGACTTGCCAAACAGCTCGATCTCTTGCACATGCAGGACGAGGCGCCGGGCATGGTGTTCTGGCACCCCAAGGGCTGGATCGTGTGGCAGCAGATCGAGCAGTACATGCGCCAGAAGTTCGTCGAGTACGGCTACCAGGAAGTGCGTACGCCGGCGGTGATGGACCGCAGCATGTGGGAGAAATCCGGCCACTGGGAAAACTACCGCGACAACATGTTCACCACCGCGTCGGAAAACCGCGACTACGCGGTGAAGCCGATGAACTGCCCCGGCCACGTGCAGATATTCAACAGCGGCCTGCATTCCTACCGCGACCTGCCGCTACGCCTGGCCGAGTTCGGCTCCTGCCATCGAAACGAGCCGTCGGGCGCGCTGCACGGCATCATGCGTGTGCGTGGCTTCACCCAGGACGATGCGCACATCTTCTGCACCGAGGACCAGATCGAAGCCGAGGTGGCCGATTTCATCGTCATGCTGCAGAAGGTCTACGCCGACTTCGGCTTCAACGACGTGCTGGTCAAGCTGTCGACCCGGCCCGACAAGCGTGTCGGTTCGGACGAGAGCTGGGACCGCGCGGAAGCCGCATTGGCGGCGGCCTTGGACAAGAACAAGCTGGCCTACGACCTGCAGCCGGGAGAGGGCGCGTTCTACGGCCCCAAGATCGAGTTCACGCTGAAGGACACCCTCGGCCGCCTGTGGCAGTGCGGCACGATCCAGCTCGACTTCAACCTGCCGGTGCGCCTCGGCGCCGAGTTCGTCGACGAGGACAACAACCGCAAGCCGCCGGTGATGCTGCATCGCGCGATCCTGGGCTCGATGGAGCGCTTCATCGGCATCCTGATCGAGCACCATGCCGGCAACTTCCCGCTGTGGCTGGCGCCGGTGCAGGTGATGGTGATGAATATCAGCGAACATCAGACCAGCTATGCTCAACAAGTGACCCAGGCGCTGCGCCGGGAAGGGATTCGAGCGGTGGCGGACTTGAGTAATAACAAAATTAACTATAAAATTCGCGAACATAGCTTGCAGAAGCTGCCTTATCAGGTGGTCGTCGGCGACAAGGAAATGGAAACCGGGGTGGTTTCCGTCCGTGCCCGCGGCAACCAGGACCTGGGGCAGCTCAGTTTGGATGACTTGATTGCGCGCCTGAAAGCGGAAACGCTGGCGCGCCAGTAATAGCGGTCAAACAAGGCGTTGGGGCCTCCTATAATTAGGATTTGGCCCCGCGCCTTCTTTATTTGTTTGACCTTTTCGCCTTGGCGCATAGCGTCAGGTTTTTATTTGGAGAACGACTCATCGCGACAGAAAAGAAACAGACACGCATCAATGGAGAAATTACTTCCCCTGAAGTGCGTTTGGTCGGTGTGGAAGGCGAGCAGCTTGGCATCGTAAAAATTTACGATGCGCTGCGTCAGGCTGAAGAAGCAGACCTGGATCTGGTTGAGATTGCCCCCACGGCACAACCTCCCGTAGCCAAAATCATGGACTACGGCAAGTTCAAGTACCAGGAAAGCAAGAAACAGCATGAAGCCAAGCTGAAGCAGAAGCAGGTCCAGATCAAGGAAATCAAGTTCCGTCCGGGTACCGACGAAGGCGATTACCAGATCAAGCTGCGCAACCTGATCAAGTTTCTTGAAGAAGGCGACAAGACTAAGATTACGCTGCGTTTCAGGGGCCGCGAGATGGCCCACCAGGAAATCGGCATGGCCCAGTTGCGGCGCGTGTCGGCGGATCTGGCCGAAATCGCGGTGGTCGAGCAGTTCCCCAAGATGGAAGGCCGCCAGCTGGTGATGATGCTGGCGCCGAAAAAGAAGATTTAAGTTTCGAGACTGGCGTGTCTCTGTCCCCGGCGGTTAAACCGGGGGCTAAAAGCGCCACACAATACGTGCAGTCGGGTTGGTGAAGCATTCCGCGTCGTGGGATCACCTGGCCGCATGAGATAAAAGGAAGCATCATGCCTAAGATGAAAAGCAAGAGCGGCGCCGCCAAGCGGTTCCGCGCGCTGGGCAGCGGGAAGTTCAAGCGCTCGCACGCGTTCATGCGTCACATTCTCACCAAGAAGAGCACCAAGCGTAAGCGCCAGTTGCGCGGTACGGAAACTGTCAATGCCAGCAACCACAAGTCGGTTGCACGCATGTTGCCCTACGCATAAAGGAGAGAGACCATGCCACGCGTCAAACGGGGTGTAACCGCCCGCGCCAGCCACAAGAAAGTCCTCGATGCCGCCAAAGGCTATCGCGGCCGTCGCAAGAACGTATTCCGCGTCGCCAACGAAGCGGTGATGAAGGCCGGTCAGTACCAGTACCGCGACCGTCGTCAGCGCAAGCGCCAGTTCCGCGCACTGTGGATTGCCCGTATCAATGCCGCCTCGCGGCAGCACGGCCTGACCTACAGCGTGTTCATGAACGGCTTGAGCCGCGCCGAGATTGGAATCGATCGCAAGGTGCTGTCCGACATCGCGATTTTCGACAAGGATGCCTTTGCCAAGATCGTCGATCAGGTCAAGGCCAAGCTGGCGGCGTAAGCCGTCAAACTGTCACAAAAAAAGGCCGCAAGGCCTTTTTTTGTTTGTGAAAGATTCGAGAATTTCGCCATGCGCAATCCCAACGAAATCGTTGCTGATGCACTCGCCGCCATCCAGGGCTGCCCCGACCTGCCGTCGCTGGAACAGGTCAAGGCGGTCTATCTGGGCAAGAGCGGCCAGCTCACCGAACTGCTGAAAAGCCTGGGCGCGATGCCCGCCGACGAGCGCAAGACCGCCGGCGCCCGCATCAACGAGGCCAAGCAGGCAGTCGAGGCGGCGCTGAAAGGCCGCCGCGAGGCGCTGCAGCAGGCCGAGCTGAATCGCCAGCTGGCAGCCGAAACGCTGGACGTGAGCCTGCCGGGGCGCGGCGCAGGGTGCGGCGGCCTGCATCCGGTGTCGAAGACGCTTTCGCGCATCCAGACGCTGTTCCGCTCGATCGGCTTCGATGTGGCGACCGGGCCCGAGATCGAAACCGACTTCTACAACTTCACCGCGCTCAACATCCCGGAAGACCATCCGGCTCGCGCGATGCACGACACCTTCTACCTTCAGAGCGGCGAGCTGCTTCGCACCCACACCTCGCCGGTGCAGGTGCGCCACATGCAGACCCACCAGCCGCCGCTGCGCATCATCGCGCCGGGGCGGGTGTACCGCTGCGATTCCGACGTGACGCACACGCCGATGTTCCATCAGATCGAAGGCCTGTGGGTCGACGAGTCGGCGTCGTTTGCCGACTTGAAGGGCGTGCTCGCCGACTTCATGCGCAACTTCTTCGAGCGCGACGACCTGCCGGTGCGCTTCCGTCCCTCGTTCTTCCCTTTTACCGAACCGTCGGCCGAAATGGACATCGGCTGCGTGATGTGCGGCGGCGAGGGCTGCCGCGTCTGCTCGCATACCGGCTGGCTGGAAGTGCTGGGCTGCGGCATGGTGCATCCCAACGTGTTCAGGCATGTCGACATCGATCCCGAGCGCTACATCGGCTTCGCCTTTGGACTCGGCGTTGAGCGCCTGGCCATGCTGCGTTACGGCGTCGACGACCTGCGGCTGTTCTTCGAGAACGATCTACGCTTCCTCAAGCAATTCAACTAATTAGGGCGCACATAGCATGCAATTTCCGGAATCCTGGTTGCGCAGCCTCGTCAATCCCGCGCTCGATACCGCCCAACTCGCCCATGCCGTGACCATGGCCGGGCTCGAGGTGGAAGCCCTGACCCCGGCCGCGCCGCCCTTCAACAACGTGGTGGTGGCCGAGATCCTGTCGGCGGAGAAACACCCCGATGCCGACCGCCTGCGCGTGTGCCAGGTCGATGTGGGCGAAGCCGCGCCGGTCACCATCGTGTGCGGCGCGCCGAATGCGGCGGCCGGACTCAAGGTGCCGTGCGCGCGTCCCGGGGCGAAGCTGCCCGGAATCGAAATCAAGGTGGCCAAGGTGCGCGGCGTCGAATCCTTCGGCATGCTGTGCTCGACCCGGGAACTGGGCCTGGAAGGCGCGGCCGACGGTCTGATGGTGCTGGACGACGACGCGCCGGTGGGCGAGGATTTCCGCAGCTGGCTCAATCTGGACGACACCCTGATCACGCTGAAACTCACCCCCAACCGCGCGGATTGCCTGTCGATGCGAGGGCTGGCACGCGAAATCGGCGCAATCACCGGCGCCCAGGTGCAGCTGCCGTACGTCGCCGAGGCGGCCAGCCGCATTCAGGACACGGTGCCGGTCCAGGTATCGGCTGCGGATGCCTGCCCGCTTTATCTGGGACGCGTGGTGCGCGGCGTCAACGCACAAGCCACCACCCCGCGCTGGATGGCCGAGCGGCTGGAGCGCAGCGGCATCCGTCCGCTGCTGGCGCCGGTCGACGTCACGAACTACGTGATGCTGGAACTGGGCCAGCCGATGCATGCCTTCGCCCTGTCGCGCCTCAATGGCGGCATCGAGGTGCGGTTGGCGCGTGCGGGCGAGACCCTCGAACTGCTGAACGGCCAGACCGCCGAACTCGCGCCAGACATGCTGGTGATCGCCGACGCCAACGGGCCGGTGGCGCTGGCCGGCATCATGGGCGGGCTGCTGACCAGCGTGGAACGCGTGACGGTCGACGTGTTCCTGGAGGCTGCGTTCTTCGCGCCGGCGGCGATTGCCGGCCGCGCGCGGCGGCTGGGCCTGTCCACCGATTCGTCGCACCGCTTCGAGCGCGGCGTCGATTTCGGCGCCACCCGCCAGGCGATGGAGCGTGCCACCCAGTTGCTGCTCGAAATCTGCGGCGGCCAGGCCGGTCCCATCACCGAGGCGGCGGCCGCGTTGCCGAGGCGCGAGCCGATTACCCTGCGGCTGGCGCGCCTTGCGCGCGTGGCCGGCGTCGAAATCGACGCCAATGCGGTGGTGCGCGGTCTGGTCGCGCTCGGCGCGGGTGTCGAGCGCCATGAAGATCGCCTGATCGTCACGCCGCCGAGCTTCCGCTTCGATCTGGCGATCGAGGAAGACCTGATCGAAGAGGCGGTGCGCCTGTACGGCTATGACAACATTCCTGCGCAGCCGCCGGCCGCGCCCTCGCGCATGCTGCCGCAGGACGAAACGCTGCTGGCCGACGACAGCCTGCGCCAGATGCTGGTCGACCTGGACTACCAGGAGGTCATCACCTACAGCTTCGTCGACCCGGCGTGGGAAACCGCGCTCGATGCCGACGCGCGTCCGCTGCTGCTCGCCAATCCGCTGGCCAGCCAGCTGTCGGCGATGCGTACCACCCTGTGGGGCGGCCTGATCGAAACCCTGCGCCACAACCTCAACCGCCAGCAGACGCGGCTGCGCATATTCGAACTGGGGCGGGTGTACCGCTCGCAGACCGAGCAGCCGATGAAGCTGGGCGGGTTGGCTTATGGCGACGTGCTTCCCGAGCAATGGGGCGCGCCTGCGCGCCGCGTCGATTTCTTCGACCTCAAGGGTGATCTGGAACGGCTGGTCGGGCATGCACTCGATACCCGGCGCGGCGCGCACCCTGCGCTGCATCCGGGGCAGTGTGCCGAAGTGTGGGCCGACGGCCAGCCCATCGGCTGGATCGGTGCCCTGCATCCGCGTCTGGTGCAGGCGTTCGACCTGCCGGCGGCGCCGGTGCTGTTCGAGCTCGACAGCGAGGTGCTGGCGCGGCGCCGCCTGCCGCGGCATGCAACCCTGTCGCGTTTTCCGCTGGTGCGGCGCGATCTGGCGTTCGTGCTGGACGCCCACACCCCGGCCGGCGACATGCTGGCCGTGCTGCGCGAAGCTGCAGCCGATGGCGTGCGTTCGATCGAAGTGTTCGACGATTACCGCGGAAAAGGTGTGGCGGAAAACCAAAAAAGCCTTGCTATACGGGTAGTTATGCAAGATACTGAACGCACATTGACGGATCAGGAAGTGGAGGATGCCGTGCAAAAATTGGTCGACGCCGCGCTTCGTCAGTGCAATGCCACATTGCGTGCTTGACGCAAAAATACAGTTGGCGCGTGCTTTAACCAAAACAATTTTGTTGGCGCGTGCGTGACGCGATTTTCCACAGCCATCCCTGACAACATACAAGCATGACCACCCTCACCAAAGCTGATCTGGCCGAACTGTTGTTCGAAAAAGTGGGTTTGAACAAGCGCGAAGCCAAGGACGTTGTCGAGTCCTTTTTCGACGAAATCCGCTTGTCGCTCGAGAAGGGCGATATCGTCAAACTGTCCGGTTTCGGCAATTTCCAGTGCCGCGAGAAACCGCAGCGTCCTGGCCGCAATCCTAAAACCGGCGAAGAAATGCCGATTTCCGCGCGTCGCGTGGTGACCTTCCACGCCAGCCAGAAACTCAAGTCCCAGGTCGAAGGCGCCCAAGTTGGAACGCCCAGCGAAGAGTGAGCTTCCGCCGATTCCGGCGAAACGTTATTTCACCATTGGTGAAGTGTCCGAGCTGTGCGCCGTCAAGGCGCACGTGCTGCGTTACTGGGAGCAGGAATTCACCCAGCTGCGCCCGGTCAAGCGGCGTGGCAACCGTCGCTATTACCAGCACCACGAAGTCCTGCTGATCCGCCGCATCCGCGAACTGCTGTACGAAGAAGGCTTTACCATCAGCGGCGCGCGCCAGCGTCTGGAACACGACGCCGAAACGCCCCCCGAGACTGCACCCGCGCCCGTTGCAGGCGCGCCGGATGTCGTCAAGCTGCGCACCGAAATCAACGCGATCCTGAAAATATTGGGCTGACGGGCTTCCGCCCGGCGCCGCTCCTCTGTTAGAATCTCGGGCTTCGTCGGGGCGTAGCGCAGCCTGGTAGCGCACCTGCATGGGGTGCAGGGGGTCGGAAGTTCGAATCTTCTCGCCCCGACCAATTTTCAGTAGTGCATGCGGTCATCGCATGCGCTCACCCAGTCGGGCGGTTTCCCGTCCGGCCACACACAAAATACCAAGCCACATTCGTTGCCTGTCCAGGCAACCATCGGAGAGCGATTGCCTGTTCGTTCAGGTGCCTGTGCATCAGGCTGTCATGCTTGAGCACCACACTATTCAATTGTTGTTTGTTCAATATCAGGAGAGAGTTATGGAACACACTTTGCCCGCACTGCCCTTTGCCATGGACGCGCTCGCGCCGCACATGTCGCAGGAAACCTTCGAGTACCACTACGCCAAGCACCACCAGGCCTACGTCACCAACCTCAACAACCTGATCAAGGGCACCGACTTCGAGAGCAAGTCGCTTGAGGACATCGTCAAGTCCGCACCCGCCGGCGGCGTCTACAACAACGCCGCCCAGGTGTGGAACCACACCTTCTTCTGGAACTGCCTGTTGCCCAACGGCGGCGGCGCGCCCTCCGGCGCCCTGGCCGACGCCATCAACGCCAAGTGGGGCAGCTACGACGAATTCAAGAAAGCCTTCCAGACCAGCGCCGTCGGCAACTTCGGCTCCGGCTGGACCTGGCTGGTGAAAAAGGCCGACGGCTCGGTCGACATCGTCAACATGGGCGCCGCCGGCACCCCGCTGACCACCTCTGACCGCGCCCTGCTGTGCATCGACGTATGGGAGCATGCCTACTACATCGACTACCGCAACCTGCGCCCCAAGTTCGTCGAGACCTTCCTCAACAACCTGGTGAACTGGAAGTTTGCGGAAGCGAATTTCGCTTAAGGCAGGCTTTGCGGGAGCCTTGTGCTTCCATGCAGAAATGAAAACCGGGGCCGTGTGCCCCGGTTTTGTTATGTAGCCGCTTCAGCCTGTCGTTATATTGCTGTGCCGAAAGCCAAGCTTGCAGACAGTGCCAAGAAAAATGACCCGATGACATACAAGAGTCGATACACAAAGTCATTTACCTGTTCTGGCAATGTAGTGCCGTTCACGGTTTGAATGCTCCAGCCGATCTTACCAAGCGTGGCCCAAAGTAAGATCGCCACCCCGATGTACTGGGATACTTCGGAAAAGAAGAGGGGATTCGGAAAACCACACCAAACGTAAATGCGGCCAGCTAGAACTCCGACAACTATTGATCCGACAACGAGCCAAAACGACGTACAAAGCGCGCGTCGAATTTCGACCACTGAACGTGCCGAGTAGGACTCAGACAACTTCTTGTTCTTCTCGTCCATCGCCTCTGGCGTATTCATCCAGGCTCCATGACGTTCGGAGAGGCTGACAAGCCGTTTTGGCGACGTCAGGAGATAGAACAACAGCTTCCATCTAGATGGACTCATTAGCTTCCTTCATGCACATAACAGTTTTTCAAGAGCACCATGGGTCTGAACATTTTTGTGATATCAGGCATGGGCTAATTACCAACTCAGCCGTTGATTGACCAAGCCAAATTGCCAGCTGGTCCCCATATTTCGTGAGGAAAAGCCGGACGCAGGCATGCCTGTTGCAAGCAGGTCGTCGGCTTTCATTTCGCCCCCGTGCCCCCATCCGCCAGCCGCAGGATCTCGCGGTAGCCGCCCGCAACCAGCGCCCGCGCTTCGTCCAGCAGTGCTGCGGCGTCGGCGTCCGGCGCTACGGCGCCGTCGAGCAGACGCAGCATTGTGGTCCAGCGCGCGCACTGGTTCGCCACGGTCTTCGGCGTGGCAAGCCCCTGGCGCCGCAGTTCGGCGGCGCGGCTGACGAGGCGGAATTTCGCGGCTTCGAGTTGCGGCGGCAGGGGCAGGGACAGATCAAACGTGAGGTCGAGGCGGTAGGGCGCCTCGGCGGGCGCGTCCGGCTGCGGGGGCGGGCGCCACGACAGTTCGTCGGGGGCGGGTGCGGTGCGGTCGGGGTCGAGGGGGAATTTGTGGAAGCCCCATTTGGCGCCCATCCAGCATTCGAGCAGCACGCGGTCGTCGTCGACCGTGCACAGTTCGCTGCCGGGCGCGGCGAGCTCGGCGTCGCCCGGCAGCGGGCCGTAGGCGCGCGGGTCCTGCTTCCATCTTGAGAAATCCCGATTGGGCGGCGCGCCGTAGTCGGCTTCGAGTGCGCGCCAGATCGCGAGGAAGGCCTGGTAGTCGCGCCGGTAGTCCGGGTTGCGGCGCAGGAATTCCCAGGCCCACTGGTCGCGCGTGAGGCCGGCGCAATGGGCGTAGGGATCGGCCGCCATGTCAGATCGGCAGGAAGGCCATGCTGGCGACGTTGACCACGCCGAAACGAATCGCCCGGTTGCTTTTGTCTTCGATGATCCTGGCCAGCGTGTCCTGGATGCCGATGAGCTTGCCGAATTCGCGCTCGTAGCTGAGGTTGGGCACGCCGTTGCCGTCGACGCCGTTGGAGAGCAGCACGGGTTCGCCCTGCGCATTCCGGGCGTTGGAGAGCTTCCACACCACGGCCTCGGTGTTGCGCGCGGCGTTGTAGAGCTTTTGCGCATCCACCTCGGTCAACAGGTAGAACTCAGTCTGGTGGTTGAAGGCCGCCATGTGCATGACCAGGAGGCCGTTCATCAGGGTTTTCACCCGGTCGCCGCTGAAGTCGGCGCGCCAGGGTTCGAGCAGCACGGTTTCCCAGGAGAGGGCTTGCTGCTGAGACAGATGCCAGTGTTGAAGCGGCTCGAACAGGGAGGCGGTGGCTTCGTCGGCACTGGCAAAGCCGGATTTGCGCCATTCGTTGGGATTGCGGCGGTAGAGCTTGAGGGTGAGCGTCCTGAGGATGGCGAGAACTTCCTGCTGGTGGATTTCGATCACCGTATCGACGTCGCCCTTGGCGAGTTCCTTCATGCTGAAGCTGCGTGCGCTGCTGCTGCCGTCGCGGCGCGCTATGGGTTGCCCGCTGCAGGCAGCGAGCAGCGCAGCGGTCAACAGGCAGGCAAGCAGGGCGGGGGCGCGGTTCACGAAGAGCAGCTTACCTCAATCTTCCTCGCCCAGTCAGGCGGTTCGGCGGCGTAGGCTTCGTATTCCGGCTGTTCGTCGAACGGGCGCGTCAGCAGCGCATGCAGGCGGTTCAGCTCGCTGTAGTCGCGGTCGTGCGCCGCGCGGCGGATGGCGACTTCGGCCAGGTGGTTGCGCAGGATGTACCTGGGATTGACGCGCCGCATGGCTGCGCCGCGTTCGGCATCGACCGAACCCTGCTGGCGCAGCGCGGCGGCATAGCGCGCGGCCCAGGCGTCGAAGGCCGCGCGGTCGATGACGAGGTCGCGCAGCGGTGCGTTGGCCGCGTCGGGGCGGCTGTCGAAATCGCACAGGCGCCGCATGAAGATCGTGTAGTCGACCTGGTTCTGCGCCAGCAGCTGCAGCGCGTCCATGACAAGCGAAGCGGTTTCGCTGCCGGGCGGCAGGCCGAACTTGGCGGCCATGCGTTCGAGATAGGCTTTGCCGAACACTTGGGGATATTCGCCGATCGCCTGCGACGCGGTCTCCACCGACATCAGCGGCACCAGCGCCTGCGCCAGCTTGGTGATGTTCCACGCCGCCACGTCGGGTTGCTGGTCGAAGGCGTAGCGGCCGCCGCTGTCGGAATGGTTGCAG
>Ga0299915_10003545_pt1 | contig 11290 bp, 9 predicted proteins | sample RVTome_13_FD_200263 | JGI IMG/M metagenome (GOLD analysis project Ga0299915, IMG submission 200263) | Soil microbial communities from uranium-contaminated site in the Upper Colorado River Basin, Wyoming, United States - RVT92D227 (version 2) ... | reverse complement strand
CCGCGCTCGACGCCGGCCAGATGGCTCCAGAGACGGAGAAGAAGCTCGACCTTGTTTTTGAAAAAGGAAAAGACGCGTTTTATTCGACCGTCTCCGCCCTGCTCGAGAGGCATTTCCGAAAAGCGGAGTTGACCGAGCCCGACCTGGCGAAACTCACCAAGGCGCGGGAAGAAATTCCTTTCCTCTATCAACGCCTGATGATCTACGCCTTTCAGAAGGACTCCCCCGTTTTCATGGCGCTGGCCGAGCAGGGGAACGAAGCCTCGCTCCGGCAATTCGAGGAGACGTACCTGGCCCTCTCCAAGGATTACGCCGCCCGGTTTGTCGGCTCGCTCTTCCGCACGGCCCGGGGATTCGAATTCGAGATGGCGCTCCCCCACAACAAGGGGAAAACCCGGCTGGAGCTCGTGCTCCAGTCGATCGGGTTTAACGCCAAGAACGAGCTTCCCGGCGTCCCCCGTGAGAAATGGTATTCGAACCCGATAAAGCCGGATCTCGCCGCCCAATGGGCCATCGACGCGGTCCGGGCCCGTGAGTGCTGGCCGCGGACGAAGGGCTCGGGAGTTGTGGTCGCGGTTATCGACTCCGGCATCGATCCCTTCAATGCCCTATTCAAAGACCGGCTCGTTCCCGGTTTCAACTTCCTGAAGCGGACGAAAGCCCCCTGGAAAGATGAAGAAGCGCCGGTCATCGATTACGGCCTTCACGGCACGGGTGTCTCGTCTGTGCTCCTGGCGATCGCTCCGGACTGCCGCATTATGCCGGTTAGGCCCATGGACTCCGACACGATGAACGACCCGGCCTTCGATACCTGGCTCCACGAGTTCGAAGCGGCCGGCATTTATTACGCCGTGAACCACGGCGCCCACATCATCTCGATAAGCGCCGCCCTGCAGGCCTCGCAGCCCGTCGTGGCCGAAGCGGTCCGCTACGCCTACAAGAAAAACGTCGTCATCTGCACTTCGGCCGGGAACATCTCCCGGAGTCAATTCGGGCTGAACCCGGAGGATGCGTTCTACAGGGCCTTTGACAGCGAAGTCCTCCTTATCGGGGGAGTCGAAAAGCGGGGCGCGGACTACCGGCCGTGGCCCCATTCCCTGCCGAACCCCCTGGTCGATGTCGCCGCGCCGTCCGACGGGATCTTTGTTCTTGTGCCCACTTATCTTCCGGAATTCAAGGACGACTACGTGGCCGGAACATCGCTCTCGGCGCCCATTGCGGCGGGAGTCGTAGCGCTTCTCAGGAGCGCTGTTCCCCCTTCTACGGGAATCCTTCGGACGCCGGCCGCCTACTGCCGCCTGGTTGCGCGATGCCTCAAGGAGACCGCCCGCCTCGACATCCTGGACGTCGTGGAACCGGACGATGTGGTCGGCCGCGGCCTCATAGACGCCGAAGCCGCATTGCAGATGATGGAGCGCCTCGCGGAATCGCCCCGCTGAGGGCCGCGCCGAATCCTTCTATCATTGGATGGCTTCTCTGCCTCCACGATGATTGTGAGGCCGGGGCTCCGTTTCAATTGTAAGAAATGCCGGCCAGGGCGATCGCTGCCCGCAGAAGCTTGAAACCCACCAGGTAGTCGTCAGAGGTAAATTCGACAGTCCGGGGACTTGACCTTTTGATGAGGTGGACAAGACAGGGCAGCTCGGCCTGATAACTGTTGTTGACATCGAGCTCGAACTTGTACGGAGCCTTGAGGCGGAAAACCGCGGCCTGACTTTTTTTCAAGAGCGCCGCCTTCGCCCCTTCCTTAAGCTGCTTCCTCGCTTCGTCGCGAGGAAAGTTCCGGGCCGCGTACCGGCCCTGGGCTTCTTTGACGGCGACCGTGGTCAACCCCTCGCCCAGGATGGATTTCGCCTGGGCGCAGGTTTCGGTGTCTCCGGTCAGCATAATGACCGGGACATTAAAGTAACCGGAGATGGCCGCATTGAGCCCGAGCTCGGGCATCTCTTGGCCGTTGACCCGGATGGCGCGCACGACGCCTCCCGAGATGGTGTGGTCGAGGATCGCCGAGGCCGTGCCGGCGCGCGCGTGGTAGCCGACAAAAATGCAGGCGTCGAAGGTGCCGTCAATCCCCTGCATCATGGAGAGCGGCTTGGGAGTGCCGGAGATGAGGCTCGCCCGGGGGTCGAGCGCATCGGCGATGATGTTCCGCATGCTCCCATGAGAATCGTTGACCACGACCTCGGCGGCGCCCGCCTCGAACAGGCCGGCGATGACGGCATTGGCGTCCTCGGCCATCCATTTCCGGGCCGCGCCGTACTCCGGCGAATCGGACGAGGTCTGGTTTCCATGCACAACACCCCAGATGCCTTCCATATCTACCGATATATAGACCCGCGGCCCCGTCTTCTCGGCCGCCGGGGCGGCGATAAAAAACAAGAGGATGCCGAAAACCAGGAATGCTTTTTTCATGATTGACTCCTTTCTTTCCCTCAGGACAAGCCGACGATCTCTCCGTCGTCGTTAACATCCACTCTTTCCGCAGCCGGAACAGTCGGAAGCCCCGGCATGGTCATGATGTCGCCGCAATAGACGACGACAAACCCGGCCCCGCCGCTCAGCGAAACGTCCGTCACAATCAGGGTAAAGCCTTGAGGTCTCCCCAAAGCCTCCTCATCGTCGGACAGCGAGTACTGGGTTTTGGCGATACAGACCGGGAGCTTCCCAAACCCGTCCTCCTCCAGGCGCAGAATCTTGCGCCTGACCTTTCCTTCCATGGCGATGCCGGCGGCGCCGTAGACTTTTTTGGCGATCGTCTCGATCTTCCCGACGAGCGGCATCTCGGGAGGATAAAGGAACTGGAAATTCCGGGCGTCCTCGGCGATCGCCTTCAAAACCTCTTCCGCGAGCTCCACTCCTCCCCTGCCCCCCTGGCCGTAAACGTCGCTCAACGCTGCGCGGAGCTTCTTTCTCCGGCAGAGTTCGAGGAACCCGTCGGTTTCGGCGGGGGTGTCGCCGGGAAACTTGTTGAGCGCGACGACGAACGGAATGCCGTAGAGGGCGAGGTTCTCCATGTGCTTTTCCAGGTTGGCGAACCCTTTTTGGACCGCCTCGAGGTTCTCGGCCTTGACGTCCTTGAGCGCCACCCCGCCGTGGAGCTTAAGCGCCCTTAGAGTGGCCACAAGGACACACGCGTCCGGCGGCGGGATGTGCCCGGTCCGGACGACGATGTCGAAAAACTTTTCCGCCCCCAGGTCGGAGGCGAACCCGGTCTCGGTCACCACGAAGTCGGCCAGGCTCAGCGCCAGCCGGGTGGCGATCACGGAATTCGTGCCGTGGGCGATGTTGGCGAACGGCCCGCCGTGGACGAGCGCCGGCGTCCCCTCGAGTGTTTGGACGAGGTTGGGCTTCATGGCGTCCTTGAGGAGGGCGGCCATGGCGCCCTCCGCCTTGATCTGCCGGGCAAAAACGGGTTTCCCGTCCTGGCCGTAGCCGATGACGATATTGCCGAGTCTTTCCTTGAGCTCCTTGAGGTCGGCCGAGAGGCAGAGGATGGCCATGACCTCGGAGGCGGCCGTGATGTCGAACCCGGTCTCACGGGCGATGCCGCGCAGGGGGCCGCCAATCCCGACCACGACCTCGCGCAGCACCCGGTCATCCATGTCCAGGACCCTCTTCCAGGTGATCGTCCGGCAGTCGATCAAACCGCAGACGCCGTCGAAATGGAGCCGGTTGTCGACCATGGCCGCCAGCAGGTTATGGGCCGCCGTGACGGCGTGGATGTCGCCCGTGAAGTGAAGGTTTATCTCGTCGCGCGGAGCGATTTGGGCATGCCCCCCGCCCGTGGCACCTCCTTTAAGGCCGAAGACTGGACCGAGGGAAGGCTCCCGGACGGCGGCGACCGCTTTTTTCTGGAGACGGCTGAAGGCATCCGCCAGGCCGATGGCCGTCGTCGTCTTTCCCTCGCCGGCCGGCGTCGGCGTCATGGCCGTGACCATGATGAGCTTGCCTCTGACCGTCAGATCCTTGACCGGCCGGGGCCAAAGGACCTTGGCCTTATAGGGGCCGTATTTTTCCAGGTATCCAGCCTGGATTCCCGCCCGCTCGGCGATTTCTTCGATGGGTTTTATCGCGTATCCCTTGGCGATTTCTCTATCGTCCGGCATGGCCACCTCCTGGTATCGGGGACAGTATATCAATTTCCGAATTGTTTGGCTTGCAGAATCGAGGACTCGATATCGATTTCCGAATTGTCAGCCCGCATTGCATCTGCCCTCGCCTTTTTAAGCGTTTTCATATATATTTTTGTCGGAGAAATTCAATGGCCAACACCCTTTTGATCGCGGCTCTTGTGTTTGTCGGCGTGTACGTCATTTTTTCCATGATGATCGTCCGCGACCTCTCCAAGCGGGGGGTCAAAATCAACTACTTTCTCCTGAGATTTTTCCTCATTAAATATATCTCTCAGTACAAGCAGATCACGTTGAAAGAGACGGGGAAAGTGGGCCCTCTTTATTATCCCTGCATCGTCTCGGTCAACCTGGCGCTTGTGTCGGCCGTTGCGGGCCTTCTATTGAGGTTCTTGTAGTCCCTTCCCTTTATCTCATTAGGAGTGGAGAAAGACGAACTCGTATTCCTCGATCAGCCCCTGGTCGGAGAAGCTGAAAAAACAATTGTTGCCGATGATGATATGGTCCAGGACCTTAAGCTGCATGACCTTGGCGGCAAAAACGAGGTCCCGGGTGATCTCCTTGTCGCAGGGCGAGGGCTCCGGGTCTCCGGAGGGATGGTTGTGGACGAAAATCAGCGATGAGGCTTCGTACCGGAGCGCGTCCTTGATGATCTCCCGGGGGTAGACGGCGCTCGAGTCGACCGTCCCCTCGAAAAGCGTCTTCTCCTCGAGGATTTGGTTTTTGGCGTCCAGGAACAGGACCTTGAAATTCTCCCTTTTGAGGTCGCGGAGCGCATGGTAGAGATACTCGAAGACCTCGCGAGAGGAGCGGCAGTAGGGCCGGCTCATCATCCGGTCCCGGAGGAAGCGGCGGGAAACCTCGTGGACGAATTTCAAGCCGAAGACATTGTGAGGGCCGATCCCCCCGATCTTTTGGAGGTCCAGGGGGCTGGCCTCCAGGACTCCGCCCAGCGTTTTAAACTCGTGCAGGGCCTTCTTAGCCGGCTCCTTGCAGTCTCGGCGCGGGGTTCCGATGGTCAGCAGAAGCTCGATGATCTCGTAGTCCAGGAACCCGTCCAGCCCGCCCTTGATGAATTTCTCCCTGAGGCGCTGCCGATGGCCTTGCGGTTCCGCCGCCGCCTTCCGGCCGTCTCCTTTTTTGTTCATGAGTTCGACAAAGATTGGACGAACGGCCCCCCGGATTTTTCGCAGAAGGGAACCGCCAACCTGGATCATTCATGAAATGAAGGAGAATGAAATTCCTCTCCCCTACCCGCTCCCACCGGCCGCTTCGAGCGCCGCGCGAACGGCGACGACCTTGGCCGGAGCGATGTCATAGGGAAGGATCCCCGTCCCCATCAGGAAGCGGGGGTGGCGGCGGCCGCGGGACAGAACTTCGCCCGCTTTTTCACGGATTTTCTCCTCCGTCTCCATCATCAGGAAAAGGGGATCGAGGTTGGCCCGGAGGAGCACCGGCTCTTTTTTCAGCCGTTCGACAAAATGGGACAAGTCGGCCTTGTAATCGCACAGGATGTTGTTTGTTCCCGTCTCGAGGATCTCCTCCAACAGCGACGCCGTATCGCCGCCGATGATGTAGGGAACGAGGGGAACTCCCAGCCTGTCGCGAAAATGGGCGACCACCCGGCGCGTGGGCTCCAGGATGATCTTCCTGTAGATCTCCGGATAGGTCAGCGGCGGCGAAGCGTGGGAGTCGAAGAGGATGAGGCCAAGACCTCGTTCCACGAAGGCCTGCCCGTAGGATTTCGTGATCTCCGCGCAGTACGAAAGAAATCCCTTCACCCAATCCGACCGGTCGAGCAGGGCCATCAACATTTGCTCCGGACCGGCGAGCTCGCAGGCGATCGAGAACGGAGCGCTCAGGGCTCCGCGGACGATCCTCTCGCCGCCCAGTTTTTTCTGGACGCGGCGGCCGACTTCAAGATGGAGCGGCATCCGGCCGGACTTGAGAGGATCCGGAAGCCGCAGCCGGGAAAGGTCGTCTCCGGCATGGACAACCCGCTCCAGGATCGCGGGCACATCGTTTGAATCCGGGTAAAAAACCCGCCCCCCCGCGGACTCGGCCTCGACGTTATAGACATCACAGCCGACGACGAGCATGTCGGGTTCATAGACCTCGAGTTCGCGGAGGATTGCCTTTTCAAAGAGGCCGGCGTCCCGGCACATCTCCGCTGGTTTCACCGCGATGAGCGCGGCTTTGTGTTCATAGACGGCCGGGCAGAAGGGAGTCCGGTCGACCGGCCTTCCCTCGATGAGATTCAGGATTCTCTGGCGGGGCGTCAATCTCGAGCCGGATGTCAAGGGACCTTCAGATCTTGTCCGACAGCGTCAGCATAAAGGCGACGACGGCTTCCTCTTCGTCCACCGTCAGGCCCAGATCTCCCATCTCGTCAACGTTGATATTAACCGAGACTTCGGGAGCCGGCCATTTCGCCGAGGCGACATCCCGGGTGTTGTAGAAGTGCACCACATCCTTGAGTGTCTTGAAGCAGCCGTTGTGCATGTAGGCTTTGACAAACCCCGCTCGCGGGCTCAAGGCCACGTTGCGCAGAGTCGGGACCTTGTGTTTGCCGATATTGGCCTCGGCATACTTGGAGTATTTTTCGACCCCCTTTAAGAAATCTCCAAGCCCCTTGTCGACCCAACTGGTCCCGTCGGGGTTCCATTCTTTGGGCATCTTGGTGAAGGGATTGTCGGGGTTCTTGGGAACGCCCAGGTTGTCATAGGTGAAGTCGGTGAACACGGGAGGCTTCCCTCCGACCGAGACGAAGACGTGGCAGGCGAAACACTTCGCCTGGCCGTTGAACAGGACCAGTCCTTTGAGCTCAACCGGATTCAAGCCCAGGCCGTCAAACTTCTTGGCATTGGATTCATCGATGGAGGCCACCTCCAATCCGGCCGCCTTGGCCTTTCGCCAGAAATCATCAAACTTCGAGCTGAAGGGGTTGACCTCGGCCGACCTTTCGTAGGCGGCGATGGAGCGTCCGATGCGTTCGTAGGCGCCGTCGATATCCCTGGCCGCGTCGAGCGAGCCTTTTCCCCAGGCCTTTTCAAACAGGGCGGCATAATCGGATTTTTGGACTTTGAGGATGATGCTTTTCTTGTCCGGCATGTTCTGCTCGAGCGGGTTGAGGAACGGTCCCATGGCTTGTTCGGCCAGGGGGTCGCCCAGGGAATCCCCGGTGGCCCGGGCGTCCCAGAACATACCGCCCACGAAATTCCCCTCTTTGTCGATATGGAGCACCGGGCTGTCGCCGACGTACGCGGCGGCCGGGGGTTTCCGGTTTCCGAACCGGCCTTTGACCGCGCCTTCGTAGATCCCTCCCTTCTTGTTTATCTCCTCATCCGGACCGGTCATGCCCACGTTGGGAGCATGGCAGGCCGCGCATTCCTGCCCGGGGGGCGTGGACAGATTCTTATCGAAAAACAGCCTCTTCCCCAGCTCTTCGAGGGGAGTCAAGGAAGAGAGTGATTTCTGGGCCACTTCGGTTCCCGCGAATAAGCCCAGGGCGAGTATGAAAACAGAGAGAACGAAAATTTTTTTGTTCATTTTCAGCCTTCCCTCTCCCGGGTCCCTCCTCACTATTCAGGGTGCCCGAGAGCCTCTCATTATCAATTAGGCAAGTCCTTGTCAAATCTTGCGCTAAATTTCTTTACGCCCTGTAAAGGGAGTTTACGCCGCCTGTAGCAAAGGATAGGACGGTCCTGCAGGCCTTTCCTATCTTATTCAATAAAATAGAATTGCGGGCTGCCGTCTGGCATGGAATTTGCTAAAGAATGGGGTGGAACGAAGGCTAGGATTTCTGTCGGGCCGGGAATAATTCCTCGGCAGCCCTTGTATAAAGGACGGGAGCGTCAATGAGGCCTGATAATGGCGACGAACGGGACCTCGTAGCGAAAGCGAAGAAGGGAGACATGGACGCCTTCGAATCCCTGGTCAGAAAATACCAGAAAACGGTCTACATTCTGTGTCACCACATCACCGGCGCCCACCAGACGGCCGACGACCTCTCCCAGGACACCTTCATCAAGGCCTACCTGGCGCTTCCCCATTTTATCGACGGCCATGCCTTCTTTCCCTGGGTCCGGAGAATCGCCCTCAATAACTGCTTCAACCACCTCAAGAAGGCAAAAAGGGAGAGGCCGCTGGCCGAGGAGGGAAAGGTGGCCCGGCACAATTTTTTGTCTTCTCCGAATGAATCGCCTCCCGACTCCGTAGAGAGGGAGGAGATGGAAAGAAAGTTCAAGGAGGCGTTGCTAGCTCTTCCGCCTGACCAGAAGGTCATCTTTTCGCTGCGGGCCTTTGAAAACCTGAGCTACCTGGAGATCGCTCAGGCGCTGCACATCCCGACCGGAACGGTCATGTCGCGGCTGAACAGGGCCCGGAAAAAGCTCAAGGTCCAGATGGCAGAATACCTGGGGAGGAGCTGATGAGACACCACAAGCTCCAGGATCTTTTGGGCGCCTATCTGGACAATGAGCTCTTGGGGAAGAAGAAGCTTCAGGTCGAAGCCCATCTGCGCGCCTGCCAGGCCTGCCGGAGGGAGATCGGGCTCCTGAAAAAGCTGGATGATCTGGCCCGCTCGCTTTCCTCCCCTCCCCAGGAAGAAGCCTATTGGGAGGCGTTCCCGGGCCGGGTCCAGGCCGCCGTCAAGCAGCGGCTCTCTACCGGGCGGGAAAAGGAGGCCGCCATGTTCAGCGATTCCTTCATCGTGGCCGAAAGAAGCCTCAAGCGTTCGGCCGTCGTCTTCCCGTTGTCGCTGGCCGCCCATCTCATCATTGTCTCCCTGCTGGTCATCCTTCCGCTGATGAACACGGGGGATCTCCCCCGAGTCGAAGTCTATAGTGCCTTTCTCGCTCCCCCGCCCCCACCGCCTCCTCCACCCCCGCCTCCGGCGAAAAAGCGGTCGAGCTCCCAGGCCAGGACCAGGATCAAGCCGGTCCAAGCTCAGGCCAATATCGAACCGGGGAAACTCGTCGCTCCCGTCGAGATCCCTGAGGAGATCGCGGATGAACAGGTCTCCGATTTCGGGGTCGAAGGCGGCGTCGAAGGAGGGGTGGAAGGCGGTGTCGTGGGCGGAGTCCTCGGCGGAGTGGTCGGGGGCGTGCTCGGAGGTGTGGTGGGCGAGGTCGAGTCGCCCGTCCGGGCGATCGGCGAGATCAAGGAGCCGCGGCTGGTGAGGAGGGTCGAACCTGTCTATCCCGAGATCGCCCGTCAGGCCCGGGTGGCTGGCACCGTCATCCTGGAAGCGACGACCGATATCTACGGACGCGTGGCGACGGTCAAGGTCCTGCGGTCCATACCTCTGCTCGACCAGGCGGCCATAGACGCCGTCCGCCAGTGGGTCTACGAGCCTATGATCATCAACGGCAAGCCCCGCGGGGTCATCTTCACCGTCACCGTCCGCTTCGAGCTGAAGTAGCGTTTAAGGACTGAATTAGCCTTGACAAGTCGGAGGCCGGGATTTATCCTTTTCGCTCATGATTATTCGGGGATAAATTTGCCGGCAAGCGACGCCGCACTTTTCCCCCGGACTGGAAATATTCATATTTGGGGCGCGCCTAGCCGCCCCGGGAGAGATAATGTCCAGCCATCATCAAACCGGAAAAAAAGGATTTATCTGGGGTGCCGTTTTCGTTGTTTTTCTCTTATCGCTGCCGCTGCCGGGTGAGAGCAGGGAGAACGCCCTCCCGGCAGCTTTCCGCTTCACTTCCCCCGACGTCAGCCTGCTGAATAAGGTGATGCCCGGGGATTTCCAGGCGCCGGAGCTGGAGCCCGTGGCCGAGTACGGCGCCTTTTTCGGCCTGAAGATCACCCTGAAGATTCAGGGAGGGTGGAACACGTTTGGCGGAGGCGACATAAAGACGGGTATCGGAGGGATGTATGACAACGGCGTCGACTACATTTCCGCCATGGGCGTGCCGATCCTCAGCAACGCTAGGGAATCCAACAAGGGAGGGCTCGAGGTCGGCGGAGATCTTATCTATGCCATCACTCCCCGGTTCGGGATCGGCGTCGGGATGGCCGGGGTCAGCGCCTGGAACGAGAGCCACTTCCTCTTTGACCAGGACCCTTGGGGTCCCGGCAGTTTTCAGGTCAGGCCTCGGGTCAAGGTTCGCGCGCTACGGGCCGGGCTGTTTTATTCCTTGCCGTTCGCCGGAATCCTGGCGCTCTCGGTCAGGGGGGGGCCGGCCTTCTATTCAGCGAAATACAGCTGCTACATAGGCAGCAGCATCGGATTCATCCGGGACGGGCTTATCCATACGAGCTATGCCCAAGAAGCCAGCTCCAAAAAATGGGGGTTCGAAGGCGGGCTCGGTCTTGAGTTAACCCCCAATCCTTTTGTGGCCATTTTCATTGAGGTTCAAGGGCGGAGCGCCAAGATCGGCGATTTTGAAGGGGATGAAACGGCCACTTTCTTCGAGGGTGGCCAGAATCGCCAGTCGGCCGACTCGGGGCCTGTTTACCATGTCGATACGGCCGGCCACCCGCAGTTGGATATCGTCCTCTCAGACGAGGGAATCCCCGGCAGCGCCCGCAAAGCAACGCTCAATTTCTCGGGATTCAGCTATCTCGCCGGGTTAAAGTTCAGGTTCTGAGCCTGGCCGGATAGACCTCCGTCAACCGGCCCTGCCTGAGGTCATCCTTACTCCGCCCTCTTATCTTTTGTCGGGCGAGAAGAAACCGGCCTCAAGCAGCCGGTCGGTTTCCTTGATCTTCAGGCGCAGAAGATAAATAAGCACGGTAACAGACAGCCAGATAAATCCCAGGAAAACAAAGATTCCCGTGCTCTCCTTTATGTTCTGAGGTGACGGGATGATCCTGTCCGCCTCCGGCTTGGACGGCGTCTGCAAGCTCCAAATGCTCATGACCACCGCGTAGACCACGAGAAGGAAGGCGAGGGCCGTTATGATCTTCCCTTTACGCCCGGCCGGCTTGTTATCTATGAGGGGCAGGAGAAAGAGAAGGACCACGGCCACGACGATGAGCAGGACGGCGACCGTGTCGCCCGTCACAAACAGGATCTTTGCCGGAAATATCTTGAGCGTTTGGAAGAGAAAGAGGAAATACCACTCGGGCTTGATGCCTTCCGGAGCCGGTGCCATGAGGTCGGCCGATTTGCCCAGGGTCGGCGGCAGGAAGACGGCGAGCGTGACCAG
>Ga0299915_10003544_pt1 | contig 11290 bp, 12 predicted proteins | sample RVTome_13_FD_200263 | JGI IMG/M metagenome (GOLD analysis project Ga0299915, IMG submission 200263) | Soil microbial communities from uranium-contaminated site in the Upper Colorado River Basin, Wyoming, United States - RVT92D227 (version 2) ... | reverse complement strand
TGCTCGAATACTGGTTGCAAAAACATGGTTAAACCTTTCCTGCTGCTGGCTGCGCTGGCGGCATTTCCTGTCCACGCCCAACAGACCGATTTCGGCAGCTGGCTCGCCGCCTTTCGCCAGGACGCCGTGGTGCAGGGTATTTCTCCCGCCACGCTGGATGCGGCGTTCACCGGCGTTGCGCCGATCGAGCGCGTGATCGAGCTTGATCGCCGTCAGCCCGAATTCATGCAGACCTTTGCCGATTACCTTGGCCGGCGCGTCACGCCGTCGCAGGTCGCGCGCGGTCAGGCTGCGCTGCAGGAATACGCGGTGCTGTTCGATGCGGTGGAGGCGCAATACGGCATCCCGAAAACGGTGCTGGCGGCATTCTGGGGGCTGGAAACCCGCTACGGCACGGTGCAGGGCAGCCTCAATATCCCGGCCAGCCTCGCCACCCTGGCCTACGACGGCCGCCGCAGCGGGTTTTTCCGCAGCCAGCTGCTCGACGCGCTGCGCATCATCGACGCCGGGCACGTCGGTGCGGCCGAGATGAACGGCTCGTGGGCCGGCGCAATGGGCCATATGCAGTTCATGCCGTCGACTTTCCGCGCCTATGCGCTCGATGGTGACGGCGATGGCCGTATCGATGTGTGGCAGTCGCTGCCCGACGCCATGGTTTCGGCAGCCAACTATCTGCAGCGTGCAGGCTGGCACGCGAACGAACCGGTGGCCATCGAAGTGCGCCTGCCGGAAGGTTTCGACTGGCGCAAAGCCCGTGTGGCCCACCGCCTGCCGGTGACGGAATGGACGGCGCTCGGCGTGCAAACCGTGGATGCCGCTGCGTTGCCGATCGTGGCCGGGCCTGCCGCCATCGTGCTGCCGCAGGGCTGGCAGGGGCCGGCTTTCATGGTGTTCGACAACTTCGACGTGGTGATGCAGTGGAACCGCTCGGTGAATTACGCGCTGGCAGTGGCGCAGATGGCGCACCAGATCGCGGGCGGTGGCGCGTTGGCCGCGCAGGCGGGCGAAGCGGGTGCGCTCAGCACGACGCAACTGAAAGCCATGCAGCAGGCGCTCAATGAAATGGGGTTCGATAACGGCACGGCGGACGGTCTGCTCGGCCCGCGCACGCAAAGTGCCATCCGGCGCTATCAGGTTGTGCACGAGTTGCCGGCCGACGGCTATCCCGCGCCGAGCGTACTGGCGCACATCGAGCAATGCCATGCCGAGGCAGCGCTGACGGGCAAGCTCAGCCTGGCGCCCATTTCCCGCTTTGCCGAGCCGGTCGGCCAGCCCTGACGCTCGCGCGACGCCATGTTATTTTCCCGGCATTCGATTCAGGAGAACAAGGTTGAGCGACGCGCGCAATGTATTGGGCGGCCTGTTACAGGTGTGCAGTGCGTCGCCGCTGACCGGCTTCGTGCGTGATGGCGTCTGCCACACCGGGCCGCAGGACATCGGCAGCCACACCGTGTGCGTGCAGATGACCGAGGCATTTCTCGATTATTCCCTGCGGCAGGGCAACGATCTCGTCACCCCCGTGCCGGAATACGATTTTCCTGGGCTGAAGGTGGGCGACCGCTGGTGCGTGTGCGCCGCGCGCTGGCTTGAGGCGGCCGAAGCCGGCGTGGCCCCGCCGGTGGTGCTCGACGCCACCCACGAGCGCGCGCTGCGCAAGCTTGCCTTGGCCGACCTGAAGTATCACGCCCTGCGCTATCCCGATTACCCTGGTCAGGATGGCGATCAATGAGCCTGGTCTGCTGGAAATGCGGCGCCAGCCTGGCCGGCATGTTGCTGCCCTTGTCGCGCCGCGAAACCTGTCCCAGCTGCCGGGCCGACCTGCACGTGTGCAAGCAGTGCCGTCACTATGATGCGCACCGAGCCGGCCAGTGCCGCGAACTGGCCGCCGAGCGCGTCGCCGACAAGACGCGCGCCAACGATTGCGGCTGGTTCGTGCCACGTCCGCAAGCCTACAAGGGCGGCGGCGCAGCCATGGCGCAGGCGAGTCGCAGCGCGCTCGATTCCCTGTTTTCGAATCCGCCCGGCGACGAAACCGACCCGCCCGCGTCCCCCGCTTCGCTCGACGACCTGTTCAAGAAGTAATCAGGAACAGGATTCACGCTGCAAAAAATGCAGGGGATACCCTGCATCGTGCGAGCCGGCTTCAGGGCATGGTGGACAGATACGCCACCAGGTTCAGGATGTCTGCGTCCTTGAGGTTGCGCGTGTATGCGGCCATCGACGGATCGAGTCGCTCGCCGCTGCCGCTGCGATAGCGTTTCAGGGAATCCTCCAGATATTTCACCTGCTGTCCTGCCAGGCGCGGAATCTTGTGGGTGCCGGCGCCGCTCGCGCCATGGCAACTGATGCACAACTTGTCATACAAACTCTTGCCCGCAGCGCCCCGTGCGCCCATGCTGGCGGGCTTGCGGGTGACCGGCTGCTGCGACAGGAACAGTGCAATGTTGATGCGCTCGTCAGGGGTGAGGGCCTTGATCATGCCCTCCATGAACGCCGACGATTTGCGCTGCCCCCGCATGAACTTGTTCATCTGTTCGAGCAGATAGTCGGCATTCTGGCTCGCCAGGTTGGGCACATCGGGCAGCACGCTGTTGCCACCTGCGCCGTGGCAGTGCCGGCAGACCGAGGCATCTGTTTGCCCACGCTGGATTGCATCGGCCAGCGTCGCCGGATCCTGGCCGATCTGGTTCAATTTCGCATGCAACACAGCGGGTGCCGGCTCCGCGGGCTTTTCCTTGCCATAGCTCGGGGCTGCGGCAGTAAACGAGGCGATTAACATCAGGCTGGCCAGGCTGGCGAATTTGTTTTTCAAAGTCATGGGAGCACCATTAAAGGACAAGCAGATCGTAAATTATTGATGATATTACGGTGCGCGTGGTCCAATCTTGAATAAATTCATCATGGAGCAGGGATGGCCGGGTTTCAACTGCCGGCAGGCTGCCCGCGCAATTGCCGTAACGCTTGCCATTCATACAGCAGCAGCCCCGCTCCGATCAGCGCGATGCCGGCCCAGCCGCGCGCCGGAATGAATTCGGCGTTGAGCGTCTGCCCCAGCAACAGCGCATTGACGGGCGTGACCAGCATGATCAGAGCGACGCGGCCGGCGTCGAGATGCTTGATCACGTAGTAATACAGCGTGAAGCCCAGCACCGACCCTAGCACGCCCAGATAAACGATGGCGCCGCCTGCGCGCAGCGTGGTGTCGGGCGGCAGGCGCGCAGCGTCGGCGATCATCCAGGCCAGCACAAAGCAGGGCACGGCCACGCCGAGCGAACCGGTGGTGATGGCGAGCGACGAGGCGCGCAGGTTCAGCCGCTTGATCCATACCAGCCCCAGCGCCTGCACCGTCATGCCCGCCACCACCGCGAGCGTGCCGAGCGTGGCGCGGCCGTCGCCCGGCCACGGCTGGCCGAAGATCAGCCACAGCCCGGCCAACGCCAGCCCCAGTCCTGAAATGCGGATCGGCGTGAGCGTGCGCTCACCCAGCCACAGCGCGGCGAACACTCCGGTCACCAACGGCGACAGCCCGAAGATCACCGAAATCAGCCCCGACGGAATGTGCAGTGCACCCCAATAGGTGAGCAACATCGCAACGAACATCGACAGCCCGCTGATCGCGTAAAGCCGTCGCGCGGCCGGGGTGAACGGAAACGCGGTGCGGGTGGCGCGCATCAGAAACAGGCAGACCGCCAGCCCGATCAGCATCCGCGCCATCACTGCGAAGCTGAAGCTCGCACCCTGCGCGCTCCACTGGATGGCGAGCGGCGTGGTCGACCAGATGAGGATGACGCCGAGGTAGGCGGCGGGGACGGACATGGGTGCGAGTGTTTACGAATGAGTTGAAGTAGGGGCAATTGTTATTGCGCCGGATGGAGCGGTGCAATGCGCTTTGCTCTTTCGCACCGACCCGAACTTATATCATCACGCCCATGAATAGGACGTAGGTTGGGCTGCAAAGCCCAACATTGCGGGCTGGAGTTCGATGTTGGGCTTTGCAGCCCAACCTACGCACGCTTCGCGCGCCGATTCGCATCCAATGAAATGCCGGTTAGAAAACAATTTCTGCCTCCATGAATGTGACTGCGTATCCTGAGAGCGCCACGCGATTGGCCTTCACTTCGCAAATGAGATTGCCTCCACGCCTGGATACCTGCTGGGCACTCAGAATGTTCTTGCCAAGTTTATTGGCCCAATATGGCGCAAGCTCGCAATGGGCGGAGCCGGTAACGGGGTCTTCGGGAATACCGAACTTGGGGCCGAAGACGCGACTGACAAAATCCACATCCGTGCCAGGTGCGGTAATGACGACACAACGCAAATCCAGTTGCCCCAGCAAAGCCTGGTTGGGTGTAATGGCGCGAATGGCGGCTTCATTGTCGAATACGGCGATGTAATCGTCCGCAGCCAATACCTCTATCGGGCGCTGACCGAGCCCTTCAGCCAAAATCTCGGGGGGCTCGCAGGGCGTTGGCGGACGGGCCGGGAAATCCATTTCCAGTTGCTTTCCCTTCTTTGTCACGAACAGTTCGCCGCTGCGTGTTTCAAAAGTGATCACCGGTTTGGCGTAGCCAAGTGCTTCGAAGATGACGTGGGCCGCTGCCAAGGTTGCGTGGCCGCACAGGTCAACCTCCTTGACCGGCGTGAACCAACGCAGGCCGAAGCCTTTCCCAGATGGCACGAAGAAAGCCGTTTCGGACAAGTTGTTTTCCTCCGCGATGGCTTGCAGCAGCCCGTCGTCCAGCCAGGCTTCAAGAAGGCATACCGCGGCCGGATTGCCTTCGAAGGCGCGGGTGGCGAAGGCATCCACTTGATATTGCTTGAGCTTCATCATTGGCCCCGATGGGTAAAGGCGGTAGGGGCTGTAAAGCCCAACATTATGAATCTTGCACGATGTATGGGAATTCGACGTTGGGCTTCATTTCATTCAGCCCAACCTACGTGGTCATATTTGAGGCCACTTGCCTGACAACCACCCAATGCCCATTGCCAGCGCAGCCAGACCTGTTAAGTCAACCACGAGGCGATGGAGCCAATGCGCTTCGTCGATACCACCAAGACGTTCCGAGGGAAAGTGGCCTATGGTCAACGTGCGCAGGATAAGCCAGCCAATGGACCAACTCACTGTCTGGACAATGAAATCCCAACTAAGCCACCAGAGGGCGCGCAGGATGCCAAGAACAATGCTTGCTGCTGGCCTCGATAGCAGCTCCAACAAATCAACCATGAGGGCTCTCGAACAAAGTCTGCAAACTCTCCGCCGCGATCTCGCGCACGTCGGCATCCTCATCCGTCGTGCAGGCGTCCAGCCACGGCCGTGCGGCGGCGTCGCCGGTCAGCCCGAGGTAGTGGCAGGCATCCGCCCGCACCCGTGCGTCGCCGTGTCGCGACAATTCGCCCAGTTGCGGGATCAGTGCAGCCAGGGTGCGGGTGCCGGCGAAGGCTTCGAACAGCACGCCGGCGCCCAGCCGTACGTTGAGGCTGGCTTCCACATTTCCGACAATGGGCAGTACCGCCGCCAACAGTTCCGGCTCGGCGTCGATGGTCGTCTGCACCTTGGGCAGCTGGCCTTCCTTCAGCAGCAGGTGGAACCAGTCGGCCACGCCTGCCTCGCTGTCGGCCTTGGCCGTCCACTCGGCGAGTTCGGCCTTGCCGTGCACGCCGGCGAGTTCGATGCGGCCGATGCGTAGCCACGGCACCGAGCGCACGCCGAGCGCCTGCCCGACCTCGGGGCGCTGCTCCAGGTTGACCGCTTCCAGCCGACCGATCATGCCCTGCTTGAGCAGATCGGCGAGCGCGGACAGCATCGCCGGGCAGTGCGGGCAGTGGGTGGAAATCAGCAGCAGGGCGTCGGGCGCGGACATGGGTTTTGACGGGATAATGACGTGCATGGAATTTACCATCCTCCCCGTCACCCCGTATCAACAGAACTGCTCGCTGGTGTGGGACGACGCGGGCCGCGCGGCGCTGATCGACCCCGGCGGCGAGGCCGAGCGCCTGCTGGCGGAAGTGGCGCAGCGCGGTCTTGCGCTGGAGAAAATCCTGCTCACCCACGGCCACCTCGACCACGTCGGCGCGGCGGCAGAGTTGCGCGACGCACTTGGCATCCCCATCATCGGCCCGCAGCGCGAGGAAGCTTTCTGGCTTGAGATCCTGCCGCGCCAGGCCGAGTTGTTCGGTTTCCCTCCCACCGAATCCTTCGTCCCCGACCAGTGGCTGGAGGACGGCGATCGCGTCGAGGTGGGTTCGATCCGCTTCGAGGTGCTGCACTGTCCCGGCCACACGCCCGGCCATGTGGTGTTTTACCAGCCCGAGTCGAAACTGGCCTTCGTCGGCGACGTGCTGTTCAAGGGCTCGATCGGCCGCACCGATTTTCCGCGCGGCGACCATGCGGCGTTGCTGGCGGCTATTCGAGAAAAATTGTTTCCGCTCGGCGACGACGTGCGCTTCGTGCCAGGGCACGGCGCGATGTCCACGTTCGGCCACGAACGCCGCGAGAACCCCTTCGTCGGTCTGGCGGTCGATTGATATCGATCCTGCAGGCGCTATAAAGCCCAGTAAGGAGACCGCCATGAACCCTACACATATCACGCTTGTCCTGAGCGCTGCCGCGTTGCTGTCGATGGCCGGCGCGCAGGCGCAAACCCTCTCCGCCGTCGTCATGCCCCCGCCCGAGGCCCCTGCGGTCACCCAGGCGGCACAACGCGTGCTCGACGCGGTGAACAAGCGCGTGCCGCAGCTCGACACCGCCGGCCTGCTGGCGCAACTGAAGGCGCAGCCCAAAACCGTGGTGATCGACGTGCGCACGCCGGCCGAGCTGAGCCTGCTGGGCCACATCGATGCGCCGCTCTTCTTCAACATCACGCGCGGCGCGCTGGAATTCCGGATCGAGGTCGCAGTGCCCGACAAGACCACGCCCATCGTCGTCTACTGCGACGTCAGCCAACGCAGCCCCCTGGCTGCCGACACGCTGATCAAGCTCGGCTACAAAAACGTAAAGAACTACCGTGACGGCTTCTTCAACTGGAAGCGCGCCGGCCTGCCGGTGCGCCTGCTCGACAAGGCGCTCGCGTCCTTCCTCTACGACCTGCCGCAGGAAGTCGTCCCCGGCGTGTGGTCGGCCATCGGCGCCACCGCGCCGGGCACCTACGAGAACTCCGGCCACAACAACAATCTGTCCTTCGTCATCACCGAAGACGGCGTGCTGGTGGTGAACGCCGGCGACAACTATCTGCTGGCGCAGAGCCTGCACGAGGAGATCAAGAAGCGCACCAAGCAGCCGGTGAAATACGTCGTGCTGGAAAACAGCCAGGGCCACGCCATGCTCGGCTCCAAATACTGGAAGGAGCAGGGCGCCACCATCATTGCGCAGCGCGACACCGCGGCCTACATGGAAAAGACCGGCTACGACGCGCTGGAGGTCATGCGCGCCCGCGCGCGCGACAAGGCGTTCAAGACCGAATTCGTCATGCCCGACAAGCTCTACGACGACAAGCTTGATCTGAAGATGGGCACGTGGAACCTGCAGATCCTGCATCTCGGTTCCTCGCACAGCCACGGCGACACCATGGTCTGGCTGCCCGACAAGAAGCTGGTGATCGCCGGCGACACCGCCTTCCACATCCGCATGCTGCCCATCTTCGAGGACACCGACACCGCCAAGTGGATCGAGACCTGGGACAAGTTCGAGGCGCTCGGCGCGCAAATCGTCATCCCCGGCCACGGCGGTCCCACCGATATGGCGACGGTGCGCAAGTGGACGCGCGATTATCTGGTTCACCTGCGCGCCAAGGTGGCCGAGGTCATCAAGAACGGCGGTTCGCTCGACGACGCCTACAAGGTCGACCAGTCGGCCTACCTGCATCTGCACACCGCCGACGAGCTGGCGCGCAGCAATGCGGGGCGGGTGTATCGGGCGATGGAATTCGAATAGGGTTGCCGGTCGCCGCTGTGTTGAAGCCCGTTCGCCCTGAGCCTGTCGAAGGGCATGTCCGAGTGGGGCACAGGGCTTCGATCGTTCGACAGGCTCACGATTCAGCCCGAACGGGATTGGGTGTTCAATCTCGTTTTGTTCTGAGCGGTGCAATGGCATCCACCAGCGCCCCCGCCGCGTCGGCGGTCGCATGCCCGCGATCCCGCCGCGGGTTGTACTCGACGATTTCCATTGCCACGAAAGCCGGGTCGCCGCGCAGATGGGACAACGCGGCGACGAGCTCGGCGCGGCACAGGCCGCCGGGAACGGGCGTGCCCACGCCCGGTTCCTCCGCGGGATCGAGCGCATCCAGATCCACGCTCACGCCGAAGCCCGCAGTGCCGTGCCGCACGATGGCGAGCGCCTCGTCGAACACGTCCGCCAACCCGCGCCAGCGCACCTCGTCCATGTCGAACACCCGCACCCCCAGCCGATGCAGCAGCGCGGCCTCGCCCGCTTCGTAGCTGCGCACGCCGATCAGGCACACGTGCTCGGGGCGCAGCTTGGCTTCCGGTCCGTCGATCGAAGTGAGCGCCGCCTCGCCATAGCCGAGCAGGGCGGCGAGCGGCATGCCGTGAATCTGACCGCTCGGCGTGGTGGCGAAGGTGTGGCTGTCCATGTGGGCGTCGATCCAGATCAGGCCGATCGGCCCGCGGTTGGCGAGGACGCGATGGACGCCGCTCCAGGTGCCGATGGCGCAGGAATGGTCGCCGCCCACCACCAGCGGAAAATGGCCCACCTGCAGCACCGCCTCCACTTCGGCGGCGAGCCGCGTGTCGAGCGCCGCTACCGCGTGCAGCGGCGTGTCCGTTGCTTCGCGCGGCACGCGCAGGATCGCGTCCCACTCCACATGCTGCAGCGGCGTGTCGTGGAATGTCTTGTAGCGGCGCAGCGCATCCGGGCCCTCGGCGGTGGCCGGGTCGGGCGCACCGGCGCCGCTGGCGGCGCCGATGACGATGAGGGTGCGCGTGGTTGAAGAGGAGGCCGGCTTCATGCTGACAGTCTAGACCCGGCACAAATCGAAATTAACCACCGTTCGGCCTGAGCCTGTCGAAGGCCAGCAATCCGCGCATGTTTCGACACGAATGGATTCATGCACGAAGGAAGATTGAACAAGTCCTTCGACGAGCTCAGGACGAACGGCAAGGCTTCAGTCCGCCAGCACAACGACTGCAGCGCGAGCGCTGGCCTTGTCGATGCTGACCCGCATCACGCAATACGCATGCAAATCCATCGGGTCGTCGCCGCAGTTGCAGCCGGCAACGACTTCGCTGAAGAACACGCCGACCTCGGCGTGGATCGTTCCATCGTCTTCGCGCGCACTGAACACGCTCACCGCCAGATTCGAGCCGTCAGCGATGCCGCCCTGCGCCACGCCCTGCTGCAGCGGCAGCGCATCGGCCCGGGATTCGAGTTCGCGCTTGAGTTCGGATTGAAAACCGGACGTGTCCCAGGCTGCCAGCGCGGCGGGCAGGTGCAGGCTCACGCCAGCCCGCCCAGGTTCACGTATTTGCTTTCCAGATATTCGTCGATGCCGCTGCGCCCGCCCTCGCGCCCCAGCCCCGACTGCTTGACGCCGCCGAACGCCGCCTCGGCGGTGGAAATCAGGCCGGCGTTGATGCCGACCATGCCGTAGTCGAGCTGCTCCGCCAGCCGCCAGGCGCGGCCGAGGTCGCGCGTGTAGGCATAGGCGGCGAGTCCGAACTCGGTGTCGTTGGCCATGCGGATCACCTCGGCTTCGTCGGCGAAGCGGATCAGCGGCGCCACCGGGCCGAAGGTCTCGTCGCGGCAGACCTGCATGTCGGGGCGCGCGTCGGCCAGCACCGTCGGCTGGAAGAACTGGCCGCCGAGCGCGTGGCGATGGCCGCCGGTGAGGAGTTTTGCGCCGTGGGCCAGCGCATCGGCGATGTGGGTTTCGACCTTGGCGAGCGCGGCGGCGCTGATCAGCGGGCCGATCTCCACCCCGGCCCCGAAACCCTCGCCCACCTTCAGCTGCGCCACCGCGGCAGCGAGCTTTTGCGCGAAGGCGTCATAGATCGTGTCCTGCACGAACACGCGGTTGGCGCACACGCAGGTCTGCCCGCTGTTGCGGTACTTGCTGGCGATGGCACCGGCCACCGCGGCATCGAGGTCGGCGTCGTCGAACACGATGAAGGGCGCGTTGCCGCCAAGTTCGAGCGAGACGTGCTTGAGCGTCGGCACACTCTGCGCCAGCAACTGCTTGCCCACAGCGGTCGAACCGGTGAACGACACCTTGCGTACCAGCGGATGCGTGGTCAGCACGCGGCCGATGGATTCCGCGTCGCCGGTGACTACATTCAGCACCCCCGGCGGCAGCCCCGCGCGTTGTCCCAGTTCCGCCAGCGCCAGCGCAGTGAACGGCGTCTGCGAAGCCGGCTTCGCCACCACCGTGCAGCCGGCAGCGAGTGCTGCGCCGGCTTTTCGCGTGAGCATTGCAGCGGGGAAATTCCACGGCGTGACCAGCGCCGCCACCCCCACCGGCTGACGCAAGGTGAACATGCGCCGGTCTGCCCACGGCGACGGCACCACGTCGCCGTACACGCGCCGCGCCTCCTCGGCAAACCACTCGATGAAGCTCGCCGCGTAATCGATCTCGCCGCGCGCCTCGGCAAGCGGCTTGCCCTGCTCGCTCACCATGATCGCGGCGAGATCGTCGCGATGTGCGAGGATCAGGTCGAACCAGCGGCGCAGCAGTTGCGCGCGGGTTTTGGCGGGCGTGGTGCGCCAGCTGGCAAACGCGGCGTGCGCGGCCTCGATCGCGCGTTCGACATCGGCGGCGGTACTGCGCGGCGCATGGCCGACGGTTTCCGCGTTGGCCGGATTGTGGACGGCGAAGGTCGCGTTATCGGCAGCGTCATGCCACACGCCGTCGATCAGTGCTTGTTGCCGGAATAGTGTGGGGTCAACGAGATTCATGTCAGTTGCCCATCCGCCATTCACTCATAATGCGTCCACATGCGAAGCACGCGCACCGTGCGTGCCTCGGTGAAGACTTCATATACCAGTCGATGCTGGATATTGATGCGGCGGGAATACGCGCCCGCGAGATCCCCGACCAGCTTTTCATAAGGCGGGGGATTCTGGAAAGGATCACGTTCAAGAATAGTCAGCAGTTCGAGGGCCTTGGGTTTAAGGCCGCTTGCTGCCAGCTTTTTGGCGTCCTTGAGTGCGTGCTTGGCAAAGACGACTTGCCAGTTCACCAGTCGAGCTTCCTGACGCTGGTGTCGAGCGGTTCCGCCATCCCTTCCTTGATGGATTCGCGCATGCCGGGTACCGAGAGCAGATGGAGCGTTTCCTGAA
>Ga0299915_10003542_pt1 | contig 11294 bp, 8 predicted proteins | sample RVTome_13_FD_200263 | JGI IMG/M metagenome (GOLD analysis project Ga0299915, IMG submission 200263) | Soil microbial communities from uranium-contaminated site in the Upper Colorado River Basin, Wyoming, United States - RVT92D227 (version 2) ... | reverse complement strand
GGCCGGACCACGCCGCGGGACGGCCAGGCGGCCTCTACGGCAACGCCTTTGCGGGCGCGCCGGTCGAGCAGGTGATCGCGGCCACGACACCGCTTCGGCCGCCGACCGTCAGCCACATCCTCGCCATGGCCGCGCCGGCGGGCGGGTTCGGCGCCTACGGCCGCGCCGAGATCCGTTCGATCGTCGCGACGGCCTACACGGGCTTCCAGGCGGCCCGCGGCGAGACGGAGCGGCTCGGCGTCCCCGGGGGCCGGACCATGATCCACACCGGCTTCTGGGGCTGCGGCGCCTTCGGCGGCAACCGCACCCTGATGACGATGCTCCAGGCGCTCGCCGCAGACCTGGCCGAGGTGGACCTCGTCTTCCATGCCGCCGGTACGACGGGAGTCGCCGTGGCCGAGGACGCCCACGACCGGTACGCCCGAACCAGGGACTCGTGCCGATCGATCGCGGACATCGTGGACGAGATCGCGCGCCAGGGCTTCGCCTGGGGTGTGTCCAACGGCACATGACGACGAGACCCGCGCCAGGGCCTCGTTCGCCACCGGGGCGGCGGCCCGCGCTCAGGTCACCGCGGCCAGGATCGCGGCCAGATCCGCCTCGTGGTCGGCGTAGTGGTCGAGCGTCTCAGAGGAAAAGAACCGCTGGAGCTCCGCATTCTTCAGCCACCTCGCCTCGGGCACGACGGTCAGGTGGCCGCGCAGCTCGCCCGGCACTGACTGGAAGCGACGAATGACCTCGTCAAGGGGCAGGGCCCGCCACTCGTCGATGACCCGGGCATTGAGCGCGTCGCCGCCGGCCGCCCATTCGGCCTCGCTCCGCTCGTAGGCCGGGCTGCGCTCGCCGACCGCGAGCTCGCGCGCCACCTCGAGCGCGTGCTCGAGCCAGTACGTGAGGTGGGCCAGCAGGTCGCGCCCGGACCAGCGGTCCGGTCCGACGACCGGCACTTCCAGCTGGGCCGGGGAGAGACGGGCGAGCTGCTCGAACGGACGGAACGTCTCGCGCTCGTCCTCAAGAAACGACAGGGCATCCGCGTACATGATGGCTGGATGGTACCCGGCGGCGCTCGTCCCGTGCGGGCCACCGCGCCTGGCGCGGGTCGACCCCCTCGCCGCGCCAGGGCCGTCGCCGCCGCCTCCCGCCGGCGGCCGTCAGCGGAAGGCCGCGATCGCCTCGGCCACGAGCTCATCCTTGACGTCCACTCCGATGACGCTCTGGACGACTGCACTGTCTGCCGAGGGCCAGACCACGATCACCTGGCGCGAACCACTGCGGGTCAGCTCGAGCCGGTAGCCCGGCCGGCCATCGATCCGCTCTTCCCGGGCGAGCGCCACAGTCACCCCCTGGTTCGCCTCCGCCGAACGCCTGTATTCATCGGCCTGGGCCCTCACCGTCAGGCCGGGAGCCGAGAACACGCCCAGCTGCAGGCCGGTTTCGGCGCCAATCGGCCACTGGCCGCCGGCGAATCGAACCTCGGTGATGCCCGACCGGTAGATCGAGCCCAGCGTCATCTCCGAGCAGAAGCGGCCGGAGTCGACCCGATCCGGGGCGACCCCGGCGACCTCGCCCGGGATGCGCGCCTCAAGCTCCGGGAAGGTGCCCGGCCACATCTGGCGGTCGGCGCCTGCGCACGGCGCCCCCGGATCGAACGAGGCCATCTCGGTCGGGCTGTCACCCGAGCGGACGACGAACATGACGATCGGTAGCGCGATCGCCAGCCCGACGAGCACGAAGAAGAGCGGGCCAACCACCCGGCGGCCGCGGGCGCCGCCCGGCAAGGGAACCGGTTGGGACATTGCCCAGAGCCTACGACGAAGACGGGAGCGGCGCGCAGGTCGCGCCGGCGCGCGAGCGGGAGGCCAGGCCAGGCTCGCCTCCCCCGCCCTATGCCAGCTCCCGGAGGATGGACTCCTCCCAGGTCCGGGCGAAGAACGGCGCCCCCCCGTGGGTCACCTCGAGCCCCAGGCGGACCTCGAAGTGGGTCGCCGTCCCCCGGATGTCGCCCGTTGCCCGGATCTCCGTCAGCGCCGTCCCGTCGTCCCAGCGGTAGATCACCTCCGAGCCGAAGCACGCCCGTGCCGGGTCCTCGCGGTGGGCGGTCATCTCCAGCCGCTCGTCGCTGTAGAGCGAGCGGCGCCCGTCGGGATGCACCGTCGTCCCGCCCTCGAACGACCGTACCGTCACCGTCCCGGCGAGCACGTCCTCCTCGATCCGCCACTCGGGCTCGAGCGAGGTCCCGGTGTCGAGGTCGGCCAGGCCGGTCGGCGGATCCTTCCAGGCCGGCGGCTCCGGCAGGGCGATGGCCACCGCCTCGGGCAGGACCGGCAGCTCCAGGCGCGAGGGCGTGGCAGGACCCGCGTGGACTTCGATCGTGCACGGGTAGGGCGAGGGCCACATGGTCGGCCACCAGGCGCTGGCGACGGACAGCCGGATCCGGTGCCCGGCCCGCCAGCGGTAGCCGGCAGCCCGGAGCGGGACCCTCGCCTCGTACACCCGGCCGGGCTCCAACGGCTCGGGCCGCTCGTGCGAGTCGCGGTGGGTCAGGTTCAGCATCCCGGCGCTCACCTGCGCGCTCGCCCCGTCCGGGGCGACGTCGGTCAGCCGGACGACGAGGTGGGCGACCGGGGCGTCGGCGGCGACATGGAGCACGAGCGCCGGGAAGCCGACGATCTCGAGCGGCTCCTCCAGGGGCGGGCTCGTCCAGGTGAGCGCCAGCGCCTCGTCCGGACGGAGGTCGCGGGCCAGGCCGTTGGGGGCGTGGCCGGCGCCCCAGCCGTACGACCCGGCGATCCCGGCGGTCGGCCGGTGCCGGATGCGGTCGACGGCGGCGACGCCCGCCTGGCCCTGACCGGGCGAGGGCGAGGGAGCAGCCAGCCGCCCGGCGCCAGGGAGCTCCCCGCCGGCCAGGCGGAGCACCCACGGCTCCACCCCCTCCACCGGGTACGTCCGCGCGGCCCGCCAGCGACCTTCCAGCCGCGCCGGGAAGGGCTCGGGGGGCGTCCACTCCCGGGCGAACCAGGCGAAACCCGGCTCGTCCATCGTCCCGTTCTCGATCCCCTTGAGCCAGTGGTCGAGGAACCGGACCAGCTCGTGGAGCCAGTCGAGGTGTGGTCCCGGGTAGGCCGAGTCGGGCATCGAGTGGACCCAGTTGCCCACGATCGACTTGCGCGGCGCCGAGCAACGAGCCTGCATCCGGAGCACCGGGTCGACGTACTCGTCCAGCCAGCCGCCGATCGAGAGGATCGCCGCCTCGATCCGGTCGTGGTCTGGCGCCAGCGACCCCCGCCGCCAGTACGGCCCGTCGGCCTGGTGGCGGAGCCATTCGATGATCCAGGGCGGAGTGCGCTCGAGCCGGTCGAGCCATTCGTCCCGCCAGCGCTCGCCCCGGAAGGCGCGGTCGGGTGGGAGCGCGTTCATCGCCACCTGGCTGACGGCGTACTGCGAGAGCTCGCTCACCATCGCGCAGCCGCCGTGGTAGTGGATGTCGTCGAGGTAGCGGTCGTCGGAGGCGTAGACGGGGACGATCGCCCGCAGGTGGGGCGGTCGGAGCGCCGCCACCTGGATCGCGGTGAAGCCACCGTAGGACACGCCCCACATGGCCACGTTCCCGTCGCACCAGGGCTGGGACGCCAGCCATTCGACGGCGTCGTAGCCGTCGTCCGTCTCCTCGGCCGTGTACTCGTCGAGGGCGATCCCCGGCGAGCTGCCCGTCCCCCGAACGTCGAGCCGGCAGAAGGCGTAGCCGCGGGCTGCCAGGAACTCGCCCATGGCCACGTCGGACGCTCGGTGCCAGGTGTCCTTGCCGTACGGGATCATCTCGAGCAGGACTGGGAAACGCGCCCCGGGCGCATCCGGCCGCGGGATCGGCAGCCACAGGTTGGCCGACAGCTCCAGGCCGTCGCGGACGGGGATGCGGACGTCCAGGCGGGTCTCCGCCGCGTGGGCGGGGGGGCTCGCGGGTCGAGTGACAGGATCGGGCGGGGCCATCACTCAGGAGTCTACGGCCGTCATCCGGCCGTCGCGCGGTTGGCAGGCGGCGGGCGCGTTCTCGCCCGGAACGATTCGACCCGGTGGCCGGGCGACGTGGCGGCCCCGCAGTTCGCCCGGTCCGATTTGACCCGGCACGCTCGGCGGGCCTAGAGTGCCCGTGAGGCCGCCCGCGCGGCGGCCCGCCGAGCGCACGAGGCGCCGGGTGGGGGTGACGGCGCCTCCAGGAGGAGCGAGATGCCAGGCACCTTCCGGAGTCGTCTTCCTCGTGTCGTCGCCGCGGCGACGCTCGCCGCCTCGCTCCTCCTACCCGCGGCGGCCGGCCCCGCCGCAGGAGCCGACCCGCTCGTCCTCCGGGCCGGCACGGACCAGAAGATCAAGTCGCTGAACCCGTTCGCGGCGGTCGTGGTCGCCGAGTACGAGGCGTTCACCCTCAATTACGACCTGCTGGTCAACTTCGGGGCCGAGATGGAGCCGGTGCCCGGCTTCGCGGCGTCCTGGACCCAGTCGCCCGAGGGCACGACCTGGACGTTCAAGATCGACCCGGGCCTGAAATGGTCCGATGACATGCCGGCGACGGCCGAGGACGCACGCTGGACCTACCAGATGATGCTCGACGCTGCGGCCAAGGAGATCGGGCTGGGGAGCACGTACCTCGACGGCTACCTGCCGGCGGCCGGGGTGAAGGCCGTCTCCGCGCCGGACCCGCAGACGCTGGTGGTCGAGACGGACTACCCGTCCACCCTGATCCTGTACGCGTACATCCCGATCCTGCCCAAGCACGTCTGGGAGAAGGTCCCCTTCGATGACATCGCCAAGGGCACGTTCACCAACCCGCCGCGGGTCGTCGGGACCGGGCCATACCAGGCGGTCGAGACCGAGGAGGGCAACTTCACCCGGTTCGTGAAGAACCCCAACTGGCACGGGGACCCGCTCGGCGTCGACGAGGTGATCATCCAGACCTTCGCCTCGTCGGACACGATGGTCCAGGCGCTCAAGAACGGCGAGATCGACTTTGCCCGCGGCATCCAGCCCGACCAGTTCAACGCCCTGACCGGGCAGCCGGACATCGTCACCGTGGAGGGTGCCTCCAACGGCTACAGCGAGCTCGCCTTCAACTGCTACTCGAAAAACGGGGGCGTGATCAAGGGCGGCGGAGCGTCGACCAAGGCCCTCCAGGACCCGGCCTTCCGCTCCGCCCTCGGGTACGCCGTCAACCAGCAGGAGCTGGTGGACAAGGTCCTGGCCGGCTACGGCGAGCCCGGCACCACGATCGTCCCGCCGTTCCACACCCGCTGGCACGTCGACCCACCGGCCGACATCACCCGGAGCTTCGACATCGAGAAGGCCAAGACGCTGCTCGACGCCGCCGGTTACACGCTCGACGACCAGGGCCGGCGGCTGGACAAAGAGGGGAAGCCGATCACGCTCCGCCTCACCTGGCCGGACAGCGAGGCCGAGAACGGCACGGTCGCCCAGTTCATCGCCGCCTGGTTCGTGCAGGTCGGGATCAAGGTCGAGGCGTCGGTCACCGAAGAGGGCCAGCTGATCAATGACCTCATCCCGCCCGAAGGCGGCGAAGGGTACAAGGCCAAGTTCGACATGTTCATCTGGGGCTGGGTGGGCGACCCGGACCCGACCTCGCTCCTCAAGTTCTTCCTGTCGAGCGAGATCGGCGGCTCGTCCGACAGCTTCTACGAGAACCCCGAGTACGACCAGCTCTACGAGCAGCAGCTGCGCGAGTCGGACGAGACCAAGCGCAAGGAGCTGCTGGCGAAGATGCAGGAGCTGGTCTACCGCGACGCTCCCTACATCCTGCTCTACTACGACAGCCAGCTCGACGCCTACCGGACCGACAGGGTCGGCGGCTGGCAGAAGCAGCCGAGCGCGAATGGCTCGCCGCTCTTCGCCCAGGGATCCTTCCCGTACTGGGGCTTGAAGGCGGCCGCGCCCGAGCCGACGCCCACCCCGGTGGTGACGGCACCGCCGTCCGAGGCACCCAGCGGCGCCCCCACCGCGGCCCCGACCGCGGCGCCCTCGCCCACGCCGGCGCCGTCGGGGGGCGGCGGCGACAACACCCTGCTCATCGCCGGGGGCGTGATCGCCGGTGTCGCCGTCATCGCGCTCATCGCCGCCGTGCTCCTGCGCCGCGGGAGGAAGGGGCCCGCCGAAGAGGAGGAGTAAGCCCGGACCCAGGTGTGAGCGAGGTGGGCCACCGGAGCCCCAGCCGCAGATCGGCCGCCGAGCGGCGAACGCCCGTGCGGCGGCCGATCCCCTTCGGCGCGCGGTAACCGCTGGTGGGTAGCCGCTACCTGCTGCGCAAGCTCGCCCAGGCGATCCTCACGATCGCCATGATCCTGCTCGTCAACTTCCTCCTGTTCCGGGCGATGCCCGGATCGCCGGAGCGGATCCTGCTCGGCCGGAACCCCCGGGTGACAGCGGAGGCCCTCGCCCAGACGCGCGAGCGCTGGGGCCTGGACAAGCCGCTCATCCCGGACCAGCTCGTCGCCTACGTCGAGGCGACGCTCCAGGGCGACCTGGGCTACTCCTTTGTCTACCGCGGGAAGCCGGTGAGCGAGGTCCTCGCCGACCGGGTTGGCCCGACGCTCCTCCTGTTCGGCCTGGGCGAGCTGATCGCGATCTTCGCCGGCCTGGCGATCGGCGCCTACAGCGGCTGGAGACGCGGCGGCCTCGTCGACTACGTGGGTAACGGGATCTCCCTGATCCTCTACTCGATGCCCTACTTCCTCATCGGCATGGCCCTGCTGGTGATCTTCGCCACCGGGCTGGGCTGGTTCCCGACGTACGGGATGACCACGCCGGGCGCGCACTACTCCGGCCTGCTCGACCAGGCCGCCGACATCCTCGGCCACCTCGCCCTGCCCCTGGCCACGGTGGCGATCGGGCTCATCGGCCAGTACTCGATCCTCATGCGCGCCTCGGTCATCGAGACCCTGTCCGACGACTACATCGTCACCGCCAGGGCGAAGGGGTTGCGCGAGGACCGGATCCTCTGGCGCCATGCCCTGCCGAACGCGCTCCTGCCGGCGGTGACCCTCGTCGCCGTCAATCTCGGCTACGTGATCGCCGGGGCGATCACGGCCGAGAAGGTGTTCAACTGGCCGGGCCTCGGCACGCTCACCGTCGAGGCGCTCGAGGCGCGCGACTTCCCCGTCCTCCAGGGCGTGTTCCTGCTCCTGTCGATCTCGGTCGTGCTCGCCAACCTGGCGGCCGACCTCGTGTACGGGGTCCTCGACCCGAGGGTCCGGACGTGACGACCCCGGTCCTCACCGCCTCCCAGCTCCGCCGTGAGCGCTACGCCCTCCGCGCCCGGAGGACGCGCGACTTCCTGCGGCGCTTCGCCCGGCGGCGCGAGGGCATGATCGGGATCGTCATCCTCGCCTTCTTCGTCGTGCTCGCGATCGCCCCGGACCTGTTCGTCGGACCGCTCCAGAGCGCGGTGACCGCCTCCGGTGGCCGGCTCGAGCCGCCCGGCCTCGCCCACCCGCTCGGCACCGATGAGATCGGCCGCGACATCCTCAACCTGACCGTCCACGGCGCCCGGATCTCCATGATCATCGGGCTCCTGGCGACGCTCGTCACGGTCCTCCTCGGGGTCGTGATCGGCGTCTTCTCCGGGTTCATCGGCGGCTGGACGGACACCCTGCTGATGCGCCTGACCGACTTCTTCCTCGTCCTGCCGACGTTCGTGCTTGCCCTGGTCATGACCCCGATCATCCGGGACGCGCTCGGCGGCGGCGGCGAGATCCTCGGCGTCCGGATCAGCCTGCTCGTGATCGTGGTCGCGATCGGGATCACCAGCTGGGCCTCGACCGCCCGGATCATCCGGAGCCAGACGCTGTCGATCCGGGAGCGGGCGTTCATCGACCGGGCCCGGGTCATCGGGGCCGGGCCGGGCCGGATGATGCGGACCCACATCCTGCCCAACGTCACGAACCTGATCGTAGCCAACGCGGTCCTCTGCTTCGCCGGGGCGGTCCTGACCGAGACAGCCCTCTCCTACCTGGGCCTGGGCGACCCGTTCCAGCCGTCCTGGGGCCAGATCCTCAACGCCGCCGACCAGGCCGGCGCTCCTGGCCTCGGAGCGTGGTGGTACCTGGTCCCACCCGGCGCGTCCATCGTCCTCGTCGTCCTCGCCTTCACCCTGGTCGGGGGCGCGCTCGACGACCTGCTCAACCCGCGCCGCACCGGTCGCCGATGAGCGGACCGTCCCGAGCCCCGACGGCACCCGTCCCGGCCACTGCTGCACCGCGGGCGCGCCGGTCCATGCCGAAGCAGGCAGACCCGGATGCCCCGCTGCTGGTGGTGGAGGACCTGCGAACGTACTTCCGGCTCGAGGGCGCCGTTGTCAGGGCCGTCGACGGGGTCTCGTTCCGGCTGGAGGACGGGGAATCGCTGGGCATCGTCGGCGAGTCGGGCTGCGGCAAGACGACGGCCGCCCTGTCCCTGATCCGGCTCCTGCCGGCCAACGCCTGGGTCGCCGGCGGCAGCGTCCGCCTCTACGGGATCGACCTGCTGGCCAAGACAGAGGAGGCCATCCGGCGCTACCGCTGGCGCGAGATCTCGCTCGTGTTCCAGGGGGCGATGAACGCCCTCAACCCGGTCCAGCGGATCGAGGACCAGGTCGCCGAACCGATCAGTGAACGGCTCGGCGCGGAACGCGACCGGGCCCTCGAACGGGCCGGCGACCTGCTCGAGCTCGTCGGGATCCCGCGCGCCCGCGGCAGGACCTATCCCCACCAGCTCTCGGGCGGCATGCGCCAGCGGGCGATGATCGCCATGTCCCTCGCCTGCGACCCGGCGATTGTCATCGGCGACGAGCCCACCACGGCCCTCGACGTGATGGTCCAGGCCCAGATCCTCACCCTGCTCGAGCGGTTGCGACGCGAGCTTGGCCTGTCGCTCATCCTCATCACCCACGACCTGTCGGTGGTGGCCGAGACGTGCGACCGCGTGCTGGTCATGTACGCCGGCCGGGTGGCCGAGGAGGGGCCCGTCCCGCGTGTCTTCACCGCTCCGCGCCACCCGTACACCCGGCTGCTGCTGGGAGCGTTCCCCGACATCGCGTCGGGTCGCCGGACGCTCGAGATCATCCCCGGCAGCCCGCCGGACCTGCGGACGCCGCCGCCCGGGTGCCGCTTCGCCCCGCGTTGCCCGGGGGTGATGGCCGTCTGCCGCGAGGTCGTGCCACCGGAGGTGCGGTTCGACGACGGGGTCCGGGTGGCCTGCCACCTCCACCCGCCGGGGTCGCCCGCCAGCGTGCCGGCCCCGGCCGGCGAGGTCGCGTCACCCGGGCCCGCGGCCCCACCGGCCGACGATGGCGCCCCGACCGCGGGAGCCGACGGGTGAGCGAGCTGCTCCGGCTGGAGAACCTCCAGGTCCACTTCCCGGTCCGCGGCGGTGCGGCGGACACGCTCCTGCGACGGTCCCGCGGGTTCGTCCGAGCCGTCGACGGCATCGACCTGACCATCGATCGGGGCGAGATCCTCGCCCTGGCCGGGGAATCCGGCTCGGGCAAGACAACGACGGGCCGGGTGATCGCCAAGCTCACCCGGCAGACCGGCGGCCGGGTGCTGTTCGACGGCGACGATGTCTCCGACCTCTGGTCCGGGCCCGGCCTGGCCGCGTACCGGCGGCGGGTCCAGGTCATCTTCCAGGACCCGTACGAGACGCTCGACCCGAAGCAGACGATCCACGACTTCGTGGCCGAGCCGCTCGAGGTGAACCGGCTCGCCCCGTCGTTCGCCGACCGCGAGGAGCGAGTTGTGGCGGCACTCGAGGCGGCCGGGCTGCGACCGGCGCGGGAGTATGCCTTCCGCTACCCGCACGAGCTGTCGGGCGGCCAGCGCCAGCGGGTGGTGATCGCCGGCGCGCTGGTCATGGGCCCGGAGCTGGTCGTCGCCGACGAGCCGGTCTCGATGCTCGACGTGTCGATCCGGACAGAGCTGATCCGGCTCCTGCTCGAGCTCCGGGAGAAGCACGGACTCACCTACCTGTTCATCACCCACGACCTGGCGGTGGCCTGGGCGATCTCGGACAGGGTGGCGGTGATGTACCTCGGCCGGGTCGCAGAGCTCGGGCCAACGGAGACAGTGGTCCGGGATCCCCGCCACCCGTACACCAAGGCGCTCCTGTCGGTCGTGCCCACCCCGACCCCGCGCCCGCCCGAGGAGCGAGAGCGGCGCGTGATCCTCGTGGGGGAGACCCCCGACGCGGCCCACGTCCCTTCCGGCTGCAGGTTCCACCCCCGCTGCCCGCTGGCGGGGCCGGCCGGGATCCTCGACCGCTGCCGGACCGAGGAGCCGCCGCTCTTTGCCCAGGGCGACGACCACGTGGCAACCTGCTGGCTGGTCGAGAACGGGCGACCGCTGGGAGCGTTCGGGCACCGCCCGACGGCAGCCGCGGCAGGCCCGGCGGCCGTCGCGGCGAGCAGCGGCGATCCGCCTCCTCCGGCCGGTGTGGTGACCGGCGGCACATAGTACCGGCGTCCCGGAGCGGTGCCCGGGCGCCATCGACCATCAACCCCGGCGACACCGGGACGAGCGGCTCATTGCCCGGCCCGGGACCGCGCGGTACCGTGCGGGTGTAAGCCGTCGGCACGAGCATCCGGGAGCATCCCTGGGGCGTCGGCCACGGACCGGGCCCCGGGCCCACCACGCGTTGAGGGCGTCCGTCAACGAACGCCGGGGGGGTGGGCATCGGGGGTCGCGGTCACGAGCCGAGTAACCACGGTTCTCCGGCCAGCAGGCCCGGGCTCTGACGGCGGCTTCGGACTCATCCGGACCCGCGCCCTATCGCGCGGCTCCCTCCTCGCCATCCACCGCGGGGGCGCCAGCCGGGCGCCCCCGTTCGTGTGTCCGGCGGCTGATGCCGGCACGGTCCAGCTCCGCGACGACGACCCGGGCGGCCGCCACCAGGTCCGGGTCGCGGGTGATCGTCCGCGCGATCCAATCCACGTACGACGGCTCGAGCGCGGCGACCTCGCCCAAGGTCCGGCCCCCGAACTTGCCGAACTGGAGCTGGGTGGCGAGCGCCACCTCGAGCGACGGGGAGGGCCGGCGGCGGCGGCGGGCGGACCGCCGGCGCTCGGCCGGGCCGGTCGGCTCCGATGCCCGCGGCGGCTCGGGCGCGGGCGGCCGCGCCCGCAGGGGCGGCTGGGCCGGCGGCCGGCGCCGGTGCGCGGGCGTCCCCTCGGGCGTGGTCGTCGCGTTCCGCCGGTGAAGGAGCTCGGTCGTGTCCAGGCGAGCAGTGACCGGGCGCGTCGGCGGTGGCGGAGGTGGCCCGCT
>Ga0299915_10003539_pt1 | contig 11299 bp, 10 predicted proteins | sample RVTome_13_FD_200263 | JGI IMG/M metagenome (GOLD analysis project Ga0299915, IMG submission 200263) | Soil microbial communities from uranium-contaminated site in the Upper Colorado River Basin, Wyoming, United States - RVT92D227 (version 2) ... | reverse complement strand
CTGGCGCATTTCGACTTGTGTGGCATTTATTACGAGTGGAATGATCTGGTGAGAGCGGAGGAGCATCAAGCAAAAGGCATGGAGTTGTGCACCCGCAGCGGCAATGTCGAATTCCAGAACGCCGGGCACATCTTGAAAGCTTTTTTATGCCAGGCATATGGAAAGCCGCGCGAAGCGCTGGTGGAGGTAGAGGTTTCTCATACGCTGGCGCGCGACTTCAACCCTGCCACGCAGGCGCGCAGCGCGGCCTGTCATGCGCAAATCGCCCTGGCGCTGGGTGAGGTAGATAAAGCCGCATATTGGGTTGCACAAATGACTTTAGACGTGGACGCACACCCTTTCTATCGCTTCATCGGGTTGATCCGCCCACGTTTGCTGATCGCCCTGGGCAAGAAGACCGCCGCCAGTGAATTGCTTAAGGAGTGTGCTGCAAGAGCTGCAGAGGCTGGCTGGGGTTATGCTGCGATAGCCATACGCCTCCTGCAGTCATTGGCTGTGGAGACTCGGGAGACAGCGCTTAAGCTCCTTGATGAGACGTTGAGGACCTCGCAGGCAGAGGGCTACATCCGCGCATTTGTAGATACTGGGGTCTCGCTCGTGCCGTTGCTACAAGAATCCGCCAGGCGAGGGGTGCACCCTGAGCATATCGGGCAAATCTTGAATGCGTTTGGAGAGGGGCGTAAGAAAGGCGCGATGTCAATCCAGTCACTGATAAAACCGTTGAGCGAACGCGAGCTCGAAGTGCTGCGCCTGGTCACTGCGGGGCTTTCAAACCGCGAAATCGCAGCGAAGCTGGTCATCAGCCTGGGCACAGCCAAGACGCATATCCACAATCTATGCGGAAAACTCGGCGTGCGCAACCGCACGGAAGCCGCCATGATGGCAAAGGAAATTGGTCTGGTCTAGTCACTGTTTCCGCCTCAATTTTATCCTTGCGGAGGTATTGAGCCTTCGCAAGGATTTTTTAAACCACCCAATCAACCCCTTAAATCAACCCTTCGGTAGATGAAATCCGCGAGCAAGGGAGGTATATTACATACAAGATTATTCATAGGAGTAACGTAATGCAGCGAGTGGAAATACGGGTCAAGGAGCATCTCGACATAGACTGGGCGGAATGGCTGGGGGATTTCACCATCACTCACCTGGAGTCGAGTGAAACGATCTTGATCGGCTCGGTTCCGGATCAGGCTGCCTTGTACGGTCTGATCGCCAAGCTGCGCGACCTGGGCGTGGAGCTCATCGCGGTCAATTTTGGTGAATAGTCCTCAGTAGGCTCGTAAATTTAACGATCTTGCTTCGGTGAGGTGATGCGCGCCAGCGCTTCCCTGGGTATAGACATTTTCCCAGGATGGATTATAAATATAGTTAAAAGCCTTCAACAATATCCAGCAGGAGGCCGGAATGAAACCCAAGATTGACAAAACCAAGTTTGGCTCGATGACCATCGCCGGGAAAAAGTATGAGCATGACCTGATCATCCGATTGGACGGCAAGGTGGAAAAGCGCAAGAAAAAGCTGTCAAAAGAAATCTTTGGCACCTCCCATACGATATCATTGGCTGAGGCAGAGTACGTCTACGAAAATGGAGTAGAGCAGCTTATTATCGGCGCTGGTCAACAAGGCATGGTGAAATTGTCTGACGAGGCGTCTGCATTCCTTCAAGAAAAGCATTGCGCCGTCGAAATATTCCCCACCCCAGAAGCGATCATCCATTGGAACGAGGCAAAAGGTGCGACAATCGGTCTGTTCCATGTTACCTGCTGAGGTCATTTTCAGGGTCATTCCATGGCGCGTATGCGAGCCCGCCGTGATAGGAAAGGAGGCATCTGGGATATGAAAACATTGGTTAGCATTCTGGTGTTGCTCTTTCTCTTAGCTGCCTGTTCCCAAGTCGTTACGGAAACCTCCGCGCCGACCATGACCACGCAGAAGCCTGAACTGGCAGCTACGCCCACGGAGGAAACTGATCCTTATGAGCAAGAACGGCAGGTGTTGATCGAGGAAATCAAAGCCATGGGAGTGAAAGATGAGGCTGTGCTGCGCGTCATGGATTCCGTGCCGCGGCATGAATTTGTCCTATCCGAGTATCTGGGCCAGGCGTATGAAAATCACCCTCTGCCGATTGGATATGGGCAGACGATTTCACAACCATATATCGTTGCCTGGATGACTGAGCTGTTAGAGCTTGAAGCCGGGGAGAAGGTGCTGGAGATTGGCACCGGCTCAGGATATCAGGCTGCCGTCCTGGCTGAACTGGGAACCGTGGAGGTCTACACGATCGAGATCGTCCCTGAGCTGGCTGAACTTGCAACGACGCGCCTGGAGAAATTGGGATACACGGATATCTACGTAAAACAGGGGGATGGGTACTATGGCTGGCCGGAATATGCGCCCTTTGACGCTATCATCGTGACGGCTGCACCGGACCATCTGCCTGCACCACTGGTCGAGCAATTGAGCGAGGATGGACGGCTGGTAATACCGATTGGGCCGCAGGGATGGGTGCAGACGCTGTGGAAGTTCGTAATGGTAGAAGGGGAGTTAAAGGGTTACAACCTCGGCGGCGTGCAGTTCGTGCCTTTCACCGGTCCGGGTGCGGAAGAGCACCAGGGCGAAGGGACAGCCATACCGTGATTAAGGCGGCGGCGTAGCAAAGCGCACCGACCCGCAGTACATCGCTAAAGCCGAAGGTCAATGCCAGCAGTGCAGCCAGGATCGGTGAGATAACCGAGGCGGCGCCGTTCACCGCCCATATCCAGGGGATGTTGCTGGGAGGGGCGGCTTTATTACCTGATGCTGTGCTTTGCACCACGTCTGCCGTGAGCAGGCGCAGGCCTGCCGGGAAGGGAATGCCCATCAGAAAACCAAGCGGAGAGAGCGCCATGACGGCAATCCCCAGCCGGCCTGTCAGCGGCAAGCCCAAAGTCCAGGCAAAGAGAGGGGGTAAGAGCAGAGGCGTGAGCAAGGTCAATACGACAAGTGCTGCCAGCGAGAAGCGCAGAGAAATGCGCTCGCTCCAGCGACTCCCAAATCCTGAGAAGAACAACAGGGAGAACAAGACCGTGGTAACGGCATAGGCCGGGTTGCCAAGGTATAGGATAAAGCGCTGCAGGAGGGGGATTTCAACAAACAGGAAGGCAAAGCCAAGCAGGCCAAAGTAGATCAGGTTGCGAAGGATGAATGGTGAGGAAGTGCCAGGAAGTTTACGGTTGGAGAGCTTCCACAACACGACTGGCAGGAGAATGAGGGCGCCGGCGAGCAGGGTCGCCAGCAGGAGCAATGCCAGGATGACGAAGTACCCGCCGCCACCAAAGGGCAGCCAGGCTTTACCGAATACAGCCAGAATCTCGGGTGTCTGCGCCCATTTGAAGTAATGCCCGTAAAAGGGATGGTCGTCGGTGGGCGGGCGCACGTCGTATTGGTAGGCATCATAGAAAGCCTGGCGATGATCTGATTCCAACAGGCTGAGATAAGTCTGGTAATAGCGGGACTCGGGCAGGATATTATACTGGTTGGTCTCATCAGCCTGGATATCGGGCGCATAAGTCAGGTCAAAGGCGCGCTCGGCGGTAAATTCACGGATGGATGCCAGTTCATCAGGCAAGAACGTGCCATTCCTCATCAAAATTGTAACGGTGTTAAAGCCGCGAAAGGCGACGATCTGCCCGCCCGGGTCATCCCCCAAAGTCTCAAGGGCCGTCACTGCCAGGGCAAATAACCGCAGGTCTTCGCTGGGAGGGTCTTGCAGCCAGCGCGTGGCGACCAGTAGTCCATCACGGGTCAGGTGGGCGAGCATATCCTGGAATGCCTCGACGGTGTAGCGGTAATCTTCAGCCAGCGTGTACGCTCCCGATTGCACTGGATGAAATGAAGAGGTCAAGGAGAGCAGGATGACATCATATTTTTCCTGGCTTCGTTGGAGATAGCTGCGTTCGGATTCCTGGTAGACCTGCAAACGTAGGTCAGCGTAAATTGGAACTGCCTCGATGATCAGCGGATTGACCGTGACACACGACACCGCCCCCTTGCTGAGCGCCAGGGCAGTGAAAACGTCGAGACCACCACGCGGCTCCAGTACAAGGGTGCTGGCCTGTGGGCGGAGCTGAAAGGCGACAGCATCGGGAAGGTAGGAGGTGAAGGCAGGGTTAGCGGAAGGCTGGACGATTGGGCTGAGATCATCGCCATCCACCAGAAGGCCATCCTGCAGGGGGAGCGGCTGCAGATAGCGGTAGGATAGCCCAGGAACAGAATGGATGCCTCCGCTGCGGACCACGTCAACCCGCGTGAAGGCATTCCATTGGCGATAGGTCACCGTGGAACCGGGATACTGTAAGGCATAGGAGAGGCTCTTATAAGGGGAGATGTGGAGCTCGAGGGCTGAGAGACCAGCGCCGCTCGTGAGCCGTAGGCCCAGGTCGAGAACGGTAAATACAAATAGCACCAGAACGCCGAGAATGACAGGCAGCTTGAACGGACGCAAACGTGTTATGGGTGCTGCAGCTGCCAGTGCCGCCAGCAGGCTGCTCAGCGTCACCATCCCCTCTCCACCCAGGTAGGGAGGTGCCACCAGTGCAATGACACAGCCCAAGGCAGAGCCAAGCAGGTTGACTGCATAGGTAGGGCCAGCTTTTTGAGGAAAAGCAGTCAATAAAAATCCTAGCGCCATCCCACTGAAGAAGAATGGCGCAGCCAGGGCGATGTAGTGCAGGATGAGGATTAGAACCTGCTTGCTATCCCAGACAATGCTGAAAGAGTCAAACGGCAGCCAGTTGGTCAGCAGGTAAGCGACCAGTATGCTGATACCTGCCCCCAGTGACCACTGCGCCAGACGCTGCGCGGGGGCTCCTCGCTGGAGGAATGGAAAGATCGCCAGGGTAGAACCGCTGGCGCCAAACCCGAGTAGGGCCACGCTGACGATCATGAAGGCAAAGTGATAAAACTGTGCCACTGAGAAAAGCCGCGTCAGGGTGATCTCAAAGGTAAGCGTGGCTGCCGAGAGCAGGAAAAGGCTTATCCAAATGCCTTGCTTTGTTGTAGTTGGAGTCTGGATCATTTTTGAGTATCACCGGATAAGGAACCGATACATTCTGTGATCAGGTTTATCCGTACTTATGATAGCATTAATCTGGGACAAGGATTAACATGAAAAAATCGCGGATTATTCTTTCTGTGGCTGCTGTTTTGATTATCTTGACCATACTGGCTGTTGTGAAACCGTCCAAAGTGCCCATCGTGGCACAATTAACAAACCAGCATCGCCCTGCTGCTAAGATGCCCTCCCTGACCACATTGCCCGAGTTTCCGGACATTCCATTGTATGCCCAATGGTTGAGCAGAGAAAAGAAGGACGAGTTAATCCAGACCCTGATCAACAACAAAGTCCAGACCTGGCCCATTGAATCGTCGCGTAGCTACCGTGCGGGGAAATTCACATCCACAGGCATCTTCGATGCATACCCTCCCACGGAAGAGCAAATTACGCGCCTGGCGCCCAATTACGACAACATCCTCTTTGGAGCAAAAAACAGCCATCTTATCCCTCTGTTCAAGAAATACAATCCTGACCTGACCTTCTTTATCTATGTCGACAGCGGTCTCAACCCCGATTTTCACCAGGCGGATGCTGGCGGTGTCGATGAAGAAGACACCGAGTGGATCATCCAGAATCATCCGGATTGGATCCTGAAAGATAAAGACGGGAACTTAATCCGTTCCGGAGGGGGACTTTCCAATCCTGGAGAGTACTGGCCCGACCCTGGAAATCCGGAGTGGCAGAGCTACTTTGCCGAAAAAATCACCAAGCTGCTGCAGGAGACAGGCGGCCAATGGGACGGCGTCTTATTCGACCAGTTCATCGGCACGGCAGATGGGCACGTGCGCTATGCACAGGCGGCTCAGCAGGTACATTACCCTACCGACGAGGCCTATCAAGCCGCCTACCTGGAGTTCTTCAAGATGGTCGCGACCAGGATACCGGTGCCGATCATCGTAAACATGGAAGGGACAGCAATTGTGCGCAGGCCCGCTTTCGTGGCTGAGGTAGCCCTGGCAGCGGGAGGCGCCGAAAACGAAATCTTCCCCGAGGAGATGCCGGTAGAAGACCTGCGCCCCTATCTTGAAACCGTGCAGAGCCTGCCGCCCACGATTCACATCCGCATCAATTCCAAACCGGCGGGCTTTGCCGGTGATATTGACGATACCCTCTTCGCCTACTACTGCTATCTGCTGATCGCCGACCGCCAGCGTGAGGTTTATTGGACCCACAAAGAGGGCACCTCAGACATCCCTCATTACTGGTACCGGGAATTTGACCTGAACCTGGGGGCTTCGAAAAGTAATATCCATTTTGGAGAGTTCGTCTGGAGCAGGGAGTTCGAGAACGCGCTGGTGATCGTCAACCCTGGTGAAGAGGCGGCGGAATACACCTGGGACGGCGAAACCCGCTTCTATGATGTCGAAGGCAACCTTCTGCAGTCCCCGCTTGTGCTTGACGGACGTAATGCCATGCTGCTGGTTAAAGATTTGACGATCTTGCCCTAGCATCAATACTCTCCAAGACTTCCCCGAATCTCTGTATCCCCTCAACTGGGTCATAGGGCGCCACTGGACTAAATAAAGATAAAAATGGCCAGGTGGGGATTATTCTACCCACCCGGCCAGCGACCATGAACCAATTCATTAGCTATAAGATCCGCTGGGTGTACGGCAGTCTGCGGATCAGGCTGCTTAGGCCAAAGCAGAGCGGGATGGCTACCAGAGCAACCAGACCGAACTTCAGCAGGGGGTACAGTGTGAGGCCCACAACTGCCACGGCAGTGAAGGTGATGACCGGCTCATGAATAAGGTAGACGGTGTAAGCGTTGCGCGAGAGAAAACTGCCAAGCACTCCCTGGCGATTGAAGCGACGGCGGAAGATGTAGATCACGCCGATGCACATGGAAACGCACAGAAACGACTGCCACATGGCAGCGAGCAGGGCCTGCCATTGCCAGCCGCCCTTAAAGGGAGCATCATTCTCGATCGCCCCACCCAGAATGGCAATGGGGGGAAACAAGATGATCAGCAACACGCCGATGGTAAGCCAAGTTTTACCGGTCTTCTCTGGCAGGCACTCAAGCCAGTTGCGCCGGTAAGCGACCAGCCCGACGATGAACAAGGCGATATACTGTGCAAAGTCAGCCAGTTGCAGGTTAAGGGGCTGGAAGGATGTATCGGAGGGGAACCACAGGCGGACGATGAAGCTTGCCACCCCCAGGAGCAGGGCGAAGAGGGCGATGGCAGCATGACTGGGGAAGCTGGATGCCCGAGCAGGCCCCTGCGACCGAGAGGGGATGAACAAACGCCACAGGGTGTACAGGAGTGAAAAGATGAGCAGGGCTTCGATAAACCACAGCGGCCCGCCGCCGATGAACCCATAATCCCGGAAATACTGATGTGCGTACCAGTCCGGGAAAGACACGCCCGGCCACTCGGATTGGTGATATCCGGCATAGATAAACAGGGGGCGCAGGATCCAGCTGTAGACCGCCAAAGGAATGCCCAGCCGGACCAGGCGGTCCTTCAGGAATTGGATGTATCCTTTTCGGTCGTAAGAACCCGGTACAAAGTAAGCTGAGACGAGCAGGAACAAGCCCATGAAGTACGAATGGTTTACGGAGGTGAACCAGTTCCCCAGGGCAGATGTGATATCATCCTGGCGGCCTTCATGAAAGATCCAGCCCCCACTACCCGAGTAAATGATCATCAGGTGGTGGAGCACTACCAGGATGGTCAGAAAGATACGAATATTGTCGACGTAGTGGATGCGCGTGGTCGCTTTGGACTGAGCCTGTACGGCTGTTTTCTCGGTTGCACCGAGGACGTCGCTGGTGGGATAAATCGCCTGTGTTTTCATTTTATATTCTCCATATCTTTGTATAAATTTTGATGAGCGGTCAAGCAGGTCAGACCGCTTCCTTAAGTTGCGTTTCATGTGAATGAACGAGATGCGTCCTGGCGTGCAGCTTCATGCCGAACAGGAAGCGCAGCAGATTGAAGCGCCGTACAAGGAACTCATACAGCCCAACGACCAAGAGGAAAGAGACGATCAGGACGAAGGCGAACTTCAACCAGTCAGGGATAGCCCACTGCACTACGAAATAACTCACGGAGACGATCACCGTCTGGTGCAGAATGTAAAATGGCAGTGCAGCTTCGTTGGCATACTTCAAAAACGGATTGGTGAAGGTGAGGTGTTTCATGGCGAAGCCAAAGATCGTCAGCAGCCAGCTCCAGGCGATCAAACAGTAGAGCAGTTCCCCCCATTTTTGGTCAAAGGAAACCAGGAAGGGGGGAAAGTCGGAGCGCACCGTGAAGGTGTATTCCATGAAGATGAAGGCGGCGCTCAAGGCCACTCCCAGCCCCAGGTAAAACCAGCGCATACTCTTGATACAGTCCTGCAGACGCTGGTTTGATATGATAATGAAACCGGCGATGAAGAAGGACGGGTAGATCACTACGCTCCAGCCGCCCAAATCTTGGTTACCCCAGGTGGCGGGATCCAGCTTGTAAATCAGCAGGATGGCAGGCACGGCGAAAAGCAAGGCAGCCCCAGGCATTGCCAGGAAATTCCCCAACCCTTTTAGGAAGCGCTGACCAATGGTGGTGTACTTGAACCAGGCGAAGAACGGTAGGCATAGCAGGGAAAGGATGAATAGGAGCTCCAGGTACCAAAGATGCAATCCCATCCAGGCAAAGTTACCGCCAAAACCGTACATGCCATCAAAATAGTGGGGATAGAATTCAAAGAACGATCCGCTGAAGCTACCCTTACTCAGTCTCTCCAGGTAAATCTGCAAAGCAATGTGGGTGAACATGCCAAATAGAAGCGGCACCAACAAGCGCATCACAATGCCCTGCACATACTTCCCCGGGCGCACCTTGCTTAGGGCTAAAAAGACGCTTGACCCTGAAATGATCAGGATAAGCGGCATCCCCCAGGAGTTGGACCAGTCTTTCCACACGTTCATGAACAAATATGTAGATTGATTTTTGATCGACCAATCATCGGTATCGAATAAGCGGGTGCAGTGAAACACGAAGATCGCCAGGATAGTCAGCACGCGCAGCCAATCCAGGTCATATCGTCTTTGAATATTTTGAGCGTTCATGGTTTACTCCTTTTTCGCAAAAATTGCTTGTACGAGACTTTCCACAGATTCACCTTTGACGATGAAGGCATCCACACCGGCCAGGAAGGCTCTTTTGCGAGCCTCCTCATAGCCGTGGACGGTAAGGGCGACTACCCGGCAGGCGGGGTGCTGTGCTTTGATCCGTTGTGTCGCCTCGTAACCATCCAGGAGCGGCATTTCCAAGTCCATCAGGATGATCTCCGGGTGGAGGGCTTCCACCTGCTGGATGGCTTCCAGGCCGTCTGCAGCCTCACCTACAATCTCCACTGCACATGACAGCGTCAGCACGGTGCGCAAGTCCTTCCGGACCTCGGTTACATCATCCACAATCAGCATGCGCATATCAGTCATGCTCCAATCCATTATGAGAGGAACCATTTGTAGGCTGCCTCGAATTCATCCGGGTCAACCTCGGGCGCTGGCTTGTCCTGGAAGCAGTCGGGGAGCTGAGCCAGCATTTCGCTTGCCAGATCATCCTCATCAATCTCGTATCCCATATCCTTAGGGGAAACCCCCGTGCTGGAAACTGGCGTGTAGATTGGGAGTGTGAAAATGCTGCAGGTAAAAGTAGTTTTCGTAAAAGCCTGGGTGTTCATTAGAGCCTCCTTAGTTGATATCGAGCTTTGCTCAGAAGAAATGCTAACCATAATATACGCGAGGACGCCCCCGGGCGCATCTGGCGCAGGTCTGATCTTCCTCTGGTGATGGAGGCGGATTTGTCCACTCAGGCCTGGGATGGATAACTACATCGCAGGTCTTAGGCCAAAAGGTAGGCTTAATCTAGCTTATGTTGGATTGTTGTCGCTCGGTGATTTCGAAGGGCGTAGTTGGGTGATGAGTGAGCGCAATTGGCTGAGCGCATCGCTAGCCATAACCTGAAGGTTGTGAAGCTCTTCTGCTGCCCGTCGCGGATCTTTGTCTAATAGCAGTTGCGTAGAGCGAGTGGTCAGCGAGATGCTGAAGATATGCTGGTTGACGGTATCGTGCAATTCCCGCGCCAGGCGGTTGCGCTCCTGCGTGGCAGCTAATTCTTCCACCTGAACAGCGTATGATTGTAATTGCTGATTCGTGATCTGCAATTCATTGAGCAAAGTCTGGCTTTTTGCTCGGGCGACCTCAATCTCATGGTTTACGATGATATAAGCAGGGATAACGATCTCACCAGCAATAGTGGTCAGCGATAATGCCAGGCCTCGTAATAACCCCAGGTAATAAATCAGCAATCCACCGGTGAGAAAAACCATAACCCCAATCCAAATCCAGCGTATCCGACCGGAGAAAAACAATGAGATCGGGTATGTAAGTAACATGAATAGATTTATTGCAAAGTCAAACTCTGGTCGTAACGAGAAGATTAAAAACACGAGTACAGTTTCGAGTCCAATACACAAGTGAATCAGCCAGGATGGCAGGGTGTACTTCCATAAGATAAATGTGTAAAGGATGATATAGATCAGTTCAAGAGCTATATATTGTGGCAAGAGCGGCCGGTTGTTCTCTACAACTAATGTTCGCACAACAACAGCCGCAAAAGCCAGGTAAATGGCAAGAATGCCGATGCGGCCTGGTTTGATAGGGGCGGCAGATAGTTTCGTTCGCTCAGACAAGATTTAGCTCCTCCATCGACCTATTCCGTATCAACCAGGCCTTTCTTGATGGCATAAATTGCCAGTTGGGTACGGTCTTGCAGATTAAGCTTGCTCAATATATTGCTGATATGGGTCTTTACCGTTTTTTCGCTGATGACCAATTCCTGGGCAATATCATGGTTGCTACGTCCCTTTGCAACCAAACGGATAACCTCGTGCTCGCGCTCTGTGATGTCATCCACTTGGCTCTCGCGCGACGGGCTAGACTGCTGAGAGACCTGCTGCATCAACCGACGGGCAATCTCTGGGTGAAGGCGGGCTTCTCCATGATAGGCGGCGCGGATCGCCTCCACCAGGTTGTCCGGGGAGATATCTTTCAATAGATAGCTGGACGCTCCAGCCTGAATAGCCGGAAAGATCTTGTCATCTTCAGTAAAGCTGGTCAATGCAATTACCTTGATGTCAACATCCGATGATTTGACCTGGCGGGTGGCTGAAATTCCATCCAGGCGAGGCATTACCAAGTCCATCAAGATC
>Ga0299915_10003537_pt1 | contig 11300 bp, 11 predicted proteins | sample RVTome_13_FD_200263 | JGI IMG/M metagenome (GOLD analysis project Ga0299915, IMG submission 200263) | Soil microbial communities from uranium-contaminated site in the Upper Colorado River Basin, Wyoming, United States - RVT92D227 (version 2) ... | reverse complement strand
TCACCCACGGCATCACCTTCGACACCGGCTCCGACGCCCTCAAGCCGGAGTCGGGCCCGACGCTGCGCAAGATCCTGCAGCTCCTGCAGAACGATCCGGGCCTGCGCTTCCAGGTGCAGGGCCATACCGACAACCAGGGCGGCGACAAGGTGAACACTCCGCTCTCGGAGCGGCGCGCCAAGGCGGTGAAGGGGTGGCTCGCCGCGCAGGGCGTGGACGAGAAGCGCCTCACCGCGAAGGGCCTCGCCGCCACGAAGCCCATCGACAGCAACGAGACCGCCGAGGGTCGCGCCAACAACCGGCGCGTCGAGTTCGTCAAGCTCTGACTCGCCTTTCGCCGTTCTTCGTACTCGCAAACGCACTCGTTCAGGAGGTCGCCATGCCGAAGTTCGTCGAGCTGCTCGTCACCGCCGTGCTTCTCCTGGCCCCGACTGCCAGGGCCCATGCCGCCAGGGGTTTCGTCATCAGCGAGGAAGTCAAAGGGCTGGGCAGCCCGGGGAAGAAGGTCACCTACGTGACCGAGTCGGCCCTGAGGATCGAGGAGGGCGACAAGATCAGCCTCTTGACGCTGAACGGCTCGGCGCTGAAGTTCTACGAGATTTCACCCAAAGCGCGAGTGGTCAACGACAACAGCGCGATGGCTCCCATGTTGCTCATGGGCTACATGTTCTTCCTGGAGCAGGACGGCAAGGGCGGCGCCCGGGTGAACAAGAAGTTCTTCACGCCCACGGACGAGAAGAGGACGCTGGGGCCATGGGGCGCGCGCAAGCTGCTCGTTACGGTCATGGGGATGTCAAGCGAGGTATGGTACACGAAGGACTCGAAGGACCTGCTGGACGCGGACCGGATGCGGATGCGCTTCTTCGCCAGGGCCAATGAAGCGTTCATGATGCCTCACATGCAGACGCCCGAACAGAAGGCGGCGATCGCCAACCTGGGCAAGCTGGTGAACGAGTTCACCGAGCAGACGATCAAGGACTACGGATCGCAGGTGCTCTCGGAGGTCAGGATGGGCGGCACCGCGGCGACCACGCAGGTGGTCGCCGTGGCGAGCGCGGACCATCCCGACGCGCTCTTCGCCCTTCCCAAGGGCTACAAGGTGCAGGTCGCTGACGGCGCCAGGTGAGGACGGTCGGGCCGCGCGACGTCTTGCAACGATCCGCATGGTGACCCCGAGGGTCTCCGCGTGCATCCGTTCTCCGCCAGCTCACCCCGGAGCTTCGCCGCCGTGGGTCGGCTCGAAACCTCGTCCCGTTGCGCATCATGGAGCTGGCTCTTCTTCCGGATAGGGTCCTGAGCGATTGGCGTGAAGCGGTTCTACTCACGGTGGAGAGCCTTGCCGTCCACGGTCAGCTGCTCGCGGCCGTCGTCACGGTGAGTGATTATCCAGGCGTGCGTGTAGATGCGGTCCTGGGGCTTCCAGTCCCACGCGGGTCCCTGTCCGTCGTGGCCGGGCATGGGCGTCCAGGCGGACTCGGTCACGTGCAGGATGAGCTGGTTCCCGCTGGTCTTGAAGGTACCCCGGTACGTCACGGCTCCGCTGACGACCGTCCCCGATCCAAGCATGAGATACGTGAACGTCCCATCGGCGCGGAAGCTGTACGACGTGCCGTAGCCGCTGACTCGCTGGTACTCCCCTCATCCCTTCGAGACGACGCTGCCATAGACGGCGTTGGTCCCCCAGTTTCCCAGGAGCGCCTCTCTGCTCTGCGGCTCCGCAGGCTCGGGGTCGGGCCGCGACGCCTTGGCGCCGGACGTGCCGGGACCGTCGCCCGCGTTCACGGGCGGTGGCCGCGAGCCTGCCCCCCAACCAGCCAGCGGCAGCTGCATGTTCTCCATCAGTGTCCTCTCCCTGGCCCAGCCCACGATCCCCGTGGCGGACCGGATGAGATACCAGGGCCCGGGCGAGTCCTCCTCGCCCCTCCGTTCGCTGAGGAGGATGGTGCACTTGCTCCCTGGCGCGACACTGGCCACGACTTGCGAGCCGGCTCTCGTCTTGTAGAGCGGGAAGGCCCCCTTCACTTCCGTCTCTACCCCCACGTAGTAGAGCTCCTGCGGAACGACCTTCAGCTTCCTCGACTTCGGGTCGAGGACGTACTTCTCCCGCCTCCCCCAGAATCCCATCCAGTCATCGGCGAGCGCGACGCCGTTTCCTCGGAGAACAACACGGCCAGTGACCGTCGACGACCATGTTCATGCTGCTCTCGCCGCTCAAGGAGACGCCGTCCACCCGCAGGGTGAACTTGCCTTCGTTCGGGCCTGGCTGAAGCGAGATCCTCTCCATCCGGCCGTCCCCGTTGAGATCGGCGCGAGCCGATTTGACATGCTCGGCTGCTGTGCCGGTGGAGGGAGACGAGGTGAGGGCAACGATTAGCACAGCGGAGAGGTCTCTAAGCACGTCCTTGCCTTCCTTCCTCTCGCTTGCAAGCCTCGCGAGGCTGGGTCACGGTGTAGCACGCGCCTGGGAGCGCGTATGTGATTGGGGTCACACGCGCTGGCGTGACCCCCGTCACGGCGCGCGCCTCCTCCATCTGATTGAATGCGCGTGACGGATCGTCGTAGCTTGGCCCGAGCGTTCCCCATGCCCTGGCTCGCCCTGGTGGGTCCCGAGATCGAGGAGAACCTCAGCCTGAGGTACCTCGCGAGCTCACTCGAGCGGGCCGGCTTCGGCTCGGAGATCATCGCCTTCAACCGGGAGGAGGATCTCCCCGCAGCGCTCGACGCGATCCTCGTCCCCGCCGAGCCGCCGCTCGCGGTCGCGCTCTCGCTCGCCTTCCAGTGGCGCGCGCTCGACTTCCTCGCGCTCGCCCTGGCGCTGCGGGAGCGCGGCTACTCGGGCCACGCCGCGGCAGTCACGCGTACATCCGACCGCCTCACGTCCTGGTCGTCTCGCCGTGGACGAAGCCGCTCCGGAGCAGGAGCCGCTTGCCGGTCATCTCGAGGTAGCCGCGCCGGGCGAACTCGGAGAGCGCGCGGGAGACGGTCTCCCGGCTGGTGCCGATCGTCGCGGCGATCTCCGCCTGCGTCGGGCGCTTCCGGATGAGCACGCCGCCGTCGATCTCCTCGCCCTCGGAGGCGGCCAGCTCGCGCAGCTTCCCGGCGAGCCTCCCGAAGACGTCGAGGAGCGCCAGGTTCCCGATCACCGCGTCCGCCCGCCGCAGCCGGCGCGAGAGCTCGGTGAGCGCGCGCAGCGCCGTCCGGGGGTGCGTCGCGATGTGCGCCTGGAAGTCGCTGCGGCGCAGCACCAAGAGCCGCGATGGCTCGGTGGCGAGGACGGTGGCGGAGCGCGGCTCGTCGTCGAGCAGGCTCATCTCCCCGAAGAAGTCGCCCGGCCGCTTGAAGACGGAGAGGATGACCTCCCGGCCCGACTCGCCGTAGAGGACCACCTTCACCTTGCCGCTCTCCAGCACGAAGAGGGCGTCCCCAGAATCCTCCTGCGACACCACCACCGCGTCGGCCGGGTACTCCCGCGCGTCGACGCGCCGCTCCAGCGCGACCGCGTCGGCGGGATCGAGATCGGCGAAGATGGGAACGCTGCGGAGGAGCCCACGCCGCGCGTCCACTCTTCCCTAGTCCATGGCCCGGACGGTAGGCGCCTGCGCGGGAGCGGTCAAGGGAGGCCGGCCCGCGAGACCTCCTCGACGCCGCTCGTCACCGATGGCCACGTCCCGCCGTGTGACCCCGATCACATACCGGCTTCCCGAATTCCGCTACAAGTGGCCGCCAGTCGCGAGGCCGAGCGCTCGCGAGGCTCGCCAGCGCGACCCGCGGACAATGCACCGATCGTCACGGGCGCCTTCGAGGGAGCGAGGTCCACTCCGGCGTGCGTCAGGTACTCGTTGGCGGATCGAGGAGCCCCGCCCTTCGCGCGAGGGAGCTCGCGCGCCTCCGGTGGCCAGGGCGAGCTTTGGGCAGAGGTCGCCGAGGAGCTCGCGCCAGCTCCGGCCGCTCGGGTCCTCGATGCAGCGGGCATCGGCGTCTATGTGCTTGCTGTTCCACGGGAGCTGGCAGGTGCCGCGGTAGATCTCGGCCGACTGCTGCTCGGTGAGGACCTTCCCTCTACCCCCCCACCGAGGGTTTCGGCGCACGCCGGGATGACCGAGGCGCGGATTGGTGGTCGCTCGTTGGAGGAAGGGCAGGGTGTTGCGCTCGGGCGCGAGCGTCCAGCGTTCCGCTTCTTCGGGGGAACCCGCAAGAGGAGCGCCAGGATTCGGGCCGCGGTTGCGAGCTCGGGGTACCCCCGACACCAGCTGACAGCGGGCTCGCGCGCCTCGCCTTTCGGTCGGGTCGAGCGCCAACGACATACTCCGCCCCCATGGTGGACGCTGGCACGCCCTCGGTGTGAACAGCTACATTGTCGGCATGGGCGGCACCACCATGGCCAGTGGGGGGCAATACGATCGGCACGCGCGTGTCCAAGCGAGCGCCTCCGCCTTCGCGCTGGACGCCGTGCGGCGGGCGGCAGAAGAGGCGGCCCTGTCGCCGCCGTCCGAGCCCGGCCACCGGCAAGAACTCTCTGGCACCCGTCGCCGTCGCCGTCGAGGCACTGCGCGCTCGCGATCCACGACCGATCCTCGTGTTCCACGTCGATCAACCAGAGAACGACTTCTCTACACTCTTCTCGACGTTGCGTTCGGAGCCGCAGAGTTACTCTCTCGGCGCTCCGTTCGTCTTCGGGTGCGCGGTCGGTCGCTCGTTCTACGAACCGGTGTTGCCCGCCGGGACCGTCAGCGTGGGTTGGAGTTCGGCAGCCGCGCACTGGCTGAGCCGCACGCCGGCTGCGCTCACCGAGCACCTGTGGGCCCCTACAGCGCGCTCACCAGGGGCGGCGCCGTTCGCGGAGCAAGCACGCCGAGACTGGCACAGCTTCGTGCGCCTGCGCGCCGACGAGCTACGGCCCGGCGAGGCCTGCCCGGTCGAGGTGTCCGCCGGAGAACAAGTGCGCCTCGTGGAGCGGCGGGGCAGCTGGGGACGCCTCGCCGAACCGGGGGGCGGCCGTTGCTGGCTACACGAGACAGCCTGGTCCGACCGCGAGGCCGGAGAGCTGGTGGGCGATCCCGCGACCGCCTCACAGCGCGACCTGGAGCTCGCCGGACGCGGCTTCAGCGAAGGCGAGGAGCGGAGATACCGCGCCGACCATCCCGACCTGGCGCCCGACTTCGCCCTGGTGGAGGCCTACCTGGCCCGCGCGCCGGAGACCTCGCCCGCCGAGCTGCCCCGGTTCCTCGCCGGAGGGAAGCTGGGAGGTGCCCGATGAACCGCGAGTGCGCAGGCGCCATCCTCGCTGCGCTCGCCGTCGTGGGCTGCGCGGAGCTCCAGAACCTCGGCGTACCCACGGCCGAGCAGATCACGCAACGCAGCCTCGAGAACCTCGAGAAGGTCGGGAGCAACGCGGTCTCCGCCGTCGACGAGGGCGAACTCACCAAGAGCGCGACCTTCTCCATGGAGCAGGAGTTCTTCCTCGGCAAGACCATCGCCGCGAACGTGGTGTCCCGCCTCGGCGGGGCAGCGCTCCAGCCGGAGCACCCGGCCGCGCGCTATCTGCGCGACGTCGGCACCGTCCTCGCGCTGGCGGCCGCCGAGCTGCGGGAGCCCGAGGACCGGCCCTATCCTTTGAAGGGGTACCGCTTCATCGTGGTCGACAGCCCCCAGGTGAACGCGGTGGGGATGCCGGGCGGATTCGTGGTGGTGACCACGGGCGCCATGCGGGCGTCGCAGGGCGAGGACGAGCTGGCCGCCATCGTGGCGCACGAGATCGCGCACGCGCAGCGGGGGCACGCCGTCTCTCCGGTGGAGCGCGCCCGAGAGCAGGAGCACGTCACGAGCACCTTGCTCGCCGGGACCGACGACGTCGTCCACGCGTTCTTCGGCAGGATCGTGACCCTGGGCGCCGACTTCGCGCTCGACAAGGGGTTCGGCAAGGCGCACGAGCTCGAGGCCGACGCCCTGGCCGTGCGCGTCCTGAAGGACGTCGGCTACGATCCCCATGCCCTCCGCCGGTTCCTGTCGAGGCTCGAGGGCAAGGCGGCCCAGGGCGGCTTCTTCTCGCGCCACCCCCCGGCTAGGGAGCGCGTCGCGGCCCTGGCGGGCCTCGACGAGGTCCCGGTCGCCGCCGACGGCGTGCGCTTGCGCGTCGCGCGCTTCGAGGCCGTGACTCACGCCCTCGAGTGACGGCCCGCTCCACCGAAGGGTCGGCGAGCGGTGAGCGATCGGCGCCGCCAGGGTCAGCGGCCGGTCGCCGGGGAAGCCGGCGCACCGCGAGCCTGCTTGTACATGACGTACTCGGACGGATCGTGTCCAAAGAAGCGGTAGCGGCCCCCGGCCTGGGTGGGCGGGTCGGGCGCGCAGCGTGCGGCGACGAGGTGCAGCTCCTTCGGCCCGGTCCCCTTCTCGTACCGCTCCACCTTCACCGTCAGCTGGGAGCGGTCCCACTGGTTGCAGGCGGAGCGGTCCTCGAGGCCGCAGTTGGGGTAGGGGACCTTCCTCTCCTTCCGATCGACCACCACGCCCACCGCCACCCAGGTCGCCAGCCGTTTCCACTCGGCAGCGGAGCGATCCGGCTTGGCGAAGTAGGTCCATTCGGGGCAGGGCTTCATGGCGTGGGCGGGCACGGCGTGGAGCAGCGCGAGCAGCGCGAGGCAGCCACGGCGAGGGAGAGGGGTGCTCATGGGGGCCCGCGAGCGCTAGCTGCTAGGCCGCGGCGTCCCGCACTCCGAGCAGAACTTGCCGTCGAACTGCGACCCGCACTTCTTGCAGGTGGCGCGGGTGGAGAGGGGTTTCCCACACTCCGGGCAGAACTTCCCGCCCTCCACGTGCGCGCTGCAGTGCGGGCAGGCCGCCACGCGGTGGGCCGCCATGTCCACGTCCTCGACCTGGCTCGTGGCGCGGGCCTTCTCGCGCACCTGTTCCACCCCGGCCTGGGCCTGCGCCGCCGCCGCTTTGTACCCGTTGCGGCACTTGTCGCAGAAGAACTCGAACTGGAACCCCTGGGGATTGGAGCGGTCAGAGTAGTTCTTGGTGAACTGGATCAACGTCCGGCCCCCGCGCGTCGGTGTCGAGCAACCGACGATACACCGACGCGCGGCGCCCGGCACCTCCACGATCCTGCCGGCTGGGCACGGCCAGGTCGTGCGCGCCCCGGCGGCCACACCATCGCGCGCGCGATGGAACCGTCCGCGAGCGCCGGCGTTGTGACTGACGAGCGATCCCGCAGGCGATTTCCGCCTGGGGCGCCAGCGCGGAGGGGCGACGGGCACGACGATTCGAGGGGGAGGAGTCCCTCGTCAGCCCGCCAGCCCGAGGTTCGGCCCACCTTCCCCGCGCGTCTCGCGCACCGCCGCAGGAAGGGGCGCCGGCCCCTTCGGCCGCTCCACGGAGACGCCCCGCATGGCTGCCTGGCGCAGGTACTCGTATCGATCGAGCTCCAGCGATGCAGCGATCGCCTGCGCGAGCTGGGCCAGGTCCTCGGCCTCGGCTCCGCTGGCGTTGGCCGCCAGGCGCTCCGCGGTGGCCACGCGATGCTGGAGGGCCTGCAGCCGACGAAGAGCCGCGGCGCGCTCGGCCTCCAGGCTCGCGAGCCGCTTCTCTTCTTCGGCGAGCGCGCCCGCGCGCCGGGAGAGCTCGGCGAGCGTGCGGAAATGCTCCTGGTCCCAGGCCCGGGCGAGCGCCAGCGCGGCTTGTCGCCGCTCCTCCAGTCGGCCCGCCAGACGAAGCACCCAGGCCGTGGCGATCGGGATGGCGAGCGCGACGAGGAACAGCGTGAGGCGGGCATAGGCGAGGTCGACGGGGCGCTGCGCGCCCGGCCGCACGCCGGTGATCGACCACGCCACGGCAGCGGCGAGCGCTGACGCGCCGAGCGAGACGACGGCTCGCCACGCTCGCCGCGACGCTTCGGGCTGCGCGTCGAGCAGATCGAGGCAGCGGCGGAGCGCGAGGTGCGTCAGGACGAAGAGGCTCACGGACGCGCCGAGCGCGAAGGCCGCGCCGAGCACGATCCCGGCCGGATTCCGGTGCAGCTCTCCCGCGAGTTCACGGGTGCGGATGCCGCCCGCCTCGAGGCACGGAACGGCGAGCTGCCAGGTCTCCGCGAGGAGCAGCGTGAGCGCGAAGAGGCGGAGCATGAGCCCGAGCGGGAGCCCCACCGGCGGCCGGCCCATCCGCCGCGCCTGCACGTCGTCGTCGGGATCGGCCAGCTCGGTCGCGCGAGCCGTCTCCTCCAGCTCCCGGCCCATCTCGTCCACTCGCCGGCGCTGCGCCTCGATCCGGGCTGCGAGACGCGCGGTGTCTGCCTGGGCGAGCTGGATCTCGGGGCCGAGCGTCGCCCGGCCTTCGGCACGCAGGAACGACTCGAGCGACGGCGCGCACCGCGGAGGGCTTCCGGCGGCGCGACATGCGATGGCGCCACCCTCCTCGATGGAGAGGGAGACCGGCAGCCGCGTCGAGGTCACCGGCAGCACGGCGAGGTGCTGCGAGAGCCGGTGCCGCAAGAAGTCCTCGAGGGGGATGCCGGCGCGCACCGCCAGACGTGTCACGAAGAAGGTCGAGAGCCACCGCGGCTTGCGCACCTCGAGCTTCGGCCCGCGTGGAACGCGGAGCGCAGGCCGCGGTCGGGTGAGGCGGAGGGCATCGAGCCAGGCCGCGATGCGGACCGGGCCCTTCCCGGCGCCCGGATCCACCGGCGGGGTCGTTCGTTTGCCGTTCTGGGGTGTCAAGGCGACCTCCGGTGTGCATATCCCGCGCGGGCCGGATCGCCGGGGAGCACATCGCGCGGAAGCTACGACCGCCGGCCCTCGTCGGCCAGAATCGACCTGGGGACGCCTCCCGCCGGGCCCGAGCCGTGCGAGGTCTCTCCCGTGGTATGAGTCGCGACCGGATGCGCGTCGCCGACTTTCACGGGCCGCTCGACCTCAGGGTCTATGAGCTGGTGAACCGCGACGGGGGCGCCGCGCTCGACGCCGTGATGCGCTTCCTCTCGACGCGCGCCTTCGGGATAGGCTTCGGCCTCCTCGTCTGCGCGATCGTGGCGGCCCGGCTGCGCCGGGCGGCGTTGCTTCCGCTCCTCGCCCTCGCGATCGCGCTGTTCACCAGCGACTTCCTGGGTTCGCAGATCCTCCGGCCGACGTTCGCCCGCATGAGGCCGTGCTACGCCCTGCCGCCCGGGAGCTTCCGCTGGTTGGCGGGCGCAGCCAATGTGGGCTCCCTGCCCAGCCTGCACGCGTCGAACATGTTCGCGCTGGCGCTCGTGGCCACCCTGGCCCGCCGGGGGCTCGCGCCGGTCGTCTATATGGTGGCGATCGCGGTCGCCGTCTCTCGCGTCTACCTGGGCGTGCACTGGCCGACCGACGTGCTGGCCGGCGCCGTCTGGGGGTCGTTCGCGGCGGCGCTGGGGTGGGTCATCGCGGGGGCGGTCGCGAGGCGGCGAGCCGGCTCCTCCCCCGGGGCGCCCGCGGCGCAGGACAGGGACCCGTCCTGAGCTTCCCGGCCGGCGGCGCCGGACCTCCTACCGCCCCGTGGCGGCGCGCTTGCTCTGCGTCTTGCCGCGCTTCTGCTTGGCGGAGGCAGGGGCCGCGCGCTTCTTCTGCGACTTCGCGGGCCGGGAGCCAGAGGAGGAGAGGCGCTTCTGTCCTCTCGCGGGGGCCTGCGCCTTCGCGGAGGACCGGCTCGCGCGGGCCGGCTTCCGGGAAGCGCTCGCCTTGGCGACCTTCTTTGCTCCTCGCGCCAGCTTCGCTCCTCGACCCAGCTTCGCCGGCGCCCGACGCTTGGCCGAGGCGGCCGGTTTCGCGCTGCGTGCGGCCTTGGCGGGCGCTGCCGCCAGTCTCGCCCCCTTGCCGGTGCGCGGCTTCTTGGCGTTCGCTCGCGGTGCTGTCCGGGCCGGACTCCGGGCGGCCCGACCAGCCCTCGCGGGCTTGGCTGCGCGCGGGGCGCGCTCGGAGGAGGTGGGCGCCCGGGAAGGAGCGAGGGGACGCGCCGGCACCTTGCCCGTCTTGCACCAGCTCGCGAACTCCTCCGAGTCGCGGAACATCGCCGCGTAAGCGGAATCGGAGAAGCGGCTGAAGGCGCGCGCGACCACCTGCTTCGGAACGTAGACGCGGTGCGGGTGGACCACCACTTCGACCCGGGCACCGTCGGGAGCGAGCTGGTCGAGCCGGGACCGCCTCACGCCCTCGCCCTGCACGAAATGGATGACCGTCCGATCGCCGACCTCGATGGCGTGCTCCGAGACGCCACCTCTCGTGATCCGGATGTGATCGCCAGCCCTCATCGCGCGCTCCTCTCGCCGCCGGTCGAAGCACGCATGGTAGGCGAGCGCGGGGATCGCGGCAACATCAGCTTCGGTAGTCCGCGTTCTCGGTGATGTACTCGTGGCTGCGGTCCGCGCCGAGCACCTCGGCGGCAGCGGTCCCGGCGGCGAGGTCGATCTCGAGCTCGACCGCGCGCTCGTGCGGCGGGTGCGCGATGGGCGGCTTGAAGGTGAGGCCATCCTCCGGGGAGCGCGAGGCGTAGAGCTCCGCCGACCGGAGGTGCCGGGTGAGCCGCTCCTCCCGGCCCGGGTCGAGGCGCATGATCCCGTCCTCGAGGAGGACCTCGCCACCCATCCTGAAGCGGAAGCGCGTCGAGTCCAGGGAGAGCCCGTGCGCGCCCACGTACTTCCCGACCGCGCACAGGAGCCGGCCGACGTTGGGGTCGTTTCCGTTGACGGCGCACTGGAAGAGCGGCGAGTTGGCGATGGCCTTGCCCACTCCGCGGGCGCAGGCGTGGTCGGGCGCGCCGCTCACCCGGATCCGGATGACGTGGTGCACGCCCTCGCCGTTGCGCACGACGTCCTCGGCCAGATCGCGGCAGACCCGGGTGAGCGCCTCCCGGAAGCGGCCCGGCGGCGGCGCCGGCCTCTGGCCGGACGAGAGGAGCGCCACCATGTCGGACGTGCTCGTGTCGGAGTCGACCGTGATGGCGTGGAAGCTCGCCTCCACCGCCTCGTCGAGCGCCTCGCGCAGCTCGTCGCGCGGGACGTCGAGGTCGGTGAGGAGGAAGACGAGCATGGTGGCGAGATCCGGCTCGATCATTCCCGCCCCCTTGGCGATGCCCACGATGGCGCCGCCGTCGAGGTCGGCCCGCCGGACCTTGGGATAGAGGTCGGTGGTCATGATCGCCTCGGCGGCGGGCAGGATCGTTCGACCCTGGAGCGCCGAGCAGGCCTGCGGAACGGCCGCCACCATCTCGCGCACGGGCAGGCGCCAGCCGATGACGCCGGTGGAGGAGGGAAGGATCTCGTCCGGCGCGACCCCGAGCGCGCGCGCCGT
>Ga0299915_10003534_pt1 | contig 11305 bp, 10 predicted proteins | sample RVTome_13_FD_200263 | JGI IMG/M metagenome (GOLD analysis project Ga0299915, IMG submission 200263) | Soil microbial communities from uranium-contaminated site in the Upper Colorado River Basin, Wyoming, United States - RVT92D227 (version 2) ... | reverse complement strand
AGGTCGAGTCGGTGCTGTGGAATGATTCCGCGGTAAGGGTGGACCTTCGAGCGGGCGGCACGAGGTTTCGGGTGGAAGTGCCGCACGCGCAGGCGAAAGCTCTCTCGCTCAGGGAAGGTGTGAGCCTGTTTGCCACTGTTCCCCCGGAAGCGGTTTATGTCTTCCAGAAACCCGACGGCGAAGGGTGATTGGGGAAAAGGCAAGAAGCCGAAGGACAAAGAGAGGAGAGAAAAGGAACCGCAGATGAACGCCGATGAACGCGGAGGGGGGAGTGGAGGAGTGGATAAAACCACGAAGAACACGAAGGACACGAAGGAAGAATTGGGGATTTGCAACTGCAGATGGGTCAGTTGGGGACTTTGATCTCGCCGAGGGGGAAATAGGGGATCATCTTCTCCTCGATCCACTTCAGCGCATCCAGCGGCGAGAGCCGCCAGTACGTTGGGCAAGGAGAAAGGACTTCAACAAGAGAAAACCCCACGTTCTCGATCTGGCATTGGAACGCTTTCTTGATGCTGTGCTTCGCGATTGAGATGTTGCGCGGATTGTTGAGAGCGGTCCGGACGAGATATTTCGTGCCGGGAAAGGGAGCGATCATCTCCGGAACCTTCAGAGGCGCCCCGCACCCCTCGAGGGTTCGCCCGGCGGGGGTTGTTGCGGTGATTTGCCCCTCGAGGGTCGTCGGCGCCATCTGTCCGCCGGTCATGCCGTAAACGGCATTGTTGACGAAAATGATGGTGATGTTCTCGCCGCGGTTGGCGGTATGGATCAGCTCCGCAGTGCCGATGGCCGCGAGGTCGCCGTCTCCCTGATAGGTGAAGACGATGAGGTCAGGGCGGGCTCGCTTCATCCCCGTTGCGACAGCCGGAGTGCGCCCGTGCGCGGCTTCGCTGACGTCGAAATCCCAGTAATCGTATCCAAGAACGGCGCATCCGACGGGCGAAACACCGACGACTCGCTCGCGGATGCCGAGTTCGTCAACCACCTCGGCGACCATCCGATGGACCAGTCCATGTCCGCAGCCAGAGCAAAAGTGCGTGGGCACATCCTTTAAGGAGGCAGGCTTCCCGAACACCTGGCGACCGCGCGGGTCTTGCGGATTGGCATGACCTTGAGATGTGCGGCCGCGAGGGGTCGGGGGTCGGGCGTCAGGGGCTTTTGGGCGTCCTTCGCGGGCTACCGAGCTTATTCGACGGCGTGTTTCCATCATTCGGTCTCTTCCAGTACTTTCTTGGCTTCCTGCACGACTTCCTCGACGGTCATTACACAGCCGCCGACCCTCCCAAAGAAACGGATCGGCCGGCGTCGCCCCACGGCGAGTTTCACGTCCTCAATCATCTGCCCCATGCTCATCTCCACGGCCAGCAACGCCTTCGCTTTCTCCGCGGCGGTCGCGAGAGGCTCGTAGGGGAACGGCCAGACGGTGATGGGGCGAAACAAGCCGACGCGTTGTCCCGCTTGTCGCAGCCGTCGAACCGCCGAGCGGCAAATCCTCGCGACACTTCCGTAGGCGACGAGGATGAGGTCGGCAGCGGGGGCGTGACGCCCCCGAGACAGCCCCGCAGGGCGGGGCGGCAGTACGGCGTCGGTCACGTTGAACTCCTCGAAGCGAACTTCCTGCTGCTCCATTTCCCGGAATTTGTGACCGAGCTTGATGTTGAGTTGCTCCAGGGCGTCCACGTCGAGATAAAGGGACCGAACCACATTGGGGGGACGATTTCTGGCGCCGGTCAATGCCCACGGCTTTGGTGGGAGCTTGCCGTCCATCATCTCGGGAAGAACCGCTGGCTCCATCATTTGCCCAAGGAGGCCGTCGGAGAGAATGAGAACAGGGTTGCGATACTTGTCGGCGAGGTCGAAGGACAAGTACGTCAGGTCCACGAGTTCCTGAAGGGTTGACGGAGCCAGCGTGATGGTCCGGTAATCGCCGTGCCCTCCGCCGCGGGTGGCCTGAAAATAATCGGCCTGAGAGGGGCCGATACTTCCGAGACCGGGCCCGCCCCGCACCACGTTGGCGATAACCGCCGGGAGTTCGCACCCGCAGAGATAGGAGATGCCCTCCTGTTTCAGGCTGATGCCGGGGCTGGAGGAGGAGGTCATCGCTCGGGCGCCAACGGCAGCGGCTCCGAAAACCATGTTGACGGCGGCGATCTCGCTCTCCGCCTGAATGAAGGTTCCACCGACTTCCGGCATCCGCCAGGACATGTACGCCGTGACCTCGTTCTGCGGAGTAATGGGATAGCCGAAGTAGAAGCGGCATCCCGCGCGAACCGCGGCCTCGCTCATGGCGTCATTGCCGCACATCAGGACTTTGTGGTTCACTTAAACACCTCGATGGCTACGTCGGGGCAGACCAAGCCGCAGATGGCACAGCCGGTGCATTCCGTCTCACCTCTCATGCAGGCGTAATGAATGCCCCGGAGGTTCAGGTCATCGGCCATCTGGAGGAGTTGCTTCGGGCAGAATTGGATACAAAATCCGCAGGCCTTGCAGCGATCTTTGTTGATGATGATTGTGGCCATGATTATCTGAGCGTTTTCAGAAAGAAACCGCGGATGAACGCGGATAAACGCAGATGGATTAACTCCCGCTGACTCTGCGTGCACCTGCCGTTTGTACGCTGAATCCTCTCTTTCGTCTGTCGCTTCCCAAAACCGGGAAAAGGAATGTCAGAGTTCCTTAGAGCCTCCCCAGCCGAGTTTCGAGCGAAGGATTTCAAAATAGCTCGCCTCATCCGTGGTGATCAGCTTGACACTCTTCTTCGAGGCCGCAACGGTAAGGGCGTCTCCGCAGAACATCTCGACAACCGTTTGTCCGTCCACAGTAACCGTTACGCCTTCCGGGATGTACCGCGGCGTCACGGTCACCACTCTGCGGGACGGAACCACGATGGGGCGGTTCGAGAGGGCGTGCGGACAAATAGGCGTGATGATGATTGCCGCTATGGAGGGGTCCATAATCGGGCCGCCCGCTGACAAGGAATACGCCGTGGACCCAGTTGGGGTAGCTACAATCAGACCATCCGCCTCATAGGTTGTCAGGTACTCGTTATCTATCAGGGTTTCCAGGACCGACAGGCGGGATACGCCCGCCACGTGCACGACGACGTCGTTGAGAGCCCTTTCCGTGCGGATTGCTGTGCCTTCCCGGATCAGGGTAGCGGTGAGAGCCATCCGCTCATCTATGCGGTAGTCCCCCGCGAGAATCCTGTCCAGAGAGGGGACAAAGTCCTGCGCGGAGAATTCGGCAAGGAAACCGAGCCTGCCGAGGTTGACTCCGAGGATGGGCACGTCATGCTCCCCGACAAGGCGGACGGATTTCAGAAAGGTCCCATCGCCTCCCAACGACAGGACCATCTCTGACTCGGCAAACTGGCCATTTTGCGGCGGAGGCCCGTCGGGAAACACCGCGGCGGCTGACTCTTTCGGCTCGAAGACGACCTCGAGGCCCCGCCGCGTCAGGGCTTCCACAATGGAGCGAGCCATGGGAAGGCATTCAGCCTTCGATACGTTTGCGACGATTCCAATCCTTTTCATGGGCGGTACTGCGCGGCGTGGTTTCTGACGGAGAGAACTGCCTTCACGTTGTCAGCGATTCCTCTGGGCGTCAGTCCCACTTCTTTCAGGAGGAGTTCGCGGGAACCATGCTTGATAAACTTATCTGGCACGCCCAGCCGGAGGAGGGAAACTCCACCCCGCCCCTGTTGCTCCAGCAACTGTGCCACACGGCTCCCAAAGCCGCCTAATAAGGCGTTCTCCTCGACCGTGACGAGGTGTCCAACGGCGCCCGAGAGCTCGCGGATGAGGTCCGAGTCAAGCGGCTTGGCAAATCGCGCGTTGACAACCATCGCGGAGATGCCCTCCCCGTTCAGGAGTTCCGCGGCCTGCAACGCCGTTTCCACCATGCTGCCTATCGCCAGGATGGCCACATCGCTCCCCTCCTTGAGCACTTGGGCTTTCCCGGCTTCAACCCTGTCCGCCGGCCTATCAGTGCCCACCGGCGAGTCAGAGGATCTCGGATAGCGGATGGCGACGGGCCCGGGCTGGGTCAAAGCGAAATGAAGCATGTCCCGGAGTTCCTGTGGGTTCCGTGGAGCGGCGATGGTCATGTTGGGCATCATCCCGAGGTAAGAAAGGTCGAAGACCCCGTGGTGGGTGGGTCCGTCTTCGCCGGAGAAACCTGCCCGGTCAACCGCGAAGACCACCGGCAGGTTCTGAATGCAGACGTCGTGGAGAATCTGGTCGAAGGCGCGCTGGAGAAACGTCGAGTAAACCGCAACAATGGGCCGGTAGCCGGACACGGCTAACCCTGCCGCCATGGTGACGGCGTGTTCTTCTGCGATGCCCACATCAATAAACTGCCGAGGAAACTTATCGCGGAATTCCTCCAGACCGACCCCTTTGGCCATCGCCGCCGTAATGCAGACGACGGTGGGGTCCTGTTCCGCCAGCTCCATCGCCGTCTGGCCGAAGGCGTGCGAGAAGCTGCGCTCGGGAGGGGTTGACATCCTGGCGCCGGTCTTCACGTCGAAGGGAGGCGCGCTGTGGAACTCCTCAGGCATCTCTTCGGCGAAGCGATAGCCTTTCCCTTTGCGGGTGATGACGTGGAGGAGGACCGGCCCGTGGCTGTCCTTGATGCCCCGCAGCATGTGCAGAAGGGATTGGAGGTTGTGCCCGTCCACGGGTCCGAAGTACCGAAACCCCATTTCCTCGAAGAGGGCGCCGGGCACGATCAACCTTTTGATGCTCTCCAAGATTCTCTTCCGGGTGCGAATCATCCTCGGTCCGATATTGGGAATCTTCTCGAGGATGTAGTCGGTCTCGGCGACGATTTTGTTGTAGATAGGGGTGGTGATGAGACGGTTGAGGTAGGCCGCCATGGCTCCGACGGTGCGGCTGATGGACATTTCGTTGTCGTTGAGAATGACAATGAGTTTGTGCAGGTGGGCGCCGGCGTCATTCAGTGCTTCCAGGGAGGTGCCCGAGCAGAGCGAGGCGTCGCCAACAATGGCCACGATGTTCTCGTCACTCCCTCTCAGGTCGCGCGCGCGGGCCATACCGGCCGCTGCGGAGATTGCCGTGCCACTGTGGCCCGTGCCGAAGGCATCGTAGTCGCTCTCTTCCCGCACTGGGAAGCCGGAGATGCCGCCGTACTGCCGGAGGGTTGCGAATGCATCCCTTCGACCAGTGATGAGCTTGTGGGCATAGGCCTGATGGCCGACGTCCCAGATAATCTTGTCGTTCGGCGCGTCAAACACATAATGTACGGCAAGCGCTAACTCGACGCAGCCCAAGTTGGAGGAAAGGTGACCTCCGACGCGGGAGACGACGCGAATAATCTTCTCGCGCATTTCGCGGGCCAACTTCTCCAGTTGGTCGGGATGCAGTTTCTTCAGGTCTCGGGGCGAGTCAACCATGTTGAGGTAATCAGCCATAGCGTCTTCCTCCGGGGTCGGGAATCAGGGGTCAGGGTTTCGGGTTTCGGGTTTCGGGTTTGGGGCTGATCGGTGCAGGCCGCGTTCAAAAGAGAGGCTCATCTTCGTCGCCTTCCTCCTCCGCAGGCTGCTCATCCGCGTCGATGGTGTCCGGGGCCGCAGCCTCTGGGGGGCCCGCCGCCTCCTCGCCGGGGGCGAACTCGACGGTCTCGGAGGTGCCGTCTTGCTTCTTGACCAGCATTTCGATTTTCTTTTCGGCTTCTTCGAGTTTTTCCGAGCAGAAACGAGCGAGAAGCATTCCCTCTTCGTACCTTTTGAGCATGGCGTCGAGCTTGAGTTGCCCGGCCTCCATCTCGGCGACAATCTGCTCGAGGCGCTCGAGAGCCGCCTCAAAGCTCTTTTCCTTTTTAGTCCCCTCTGTCTTCATTTTCGCATTTCCGATTTCGGATTTCCGACTTCACATCCGGGGTGAAGCGCAGTCACCCGGGAAATGAAGGAGCCATCTCTGACCAGCGTCTCGATCTCGCCGCCGACCGTCGCCTGTGTGACGCCCAAAATGACGCTGCCGTCCGCGCGGTTCACGGTGATGCTGTATCCGCGGGCCAACACGCCCGTGGGGCTGAGCGCATCAAGCCGGCAGCGCAGCCCATCAACTCTCTGGTCCCAGATTTGCAAGCGGTGGCGGCCATGAAGTAGCATCTTTGCGAGGCAGTCGTCAACCTGTTGCTGGTATTGCTTGATGAGGTTCGCGGGCTCGCGAAAGACGTAACTCCGTCGGGCGAGGTCAAGCCTGCGCCGGTACTCGCCCACCACGGCAGAGGCATGATGAAAAAGCTCGTCCCGCAGGTATCGGATTCGGTCCGCTATTTCCTCCTTGCGCCCGATGACCATTTCCGCGGCAGCCGAAGGGGTGGGCGCCCTCACGTCGGCGACGAAGTCGCTGATGGTCCAGTCAATCTCATGTCCGACGGCGGAGATAATGGGGATTTCCGAGGCGTAGATGGCGCGGGCGACAATCTCTTCGTTGAAGGGCCAGAGGTCCTCGAGGCTGCCGCCGCCTCTCGTCAGAATGATGACATCCACGTTCTTCAGTCGGTTAAAATCGCTCAGGGCGGAGGCAATCTCCGGGGCCGCTTCGTCCCCCTGCACGCGCACGGGGCTTAGAATGATGTGGAGGTTGGAAAAGCGTCGGTTGAGGACGTTCAGAATATCTCGGATAGCCGCGCCGGTAGGAGAAGTGACCACGCCAATCTGCCGGGGAAGCAGGGGAAGCGGTTTCTTGTGCTCGGGAGCGAACAATCCCTCTTCAAAAAGCTTCCTCTTGAGGCGCTCGAAGGCTATCTGGAGGGCGCCGACACCCTTCTCCTCGATCTTTGAGACAATGATCTGGTATTCGCCGCGTTTTTCATAGACGCCGAGGCTTCCGAAAACGAGCACCTTCATTCCATCTTTCAGGGGGACGGGGACGCGAAGCAGTTGAGAGCGAAACAGCGCCGCGGGAATCTGGCAAAAGGCGTCCTTCAAGGTGAAATAGGCGTGCCCGCTTGGCGAGACTCGGTAGTTCGAAATCTCCCCTTCGACCCACACCGCCGGATACTTCGCCTCGAGGAGCGTCTTGATGTCCCGGGTGAGTTCCGAAACGGAGTAGATTTTTGGTTCCGCCGTTTGATTCCCCGGCCGAGCCAAGGGGGCGAGCGCTCGTGCGCGCGCACGGGCAGGCGGGCGAAGAGGCGCGGTCATCGTCCCTGATTCTCCTCTCCCTCGCCTTGTTCCTCGTCGCAACGCACCTGAATTCTCTGAATGCTGCGGGCTTTGCCGGTGTTCTCGTTCACGTCCACAACGACCCCCGTCAGGCGTAAGTCATCCTTCGCTACCTTGAAGTAGTGAGGCATTCGGGTGATGAAGCTTTTGAGGACCGCCTCGATATCCCGCCCTAAGATGGAGCGAAAGGGACCGGTCATCCCGCAATCGGTGATATAGGCCGTGCCCCCGTCGAGGATAGTCTCGTCGGCGGTCTGGACGTGGGTGTGGGTGCCGATGACCGCGGAGACCTTTCCATCGAGGAAATAACCGAAAGCCAGTTTTTCCGAGGTGGCTTCGGCATGCACGTCCACGACGATCACGTTGGTCTGTTTGCGGATATCCTCCAATTCGCGTTCGGCCGCCCGAAACGGACAATCGAGAGGAAGACGAAACATCAGTACCCGCCCAAGGACGTTGATGACCCCGACACTCCCCTTGCCGGGGACCTCCACGACGATGCTCCCGCGACCGGGGGTTTCGGGCGGGAAATTCGCCGGACGCAGAAGGCGATGGTCCTCGTCAATGATGTTGAGAATGTCCTTTTCTTTCCAGACGTGGTCGCCCATGGTGATGACGTCCACGCCGGCGGTGTGGAGCTGCCAGACGATGTCAGAGGTGATTCCCGACCCGCCCGCCGCGTTCTCTCCGTTGGCGATAAACAGGTCTATGGAGTACTCCTCCTTCAGGCGCGGAAAGAGCTCCTCAACCGCCTTTCTTCCCGGTTTCCCGACGATATCTCCGGCAAATAGGATGTTCATACCTTCCTCGGTTGGGGTAGATTTTGACAGGATTACAGGATGGACAGGATTGCAGCGTGCAATCCTATGCTCGTGTCCTGCTTGGAACCATCCTGTTTATCCTATCCAATGCCTGCGTTTCCCGGGCTAACGAGCAAATTCGACTGCGCGAGTTTCGCGGATGACGGTGACCTTGACCTGCCCCGGATAATCGAGTTCCTGCTCGATTTTCTTGGCCAGATCCCTCGAGATCATCAGGACCTGGTCATCGTTCACTTTGTCGGGCTGGACCATGACGCGAATTTCCCTCCCCGCCTGAATCGCGTAAGCCTTTTCGATGCCCGGATAGGACCCGGCGATTTCCTCGAGCTTTTCCAGGCGTTTCATATAGATTTCGAGGGTCTCGGAGCGGGCTCCGGGTCGCGCCGCGGAAAGCGAGTCAGCCGCCTGGGCCAGAACGGAGAGGATGTCCCGGGCCTCTTCTTCCATGTGATGAGCGGCGATGGCATTGATGACGATAGGGTTCTCCCGATACCGCTTGGCGAAATCGGCGCCGATCTGAGCATGAGCGCCCTCGACCTCATGAGAAGCCGCCTTTCCTATGTCGTGAAGGAGTCCGGCTCGCTTGGCAACGCGAATGTCCAGCCCGAGTTCCCCCGCCATGGTGCCCATGAGGCGGGCGACCTCGATGGAATGGCCGAGCACATTCTGCCCGTAGCTCGTGCGGAACTTCAGTTTTCCGAGGAGCTTGATGAGCTCGGGGTGAAGGTTGTGGGCACCCACGTCAAAGGCGGCCTGCTCCCCCGCCTCTCGGATGGCAACGTCCACCTCCTTTTTCACTTTTTCGACAATCTCCTCGATCCGCGCGGGGTGGATTCTGCCGTCCAGCATAAGTCGTTCGAGAGAAATCTTGGCAACTTCCTTCCGGATAGGGTCAAAACCGGAAAGGACGACAGCTTCGGGCGTATCATCAATGATGATGTCAATCCCCGTGGCCGCCTCGAGACAGCGGATGTTCCGCCCCTCTCGCCCGATGATGCGCCCTTTCATCTCATCGTTCGGGAGAGCCACAGTGGATACTGTCGCCTCTCCCACATGGTCGGAGGCGCAGCGTTGAATGGCCAGTGCGATGATATTTTTTGCTTCTTTATCGGCCTTTTCTTTTGCCTCGGCCTCAATCCGGCGAGCCAGGGCAGCCGCCTCGGCCTGAACCTCGTCCTTGATTCGCCCTAACAGGATTTCCCTGGCCTCCTGTCGGCTCAAACCGGAGACCCTCTGCAACTGCTTGCTGGCTTCTTCCTGAAGCTGCTTGAGTTCCTCCTCTTTAGCGGTGAACTCGAGCTGTTTATCCCGGACAGCTTTGCCCCGGGCCGCAATCTCCTCCTGTTTCTTCTCGAGAACCTCCACTTTTCGGTCGAGGATTTCTTCTCTCTGCTGAATACGTTTTTCTAACTTTCGGATTTCTCGACGGCTCTCGCGAGTCTCCCTTTCAAACTCCGCTCGGGTGCGTAACTGCTCGTCCTTGACCTCAAGGATGCGGCGTTTCTTTTCCTGTTCGGCCTCCCGGACGGCATCCTCGACGATCCGCTTTGCATCCTCTTCCGCGGAGCGCAGGCGTTTTCTGGCAACCATTCTGCCGCCGAGGTATCCGAGAAGCATCCCGACGGCCAGCACCGCCCCGCCCATGAGATAAGGGCTTTTGAGCACCTCGAGCCAACGAACGGCGCCACACAGCGGCGCCCCTAAGTTGGGAATTACCATGATGTTGCTCCTCTATTTGATCACCGACGGTCGGCCACCAGCAGGTCATCTTCAGTTACCACCATATCCACGCGGGTGTCGCCATCGGTGGGGTAAATGTTGTCCACTATCTGAAAGGCGTACGCCACGCCTATCTTCACGGTTTTATCGCTCAGCTTGCGAAGGAAACGGTCATAGTAGCCGAAGCCCCGCCCGATCCGATTTCCGCGGCGGTCGAAGGCAATTCCGGGAACGATGCACAGGTCAAGCTCCGAAAGGTCCTGCAATCGGTTTTCCCTTTCACACGGCTCGCAGATGCCGAAGGCCCCTTGCCTCAAATCACCGGGGACCTCTTTGACCGGGCAGGGATAGATTTGCTCTTGCCGCGTATCGCAGCTCGGCAGAAAGACCTTCTTGCCGTCCTTGAGGGCTTGCCGGACAAGGTCGTGCGTCTCAACCTCATTGTGCGTGGACCAGTACAGCATGACGCACCGGGATTCCCGATACTCCGGCAGGCGGGAAAGGCGGCGGAAGACCTTGCCGCTCCTCGATTCGACCTCCGAAGGGGTCAGGGCTTTTCGCTGCTGGGCGATTCCATTGCGAATTTCAGCTTTTGTTTCCAGTTCTCGATTCTCCTGGCGATTTCCTTCTCATAACCCTCGCTGGACGGTTCGTAATACATCGCCTCTCGCGGCAGGTAAACCTGCTCGACGATGTGTTCGGGGTAGTCGTGGGGGTACCGGTAACCTTCACCGCGGCCAAGGCGCTTGGCCCCGGGGTAGCTGGCGTCGCGCAGATGCTCCGGAACGGCGTGAGTTCGTTCCTCGGCAACGTCGGCGAGGGCTTTAGAGATCGCCGTGTAACTTGAATTGCTCTTTGGCGCCGTAGCCACGTAAATGGCGGCTTGAGCCAGTGGAATCTGGGCTTCGGGCATTCCGACAAACTCCACTGCCTGGAGAGCCGCCGCGGCAAGGACAAGGGCTTGAGGGTCCGCGTTGCCGACGTCCTCTGCGGCACAGATGATGATTCGGCGGGCGATGAACCGGGGGTCCTCGCCCGCATGGAGCATTTTGGCCAACCAGTAAACGGCAGCGTCGGGGTCGGACCCGCGCATGCTCTTAATGAAGGCAGAAATCGTGTCGTAATGAGCGTCGCCGTCTCGGTCATAGAGGACCGCCTTCTTCTGGATGGAGTCCTCCGCGGCGCCAAGCCCGATTTCGACGGTACCATCCTCGCCCGGCGGAGTGCTCACGACCGCCACCTCGAGCGCATTGAGCGCTCTGCGGACATCGCCCTCGGAGGACGCGACCAGGTGGTCTATCGCCTCTTTCGTGATGTTGACCTTGAACTGTCCAAGTCCTCGCTCTGGGTCCGTCAGGGCGCGCCTCAGAAGAGTCTCGATCTCCTGATTGGACAGCGGCCGGAACTCGAACACCCGAGAACGCGAAACCAATGCGGCGTTGATGTAAAAGAAGGGATTCTGAGTGGTCGTTCCGATGAGGGAGAGTATCCCCTTCTCGACGTAGGGAAGGAGAACGTCCTGCTGGGACTTGTTAAAGCGGTGAACCTCGTCCACAAACAGAATTGTGCG
>Ga0299915_10003533_pt1 | contig 11305 bp, 11 predicted proteins | sample RVTome_13_FD_200263 | JGI IMG/M metagenome (GOLD analysis project Ga0299915, IMG submission 200263) | Soil microbial communities from uranium-contaminated site in the Upper Colorado River Basin, Wyoming, United States - RVT92D227 (version 2) ... | reverse complement strand
AACGCTACGTTAAGTTTTGCTATCGTGTGCCACTGCTATTACTACATTTCCTATTTTTTGTCCTGTCTCGACGTATCTGTATGCATCGGCAACTTCTTCAAGCGGGTAGCGTCTGTCAATGACCGGTTTGAAATTCCCCGCCTCCATAAGCTCTTTGATAAATATCACGTCCCTCTTGCTGATCGTCGGGATCGGGAATAGGACTTTCTTCTTGCCGAAGAGCGGAGTAGTGAGGGCCAAGAACGGATTTTGGGCCATATAACCTAAATCGGTTGAAAGATAAATGCCGCCCGGCTTTAGTAACGGTTTGCACTTGGCGAATGACCTCTTTCCTACGGCGTCAAAAACGACATCATACGCTTGATCGTCTTTGGTGAAGTCCTCCTTTACATAATCGACGACCTTGTCGGCTCCCAAGGATTTCACGAGTGCCACATTCTTCGTATCGCACACTGCGGTAACGTCCGCACCGATATGTTTAACGAGCTGGACCGCCGCTGAGCCGATGGCACCGGTCGCACCATAGATCAGGACTCTTTGTCCTTTCTGAATATGTGCTGCTCTAATATCGCTAAGGGCATAGTGCGATCCTTCAAGGCTTGGCGCGGCCTCCTCATAGGTCATATGTTCAGGCATTGTTGCCAATGGAGCCTCTTCGGGCATGACCATATACTCTGCATGAGCACCAAAAGTGACGTCATTAAAGCCAAATACTCTATCGCCAACGCCAAAACTCGTTACGCCCTTGCCGACTGCTTCAATTTGGCCGGCAAACTCGTTTCCAAGAATCTCGTTCTTTGGTTTCATGAGGCCACTGAAAAATCTGACAATAAATGGGGCAGCTCGTAAGAAACCGCAATCTGTCCGGTTTACCGTTGCCGCATATATCTTTATGAGGACCTCGGTGTCCTTGGGAGCAGGTTTTTCCACCTCGGTGAGCTGAAGAACGTCTGGTGGTCCGTACTTAGTGTATACAATTGCCTTCATTAGACGCCTCAATGATCGCTCTAGGGCAGTTCACCACAATCTATCCTATGAGTCCGCATAACCTAACTATTAATATACATCGTGCTGTATTTGATACAAATCTCCCTTCATTCACGTCGTATATGATTTGGTTCCATCTAATATCCCCGCAAAACTGCAATATTATCTTAAAATTATCCATATTAAATCGCAAGTCGTATATTCGATGGTCGCAATATCCATCCAGGGAATACAAGTTGAACACCCACCAAAAAAACCTCTCGGATTTTGAAGACTTTCTCAGACGGCATCGATTGGTTCCCCCAGAAAAAGTCAGATTTTATGTCTACTGGGTGGTTAGGCTTCTCAAATATTATCAAAACAGACCTTCCAAGCCGTCGGCTCAGATCGTTTCTTCATAGTTTCCCGATGCATTAAAGAAAAAATATCCGAATGCCAATAAAGAATGGGCCTGACAATGGGTGTTCCCCTCGAAAAGCCTGGTGGTCCATCCTTTGAGCGGCATCGAAAACGGCCTCCGGACAAGGCGACGACCTTCATTAGCGTCGAGGGAATAAGGGCCTTCTTGACCTTCCCCCGATGGGCATTGGCATAAAGCCCATAGTAACGGACCATGACCTGCCCCTTGTCGGGAATGTCCGAGGTCACCCGGGCAATAAGAGGACGGTCCGCTCCGGATGTCGAGGGCGATAGACTCCTACCATAGCAGGAGAATGGCCTCAAGAAACGGGCCAAAGTCATGGACAGGACCACATCTCCCTGAAAAGACGTGATGAGGCCCGACTCGAACGAAAAAATCATGTGAGAAAACGTCAACACGTGTTGACGCTCAGCGGAGGAAATGGGAAACTTAAGAGTATGGACACAGCCCGGCTTCTCTTTGAAGTCTAAGACCAAGAGCGCGGAGATATAATCAAATCTTGTGTATGAAAGGAAAGAGCGTATCCTATGTTCACGGCAAAGGTTGACCGCTTCCTACAGGCCAAAGACCAGGCGCTGGCGCGGGACCTCAACGCCATGCTCGTCCGTTGGCGCGACAACCACAAGGTCCCGCTGCCGATCATCCAGGGTCCCCGATCCTTAAAGAGGCCCAGCCGCTTTCCGAGGCCTTGACTCTGGCCGCCGAAACCGGGATCAAAGCCTTTGACCTGGTCCTGTCCGGGCAAAAGTCCGTCCAGGTCCGGGTGGATGAGATGGCCCAGGCGCTCGCCGAAGCGAAGAAACCCAAAGCCCATGCCGAGCTGGCCATCCTGCTTGCCGTCGAAAAGCTGGTCAAGGCGTCGGCCGGCCTCTGAGGGGGAAGAATGAGTCCTGAGTATGAGATCCTGCGTCTCAACGAAGATTTCGATCCGGGGGATGAAGCGATGCGCTGGGAACTCATCCCGGCCCTGACTATCACGGCGTATACAGAATGGAGATAGAGCACCTTCGCTCCATTGGCAAATACCATGGCGGGAGGGGACGTAGTCTGGTCGTGGATTATGATGTCGAACTGCGGACTAAGCAATCTATCTGGTGTGACGATCTGCCCTTGTGAGAGGGCGAATCGCTCGGGCAGGTACTTTCGCAGGAAAGTCATCAAGACTGCCTCATTATTCTCGCCGTAAATTGTTGAGTGGCGAGTCGTATGTTTTACGACGTCAACATGAGCCAACATCATTGCAGCCTCGGATTGAAACTGCTGCTCAATCTGCAAGCGAAAGTCATCTGGCACTAGTCTATACCTCCAAGCCATTCTGCTGACATAACGCGAAGCTGACCGATGACGAGGAGCGCGCCGATGGCGTCCGCCTTGGAACAGCGACGTGATCGCGCTCCTCGTCATTCGGTCGAGCGACTTGGTTGGGCACTGCGAAGATCCTTCTCCGTAACGCCATTCAGATCCATCCATTTTCTTATCACCGGATCGGTTCGAAGGATCTCGATTAACTCACGAGCATGGGAGGCGGCGCGTAAGTCTTCAAGTATCTGACTCTTATGAGCCCGATCGGTGTGGAGATCCTGTGGGAAGGAAGGATCAAGCAGGATTCTGCATTGTGCGCGGTTGAGTTCATAGAAAAGCCAGCCATGTTCCTGCCATGGTCCCCGGATCCCGATCGCAGTGGTGAGTTCCTTCTCGGCCTCGACCCAATCGGGTTGCAGCTTGTCTTTAAGGGCATAGCCAAGTTGGGCGTGGTTCCGGTGATAGCGATTCTCCGTGTCACTGCAGATAAGCGCTCTAAACACGGGAATCGTGAGCTCCATCTTAGGTTTGCCCTTGGGGTCGCGCCAGTTGTCGTTGCGAAGCTGCGCAGCTTGGTTGAATGTTTGGACCTTGACTGGCGGAGAGGCTAAGGCAACAGCAGTGTTCAGTTCATCTTGAGTCACTTGGGGCAAGTCTGCGCTCGGGTTTAGCTGGCGATAGGCCAAATTAAGGGCTGTGGCGTCCAGTTCCGACTGCTTCTTGAGTTCTTCCAGTTTGCGTTCTGTGGTTTCCGCTTTCTCCGTGACCTTTTGGACTTCCTCCACCAGCACGCCGATTGCGGCTTGATCGGCCGCCCTCAGTGCACCAGCCAAGAACAGGCGTGTCCACAGATAACCGAAGAGGAAACCCAACACGGCGAAGTACGAAAGAAGCGCGAACGCGAACACCTGGCTCTGGCTTTGAGGGTCAAGCCCCCGAGCAGCGAAAGCAGTTATTGACACGACGCCATCGCGGATCGCAGGAATCTGAGTGAGGCCGACCCCAACAAGGATCTTGGTCAGCCAGTCCGAGATCTGTTCCAGATTCGTGTTGACCCGGTAGTCAATCCGGCGTCCAGCCGCCCCTGGGTCGGCGGTTGTTACGCTCGCGTCAGTGGCTGGACTTCCCCCTTCTTGTTGGAGTGTGCGGGGAATACCAAAAAGGAAGCCGAGCGTGCCACCGACGAATGAGCTACTCCCCAAAAACTGGACAGGGGGTATAAGTGGATTTTGAGCCTGCCATATCTCAGAAGGAGGTATGGTATGCTTACGGGCATGAGGAAGACGTACGACGCGGCTTTCAAGGCAAAAGTGGCTTTTGAAGCGGCCAAGGGGGAGAAGACGATCGCCCATATCGCGAGCGAGTTCAGCGTCCATCCCAACCAGATCCGGTTGTGGCGAAACCATCTGATGGAGCAGCTGCCCGAGCTTTTTTCCAGTCGCCGGCCGCAACAGGAAAAGGCCCGGGAGGAGCTGGAGGCGGAACTGTACCAGCAGATCGGCCAGCTCAAGATGGAACTCGAGTGGCTTAAAAAAAAATCACAGACGCTCCTCTCGCGATGAAGCGAGCCGAAGTTGAAAAAGTGTTGGCGACGATGTCCGTTGTCCGGCAATGCGGGCTTCTGGAGCTTTCGCGCTCGACGTTCTACTATCAGCCCGTGGGGGAGGACGCCTACAACCTGGCGCTCATGCGTCGGATCGACGAACAGTTCACGAAGCGCCCGTTTTATGGGGTGCCGCGGATGACGGCCAGCCTGCGGATGATGGGCTACGGAGTCAATCCTAAGCGGGTGCGGCGGCTGATGCGGGTGATGGGGCTTGAGGCGATCTATCCGAAGCCGAGACTGTCGGCCAATGGGCCCGATCACAAGGTTTATCCCTATCTTTTGAAAGGAGTTACGGTCGATCGGCCGGATCAGGCGTGGGCGACCGATATAACTTATGTCCGTCTCACCCATGGATTCGTTTATCTCACGGCGATCATGGACTGGTACAGCCGTTATGTCGTCTCCTGGGAGCTTTCCACGACACTGGACACCGGATTCTGTCTGGAGGCGCTGCGGAAAGCACTCCGGATCTCGAAGCCGGAGATTTTCAACACGGACCAGGGCCCGCAGTTCACGAGCGTGGATTTCACGGATCTTCTGGAAAACGCAGGGATCAAAGTAAGCATGGACGGACGCGGCCGGGTGTACGACAACATTTTTGTGGAGAGGCTCTGGCGATCGGTCAAGTACGAGGAGGTTTATCTTCACGACTACCAGACGGTCCCGGAGGCGAGGATTCATCTTTCCGACTATTTCGAGTTTTACAACAACGAGCGACCGCACGAGACGCTGGGTTACCGGACACCGCACGAAGTCTATTTTGGAACGCGGGCGGCTTTGACGCCGGCTTCGGAGGCCGTGGTTTGACATGGACTGGTTCGAGATCGTGGTTCCTGAGGCTTCTGGCGAAGTCGTTTTTTCGGGGTTCACGTCAAAATGGCTTTCAGCCTTCAAAATGGATAAAATGGTCACGAGAGGCAGGCTTTCGATCCACCTTCAGAAAGCCCCTAAACTGTCCAAAGAATGGGGAGAGAGTCAGAAATGCTGACGCGCCGGCAAGCAGGACTGCTACACTCGCAACTGCAAGAAAACCCTGCTCTGCTCTCGATTGAGCTGCGTAAACCAAGGCGCTCAATAAGCCAGCCGCCATCACGGCGGCGAGTACCAGCAAAGCTTTATGACTTTCAGTGAGTGCTTGCGTCTTCATTGGTGTTCTCCCTATTTGTGTTTCCATCCAACCTCAGAATGGCGACCAAATCTGGTGCGCCCAACTATTAATATACATCGTGTTGTATTTGATACAAATCTCCCTTCATTCACGTCGTATATGATGTGGTTCCATCTAATATCCCCGCAAAACTGCAATATTATCTTAAAATTATCCATATTAAATCGCAAGTTGTATATTCGAAGGTCGCAATATCCATCCAGGGAGTGCAAGTTGGACACCCATCAAAAAAACCTCTCGGATTTTGAAGACTTTCTCACACGGCATCGATTCGTTCCCCCAGAAAAAGTCAGATTTTATGTCTATTGGGTGGTTAGGTTTCTCAAATATTATCAAAACAGACCTTCCAAGCCGTCGGCTCAGATCGTTTCTTCATACATCGAGGCCATGGAAACGGATTCCCGCTTTGCTGACTGGCAAGTCAAACAAGCGGCAGATGCGATTCTCTTATATACCGATATACCGATAAGACGTGAGTCGGAATTCCGGGTTTCACCAGGAGTCGGCGTCATCGTTTGAGAAGAAAGGATCCTATCGGCAATTTTGGGAGGCGCCCGGCGTATTTCACGTTTCCCGGAAAACGGATATAATATATCGATGTCCCCGAGGAAAAAGGCCAGAGCAGTTTTAATTTTGTTCTCTCTTGCTTTGGCCGGTTATCCGGTTTTTTGTTTTCAGTCGTCCGGGAAAGCGTCTCGACAGATCACAGACAGCCTCGGCCGGAAGGTTATCCTTAAGGGGCGGGCGGATAAGGTCCTTTCCCTCCAGCCCGAGATTACCCGGATCGTGATCGCCCTCGGGGCGGGGGAGAGGCTTGTCGGCGTGGACTATTTCATTCTCAAACATGACCATCTCTTTCCGATCATCTTCCCGGAGGGCCGAAAGCTCCCGGCCGTTTCCAACACCCCGGAAGACATGAACTTCGAGATGGTGATGAAGCTCGAGCCGGATATCATTTTCGTCTCTCCCACCGAGCTCCAGATGGTCGATTCCCTGCAGAGCAAGGTGCAAAGGCCGGTCGTCGCTCTAGCCTCCATGGGAAGCTTCGACAAGCTCCTGGAGGAGATCAAGCTGGTAGGACGCATGCTCGGGCGCGAGGAGCGGGCCGCCGAGCTCGTCAACGATTTCCTGTCAAGGATTGAGGCCGTGCGGAAATCGGTCTCTTCGATCTCTCCGGGTGAAAAGCCGCGGGTCTATATGTCCTTTTGGGGCTCGTTGACACGGACTCCGGTGACTTACGAGCCCGTGGACACCGCCGGCGGGATCAATTGCGCGACGGGCATCCTGCCCGCGTACCTGGGAACTATCGCCACCGTCGTCCAGCTCGAGCAGATCGTGGCCTGGCAGCCAGATGTCTTCCTTGTCCAGGGCAACTATCCGCCGCGTGAAAGACCCGTGACTGTTGAGGATGTCCTCCTGGACAAGCGGTTCGGCTCGCTGCCGGCGGTCAGGAACAGGAAGGTCTTCTACACCTTTGGGTATTGGTATTGGTGGGACCCGGCCGAGGTCCTTGTCGAGACGCTCTACCTGGCCCGTTTGTTCCATCCGGAGGTTGCGGCTCCTGTCGGCCTCGAAACGGAAGGGAACGAGATTTTCAAGAAATATTACGGGATCGAGGGCGGATTCTCATCGTTATGCCGGGTCCTCGAATGCGGGCGATGGGATGAAGAATAAGAAAGCAAAGATCCTTACGGTCCTCCTCTTCCTGCTGCCCTTCCTCCTGACCCTGGCATCCTTAAGCATCGGCCGTTTTCACATTCCGCAGAAGGACCTGGGACGCGCCATCATCCGGGCGATTTCGCCATCAGCTGGTCCCGAGGTCTCCACCGCTTACCAGGACATCCTTTTCCGCATCCGCCTGCCGCGGCTCCTTCTGGCCCTCATGGCTGGGGCGGCGCTTTCCGTTTCCGGGGCATCGCTCCAGGCCTTGTTCAAAAACCCCCTGGTCAACGAATACATTCTCGGCATATCTTTCGGCGCGGCCTTCGGCGCGGCCCTATCCCTCGTCTTCCTTGGTAAGAATTTTCCTGCCCAAATCACGGCCTTCGTCTTCGCCCTGGGCGCGGTCCTGGCAGTCCTGCTCATCTCGGGCCGTTCCGAGTCCCACACCGTCTCCCTTCTCCTGACCGGGATCATCGTCTCGGCCTTCTTCCAGGCCCTCTTGTCCCTGGTCGAATTCTTCGCTAATCCGTACGCCCTCCAGTCCCTTTTCTTCTGGCTCATGGGGAGCCTGTCGTTGGCGACATGGAAGGACCTGTCGATCTCCCTGCCCATCATGGCCGTGGGCGTCGTCGCCCTCATCATGATGAGATGGAGGCTCAATGTGCTTTCCTTGAGCGAAGAGGAGGCAAAGGCTATGGGGGTCAATGTCCGCCGGGAGAAACTCCTGGTCATCCTTCTGACCTCCATGATCACGGCCGCGGCGACGGCCGTGGCCGGGGTCATCGGCTGGATCGGGCTCATCGTCCCCCACCTCGTCCGGATGATGGTCGGCGCGGACAACAGGAAGGTCATCCCGCTGTCGGCCGCCCTGGGGGCTTCCGTTTTGATCATCGCCGACGACATCACGCGCGTCGCGGCCACGTTCGAGATCCCCATCGGCATCCTGACGAGCATCATCGGCATCCCGTTCTTCATCATCCTGCTTAGGCGGTCCAGGAAGGTCTGGCTGTGAGCATCGAAGTTCGCGGGCTTTCCTTCGGTTATAAAGACTTTCGTCTTTCCATTGAGCGCCTCCGCTTTGAAAGCCGCCAAGTGACGAGCATCGTGGGAAGAAACGGAGCTGGAAAATCAACGTTCCTCAAGTGCCTGGCGGGTGTGGTCCCGCTTCCGAAGTCGTCGCTCTTTCTGGACGGCAGGGACCTCGCCTCGCTAAGGGTCGGGGAGCGGGCAAGACTCATAAGCTACGTGCCCCAGGAACTGACCCTGGCCCTGAATTACAGCGTCCTAGACTTCGTCCTGATGGGCAGGGCGGCATTTATCTCGCCCTTCTCCGTCCCTTCGCGAGAGGACCTCCGGACGGCCGGGGAAGCGCTCCACTTCGTCGGCCTGGAGGAATTCGAAAAGCGCGACTTCTCGCAGCTGAGCAGCGGCGAGCGCCGTCTCGTCCTCATCGCCAGGACCCTGGCCCAGAGCGCCGAGATCCTCCTCCTGGACGAGCCAACGACGTTCCTTGATCCCAAGCACGAGATCGGGGTCATGAATCTCTGCCGGAAGCTGGCCCTGGACAGGGGAAAGACCGTCATCGTCACCCTGCACAACCCGGAGATAGCGGTCAAGTACTCGGACGCTATGGTCTTTATGAAGAAAGGGAAGGTCGTGGCCTCCGGGAAGCCCGACGAGATCCTGAACGCCGACCTCCTGGAGCAGGTCTATGACATCCCGATGACGATCGTTCCTTACGACGGGAAGAAGATCATTCTTCGTTAACGATGATAACTAATTAAAATCATTGCCGCGCCCGGAATGAATGTATATCAAGCCTTTGTGAAAAAGCTCATCATGGCGCGGACGATGATGTACACATAAAAAATAAACCCGACCGTCAGGATAACCGTGGAAACAATGCTCGGCCGCAGCTCCTTGGGGAATTCCCTGTAGAGAACGACTTTCCCTATGATCGTAGCGAAAACCGACACGACCAAGCTGACCAGGGAAAGCATGGCCGAATAAGTCACAAAACTAAAAGGATTGATACCCCGGGCGAAATACTGCAAAGCAATGAGAATGAACGAAATAGCCAGATAGATCCCCCACCAGATGAAGTAGATCTTCTTGATGTTCGGCTTGTGAAGGAAAGTCATGGTCGCGTCGGCGTTCTGTCTCACCACGGCCTCCGATATGGTCATTTGGTTGTTGAAGAAAAAGAGCCAGGCCATGATAAGAAACAGCGGCGCTCCAAACGCTCCAAAGGGCTTCTGGAAGAAAAGCGCCTGATGTTTGATGACCTCAAACCCGCTGGGTATTAATCCCAGAGGTCTCAGGATGGAATCCGAGAGCCCGACGATAATCAGAATAGTGAGAAGGCTTCCCATAAAATAGGCTCCCCACAAAACAAGATTGGACCGTCGGATCCATGTCTCGAGGCGCGAAACGTTTTCAGCGGTTGACGCCGGGAAGAGTCCCTCGGAGCGGAGTTTGATGTCTTTCCCCAGTCCACCGGGAATCGCATTGAAATGTCCGGCCATGCCCCACCCGGCATCCTTCATCCAATAGGTGTACCAGAGGAGAGTCGGGCCGCCTCCGACCCATGACAGGGTCGAGCCTAGAATCCACCAGTTCATCTTCTCGGGGATTTCCCAGAAGATGAGGTGCTTTCCGATGCCGGCTAAACTCCCGAGCTTTATCGTCGTGAAGGCCGCTATGATGAGGAGGACCCAGGCCGCGAGCGTGGCCCAAGTGGCCATACGCTCGATATATTGCCTCGCGACTTTCGAAAAAAAGATAACAAGGAACACGAGAATGAAAGAAAGATAGGCCCAGAAGACGGTGCCGATCTCTTTTCCCGCCGGCCATTTCAGGAGCTCCAGCACGGCCGTCGCCGCGACGCTGGCCCAGGCCGGTATGGCGAAAGCGATGAACATGAAGAACGTGATCGAAACGAGCGCGCCGACGGAAGAGATGATCCTGGCGTTGCATTTGGCGCCATGCTCACCGCAGACGACCGTCCAGCGGGCCATTTCCTGCACCCAAACGGTCTGGAAGATGAGGGACAGGACCATCAAACCCACCCATCCCGTGCCGAATTCGGCCGTAAGCCGGGGATAGAGGATCAACTCGCTCGTTCCCAGGCCCAGGGCGATGGTCATCATGACCGGTCCGATATAAACCATGAACTTCTTGAACGGTAGAGGCGCAGGCACCGTGGGATGAGTCTCAACGTCTTTGCCGAAGATTTTCATGGATCATCTCTCCTTCTCAAGAGGGTTGAGGGCGATGCCGAAGATGATTCGAGCACAGGCATTGGCTGGGGCTCTCACATGTCCTCGAAATCTAACACCAGGAGCATTGGCCTGTCAACCCGCGCCCGCCTCTACAGCGGATCCTGAGTTCTGTTAGAAAAAGTCGAAAAGTGGACAGTGCCCCAAGTGCGGGGGGACAATGAAGGTCGGCTATTAGAAATTATTGCAGTTTTTCAAGTCCTTTGAATTCCCGGTATGGGCTGACGTAGGACAGAACCTCGTCGTCTTTGGCTGTTTGGGCTTTCAGGACCATGCGAACGAGCATCTCTCCCACACCGGGGCCGAGCATGAATCCCTGGCCGCACATGCCCACGGCCAGAAGGTACCCCTCGACCTCCTTCGTCCAGCCGATGATGGGGAAGGCGTCCGGCGTCATGGGATAAAGGCCGCGCCAAGTCCTCCGGACCCGGAGGTTCTTGAGCCTAGGGATGAGGTCGACCATGCGCCGGGCCACCATGGGAAGGAATTCGCTGGTTTCCCGAACGTCGTAACCCCAGAGGTTGGGGCTCGGCGTTATGCAGAAGAGGACCTGGCCGGTGGCGTGCTGGTAGAAATAATAGTTTGCGGACCCCTTGGCCGGCCGGATGTCCACGACCAGGGGCTCCAGGAAGCGCGATACGGCCTCCGTGACGGCCCCTTCATGCTGGTCCGGGGTCACGGCGACGTCGACGCCGGCGAACTTACCGACCTCGGCCGCCCATGGGCCGGCGGCGTTGATAACGACTTCCGCACCGTATTCGCCCTTGTCGGTCCGGACGCCGCGGACGCGGCCGCCCTCGATGATGAGGCCGGTCGCCTTTTCGCCGAAATGGAATTCGCCGCCGCGGCGCTTCGCGTGTTCATAGAACGCTTCGACGGCC